>JABAHQ010005676.1_pt1 | contig 29498 bp, 35 predicted proteins | sample 7062091 | NCBI WGS metagenome assembly JABAHQ01 (sample SAMN14534359, study PRJNA622989) | marine sediment metagenome | biome: marine biome [ENVO:00000428]; feature: marine pelagic biome [ENVO:01000023]; material: deep marine sediment [ENVO:00002113] | place: India: Gulf of Kutch | collected... | reverse complement strand
GTCATCGCCCTGCGTGAGGCGCTTGCCGACGGCGAGCCCTGCCCGGTCTGCGGCGGGCTCGAGCATCCCTGGCGACATCACCCACCGGCCTCGCCGGAGGCCGAGCAATTGGCGGCTCAGCAACGGGAAGAGGAGCGCCAGCTCCAGGAAGCCGGCGATGCGCTGGAGCAGGCCCAACGGGAGCGTGATCGACTCTTCGGGGAGTACAGCGCCCTCGACGCCTCGCTCAGGCAAGCTCGTCAGGAGGTCCAGAGCGCTGAACAGCACCACGCGGAAGCGCGCAAGACCCTCGAACAGCATGCGCTGCATGCCGAACTCGCCGCTGTCGCGCCTGATCAGCGCGACAGCTGGCTGGCGAAGCAGGCCGAGCTCAGCCAGGCCAGCCGGACGCATCATGAAGAGGTGCTGAGCAGGCTGAACCAGGCCGAGCGACAGATCGAACCGCTGAAGCGAGCCCTTCAGGAAGACGCCACGCGGCTCGCCCGTTTCGAGACTCGCCATGAGGGCCTCGAAAAGGAGCTCAAGGCACTAGCCGACCAGCTCCCCCCGCTCGAGAGCAGACGCGACGACATTGCTCGCGACCTCGCCGCCCGGCTCGGTGAGCACGCCTCGCCGGATGCCTGGCAGCAGCACCTCGACGAGCGCCAGGAGCAGGCCCGCCAGGCCCGCGACGCCGCCCAGGCGCGCTGGCACGCGGCCCAGCAGGAGCAGCAGCGCCTCGCCCAAAGGGTCGAGCACGAGGCCGAACGGCTCGAGGGGCTACGCCGGGAGCGCGACACCCTCGCCCGCGAGCTCGCCGACTGGCGAGCGGCGCATCCCGAGCTGACCGACGCCACCCTCGACCGTCTGCTCGCCCAATCAGAAGAAGCGGCCCGCGACGAGGAGCGGCAGATCGAGGCCGCCGATCAGGCCCGCCAGCGCGCCGCCGCCACCCTGGCCGAGCGGCGCGACGCCCTGCTGCGCCACCGCCGCGACCAGGGCCTGGCTGAAGAGGCGGATGAAGTGAGCCGTGAATATGAGCGTGACGCGGCGCTGCTGGGTGACGCCGTGAACGACGAACTCCGACGCCGCCGCGAGGCGCTGGAGACGGCAGAGGCCGAGCTGACCCCGCGCCTGGAAGCGGCCCAGGAGGCCCGCGACGAGGCCGCCTTCGCCCTGAGCGACGACGATCGCCGCCGCGAGCGGCGCAAGGCCGGCCAGGCCGAGCTGGAGGCCGCCCAGGCCGAGTTCCGCCGCTGGGGCCAGATCAACGAGCTGATCGGCTCCGCCGACGGCAAGGCCTTCCGGCGCATCGCCCAGGCCTACAACCTCGAGCAGCTGCTGGAGCACGCCAACGCCCACCTGGCGGGGCTCAGCCGCCGTTATCGGCTGATCCGCGGCGGCAGCGAGCTCGGCCTGCTGGTGGAGGACCGCGACATGGCCGACGAGCGCCGCTCGGTGCACTCGCTCTCCGGCGGCGAGACCTTCCTGGTCTCGCTGGCCCTGGCCCTGGGGCTGGCCTCGATGGCGTCCGGCGAGCTCACGATCGAATCGCTGTTCATCGACGAGGGCTTCGGTAGCCTCGATCCCGAGTCGCTGCAGATCGCCATGGACGCGCTGGATTCGCTGCAAGCCCAGGGCCGCAAGGTGGCAGTGATCAGCCACGTGGCCGAGATGCACGAACGCATCCCGGTGCAGATTCAGGTGCAGCGCCAGGGCAACGGGCAGAGCGGGCTGAAGATCGTCGGCGGGCTGTCCTAGCGGTCGCGCTTTCAGGCGCGACCTTGCCGCCGTCGCAGACCCGGCGCTGACAGGCTTGCGGCCATCGGTCCGCTTGTGTTTCGCCAGCATCGGCCGTAAGGTTCGCGCGTTTTCTTATCCGCCCAGGTGTGCACGACCGCAAGGTCCGCATTAAACGGGAAGCCGGTGCGCTCGAAGAGCAAGGCCGGCGCTGCCCCCGCAACGGTAATCGACCGCGATCCTCAGGAATCGCCGTCCGCTCGACAACCACTGTGTTCCGACATGGGAAGGTGAGCGTGATGCGTGTCGAAAGCCCGGAGACCGGCCTGACGGATTCGACTGGTGTTGCGGAGGGCAGCACCGTCAAGCGCTGCTGCCCGTCATCCCCGCGCTTGTTCCTGCCCTCCTCAAAAGTCTGCGATCTTTTGAGGAATTCCAAGAATGAAACTGTCCCGACTTGCCCTCGCCGTGGCGCTGCTGCCTGGCGCGCAGGTGTTTGCTGCTGAGCTGACACGCGACGAAGCGCTGAAGCTGTCCGATACGGTGGTCAGCGCAAACCGCGAACCACAGCGACGCAGCCAGACCCCGGCGGCAACCACTGTATTCAACCGAGATGATATCGAGCGGTTGCAGATTCGCAGCGTCGCGGAGCTGCTGGAACGTGTGCCAGGCGTAAGCATCACCCGCACAGGCGGAGCAGGCAGCCAAACCGGCCTGTTTCTTCGCGGCACCTCCAGTACCCAGACCCTGGTTCTGGTCGATGGTCAGCGCATCGCCGCAACCTCCAGCGGCACCAGCAGCCTCGAATTTCTAAGCCCCGATCAGATCGAACGGATTGAAGTCGTGCGCGGCCCGCGGTCGGCGCTGTATGGCTCGGATGCCATCGGCGGCGTGGTGCAGATCTTCACCCGCCAAGGCAGCGGTCAGGGGCTTGCGCCTGCGGTCCGCTTCGGCGCGGGAAGCAACGGCACCTTCGAACGCAGCCTGAACCTCTCCGGTGGGGATGGCCAGACTCGCTTCAACCTGGGGGCCGCGATGGATGAGACTCAAGGTATCGACGCGACGCGCGATAGTTTCGGCGCCAATGGCGATGACGACGCTTACCGCAATCGTTCGCTTAGCCTGAATCTTGCGCACCGCTTTAATGACTCGGTTGAAGTCGGCGTGAGCACAATCGATCAGCGAGGTGAGAACGAGTTCGACGACCTTGGCGGCGCATCCAAACCGACCACTGATTTCCAACTGAGCAGCATCTCCGGATTTATCGACGCTGAGCTTAGTAGTGTCTGGAGCAGCCGACTCGAAGTTGGGCACAGCGAGGACAAGCGAGACACCGGAAACGACACCCCACTGGCCCCTGCCTATATGTTTTACAGCTACTCGACCTACCGTGACTCGGCCAGCTGGGTGAATACGCTTCAGCTCGATCCGGCGCATCAGTTGTTACTCGGCGCCGATTGGCATGAGGACCGACTGCACAGCTCAAGCGACTTTGCCCAAGACTCCCGTTGGAACCAGGCGGCCTTCATCCAGCACCGCTATACCGGCAACGCCTTTTCTACAGAGATTGGCCTGCGCCACGACAAGAACGAACAGTACGGCAGCGAGAACACCTGGAACGCGGCGCTAACCGTACCGCTGGATACCCGTAACGACGTGATCGTGTCCTACAGCGAGGGCTTCCGCGCCCCGACATTTAACGAACTGTACGACTCCTGGTTCGGAAACCCGGACCTTACGCCCGAAAAATCCAAGAGCTACGAGCTGCAATGGCGCAACCGCTACAGCGAAAGCGGCTCGCTGGAGGTGTCGCTGTACCGCACTGACATCGAGGACGCCATCGTCTCGGATGCCTTCTGGATTCCTCAGAATGTCCAGACCGCACGGATCAACGGCCTGGAGGCCACCCTCCGGCAGGACGTGTTCGGTTGGCAGGCTAGCCTCGCGGCCGGCCTGATCGACCCGCGCGATCGCGATAGCGGTCATACACTCGCCCGTCGCGCCAAGCGCACGCTAAGCCTGGATCTGGACCGCCAGTTCGGTGACTTCTCGGTAGGCGCGGGCTGGCGCGCCGTCAGCGGACGCGATGACAACGCCGAAAATACCATCGAGCTCGGCGGCTACGGCCTGCTTGGCTTGCGTGGGAGTTGGCAGGCCAACTCGGAGGTTAAGCTGGACCTGAAGCTGAACAACCTGTTCGACAAGGACTATGCGGAAACCACCTACAGCACCGCCAACGGACGCTACGGATACAACACCGAAGGCCGTACGGCACTATTCGCCGTTACCTGGACTCCCTCGCTTTAATCACGTTTTCCGAGCGCGCCCTCTCAGGGCGCTGCCGCCATCACCTCGCAGAGCTTCCGGATCGCCCCCAGCATCTGGAAGCTCGGTCGCTCCAGGCCCTTGTCCGGCACTTCCAGCAATCGCCCGTTGCGCACGGCATCGAGCTGTGGCCAGGCCTGCCACTCGTCCAGCTGCGCCCCGCTGCCGGCCAGGATGACTTCCGGGTCGCGGGCGAGCACCGCTTCGATGCTCACCTGCGGGGCGGCCAGGGTCAGGTCGGCGAAAATGTTCTGCCCACCACACACCTCGATGGCTTCGCTGATGATCTGTTGCCCGCCGAGGGTATACAGCGGGCGGTTCCAGATCTGGTAGAACACCCGCAGCGGCCGTTCACGGGCGTAGGCTGTGCGCAGCTCGGCAAGGCCGGCGCGAAACGCCTCGGCCAGGCGCTCGCCCTGCTCCGTGCGGTCGACCGCCTGGCCGATCACCCTGAATTGCTCGGCCAGCCCGTCGAGGCGAGTCTGCGCCACCACCAGCACGGGAATACCGAACTGCTGCAGCTGCTCGCGCTGGCTGCGCGGCACGCTGTCCGGCCAGAGCAGGACCAGATCGGGGCGCAGGCTGAGCAAGGTCTCCATCTCCACCTGTCCATAACGCCCCACCGACGGTACCTGAGCCAGGGCAGCGGGACGTTCGCCGCCGTCCAGCACACCGGCCAGGCGGTCTACGGCATCGAGTTCCAGCATGATTTCGCTGAGCGAGGGCGCCAGGCTTACTACCCGCTGCGCGGCAACCGCAGGCAACGTGGCCAGCAGTGCCAGGGCGGCCAGCAGCAGGAGACGCATCAGTGCAGCTGCCGCGGGATACGGTAGAGCACCAGCAGCACCAGGCTGCCGAATACCAGCAACAGGCGAGCAACCGGTTCCATGCCCAGCAGCGCCCCGGCGGCCGCGAACCAGGCCGGCAGCGACGCGATCAACAGGCCGCGTCGGCGAACGCGGCGCAAACGCGCCCAGGCTTCCGCCTCGGCAGGGCTGTCCAGCGCCTGTTCGGTAGCAATCAGTGCATGTTTGAAGGCGGTGAAGGCCCGCAGGCTGAAGAACAGCGAAACCATGCCAGCAGCGAAGAGCGGTAGCCCCCAATCGGCAAACACCACCGATGCGCGCCCGAGCACCAACACAGGCACCACCATCAGCAGCGTATGCAGCCAGCCGTCACGCGCAAGCTGGCGGCGGGCGGCGACGCGGCTCACGACTGCTCGGCTTCGCCCTGGTGGATCTCGCCGAGCATATGACCGAGCTTGCCGGCCTTGGTCGCGAGGTACTTGCGGTTGTGCGGGTTGTGCGCGATCTGCAGCGGTTTGCGCTCGGCCACGCGGATGCCGAAGCCCTGCAGCGCCTTGACCTTGCGCGGGTTGTTGGTCATCAGCTTGATTTCACCGATGCCCAGATGCTCGAGCATCGGCAGGCAGATACCGTAGTCGCGCATGTCCGGGGCGAAGCCCAGGCGCTCGTTGGCCTCGACGGTATCGGCGCCGGCATCCTGCAGCTCGTAGGCGCGGATCTTGTTCAGCAGGCCAATACCCCGGCCTTCCTGGCGCAGATACATCAGTATGCCGCGGCCTTCGTCGGCTATCGCGCGCAGCGCCGCTTCCAGCTGAAAGCCGCAGTCACAGCGCAGGCTGAACAGCGCATCGCCGGTCAGGCATTCGGAATGAACCCGGCCCAGCACCGGCTTGCCATCGGCCACATCGCCGAGGGTCAGCGCGACATGTTCCTTGCCAGTGTCCTGGTCGAGAAAACCATGCATGGTGAACACGCCGAACGGCGTCGGCAGTTGGGAAGCGGCGACGAACACGACAGACACGGGCGGAAATCCCAGGCGGCAGAAAAGCGGACATTGTAACACTAACTGCGGGCGAATCAGGCGCGAGAGTTTCGCCGACGAGCGCGCCGATACTGCCGTCCAGACCGGCAACCCGGTCGGCGCTCAGGACGTCTTCGACTCCAGCACCAGCACGCCCTGCTCCTCGCGCCAGCTGACGCGCCCGAGAAAGCTCATGCCGAGCAGCGCGTCGGTGGGCGAACCGCCCTCGACGACGACAGCCTCGACGCCGAGCACTTCGATCGCCCCGACCTTGACGCTGTTCAAGTGCACGCGCCAGGCCTTGGCCGTGCCGCTGGCAGTGCTCACCACCATCGCCCGACCGTTGACGCGGTAGTCGATGCCCAGCCGGCGGGCCTGGTGCTCGTTGATCGCCACCGAGGTGGCGCCGGTGTCGACGAGAAACTGGATCGGCTGGCCATTGATCGCACCGGCGATCCAGTAATGGCCGCCGGTACCCTTGGCCACGCTCAGCTGGGTCTTGCTTGGCGTGGCGTAGGCGCCGCTGTATTCGCGGCTCAGGTTGTAGTGCCGCTCGACGCCGTCGACCCTCAGCACCGCACCGCTGGCATCGGCACTGACTACCTGAACGCCGCCCGGCCCGGTCTGCCCGACCTTGACCAGCTTGCGCTGGCCGTCGACGTTGACCACCGCCGCGCCGGGAAACAGCCCGACCACCTGCACCATTGAGGCGGCCTGTGTCAGCGCGGGCAGCAGCAACAGGCCGGCGAACAGAACGGGGATGCTACGCATGGCTATTCCTTCCTCGAAACCTGGCCGCCCGGACCGGAGCCGCCGATCATCCACCAACCGTCAGCGGCCTGCAGCGACCGGACGCACAATCAAACCAACAGCGCCACCAGCCCCTGCATGACCGCCCAGGCGGCGACCCCGGCAAGGATATCGTCGAGCATGATGCCCACTCCGCCATGGATATGCCGATCCACCCAGCTGATCGGCCACGGCTTGGCGATATCCATCACGCGAAACACCACGAAGCCGAGCAGCAGCCAGTACCAGCCCTCCGGCACCAGCCAGAAGGTGATCCAGATACCCACGAATTCGTCCCAGACGATGCCTTCGTGGTCGTGCACGCCGAGCTCGCGCGCCACCTTGCCGCACAGCCAGACGCCGAACAGCATGGTCACGCCGAGCATCAGCAGATAGCCCCAGCCTGGCAGCAACTGCCACAGCGGCACAAACGGCAGCGCTACCAGCGAACCCCAGGTGCCCGGCGCCTTGGGCATCAACCCGGAGCCGAAGCCGAACGCCAGGTTGTGCCAAGGGTTGGACCAGACCAGGGTTTGCGGCTTGGCCGCGACCGGTGAGGTATCAGTCAAAACAGCGTTCCTTATCGGGTCGGAGGCAAGCGGCTGCTCTCGCAGCGGCGCTTACGCATTGAAATGGTTGTAGCCGCGCTCGGAGACAGGCACTTCGTTGCCCGCTGCATCGATCAGCTGAACACCCTCCCCTGCCATCACCCGGCCGATGACCTGCACCGGCCAGCCGGCAGCCTGCAGCGGCGCCAGCTCGGCAGGCGGCAGGGTGAAGGCCAGCAGGTAGTCGTCGCCGCCAGCCAGCGCGCAACGCAGCGCTTCGGCGTCGCCGGCGAAACGGCGCAGCGGCTCGGACAACGGCAGCCGATCACGCTCGATCTGCAGCGCGACGCCTGATGCCTTGGCAATATGCTCGCAGTCAGCCAGCAGGCCGTCGGAGATATCCAGCGCCGCCGTGGCCTTGCCTCGTAGCACCTCGCCCAGGGCCAGCTGCGGTTGCGGCGACCAGTAGCGCGCCAGCAGGTGTTCGGCGACATCCGCATCGGCTTTGGCCTGCCGCAACACCAGCGGCAACGCGCCGGATGCCTCGCCCAGCACGCCGCCGACGCAGAGCAGATCGCCTACCTGCGCGCCGGACCGAACCAATGCCTGCCCGGACGGCACGCGGCCGAACACGGTGACGGTCAGGCTCAGCGGGCCACGGGTGGTATCGCCGCCAATCAGACGCAGGCTGCAGTCGAGCGCCATGGCATCCAGTCCGCGGGCGAACTCGGCGAGCCAGAGCGGATCGCCGTGCGGCAGGCTCAGGGCAAGGGTGAAGCCGATGGGTGTGGCGCCCATGCCGGCCAGGTCGCTGGCAGCGACGGCCAGGGCGCGCTGGCCGAGCAGGAACGGATCGCAGGGATCGGGGAAATGCACGCCGGCGACCAGGGTGTCGGTGGACACGGCCAGCTGTTCACCGGAGGGGATCTGCAGCAGGGCGCAATCATCGCCGATGCCGAGAACGACTTCGCCGCCGGCCCTGGCACAATCGGCGGCGGCGAAGTAGTGACGGATCAGCTCGAACTCACCCAGCAAGGCGAGCGGCCCTCAGCGCTTGTGGTTGCGCACTTCGGCGCTGCGCAACGATGGGGCCAGCTTGTCCAGCACGCCGTTGACGAACTTGTGTCCGTCGGTGGCGCCGTAGACCTTGGCCAGCTCGATGCCCTCGTTGATGACCACGCGGTACGGCACGTCGATGCGCTGCATCAGCTCGTAGGTCGACAGGCGCAGGATGGCCAGCTCCACCGGATCGAGCTCGTCCAGCGGACGGTCGAGATTCGGCGCAATGGCCTGGTCGACCTCGGTCTTCTTGCGCGCCACGCCATTGAGCAGTTCGTGGAAGTAGGCACCGTCAACGCCGCTGAAATCGTTGTCGACGCGGAACTGCGCCTCGATCTCGTTGAGGCTCTGACCGGCCATGTGCCACTGATACAACGCCTGCATCGCCAGGCTGCGAGCGACCCGGCGCGTGGCGATCTTGCCCTTGGCCTTGGGCTGCGGAGCGTCCTGGCTATCGTCGTGATTCAGGCTCACTTCGCCTCCAGCTGCGACAGCAGGCTCACCATTTCCAGTGCGGAGAGTGCGGCTTCGGCGCCCTTGTTACCGGCCTTGGTGCCGGAGCGCTCGATGGCCTGTTCGATGGAATCGACGGTCAGCACGCCAAAGGCGACCGGTACGCCGAACTCCATGGAGACCTGGGCCAGGCCCTTGGTGCACTCACCGGCGACGTATTCGAAGTGCGGCGTGCCGCCGCGGATGACCGCGCCGAGGGCGACGATGGCGTCGTATTCACCCTGCTGTGCGACCTTCTGGGCTACCAGCGGAATCTCGAAGGCACCCGGTGCGCGGATGATGGTGATGTCGTTTTCGCTGACGCCGTGGCGAACCAGCGCGTCGACCGCGCCGCTGACCAGACTCTCGACGACGAAGCTGTTGAAGCGGCCTACGACCAGGGCGTATTTGCCCTGCGGGGCGATGAAGGTTCCTTCGATGGTCTTCAGGGGCATGGGTGCTTTCTCATCTCTTTAAAGAACGAAGGCGCCGCGGACTGCGCGGCGCCTCTGATTTATTCGGCCGGGAGGTATTCTACAACTTCCAGATCGAAGCCGGATATCGCGTTGAACTTCATCGGCGCGCTCATCAGGCGCATCTTGCGCACGCCCAGGTCACGCAGTATCTGCGAACCGGCGCCGACGGTGCTGTAGGTGGCCGGGGTCGGCGGCTGCTGACGGGTCAGCTGCGCCAGCAGCTGCGGGCCGGTGAGCGGATTGCCGAGCAGCAGCACCACGCCCTTGCCGGCCTTGGCCACCTCGCTCATCGCAGCGCGCAGGCTCCAGCGCCCCGGCACGGTGACCAGCAGCAGATCACGCAGCGGCTCCATGTTGTGCACGCGCACCAGGGTCGGCTCTTCCGGGGAAATCTCACCGCGGGTCAGTGCCATGTGCACGGTGTCCTCGACGCCGTCGCGGTAGGTGACCAGGTTGAACTGGCCCAGCTCGGTTTCCAGCGGCTGCTCGGAAACCCGCTGCACGGTGCGCTCGTGGATCATGCGGTAGTGGATCAGGTCGGCGATGGTGCCGATCTTCAGCCCGTGCTGCTCGGCGAAGACTTCCAGGTCGGGACGGCGCGCCATGGTGCCGTCGTCGTTCATGATCTCGCAGATCACGCCGCTGGCCTCGAACCCGGCCATGCGCGCCAGGTCACAGGCAGCCTCGGTGTGGCCGGCACGCGCCAGCACGCCGCCCGGTTGGGCCATCAGCGGAAAGATGTGGCCGGGGCTGACAATGTCCTCGGCCTTGGCATTCTTCGCCACCGCGGCCTGCACGGTGCGCGCGCGGTCGGCGGCGGAAATGCCGGTGGTCACCCCTTCGGCGGCCTCGATGGAGACGGTGAAGTTGGTGCCGAAGCCAGATCCGTTGCGCGGCGCCATCAGCGGCAGCTTGAGCAGCTCGCAGCGTTCGCGGGTCATGGGCATGCAGATCAGGCCGCGGGCGAAGCGCGCCATGAAATTGATGTGCTCGGCGGTCACGCACTCGGAGGCGACAATGATGTCGCCCTCGTTCTCGCGGTCCTCGTCATCCATGAGGATGACCATCTTGCCGGCGCGAATGTCTTCGATCAGTTCTTCAGCGGTATTGAGCGCCATGGGGCGTCTCCTCAATTCTTCAGGTAGCCGTGGTCGGCGAGAAAACCTTCGGTGAGCCCCGAGGCCTTGGGTTCGGCGGCCTTGTCGCCCATCATCAGGCGCTCCAGGTAACGCGCCAGCAGGTCGACCTCCAGGTTCACCTGCCGCCCGGGGCGGTAGTCGGCCATGATGGTTTCGCCGAGGGTGTGCGGCACGATGGTCAGCTCGAATTCGGCGCCGTTGACCGCATTGACAGTGAGGCTGGTGCCATCGACGGTGATCGACCCCTTGAGCGCGATGTACTTGGCCAGCTCGCGCGGCGCGCGGATGCGGAACTGCACGGCGCGGGCATTATCTTCCCGCGCCACGACCTCGCCGACACCATCGACGTGGCCGCTGACCAGATGACCGCCGAGGCGGCTGGTGGGGGTCAGCGCCTTTTCCAGATTGACCCGGCTGCCGGCCTTGAGATCGATGAAGGCGGTGCGCGCCAGGGTTTCGCGGCTGACGTCGGCCCAGAAGCCGTTGCCCGGCAGCTCCACCGCCGTCAGGCAGACGCCGTTGACGGCGATGCTGTCGCCCAACTTGACGTCGCCCAGATCCAGCTTGCCGGTTTCGACCAGCACGCGGACGTCGCCGCCCTTGGGTGTGAGCGCATGGATGGTGCCGATGGCTTCAATTATTCCGGTGAACATGTGGCCTCCCGTGGAAGGCGGGTAAAACGCTGCATACAACGAACTCCTGTTTTTGAAAAACAGGGCGCTACGGATCGATAGGGATGCATGACGGGTGCACGGACGGCGCCCATCGGGATATCCCGCTCTCTCTCATCCGGACTATACCGTCGGCCCCGGAATCACACCGGGTCTGCTGACCTTGCCGAAGCAAGCGCTCGCGGGCTAGACGCGATTGAAAGCTACTGCGCGCAGAGCATGCTGCGTTGTGCTCGCTACGCTTTCATCCTTGTTACTGCGCCATTACCGCCGGTGGGGAATCGCACCCCGCCCTGAGAACGTTGGGCCGTTTGCGGCCCGGCAGCGTTTTTAACACAAATAGCGACGCGGGGCAGCCCGTTATCGCCCGGTAGCAGCTATCTGAATGCAAGACGCAGGCTATCGGCGGACACCGCCGACACGGGTTGCCGATCAGTTGGCCGGGCGCGCCACGATCTTCCAGTCGTCGCCCACCGCACGGATGTCGACGATCTTCAACTCGCGCGCCTCGCTCATGCGCTCGAGCGGAAGCTCCAGCAGCGGCCGCGCCGAGGAGCCGAGAAACTTGGCCGCCATGAACACCTGGTACTCGTCGATCAGGCCGAGGCTGGCGAACGCACCGACCAGCCGCGGTCCGGCCTCGACCAGCACCTCGTTGGCACCACGGGCAGCCAGCTCGCGCAGCAGCGAGGTCAGGTCGACCCGCTCCTGCCCCAGCACCAGCGCCTCGTGGCCGGCGCGACGATAGGTCTCCTCGCAGCCGGCGACCACCGTGACGACCAGCGCCGGACCGGCCTGAAAGAACGGCGCATCCAGCGGCACGCGCAGCCGACCATCGACCAGCACCCGCAGCGGCGGGCGCTGCAGCGCTAGCGCGGTCGTTTCCGCATCCAGCCCCAGTTCGGCGCCGCGTACGGTCAGCCGCGCAACATCCATCAGCACGGTGTCGGCGCCGGTCAGCACCACGCTGGAGCGGGCGCGCAGGCGCTGCACCTCGGCACGCGCCGCCGGGCCGGTGATCCACTGGCTCTCGCCGCTGGCCATGGCGGTGCGCCCGTCCAGGCTCATGGCCAGCTTGGCGCGCACGTATGGCAGGCCGCTTTCCATGCGCTTGATAAAGCCCGCATTGAGTTCCCGCGCCTCGCCTTCCAGCACGCCGCTGGCAACTTCCATACCGGCGCTGCGCAGCCGCTCCAGACCGTTCCCGGCGACCTGCGGATTGGGGTCCTGCATGGCCGCCACCACGCGCCCGACACCGGCCTTGACCAGCGCTTCGGCACAGGGCGGCGTGCGCCCGTAATGGCTGCAGGGTTCGAGGGTGACGTAGGCGGTGGCACCGCGGGCGCGCTCGCCGGCCTGACGCAGCGCATGGACTTCGGCATGTGGCTCGCCGGCGCGTACGTGCCAGCCCTCACCGACCAGTTCGCCATCGGCGACGATGACGCAACCGACCCGCGGGTTCGGATGGGTCGAATAAAGCCCCTTGCGCGCCAACTGCAGCGCCCGGGCCATCCAGGCGTGATCGGCCGTCATTCGGGCTTGGCCGGCTCGCGGGACAGCCGCTCGATCTCCTCGCGGAACTCGTTGATGTCCTGGAAGCGGCGGTAGACCGAGGCGAAGCGGATGTAGGCGACCTCGTCGAGCTTCTGCAGCTCGGCCATCACCAGCTCGCCGAGCACGCGCGACTTGATCTCGCGTTCGCCGGTGGCGCGCAGCTGATGCTTGATATGGGCGATCGCAGCTTCCAGGCGCTCGACGCTGACCGGGCGTTTTTCCAGCGCACGCTGCATGCCGGCGCGCAGTTTCTGCTCGTCGAACGGCTGGCGACTGCCGTCGGACTTGATCAGCCGCGGCATCACCAGCTCGGCGGTCTCGAAGGTGGTGAAGCGCTCGCCGCAGGCCAGGCACTCGCGGCGGCGGCGCACCTGATCGCCCTCGGCGACCAGGCGGGAATCGATGACCTTGGTGTCATGGGCACCGCAGAAGGGACAATGCATGGGGCTGGAATCGGTCGTACGTCGGGACGGCCATGGTAGCGCATCCGACCGGCAAGACAAGGCGACGGCTTTGCTGCTATACAAGCCCGCAATCGCCGTTCAGGAGGCCGTCCGTGCCATCACGTTTTCTCGTTCTGCCCGCCCTGCTGACGCTGCTCGCCGGCTGCGGCAGCCAACCCAGCGAACCACCGACGACTCCCGTCGAGCTGAGCACCGCACCCCACTCCAAACTGCTCAACGAACTGAGCGGCAGCCTGATCGGCGCACCGGCCGGCAGCGACGTGGAGCTGGCCCTCTTGGAGGTCGATCGTCGCGACCAGCCCGACCGCCTGCTCAGCAACGTGCAGCTCAAGGGCCGCGACGGTGAGCTGCCGTTCATCCTCCAGTTCAACCCCGACGCCTTCCCGGCCGGCCAGCGCGTCGAGCTACGCGGCCGCGTCACGCGCGCCGGCCAGCTGATCATGCGCCTGCCGCCGCGCACCATATCGAGTGCCGCCAGCCAGGCGCTCGGACCGCTGCAGCTGGTTCCGGCACCGTGAGCGCACCGGCGCAGCTGCAGGCCGCGCTGCACGAACTGCTGGGCGATGCCCGCCTGGTCGCCGAGACGCTGCCGGACACCGAGCTGCGCCTCTGGCTGATCGATGCGGCCAACATGGATCGCGCCTTCAGCCCCGAGGAAACCCGGCGCATTCTCGACGAGCCACCCTATTGGTGTTTCTGCTGGGCCAGCGGGCTGGTCCTGGCCCGCTGGCTGGCCGAGCGCCCGGACTGGGTGCGCGGCAAGCGCGTGCTGGATTTCGGCGCGGGTTCCGGCGTAGCCGCCATCGCCGCGGCCAAGGCAGGAGCCGCCGAGGTGGTGGCCTGCGACCTGGACCCGCTGGCACTCGCCGCCTGCCGGGCGAACGCCGCGCTCAACGGTGTCGAGCTACGNNCTTCTTCGGCGAAGCGGATCGCTTCGATCTGATCCTCGTCGCCGATGTGCTCTACGACCGCGCCAACCTGCCGCTGCTGGACCAGTTTCTCAGCCGCGGCCGGGAAGCGCTGGTGGCCGACTCCCGCGTGCGGGACTTCGCCCACCCGCTGTACCGGCGCCTGGACGTACTCGATGCGTGCACCTGGCCGGATCTGGCAGAGCCGGCGGAGTTTCGCCAGGTGAGCCTCTACCACGCGACGCGCTAGCCATACGGAGACACCATGAGCGAGGAAAGTCTGCGCCTGTTCTTCGCCCTGCCCTGCCCGCCCGAGCAGGCGACGGCCATCTGCGCCTGGCGTGACGGCCAGGCATTCGACGGGCGCCCGGTGGCCGAGGCCAATCTGCACATGACCCTGGCCTTTCTCGGTGCCCAGCCGAAGGAGCGACTGGATGCGCTGCTGACCATGGCATCAGGCATCGAGGGGACGGCATTCGATCTCCGGCTGGACCGGCTCACCACCATCGGCAAGGGCTTCATCTGCCTGCAACCGAGCACGACGCCGCAGGCCCTGTCGAGGCTGGTCGCTACCCTTGCCGAGCATCTGGCCGCGCTAGGCGTGGTGCTCGACAGCCGGCCCTTCCTCCCGCACCTGACGCTGGCTCGCCAGGCCCGCAGCCGACCGAGCGGCGCCGCGCCGGGCTTCGCCTGGCACGCCGACCACTTCGGCCTCTATCTGTCGACGGCAACGCCGGGTGGCGTGCGCTACGACGCGCTGGGACGCTGGCCGCTGGCAGCGCCATAGCGACCGTCACATGGCCCGCTCAGCGCGGCACTTCGATGAGAAAGCGGAACAGCGGACCGTGCTGCTCCACCGCCAGGCAGTTGTAACCCTTGGCCGTGGCGTCCTCGGGAATGCCGTGCACCGACTGCGAACAGTCCGTCACCACTTCCAGCAACTGCCCTGGCTGCATGGTCGCCAGGGTTTCCAGCGTGGCGATGGCGTTGTACGGGCAGTGCTCGCCCCGCAGATCAAGCGAGAGATTCGGTTTGGCCTGGCTCACGGGTAGGACTCCTTTTCGGTTGGAAACGACGTGCGTTGAGGTGCACCAGCAACATGGCGACGGCCAGGCCGGCAAAGGTCAGCAGCAATCCGCTGGCCGGGCCGAAGCTCTCCAGCAGATTGATCTTCGGATAGGGCAGCGCCAGCGACGTGCCGAGCTGGTCCCAGTACACCGCCACCAGCGTGCCGCCGATGACGTTGCCGACGCCCACCACCCAGAAGTGCACCTGCCCTTCCATGGCGCGATACATCCAGCCGGTTTCGCAGCCGCCGGCGACGACGATGCCGATGCCGAACAGCACGCCGCCGAGAATCGCGTTCGGCCCCATCCAGAAAATCTTCGGGCTTGCCCCCAGCGCGATGGCACCGAACGTACCGACGCAGGCCACCGCCATGCCGAGCAGGATGCCGTAGGCAGCGCGGGTTCGGCCGGTGGTCCAGAGGTCGCGGGCGGCACTGGTGAAGCAGATCTGCGCCCGCTCGATCAGCCCGCCGAACAACAAGCCGAACAGCACCGCCATGCCCAGCACCAGCGAGGTATCGAAGCGCCAGGCGGCGAATGCGATGGCCAGCACCGCCACCCCGGTGCCGAGGCGCGCCTGCAACGAGGCCCGCCGCCGCGTGCCTTCCACGTCACCGAACAGCGAACTGGCTTGGCTACCGACCTTCAGCGGCGTGCGCAGCCAGGGCAGCAGGCAGATCTTCACGCCGATCCAGGCGCCGCCCACGGTGGCCAGCATGAAGGCCCACGCATGCAGCGAGAACATTGGAATGCCGGTGAAGAAGGCCGCCAGGTTGCAGCCCATGGCCAGACGCGCACCGAAGCCGGCGATGATGCCGCCGATCAGGCCCTGCAGCAGGCGACGTCTGCTGGTCGGCCAGCGCAGGCTGACGTTGTTTGCCCACAGCGCCGCACAGAGCGCGCCAAGCAGCATGCCGATGATCATCACGCCGTCGATGCGATCGAGCGGCGTACCGGCCAGGCCGATCAGCTTGAAATAGCTCCACTCCTGCGGGGTGTAGCCGAACCAGGAAATGATGTGCCCACCCCAGCGGGTGAATTCGCCGGTGACGGCCCAGAAGGTTCCGGTGATGGCGAAGTAGTAGGCGGAGGCGACACCCAGCGCGACGAGCGCCGGCAGGGGCGACCAGAAGCGCACGAGATAGCGCTCCCGGAAATCGGAGAGAACGGACATGTGAAGCTCCTTATGACGCGCGACTGCAAACGCCGCACCGGTCTAGGAAAAGGGTTTCGCCTCGGCGGCAGGATCGCTGCCGTAACGCCGAAGCCGGCGCAACCTTAGTCCAATGACATCCGTCGCGCGAGCCCTTGCTTCCTGCATGCCGCGCCCCCACTTACCATGCACAGCTTCCCATTCACCCGTCGCCGACGAGAATTCCGATGAGCCAGACGCCCTATATCTTCGATGTCACCACCGCCAGTTTCGAACAGCTGGTGCTCGAGAACTCGTTCCACAAGCCGGTGCTGGTGGATTTCTGGGCCGAATGGTGCGCGCCATGCAAGGCGCTGATGCCCTTGCTGGCGAAGATCACCGAGGAGTACCAGGGCGAGTTGCTGCTGGCCAAGGTCAACTGCGACATCGAGCAGGAGGTCGTTGCCCGCTTCGGTATCCGCAGCCTGCCGACCGTGGTGCTGTTCAAGGACGGCCAGCCGGTGGACGGTTTCGCCGGTGCGCAGCCGGAATCCGCGATTCGCGCCATGCTCGAGCCCCATGTACAGGCCCCGGCATCGCCGCAGGGCAATCTGCTGGAAAGCGCTGAGGCGGCCTTCGCCGAAGGCCGTTTTGCCGAGGCAGAGGCGCAGCTGCAGCAGCTGCTCAGCGAGGACAACGAGAACGCCGCCGGCCTGATTCTGTACGCGCGCTGCCTGGCCGAACGGGGCGAGCTGGGCGAGGCGGAAACCGTGCTCAATGCCGTGAAGGGCGATGAGCACAAGCAGGCGCTGGCCGGCGCGCGCGCGCAACTGACGTTCCTGCGTCAGGCCAATGACCTGCCCGATGCCGCCACGCTGAAGAGCCGCCTGGCGCAGAACGGCGAGGATGACGAGGCGGCATACCAGCTGGCCGTCCAGCAGCTGGCGCGGCAGCAGTATGAAGCGGCGCTGGACGGGCTGCTCAGACTGTTCGTGCGCAACCGAAGCTATGCCGACGGGCTGCCGCACAAGACCCTGCTGCAGGTCTTCGACCTGCTCGGCAACGACCATCCGCTGGTGACGCTGTATCGCCGCAAGCTCTATCAGGCGATCTACTGATCCCGGCCGCCGCTGGTGGCGAGTCCGTCAGCGGGCTCGCCGATCCAGTGATAGCAGGCCGAATCGGCGCCATGCTCGACCCGTACCTCGTCGCAATGACGCAGCCGCACCAGCAACCGCTTGGCCAGCTGCGCGCTCCCGGTGATCGCCTCCAGCTCGGCGAACAACTGCGGCCCTTCCAGCGTCCCGGCACTGCGCAGGCATTCCCGCGCGCTGTGCCAGAGAGCATCGGCCGGCGGCGATGCCGCCGTTGCAGGCCGCCCGGCCGAGCTGATCTCGACGGCGCCCAGCCCACGCGCCAGGCCCGACCAGTCCTGCTCGCCCAGTTCGATTTCCAGATCGACCGGCCAGTCCCCTATGCGTCCGCGGATTCGGATCATGCTATCCCTCCTGAAATATGCATTCATGCTCACATGCACGGGCCGCGCTGGCCAGCCAAGCGGCAAAGTTGTTATAACGTAACGCACCCCTGCCAATGGAGCTGACCATGCGCCACTTACTGCTCGCCGTACCCGTGCTTCTGTTGCCCCTGAGCTACAGCCAAGCACATGAAGATCATCATCACGAACATGAAGAAGCTGCCAGCCTCGGCGCCCACGAACATGGTGCGGCTCGCCTGAATGCCGCGCTGGATGGCAAGAGTCTAGAACTGGAGTTCATCAGCCCGGCCATGAACCTGGTCGGCTTCGAACACGCACCTGCCACGCCAGCGGACGAAGCGAAGATTGCCGAGGCGCGGAGCCAGCTGGAGCAACCGGCGGCGCTGTTCGGCCTGCCGACGGCCGCCGGCTGCTCGATCAGCGAGCAGCACCTGCATGGCGAACTACTCGGTTCGGCTCACGCCGGTTACCAGCGCCGCGACCAGGACGATGACCACCAGCACGAACACAGCCATGCCGCCGCAGAGGAACACGGCGGCCACAGCGATATCGAGGCAAGCTACCAGTTCGATTGCAGCAATCCGGGGTCGCTCCAGGCGCTGGATCTCAAGGGCCTGTTCGAACGCTTCCCCGGCACGGAGAAGATTCAGGTACAACTGATCGGCCCCAACGGCCAACAGGGCGCGGAACTGACCCCGGCGCGCACGCAGCTGCCTTTCTGAACCGGCACTGGACATCGATGACCGCTCCACTTCTCGCAATCGACAACCTCGGCTTCGCCTGGCCACGCCAGGCCGAGCTGCTGGACATCCCCTGCTTTCGCCTCGAACGCGGCGAGAGCCTGTTTCTCAAAGGCCCCTCGGGCAGCGGCAAGACCACCCTGCTCGGTCTGATCGGCGGCGTGCAGAAGGCTGCGCGCGGCAGCGTGCGCCTGCTCGACCGTGACCTCGGCAGTCTGTCGGCCGGTGCCCGTGACCGCTTCCGCGTCGATCACACCGGCTACATCTTCCAGCAGTTCAACCTGCTGCCTTTTCTTTCGGTACGCGAGAACGTCGGCCTGCCCTGCCACTTCTCGCAGCTGCGCGCCGAACGTGCGCGCAAGCGGCACGGCAGCACGGACGCCGCCGCGGCCAGCCTGCTGCAGCACCTGGGGCTGGCACCGGAGCTGTTCGAGCGGCGGGCCGATGCGCTCTCCATCGGCCAGCAGCAGCGCGTGGCTGCCGCCCGAGCGCTGATCGGCCAGCCCGAGCTGGTCATCGCCGACGAGCCGACCTCGGCACTGGATGCGGACAGCCGCGAAGCCTTCCTGCAACTGCTGTTTTCCGAGTGCCGGGCGGCGGGCGCCAGCCTGCTGTTCGTCAGCCATGATCAAAGCCTCGCACCGCTGTTCGACCGCAGCCTGTCGCTGGCCGATCTCAATCGCGCCGCACGCGCGCCGGAGTGCTGAGCGATGTATCTACTGCGCCTGGCCCTGGCGAGCCTTAACAATCGCCGCTTTACCGCCCTGCTGACCGTATTCGCCATCGCGCTGTCAGTGTGCCTGCTGCTCGCCGTCGAACGGGTACGCAGCGAAACCCGCGCCAGCTTCGCCAGCACCATCAGCGGCACCGATCTGGTGGTCGGCGCCCGCTCCGGCTCGGTGAATCTGCTGCTCTATTCGGTGTTTCGCATCGGTAACGCGACGAACAACATCCGCTGGGAAAGCTACCAGCACTTCGCCGAACACCCGCGTGTCGACTGGGCAATCCCGATTTCCCTCGGCGATTCCCATCGCGGTTATCGAGTGATGGGCACCAGCAGCGCCTATTTCGAGCATTACCGCTACGGCCGCAAGCAGCCGCTGCAGCTGGCCGAAGGCCGCGCCTTCGAAAGCGACCCGTTCGAAGTGGTGCTGGGCGCCGAAGTGGCCAGCGCGCTGGGCTACCGGCTCGACGACAGTATCGTGCTGGCCCATGGCATCGCCCGGGTCAGCCTGGTGCAGCACGACGACAAGCCGTTCCGCGTGGTTGGCGTGCTGCAGCGCACCGGCACTCCTGTCGACCGCACCCTGCACATCAGCCTGGCCGGCATGGAAGCGCTGCACATCGACTGGCAGAACGGCATGCCGGCGCGCGGCGCCGCACGCATCGACGCCGAGCAAGCGCGTGGCCTAGATCTTCAGCCACAGCAGATCACGGCGTTCCTGCTCGGCTTGAACAGCAAGGTCGCCACGTTCACCCTGCAACGGGAAATCAACCAGTACCGCGGCGAACCGCTGCTGGCGATCCTGCCCGGCGTTGCCCTGCAGGAACTCTGGAGCCTGATGGGCACAGCCGAGAAGGCGCTGTTCGTGGTCTCGCTATTCGTCGTGCTGACCGGGCTGATCGGCATGCTGACGGCGATCCTCACCAGCCTCAACGAACGTCGCCGGGAGATGGCGATCCTGCGCTCAGTGGGTGCTCGCCCCTGGCATATCGCCGCGCTGTTGATCATCGAGGCCTTCGGTCTGGCGCTGGCGGGCACGCTGCTGGGGCTGGCCCTGTTGTATGCAGGGATCGCCATCGCACAGGCGCCGCTGCAGAGCCTGTATGGCCTGTATCTGCCGCTGGCCTGGCCGAGCGCCTATGAGTGGAGCCTGCTTGGCGCTATTCTGCTGGCCGCGCTGCTGATGGGCAGCGTGCCGGCCTGGCGGGCGTATCGCCAATCGCTTGCCGATGGCCTGTCGATCCGACTATGAGGAAGCCCATGCCACGCCTGCTGTTCGCCCTGCTCCTGGCCTGCGCGCTGCCCCTGCACGCGGCTGAAGTCCGTCTGCTGCAATGGTCGGAGCTGATTCCGGAAGGAGCCCCTCCGCCGCCACCGCCGCTGGCGATACATGACATGTCGCAGCTGGCCGATGCGCTCGCCGCCGAGGCCAGCCCGGCCGCGGCACAGCAGTCGCCGGCCGCGCCGGTGGTCGAGGCGCTCGATGGGCAGATGGTGAAGTTGCCAGGCTATATCGTGCCGCTGGACATGACCGACGAAGGGCGCGTCATTGAGTTCCTGCTGGTGCCCTATTTCGGCGCCTGCATCCATGTGCCACCACCGCCGTCCAACCAGATCGTGCATGCCACCAGCGAACTGGGCGTGCGGGTAGAAGCGCTGTACGAGCCGTTCTGGATCGAAGGGCCCATGCGCGTCGAGCATGCCAGCAGCGAGCTGGCAGAGGCCGGCTACCGCATGCAGGCGCAGAAGATCTATCCCTACGAGTTGCAGTGACCAGCAGGCGCAGGACGACGGCGATAGTGATCGTCGTGGTCGCCACGCCAATCAGCGGACGCTGGCGACCTGCCGTTCGCGCTCGAAGCTGAGCTCGCCTTCAGCCCACTCCCGCCATTCGCGCACCCGGCGACGCTCCGCTCCGGCTCGCTCCGCCTGTTTCAGCGCTTCGAGCCCGGCCTGCCAGCGGGCCTGTTCCAGTTCGAGCTGTGCGACATTCATCCAGAACTTGGCGCTGCCGGTCTGGGTCGCCAACTGCCGATAGATCTTGGCGGCTTCGGTACGCTCACGTGCCTGCCACCAGAGCATGCCCATGCGTTCCTGACGTTGCGCATTGCTCGGCAGCAAGCGCGAGGCAAGCATGCCTTCCAACAGCTTGGCGCCCTGCCAGGGCTGGCCGGCGGCACTGGCCAGTGCGACCAGGTTGTCCAGCTCGGCCTCAGTGAAGCGCAGCCCCTTGGTGTGCGCCGCCCGTAGGGTAGCCAGCGCGCGATCCTCGGCACCGGCCAGCTGCTGAAGGCCGGCGAGCTGCCGCCAGGCCTTGACCTGATCGGGATGGCGCAGCAAGAGTTTCTGTTGCCAGCGTTCGGCGGCCTGATAGAGTTTGAGTTCGGCATTGCCGGCGACCAGGAACTGCAGCCAGGTGTCGCCGGCTTTCGGATTGGCCTGCACGTAACGCTCGGCCAGCGGCAGGGCCTTGGCATGCTGACCGAGCCCCTGATAGGCCTGCACCAGCATCTGCAGGATCTCCTCGTCGGCCTGATTGGCCGAGCCCAGCAGGCTGACGACCTTGGCATAGCGCCCCTCGACCAGGTTCAGGCGTGCCAGATTGAGGCGCTCGCCGGCCAGCAGTTGCTCGTCCAGCTTGCCGCTGGCCACGGCCTTGTCCAGCCACTCCAGCGCCTGCCGGTTGTTGCCTTCGGCCCAGGCCAGATAGCCTCGGCTGCGCCAGAGCAAAGCCTCTTCGTTGCTCCCCGGCTTGGCGCTCGCGCCGTCCAGCGCCTTGCGTGCAGCCGCATAGTCGCCCTTGCTCTGCGCGGTCTGCGCTCGCTCGAGCGCCATGAACACGGCCGGGTCGATGGCCTGGGCAGCCTGGACCGAAGCAGCGAGGGAAAGGGTCAGCACAAGCAGCAGACGAAGCATTTCAGCGTTCTCCTTGCAGGCGGAAGTGCAGGGTTTTAACGGCTTCTCGGGATACCGGCGCACCGTTCTCGGTGCGCGGGGCGAAACGCCAGCGGGCCGCGGCACGCCGGGCCTCGCGATCGAACACGTTGCGTGGTGACGCCTCCAGTACGCGGATGTTCTCCACCCGCCCCTGGGGATTGATGGTGAAGGCAAGCTTGATATGGCCCTCGATGCCCTGCTGCCGGGCACGATAGGGATACTCAGGGCGCACATCATTGAGCGGCATCACTTCCTGCTCTGGGCCACCCGGGTTACCCGCCGCTTCCACTGCCGCACTGGCTGGCGCAGGAGCGGCCGCGGGCGTGCTCTGCGCAGCGGTCAGGCCGGACAGGCTGGGCGCCGGCGCGGTCGCGACCGAAATGCCCGCATCGATGCTCGGCAGATCGAGGTCGAGCTTCGGCAGGTTGGCATCCGGCGTGGCCATGTTCGGCGTCGGCGGCGTCGGCGGTTGCGGCGTCTTCGGCTGTGGCGGTTGCGGCGCCTGCTGGCGAGTGCGCGTGGCGCTGTCTTCGTTGCGTCCATCCATACGCACGAAATTGGCGATGGCCAGCGGGTCTTCCTGAATCTTGCTGCGCGGTGGATTGACCATGCTCAGCATCAGGGCGAACAGCAGCAGCGCCACGACGCAGGCGGCGACGAAGGCCAGACTGAAACGGACCAGCCGCGGTTGCATCAGCGCGACCCCGTGCTGGCAGCCAGCGCCACGTCCTGCACGCCGGCCTGGCGCGCCTGGTCCATCACCTGTACCACGAGCCCGGTGCGAGCATCCTGGTCGGCCTGGACGACCACCGCGCCCTCCGGCTGATCCACCCGCAGCCGCTCGACATGGGCGCGAACGCTGCGCACGTCCACCGCCTGCTTGTCGATCCAGACCTGCCCATCGGCGGTGACGGCGATAAGGATGTTGCCCTTGTCCTGCGTGCTCGCGGTATCGGCCTGCGGGCGCTGGACCTCGACACCCGACTCCTTGATGAAGGAGGTGGTGACGATGAAGAAGATCAGCATGATGAAGACCACGTCGAGCATCGGCGTGAGATCGATACCGGTGTCTTCTTCCTGCTGGTAATGGTGACGACGCATACGCATCCCGCTAATCCTCAATCGTGACGCAGCTGGTCGGCCAGCCGGTCGAGAGACTGGCGCGCGATTCGCTCGAGGCGCGCCAGACTGAACAATCCCGTGATGGCCAGCACCATGCCGGCCATGGTCGGCAGGGTCGCCTGCCAGACGCCCGCAGCCATGCCGCGAGGGTTGCCGGTGCCGCTGAGCGCCAGCACATCGAAAACCGCGATCATGCCGGTGACCGTGCCGAGCAGGCCGAGCAGCGGATACATCGCAACCAGCGTCTTGCTCAACCGCAGCGGGCCGGACAGCTGCTGCTGTGCCTGCGCCAGCCAGGCCAGGCGCACGGCGCGCTGCCAGCTGCCGGGTTCATCGGCCAGCTGCGCCCAGGCCTGCCGGCGCGACTCTACCCAATGCGGGAAGACCCGACGCATGAACCACAGGCGCTCGAACACCAGCGTCCAATACAGCACGCAGAGGCCGGCCAACGCCCACATCACCACCCCACCCGCGGTCATGAAGTCGAGCAGCGCGTGACCGCTGTCGACGACACTCAGCCAGTGAGCGCGCAGATCAGTCACGGCGTGGTGCTCCGGACAGATGCAGCGCGATCAGCCCGGCGCTCTGCTGTTCCAGCAGCTGGATCAGCGCCTTGCTGCGGCTGGCCAACAGGCTGTGCAGGAACAGCAGCGGAATCGCCACCAGCAGGCCCAGCACTGTAGTCACCAGCGCCTGGGAAATGCCGTCGGCCATCAGCCGCGAATCGCCGCCACCACTCTGGGTGATGGCCTGGAAGGTGATGATCATGCCNNGATCATGCCGGTCACGGTACCCAGCAGGCCGAGCAGCGGCGCCACGGCGGCGAGCAGCTTGAGCAGCGGTTGGCCACGCTCCAGCGGCGGGGTTTCCTGCAGGATGGCTTCGTCCAGCTTGAGCTCCAGCGTCTCCAGGTCCGACAGCTGCGGCTTGGGCCCCAGCACGCCGATGATGCGGCCGAGCGGGTTGTCGTCGCGCGGATGATTGAGCTCGCGCATCTGACTTCCAACCTTGCGGCCAATGCCACCGAGATAGACCATGCGCCAGATCGCCAGCAGCAGGCCGATGGCGCCGAGCACCAGGATCACGCCACCGACCAGACCGCCCTGCTTGACGCGATCCCACAGGTCCGGCTGGCGCTGCAACTGCGCCAGCAGGGTACCCCGGCTCGGGTCGACCGGCAGCGTGGCCAGGGCATCGGAGCTTTTCAGGTAATCCTCGATCAGGCCCTTGCCGGAAGGCTGACGCGGCGGCACCAGCAGCTCCCCGGCATCAGCGTCGTAGCGCAGGAAGGCGTCGTTGGTAAAGGCGGAGAAGCTGCCGACGCGCAGTACCGGCTGCTCGCTGCGCGCACCATCGGTGCCCACCACCGGCAGCTGCACGCGCTCGACGCGGCCACTGGCCGCCAGGTCTTCGAGCAAGGTCATCCAGAACGCATCGAGGTCATCGGCTGATGGCAGGGCGCGGCTTTCGGCCAGGCTGCGCAGCTGCTCGAGGCGCTCGGGATATTGGGCATTGAGCAGGCTGTCCTGCCACTGACCGGCGATATCACCGGCGCTCTGCCGCACCACACCGAATAGCTCACCGAGATGACCGACACGCTGGGCCAGGAGCTTTTCCTGCTCGGCCAGCTCCGCTTCCTGGCGGTCGAATTCGGCTTTCAGTCGCTCGGCCTCGGTCTTCTGCTCAGCCAGTGCGGCACGGGCACGGGAAAGCAGTTGCTGCTGCTCGCCACGGTCACGCACGAAGGCCTGCTCGCGAGCCTGCATGGCACTGACCTCAGCGGCGCGGTCGCTGCGAATGCGCTCGAGCAGCTGGTCGGGACTGAGCGGCTCCGCCGCATGAGAGGTGAGCGGCAGCAGCGCGACAAGGAACAGGGAAAACAGACGGCTCATTGCGCGGCCTCCTCGGCCAGGGTCTTCACGGGCAGTTGCAGATATGCGGGCGCCTGCTGCTGGCGAGCAATGGCGATGGCCTGGGTCAGCGGCCGTCGTGCGCTGCCGTCGAGCACTTCCCAGCTGCGCGTCTGCGGGTTCCACCAGCCGCTCTCATGAGCATCGAGGGTTTGGTAATAGAGCATCACCCGGCCCAGGCGGAGGAACTCGACGCTACGCGAATCGCCGTTGCCAGGCAGTTCGCCGCGCCACGCTTCCAGCGTGCGGCCGTAGTCGCTTTCGATCTGATAGGCCTCGAGGATGCGCCGGTACTTCTCCGCCAGGCTGACGTCGGCACGCGGCAGCAGGTCCTGCAGGCCGGCCAGGCGATCAGCGCGCTCCTCGGGCAGGAACGGCAAGTCAGCTGCGATGAACTCGCCGAGCACCTCGACCATGCGACTCATCTGCGGCGTTACCGCTTCCTGGGTGCGCTCGATGCTGTCCAGCTGGCGCTGGAAGCCCACCAGTTCCTTGCGCTGCGCAGCGGTCAATTCCTGCAGCTGCTTGTTGTAGGCCTTCAGGGCTTCGGTCTGCTGCAGCGCGTTGCGGTACTCGGTGAGCATCTCGCGCGTGGCGTCGTCGAGCTGATCGATCCGCGCTTGCGAAGCCTTGGCTTCGGCAGACAGGCGCTCGCTCTCATCGAGCGCAGCGTCCAGCGGGGCCGCGGAGAGCGACCCGGCATACAGGTGCAGGCAGCACGGCAGCACGGCAACCGCCAACAGGCGGGGGATGAAGGAAGGCATGGAGGGGTCCTTGCAGACGGTCGTTAACTCAAAAGAGAAACATTATCATCTGTGAATTGACGCAAAGCAACCCGGGCATTACGTCGCAGCTGACGACGCGGCTTTCATTGAGCTGGATCAAAAAGCCCAAGCGCCCACTGCCTACCATGGCCCCCAATCGCATTCCAACAAACGGAGCATCATCATGCGCAAGACCCTGTTCACCGCTTCCGCGCTGGCCCTGGCGCTGGCCGCCCCCTTCGCCCAGGCTTTCGAAGCCGGGGACATCATCGTTCGCGCTGGTGCGGTTACCGTTGATCCGCGTGAAGACAGCAGTTCTATCTCTACCGCACTGACCGGTCCAATTGCCGGTACCAAGGCTACGCTCGACAGCGACACTCAGTTGGGCCTCAACTTCGCCTACATGATCACCGACAAGGTAGGGATCGAACTGCTGGCCGCTACGCCGTTCAGCCACGACGTTGGCGTCAAAGGCCTTGGCGCACCACTGGACGGGAAGTTCGGAACTATCAAGCATCTGCCGCCGACCCTGAGCGTTATCTACTACCCGCTGGATAAAACGTCGGCTTTCCAACCGTACGTTGGGGCTGGCGTTAACTACACATGGTTCTTCGACGACAAGTTGAGCAGCCAGGCTGAGGGGAATGGTTTCAACGGCCTGGACCTGAAAGATTCTTGGGGCCTGGCCGCACAAGTAGGCATGGATTACATGCTCACAGACAACATCATGCTCAACGCTCANNACGCGGTACTGGGCAAGGTCAAAGTCGACGTAGACGTCGACCCCTTCGTCTACATGGTCGGCCTCGGCTACAAGTTCTGACGAATCGGCCTGACCGAATCGCAGACAGACAAAAGGCGCCATCGGCGCCTTTTGTCTTTTCCGGTTTCGCTTACTTGCCCAATAAACGGGCCAGCCCTTCGCGCATGCTGGTCGGCGGTTCTGGCACGCGGTAGCGCTGAACCAGTCGCGCATTGTTCGCCCGCGAATGACGGATGTCCCCCGAGCGCGCCGCCTGATAGCTCACCTCGGGCAGATCGCCCAGCACATCGCCAATCGCGTCGAGCAGCTGGTTCAACGACGTCGCCTTGTTGAGCCCCACGTTCACCGCGCCTTCCGGCGCATCCGGAGCTTCGAGTGCCTGCACCAGCACCTCGACCAGATCCCCTACATAGATGAAATCCCGCGTCTGCTCCCCATCGCCAAACACTGCAATCGGCAGTCCCTTCTGCGCCCGCTCGGTAAAGATGCTGATCACGCCGGAATAGGGCGACGACGGGTCCTGCCGAGGGCCGTAAACATTGAAGAAGCGGAACACCACCNNTGGCCAGCTTGTCCGCGGCGTAGGGGGTAAGCGGCGACTTCGCGGTGCCTTCATCGATGGCCTGGCCTTCCCCGTTGTTGCCATAGACCGCCGCGCTCGAGGCAAACAACACTCGCTTCACGCCTGCCTCACGCATCGCTTCGCACAGATTGAGCGTGCCGATCAGGTTGCTCTGATGCGTACCGAGCGGATCGTCCACCGACGCTTGCACTGAGGCCACCGCGGCCAGATGGACCACGGCGCGACAACCCTGCACCGAGCGACGCACGCATTCGGCGTCGGCGACATCACCGACGATGAGCTCGACGCGCTCATCCTGTGGCAGGTTCTCACGCTTGCCAGTGGACAGATTGTCCAGCACCCGAACGGCGTAACCTCGTGCCAGCAGTGCATCGACCAGGTTGGAGCCGATGAAGCCGGCGCCACCAGTGATCAGGATCGGGGCATCAGCCATGGCGGTAATAACGCTCCAGCAGGCTCGGCAGGCCGGTGCGCCAGGCACGCGGCTTGATACCGAAGGTGGTGAATATCTTCTTGCAGGCCAGCACGCCGTGCTGCGGCTCAGCCGCGGCATCCGAACAGTCGGCGTGCGCGACCGGCGTCAGCTTGGCGGTCGTCACATCGCGATACTTGGCGGCCTCGCCAAGCAGCGCCTGCGCGACCAGCAGCGGCGTCGAAGCTTCGTGGCCGCCGTAATGGTAGGTGCCCCACAACGGGGCCTGGCAATCGAGCTGCTTGAGCACTGCAAGAATGACTCTCGCGGCGTCATCCACCGGCGTCGGATTGCCACGGCGATCGTCCGCCAGCAGGATCGCCTCGCTCTGCTCCAGCCGTTGCAGGACACGCCCCAGCACACCGTCACGACTGTCGTCGAGCAGCCAGCCGAAACGCAACAGCACATGACGCGGGCACAGCGCCCGCACGCTCTGCTCGATGCGCCAGAGCGCCTGCCCCCGGGCATCCAGCGGCGCGACTTCATCCTTTTCGCTGTAGGCAGTGGTGCGCGCGCCATCGAACACGCGGTAGCTCGAAGGCTGCAGGAGAACGAAATCGTGGTGCTGGCACAGCTCGGCAAGCCGCTCCACAGCGCGCTCCTGAGCCGCGAGCGCCGGTTCGTTGGGCTGCCCGCTCTGGAACCAGTCGTAGTAATAGGCGAGGTTGATGACGACATCCGGACGGTTGTCGTCGAGCAACTGGGTAAGACTGGCGGCATCCCAGCCCTGGGCGGGCGGGCGCGGCGCGAGAAAACCGATGTCTTCCTCGGCGCCGAGGCGGATGAGCGCCTGGCCCAGGGCATTGCCGCCGCCCAACAACATCAGGCGCATTCGCATTCAGGAAACTCTAGAAGGGGATGTCGTCATCGAAGCTGTCATAGTCCGGCGCTGGCTGCTGCCGTGCGGCCGGCTGCTGCGGCTGAGCCTGCTGACGCGGAGCCTGTTGCGGCTCGCGCTGCGGGCGCGGCTGACGTGGCGCGTCATCGGAACTGCCGCCACGGCCGCCGAGCAGCTGCATGGTGCCATTCATGTCGACGACGATTTCGGTGGTGTAGCGCTTGACGCCATCCTTTTCCCACTCGCGAGTCTGCAGGCGGCCTTCGATGTAGCACTGCGAACCCTTGCGCAGGTACTCGCCGGCGATCTCGNNCTGACCGGTTTGCTTGTCCTTCCAGCTGTCGGTGGTTGCCAGCGTGATGTTGGTCACCGCATTGCCATTGGGCATGTAGCGGGTTTCCGGGTCGCCGCCGACATTGCCGATCAAGATGACTTTGTTCACCCCTCTGGCCATGGGTAACTCCTCTTGGAACATTGAATTTAAGTGGGCTCACCGATGGCGATCCTGCTACCAGGAGACCCGATGACCGCGAATCTTACCTCAGCCACCCCTGACAACCAACCAACGCGCCAGCAAGTTGCGTCGCCGTGCGCAGCACCACGGCCGCGACGAGCGTCGTGTTGGTCAGGCGACCAAACGATCCAGCGCGTCGCGATCCAGCACCAGGGTATCGACCTTCACATAGGCCGCCGCCTCGTCGAGCACGATCAGCACCTCGCTCACGCCGGGCACGTGCAGCAGGTCGGCCTCGAGCCGGGTGTTGCTCAGCGCGCCGGCCGAAAGCGGCAGGCGCAGGCTGGTGACATAGGGAGGCTCGCGCATGCTGAAGGCGATCACGAACCACAGTGCGCAGAGTGCCGCGCAGCCAGCGAACACCAGGGCCAGCCCGCCCTGCTGATAGAGCATGCCGCCCAGGACGCCGCCCAGCCCGGCACCGAGGAACTGACTGGTGGAGTAGACCCCCATGGCGTTGCCC
>JABAHQ010020129.1_pt1 | contig 29514 bp, 20 predicted proteins | sample 7062091 | NCBI WGS metagenome assembly JABAHQ01 (sample SAMN14534359, study PRJNA622989) | marine sediment metagenome | biome: marine biome [ENVO:00000428]; feature: marine pelagic biome [ENVO:01000023]; material: deep marine sediment [ENVO:00002113] | place: India: Gulf of Kutch | collected... | reverse complement strand
AGAAAGAGAGAAAGTAAAATGAATCAGATTTGAAGAATATATAAACATTTTACCAGGTATTTGATAATTGCAGTTTAAGGAAGACCATGATTTTGAAATGTCATAATCAATTAAATAACATAAAGAAAAACCTTGAGATAACGATAATAGTTTATAACAAGATCTTAGGAAAATTACACTGCGTGAATATGGATTGTTCGCGCAGTGGCGGGTAAGGATAAAGAAATAGTCAAAGGATTGACAAAAAATGGCGAAGTATCCTGAATTTTCAGAAATTTTTCCCTATCAACCTATCGATAACACCCTACAGAGTTTACCAGATGCTTTTGTTGGCAGAGAAACGGAAATGAAAACGCTTCATACCTTTTTGAAGGATGCCAGGAACAGTTCCGGACACTTTGTAATCATCAGCGGCGAAGCAGGCACTGGTAAAACCAGTTTGGTAAATCGTTTCGCCTCTGAAGCTATTGAAACCGGAATCAATTTTTTCTCGGAGAGTTTCAGCCAGGCGCATTTTTATGAACCATATCGTCCGTTTTGGCAGATTGTTGAGAGGCTATATAATGCGCAGTTAATCGATAGCTATAAAGGTCAATTGGAATTACACAGAAATGAAGACCATCAGTCTAGTCAGGAGGGTATTTCGAATTTAGAATCATTATTTACCTTGCAATCAGACAATCAGTTAGTGCAACAACAACTGATGACCTCAATTTTGCAAGCAGCACGAGAAAGTTTAATCCTAATTACTTTTCGCGATGTCCACTTAGCTCCATCAACAGCCTGGCAGTTTATCCACTATCTAAGTGAGAGTATCATCGAGCACAAGATTTTACTCTTGTTGACCTTACGCCAGGATGGGCGTGAAGTCCAATCCGCTAAAATTCCTGTTTATGCAGAAGTGCTGCAAAGGATGAATCGCGAAGGATTGGTAGATAGAATTCATCTAAAAAGGTTTGAAGAAGAAGAAATTCGTTTATTTCTTCGACACTCCTTCCAACGCACTGATTTTTCGAATCGGTTTATCCCTGTTCTCACGGAGATTTCAGGCGGGTTACCTACTCAAGTTATTGCTTGTCTGGAAATGATGTATCGGGAAGGAATTATCTATCACCAAAATGATGTTTGGTTTAATCGGGAAGATTTTTCAAAAGAGGTTTTGCTTTCTCTATTCAAACATCAGCAAACACCAGCAGGCCTCTTGGAGCAATTCAAACAACTCTCGCCGGAAAGACAAATACTCTTGCAATACGCATCTTTAATGAGTGAAACGATTGAACACGTTCTGCTTTCCAAAATATTAGAAAAGCCCCGTCACAAGGTTCTAAAAGATTTGATCTTTTTAAAAGAAGCGAAGTTTTTAATCGATATCGATGACCAATGTTATCTGTTTAAATATCCGGCCATTTCCGTCCACCTTCAGGAACAAATTCCTGCGGATCGTCGCTCTGTCATGCATATGGCCATTGCAGAAGCAGTTGAGCAGGCAACTCACATTAATTGCGAGGAAAGAATTTATCGATTAGCCTATCATTACCGTCACTCAGAAAATAAAAAATCTGCATTTCAATATCTTGTTCAAGCCGGAGATCTTGCCATCGAGCATTTTGCTTTTGCCGAGGCAAAGGAATTTTATGAGCAGGCGTTCGAGCTGATTGACCTCCTTCCTGAAGAAGGTAACCAAAAACGTAGGTTTTATTTATTGCTTAAAATTGGCTGGCTGTGTCGTGTTCTTGCTGATCGAGAGACAAGCCTAAAATACTACCAGGAAGCATTGGAGCTTTGCAAACAGGATGATAATAAAACAAATAAACTGCAAATACTGGTTCAAAAAGGATTGAATCATTTTCAATTAAATGACTGGAATCGAGCCATTTCTTGTTTTGAACAGGTGCTTTCCGAAAGCCAGGGGAAAGATTTGCTACTAAAAGCGATGGCTCATTATGGTTTGGGAAATGTCTATTTGGAATTGGCAAAATATGAAAAGGCTTCGGAAAATTACAGCACTGCATTAACCTTAGCCCGACAAATAGACAATAAAACCCTGCAAGCCAATATTATCAATAACTTGGGTATCCTGGAAAGTGTAAATGGTAACCGCATGCGAGCGATTGCCATATATCGCAAAGTCATTCCCATCTATAAAGAAGTGGGGGATAACCTGGGATTGGCGCGCACCTATACCAATCTGGGAATTACCCACGCTGATGAAAAAAATTGGGAACAGGCCAACGAATACTATGGACAGAGCTTGCGGGTTTCCGATGCAATGGGGTTGTTGCCACTCAAGGCGCTTACATTTTTGAATCGAGCACTGGCATTAGCCCATTTAAAGCGCATCGACGAAGCGATAGAATATAATGTAAAAGCCTACAGAATACTAAAGCGTTTGAGAGATGATCTGGGCTTAGCAGAGTATCACAAAATTCAGGCTGCTATTGAAAGAATGCAAGGTAACTGGTCAAAAGTTGAAATCCACCTGGATGAAGCATTGGAGAAATTTAAAAATACGGGCAATCAATTGGGGATTGCGGAGACCCAACATGAGCGAGCACTATTAGCCAAAGCGATGAATGACCAAAAAACAATGGTTGACTGGCTTAAAAAAGCCTTACAAAGTTTTGAAAAATTAGGCCTAAGCGAAAGAGTAAGCCAGATTGAAGATGAATTAGAAAAATATACCGGAACGCTCGTAACTCAACCAAGTTAAGGCAGAAGAATATGCTTAATTATAGATTGATATTGATTATACTGGGAGGCACACATTGCTGGTGCAAAATAAACCCGAAGAAAATCACATAACCTTTAATCCTTCTACGGTCGATTTGTTCATCAAAGAAAGGAAGCAACTTCTGGAGGAGTTGGAGGCGGCTTATCAAAATATGGAAATGATACTCCAACAAACTGCTAAGGAAAAAAAAATTGCTTATAATGAATTGCAGGAAAAGTTTTCTGCTTTGGAGCAACTTTATTCTGAGCTATCCAACAGAGAAAATATGATGATCCATATGGAGAAGCTCTCCTCTATCGGACAATTTATCAGTGAGATTTTGCATGAGCTTGGCAATCCATTGACAGCCATTGTTGGCAGTGCTGAGATCGCCAAGATGAAAAATCCACCCGCTGAAATAAGCAAATTTCTCGAATCAATTTCCAGCAATGCCAAACGGATGTCCAATTACATGGAGCGGTTTCGGGAAATGGTTTACAAAGGGGAAGAAAATTTTTGCATGTTTGATGTCAACCAAAATTTAATCGATGCCGTCGATACAATCGAGATTTTGAAACCCAAGGGATTAACACTCAGTACCAATTTATATCCCGAACCATTAAGAGTGAAGGGGGATCCATATCAAATTAGCCAAATATATTTAAACCTGGCAAAGAATGCATTTGATGCTATGCAGAATCACGGGAACACATTAAAGTTTACTACAAAATATATCGATTCTGACTGGTTGCAAAACAGCGGTGAATTTGGCGACACCTATTGCCAAATAGAAAAAGCCTGGCAAAAAATACTACGACGCTATGAGGTTTTTGCTTTGATTGAAATTGCCGATAACGGAAGCGGCATCCCCTCCGATAAATTGCAGCAAATATTTGAATCCTTTTTTACGACGAAGGAGAGAGGGAAAGGAACCGGCTTAGGGCTTTCAATCGCAAGTGATATTATAAAGCGTCATAATGGGAATATTGCTGTCAAATCTAAAGTAAAAAAAGGAACCACTTTTCAACTCCTCTTCCCCCTGACAGACGATAAAGCCGAAACGGATGATAAAAGATGTTTATAAAAAATAATATTATCAAAAGAAGTATTGCAGAAAATTATTAAGCATGGAGAAGGGTTATGCACGACAGTTGTCCTCGATGCGGAGCAAATGTTAATTCACAAGATAAATTTTGTGGATTTTGTGGATTCAATCTATCTGCCACTACCAATTTTGTTGCCGGTACCCAGATGGAAATGAAATTAGCCGATATCCATTTCAATCTGGGAGTGGTGTATTTTAAAAATGGCAAATATACAAAGGCATTGGAGTTATTTGAAAAGCTTCGTGAAGAAGCACCGGAGAATGCCGAAGTATTGAAAATGTTGGAAAAGACGCAAAATGCTTTAAATAATAAAACAGCGAGTTCACTTTATAAATAGAATTTTGTTTGTGGGAGAACATCATGGCTGCCAAAATATGTCCTTCATGTCAATTCGAAAATAAGCCTGAACATCGATTTTGTACCCAATGTGGTACCAGGTTAATGGAGGAAACCCCAAATGGTCCAAAATTGATAATGTTGTACAGTGAAGGTGATGACGGAATATTCAAGTTAAATGGAAACTACACGACAGTCGGACGAGATGTTAACAATGATATTGTCATTAAAGATGGAAAAATTTCCAAAAGACACGCCGCAATTTTCGAGGAAGAGGGAGATTATTGGATTAAGGACTTGGAAAGCAAAAACGGGGTTTTCGTAAACGGTCAACACATCGGCCAGGAAAAACGCTTATTCGATGGAAATTTAATCAAATTGGGGTTCACTATATTGCGCTTCGAAAACGCATAAACCCAAGTTTTATATTTCTCACAAGGAGGTTTTATAATGAAGAAATGGAGTTACACACTCATCGCTGTATTGATTTTCGTATCCGGTTACTTCATTGTTACCAATAGTAAAGAACAATCCGGAGCAAATTCTTCCCCAAATTTAGAACCCAGCTATGGTGGAACGTTAGTGATTGGCATAACCCGGGACGTTGATACGTTTAATCCATTATATAGTGAATCCGTATTTGCTCAGGAAATCACTCATTTAATGATGCTGGGATTAGCGGATCTGAATGAGAAATCCGAATTCCAGCCGGAGTTGGCAGAATATTGGGAAAGGTCGGAGGATTATCTATCATTGACCTATCATCTCAAAAAGGATGCAGTTTGGGCAGATGGGGTGCCGGTTACCGCAGAAGATGTCAAATTCACTTTCGACTTGTTGATGGATACGGTGGTTGCCAGCCCTCGCCGTGATATCACCGAATTTATTCAGAAAGTGAGCGTGTTGGATTCTCATACAGTTAAATTCGAATTTTCCCAACCTTATCCGTATCAAATATTTGATACGGCAGGTGAAATTTTACCCAAACATCTTTTGGAAAACGCTGATCGGAGTGCCTTGCGCAGTCACAAAATCGGACAAAGTCCATTGTCCTCCGGACCATTTAAGCTCAAAAAGTGGAAACGACAACAATACATTGAATTGGTTCCCAATGAAAATTACATTGGAGGCCGTCCCTATCTGGATCGGGTCATTTTTAAAATCATTCCTAACGAGACCAATCTTTTGACCCAATTGAGAACCGGCGAAATCGATATGATGATTGGCGTGCCACCCTCGGAAGTTCGCAGACTGAAAAACGTCAATCCCGGAATCAAGATTTATCCGGTTTCAGGGCGGGTATACTATTACACAAGTTATAATATGGCGCTTGCGAAGTTTGCTGACAAAAACGTGCGACGAGCGCTGACCCTGGCAATCGATAGACAGCGGATTATCGATGCATTATTGTATGGATATGGAGAAGTTTGTGTGGGGCATATTCCACCGATGTTGGAGTGGGCACATAATGAGGAAATACAGCCGCTACCTTATGATCAGCAACACGCCCGGGCATTGCTAGCCGAAGCAGGCTGGGAAGATAGCGATGGCGATGGATGGTTGGAGCAAAACGGGCGCGACTTCGAATTCACCCTCAAAACAGATGCTTCCAATCAAATAAAATCGGATGTGGCTGTAATCATCCAGGATCAATTGAAGCAAATCGGAGTACGGGTAAAATTGCAATTGGTCGAATGGACCACCCTTCTCGATCATTTGCGGGAGAGAAAATTTGAGGCATACATTGGTGGATGGAGCACATCGTTATTTATTGATCCGACACCAATCTTCCACTCATCGGCGACTGAACTGTTCAACCATAACAGTTATGCAAATAAGCAGGTGGACAAACTCATAGAAATAGGGCGAGAGGAAATGGATCGGCAGAAGGCCGCCACCATATGGAAGGAATTGCAGGAACTGATTTATCAAGATCAACCGTACACCTTTTTATTTTGGATCGATCGAGTTGTCGCGGTAGATAGTCGATTCGCCAATGTAAATCCCATCCCACTTAGCTCTCTTTACGAATTGGAAAAGTGGTACGATAAAACTGCTGTGAGTGACCTGGCTACTAATGAATAGCTTTTAAATTCTTTTATGAAAGAGTTTAATATTCCTGATTTGAGTAAACAACCGTATGCTAATAAATGCAATTCATAAAGATGAAGCATTGCTCAGCGTCAGAGACCTGACTGTTAATATAGACCATTGGGGCAAATCATTTCCAGTTGTTGATAAGGTGAGCTTCGATCTGGATCATAATCAGACTTTTGCCCTTATCGGTGAATCAGGTTCGGGGAAAACAATGACTGCGCTGGCGCTGATGGGATTACTACCCAAGTCGGCACGGATTGAGTCAGGAATAATCCAATATAGAGGTAAAACTATTCTCCCCTTCGGAGAACTCTCCTTCCATCAGTTGCACGGCAAGCACATGGTTATGATTTTTCAAGACCCAAGCGCGGCTCTAAATCCGGTATTCAGCATTGGCACCCAACTCAGTGATGTAGTGAAAACTCATCTAAACTTAACAACCATGTTAGCAAGACAGCATATTTTGGATTTGTTTGCTAAAGTTGGTTTACCGGATCCGGAATGGGTATATCGCGCCTACCCGCATCAACTGAGCGGCGGAATGGCCCAACGCTGTATGATCGCCCTGGCCCTGAGTTGTAATCCGCAGCTAATCATTGCAGATGAGCCAACCTCTTCACTGGATGTAACAACTCAAATGCAAATTCTTAATTTGATCAGGAATTTACAAAACCAGCATCAATTCGCTTTGTTGCTGATCAGTCACAATATCAGTCTGCTGTACGGATTGGTCGATACAGTTGCAGTAATGAAATCCGGTAAAATTCTCGACATGGGAACACCAGGGAAGATACTATCTTATCCCAGTCATCAATATACCAGGAAATTGGTGAAAGCAACACTTTATGTGCCGCAACCTTATGTGAGCTAAAGAACAGAAGAGTCGCTTTTGCGAAGACCGTCAATTAACAAGGATGTATCATCTCAATGTCGCAAGTTTTTCTACAAATCAAAAATTTGACTAAGCAATATTATTCAGTAAAGCAATTTGGTGGCAAAAAGAAACCTCACTCGTCAAAGATCGTCCTCAATAATCTTTCCTTAAATATAAATGCCGGCGAATGTCTGGGACTGGTAGGAGAAACTGGTAGCGGTAAAACAACTCTGGGACGTTCGATTTTGCGGCTTACATCTGTTAGCCAGGGGCAGTTGATTCATAACGGAATCGATTTATTCCAATTATCCGACCGGAAATTCCGTCCCTGCCGTGCTAAATTTCAGATGATTTTTCAGAATCCCTATCAATCACTAAATCCAAGACAGTCGGTAAAAGCCTGTTTGGCAGAACCCATAAAAGTTCATCAAAAATTGCCTAAAAATAAAATTCAAAATAGGGTTGAGGAATTGCTTACAATGGTGGGTTTGGATAAACGGCTTCTTCAACGCTTTCCCAATGAAATGAGCGGAGGGCAACGTCAACGTGTGGCAATCGCTCGTGCACTTGCAGTTCATCCTTCCTTTTTAGTTGCCGATGAACCAACATCCAGTCTGGATGCAGCTATCAAACATCAGATTATCGAATTGCTCTTGGATCTAAAGAACCGCTTCGGCTTGACGCTTTTGTTAATATCTCATGACCTGGCAATGGTGGCCCGGGCAGGCGATAGAATCGGGGTTATGTACGAGGGAAGAATTGTTGAATTAGCCCCAACTAGGGAGATAATGAACGAACCGTTCCATCCCTACACGCAATTATTGCTCGATTCAAGCCATCACGATTTTAATACGAATCTATCATTGATTCATTTCAATGCAACCGGCAACCCGGCGGAACATCAGGAACAACAGGGATGCAGCTATTTTAAACAATGTCCCCGGCGACAATCCGTTTGTAAGACCGGACCTCCCCTACTGAAGAAAATTTCTCCTCAACATAAAGTTGCCTGCTACATCGTGGAAAAACAACTGATCAATTCCGGAATGATGCCGCCGCCACTGTGTGGCAATCTTAGAAAAGCAAACTGAATTTATGTATGGTGATGTCAGATGTCCCGATATATTGTCAACCGCCTAATTCATTCATTAGTGATTGTCTGGGGAGTGTTAACGCTTACATTCTTAATCCTCCATTTAGCACCAGGCGATCCCACCTCCTTATATGTCCGGCCTGACATCGATCCAGAAACGATTGAGACTATCCGCCGCCAAATGGGATTAGACCTTCCGGTGTGGAAACAATATTTTCTCTGGATAGGTGAATTTTTAAAAGGAAATTTCGGGATGTCGCTGGTTCATAATCGCCCCGTTCGTGATATTCTTTTTGAAACGATTCCCAACACACTGCAGCTTACCGCGGTTGTTTTTGTCTTACAATTTCTTCTGGGCCTTATTTTCGGTATCATCACTGCTTTAAAACGTAATTCCAAAATAGATTTATCGATTAGTTCAATCCTGCTATTTCTATATTCTGTTCCCGGATTTTGGCTCGCCTTGATGCTGGTCATGATATTTTCGCTTCACCTGGGATGGCTTCCCTCCAGTCACATGAGTTCTTTACACATCGATGGTGGCATCTGGCTGCAACTGGCAGATCGTCTTCGACATTTAGTTTTGCCGGTGACAGTTTTGACAATGCCATTTGCTGCATACACAGCCAGATTTGTGCGCGGGAGCCTTTCCGATGTATTGGTTGAAGATTACATTCGCACGGCAATTGCTTATGGTATTAACCGTCGACAGGTTATTTTTAAATATGCACTTAAAAATGCCTTGCTTCCTGTGGCCACACTGATGGGAATGTATCTGCCTTTTTTATTGGGCGGTGCTGTAATTACCGAATACATATTTGCCTGGCCGGGAATGGGTAGGCTTACCATTAATGCTATCTTTGCTCATGATTTTCCTATAATATTAGCCAGTAGTTTTCTGGCTGCGTTAGCCGTAGTGATCGGCAATATGCTTTCTGATCTGCTCTATGCAACAATTGATCCACGAATTCGACTTGTAAAATGAACTTTAGATAATTGCCATGATTCAACAAAACCTGATAGAACTGGAAGAATTAAAGCCGCGGAATCGTTTGTGGTGGGCGATTCGTCAGGACAAACTAACCCTGGGGGCGATTATCTTTCTTGTCTTATTGACTGTCGGAGCCATCTTTAATGATCTGATTTGCAAATATGAACCGTATCAGCAGGGTGACTTATTGACTGAGCGTTATTTAGCTCCTTCAATCGAACACCCTTTCGGGACTGATAAATTTGCGCGCGATCTTTTCAGTCGCATTTTATATGGCGGACGAATTTCCCTATCCATTTCCATCAGCGTGGTATTATTGGCTGCAACCCTGGGAATTCTTTACGGAACAATCTCCGCTTATTGGGGTGGCTTACTCGATTCTGCAATGATGCGTCTTTTGGACTTTTTGCTTGCTTTTCCGACCATCTTTCTGATTTTAATGGTGGTTGGCATGTTCCAACCTCATCACTGGTATCTGATTCTATTGTTTGCTTTGACCGGCTGGATGGAAACTGCGCGAATTGTCCGCGCTGAAGTACTATCTCTGAAAGAACGCGATTTTGTGATCGCCTCTAAGGGCTTAGGCTTTTCTCATTTAAGGGTAATTTCACATCACATCATACCCAATTCGCTCACTCCGGTAATTGTGGCGATGCCGCTTAAAATAGCCGAAGTCATTTTACTGGAATCAGCATTGAGTTTTTTAGGCCTTGGCGTGCAACCGCCAACACCCAGTTGGGGAAATATCATCGATGACGGTCGGGAAGCGCTGATGTATGCCTGGTGGATTACCACAATTCCCGGAATTTTCATCGCTCTGACGGTGGTTAGTTTAAATATGATCGGAGATAAACTTCGCCAAACCTTTGATTCACGGCTGTAATTCTCACTCCCGGAATTAAACCTTTTATTTCCCTGTCGATAATATACTATGATTAAAGATGTTAAGGGTAATCACAGGATGTAAACTTGTAAAGATCAAGGATGATCCCCAATGGCGAAATCCGAAAAAAATTTGAGTTCATTCGAACATGTCATCATTGGCAACTCTCCCCAAATAAAAAAAGTTATCGCTTCCGCAAAAAAAATCGCTAAAAGTTCTACCATCACCACTCTGATTACAGGAGAGAGCGGAACCGGTAAGGAACTTGTCGCCCGTTTAATTCACGGTCTGGGTACTTATGCAACACAACCGTTTATGGATATCAATTGCGGGGCGATACCAGAAAAGTTGTTGGAATCGGAATTGTTTGGATATGAAAAAGGGGCTTTTACCGGGGCAGATCGACAAAAGAAAGGCTTGTTTGAAATGGGCAACGGGGGAACTATCTTCCTTGATGAAATTGGCAATACAACCGCCAATTTTCAGATTAAACTTTTAAAAGCTGTGGAAAATAAGAGATTCCGACGGGTGGGAGGCCTGGAAGAAATAAATATCTCTACCCGAATTATTGCGGCGACAAATGTCGATTTGTACGAAGCGGTTAAAGTCGGTAAATTCCGCGAGGATCTTTATTATCGCTTAAATGTCTGTCAAATATTTGTCCCGCCGTTACGGGAACGGGGGGAGGATGCCGTTATTTTAGCAGAACATTTCATCGATCATTTTAATCGCCAGTATAACCGCAATGTCAAAGGACTGTCAACTTCAGCCCGTCAACTGGTGCTGGAATACCCCTGGCCAGGTAATATCAGGCAATTGAAGAATGCAGTGGAACGTGCGGTGTTAATTGAATCCAAAGAGTGGATTCAGGCGGAACACCTGATAGTGAATTCCGATCGCGAGCGNNTAAAGAAGACTCCCAAAATACAATTAACTTGAGTGAAGAAGGGCTGATCAAGTTTGAATTTCCAAAGGGAGGGATATCTCTCGAAGAGATAGAGAGATTGGTAATGCTGAGCGCTTTGGAAGAAGCGAGCGGCAATTTGAGTCAAGCCGCTCGCCTTCTGAAAATTAATCGCGGGAAGTTACGCTATCGGCTGGAAAAATTGGGAATTAAGCAAGATGATATTTACGCCCTCAAATCCCATTCGATAATGGATGAATGACTTTTATCTATACCCAAAAGTCCCAACTCGCAACTACTCAGATTATTTTTGACAAGATTTATGCCGAAGACACTCCTGCGGAGCAGGATAAACGGGATTAAACGATGGATTATTATCCGGTTAATCAAAATCTCTATCATATTCCCGCCGATGTGGGAAGGTATTCACATTTAGAGAACTGCCTGTCGATTTAACAAACCCAATTGCCAGATAAACAACTTATCATGAGCAGATACAAATTTTCATTATTTCAGCAAGATCAATTTTCTGGACTGCACAAAATCAGCTGCTTTTAATTTGTAGATATAGATTCCGCTCGACACCTTTTCTCCAAACTGGTTACGCCCATCCCATTGAATTTGATAAAATCCGGCTGTTTGCCTTTTGTCTACCAGCGTTCGAACCTTTTGTCCCAATACATTGTAAATTGTCAACTCCACATCACTGATGGTTGGCAACTGATACGCAATCGTCGTGGTGGGATTAAACGGATTGGGATAATTCTGATCGAGAGCGTAGTGGGTGGGCAGTATCTTTGATGCTTTAAGCCCGGTTGGCACATCCAATACAACATCGTCGATAAACCAATCATCATTGGGTAGATTACTGGCGCCACCCAGGCTGCGCAGGCGTACTTGAAACTGACCGTGAAAATAACTGCCGCCACCATTGGGTGCAGACTCAATGTCAATCACTTCCTGTTGAAATGGCTGTAACGAAACGCCTTCATAAAACCGCACCAATATCCAATCGCCTGCATCATTTTTAAAGTAGACTTGCAAGCTATCGACAAGTTCAGGAGCGTTGCCGTTTCCCTGTGGCTGGTAAAAGAAGGAAAAGAAAATATCGCTGCCTTCCATTCCGCTCAGATCGAGTGGCTTTAAATCAACAATATCTTCGCCGTCCGGGGTTCCGTTCAGATTTAACGCATAAGGTCCAGTGGGCGGATTAACCGATCGATTATTTATTTCTGCATTCGAATTTATCCAGATACCCGGATTGGGATCACCGGGAACGGTAAATTCATCGGTAACGGGAATACTCAATGGCGTCCCCAAAGCGATGCTCGGCTCGCTTTCATTCTGAGGCGTCTCATCATCAATTATGGTAATATACCAATCAAAAAATCCAGGAACAGCCGGAGCATAAGAGATTGTGTCGGTGATCCCCGTATCGGCATTGGTACGGGCGAAGGTGGCAACCATCGTCCCATTTTGATACAAATGGATGCCTGCATAGTCATCCATGGGCGTGCCGTCGACGTTTGTCGAAGGGCTAATCCAGCTAACCGTCACTTCGCTTTGTGTACCGGCCAGGCTAAAATTCAGCGGAGCAGCAGGAATCGGTGACCCACCGGCGGTCCAGCTTAACTCCACCACGTCGCTTACCGCACCGGTGCTGTCCACCTGCACAAAAACGGCATAGTGATACTCCTGCCCATCGACTAAGCCGGTATCAATAAGTTGTTCCGTTCCACCGGGCAAACTTGCAATCAGGGAATCACCTCTGCGGATTTTTACGGTAAATTGGTCGGGCATCAGCGTGTCGCCATTGGTAAAAATGGACGGATCATCCCAGCTTAATTGAATTGAATTTGGTGTAGTGTAGTCGCTGTATGCTTGAACGCTATCCGGCGTGGATGGAATTGCCAGGGGAATGTTGACATTATATCCCCGCTGGGTAAACCAGAATTCGATTGGCTGCAAATTGGCGCCATTGTGTAAATTCACATCGGCTTGCACAAAGGCTTGTGCTGCATCCTCCTGATTGGAGGCACCATTGGTCATCGAAAGACATTCCAGAAAATTGGCATCACAGGCAGTCCTGCCGATATCCTCATAAATTTGCATTAGAGTGGAGGCCCAAATTTGACCGTCGGTGTGGATTTGCCCTACCAGGCCGCCAGGATACTGCGCCGTATAATTGGTTATCCGCCCCGGCCAGAATTCATTGTGACCATCCCATTGAAACACCCAAAAATATTGTGGATCGCTGGGCGTCCAGAATCCGGTACTGCGGTTGTAAGAAGCGGCCCAATAATCACCGCAACCTTCGCTGAGACCTTCGACCTGGGAGAGATTACCATTGGTTAGCCAATCGTGAATGCCGTGCCCCAATTCGTGAAGAACAACATCTTCGTCTTCGGCATCATCGACGCCGCCCTCTCCCCAGGCCAATCGACCGGTGGAGGAAATGTAATGGGAGTTGTCTGCGCCGCTCAGACCATGGGGATCGCCCTGCACCCCGCCGCTATACTGAAATGGCATCAGGGTAAATCCCAATGTTTCATTAATATACCGCATCGATTGATCGAGATGAAAGTACACATTGGCTGCTTCAAACGCATCCGGGTTGCGCGTCGAGTGCCAAATACTATCAGGGCGACTGAACAAGCCGTTAAAGGGGGATTCAAAATCAATGATTTCTGCGTAAGGTCCTCGCAAATGATAGGAGCTTCCATCAAAATCGATTTCTAATAAATTGCGTTGCACAATTTGAGCAATTAGAGAATCCGTATCCGCATCGTTGTTATCGCCAAATTGTCCGCCTGCTTGATACAATGCCCGTGCTCGGGTTAAGGGATCGGGATCAAACACCCATCCGGAGCCGGTAGTCGGCGTGCTACTGCGAGGCGAATCATAGAATGCCTTATCTTCCACACGAAAGATGTTTCCGCCGTGGGCATCGACCAACACTTCCCAATCTCCGAAGGTATCTTCTGCCGGAACCAGGGTGATTTTGTGAGCCAGTCGGGTCTCTCCTTTGTTATAATAAACTATGGTTTCTTCATTTTCATAATCAATTTTACCTTGAACTTTCAAATAATCAATGGCCATTTGTTTTGCTTGCGTCTTTGAAATTTCAGGGGAGGGATTGTTTAATCGGGCTAACGGTTTATAACTGTTCATCACAAAGGTCACTTTATGATGCCAATCCAAATTGACCACCAAATTGCCACCATACACCGGATAACCATAGATGTATTGCCGGAAGCGCACGTGAAAACCGCCCGGTGTTTCTCGGGTAGCAGTGTGTACCAAATCAGCTAAATCATCTTGAATCTTCAGCAGAGCTGCATTTTCTCTCAGGTATTGTTTGGCCATTTTTTCCGCCGAGCCGGGAGCAACCGGGTAGTTAACCTGATAAAGCGCAATGGGAGCACCAGTTTCCTGGCTAACCCGCATATTGGCTATCCGGGCAGTGGGTTCCTCTTCGTTGGGTATCATTTCCAAATGGCGATTCGGCATTGGTTTCTGAGCGTGGCTGCTGGAAAATACCAACATTAAAAAAGCCGTTAAAAAAAGAAAAAATCGGAACCAGTTGGGGGGTTGCATTAATCTATCTCCTTGTTGTATTTTTGTATTTCTTCATCCGTCAGGTCTTCATTAATTACGAGTCTATAGTGTTTCTCATCTTTTATAGATATCTCTCCTTCGCTGTATTCAAACTCAAATATTGCGATTAAATCTTTTTCGATAAATTGTGCTGCAATGGGCCTGCAAATTAATCCCGGAAATTTCTCCTTACAGATGGCTATATCCTGTTCTATTTGAACAATGCCCAATTGTTCTTTTGCTGCTTTGGCCTGAACCGGAAAAACAAATTGTTCACCTTTCTTGCTAACCCCAATATAAATTTCATCCGTTTCCACTTGACCTATATCCTTTACAGTTGTTCGGAGATGGCTTTGTAAAGGGTAGCAAGTTACCCCTGTGTAAATATCAATCAATCTATTATATCTTAAAATAGCAAGTAATGCTTGTTCATCATTCAAAGCATATCTTCTTATTATCTCAGGGGTTGCGTCTAAAATTTTTATCTTAGACAACCGAGGGTTAGGAGAAATTAGATGGAGCTTAGTTTTGGCAAATTGATACTTACCCCTACCAACTGACCTAATTATCCATTCTTCGTCTGCTTCTAACAAATTTGTAATTTTATCTGGCAATTTATTGCGATACCTGTATGAATAAATGATATCCCCAAGATTCTTAGGAAGTTCAATTCCAAGTTCATCGGCGATTGTCACCAGTTCATCTCGATTAAAGTAAACCTCAGTAGCATTTTCCTTGTAATTATTGAAAAAGGCTTTCTCAATAATTTGATCATATCTACTCTTTTTCTTTGCATTATCTGAATTATTTGTTTTGGCCATTCTTCTCTCTCCATTCCATTTTAGTAATAAAACTTCCTCTCTAAGTTGTTTTCCAGTGGTGGTTGACAATCGATTCCTGAATAAGTCCAAACCAACAATTTCGTATCCTAATTGGTGAGCTATCTCCGCTAACAATTCGCCAGTTTCAATATGTACTTGGAGATAAGAAGCCTGATCCCCAACGACATACGCCAATCTTGCCCCTCTCTTTAGCGCGAACCTTAAATCCGAAAGATGCTTTTTCATTCCACCAAAATACAACTTGGTGACTCTGTGATATAGTTTTTCAAATCCTGAAGTTTTATTGAGTGCAATCCTCCTTCTCTCAATTTCACCAGCAATTTTGCCTATCTTACTATCTGGTTTTACCAACAAATCATCTTCATCATTAACATAGACATTACGAGTGTTTGATCTGATCAACTTTTGTTTTAAATTTTTTAAATCTTCCTTAGACTGGATAAATTTGAGTAAAACAGATTCTAAACGAGTAGTTCTGGTATAATCTTTCTCATTTGGATAGGGAGGCGAAGTAACGATCGCATCAATTGAGTTTGGTTCAAGAATTTGAGTTAAATCTCTTGAATCTCCTAAGAAACAAATAGAATTCGCGCTCTTGTTTCGGCCGTATTTCTCAAGGTCATAAACCATCGAATGAATTTTATTCAACCAGTCACGAAACACTGATGCGTTTTCTTTTTTTATTCTGCGTACCCCAACTTCAGGGCCAAATTTTAAATTGCTTGCTGAATACACTGCAACAAAAGCCAATGCAAGTAATTCTAAATTACGAATGTCAGGATTATTCACTTTATTGACTTCTTCCAGTAACACTAAACACTTGTGAAGTGGAATTGGATTAATTGAGTTTTTCAAAAGCAATAATTCCTGTTCCGAACTCAAGGTTTTTAAATTATCGCCATATTTACCCGCTTCCGATTCGCATTTCTGATATACTTGCTCAGCACTTTTCATAATTTGTTCAGTGTCCAGATCCCAGTTTGTCTTCACCTTGGCAGCAAAATGGGCCATGGGATGAGCCTCAATCCCAATAGACTTAATGCTCTGTTTCTTGGCTTCAACCAAAGTGGTGCCGGTTCCACAAAATGGATCAAGTATAACCGCATCTTTTTTCAAGTCAAATTTAGAGATATACTCTCTAACTAAATGGGCCGGAAATGAAAGAACAAATCGGTACCAGTTATGAAATGCCCGGTCTTCAGGTTTTAGTTTATTATTCTGAACATCATTTTTATCAATAGCTTTGGGGAAGAATTCTAATTGCATCGGTTGCGAGATAGATTTTAATGAAAGATTTCATGTGTTAACATTTTAAGATGAAAAATATACAAGTATTGTGAAAAATACCAAATAAAATTATGCATCTACCTCCTATTTTAATAACAAAGCCTTTTTTATTGACCTATACTCATCTGTTTCCAATTTGTAAAAATACAAGCCGCTTGCCAACCGCCTCGCATTCCAGTAGTAACGATGATTTCCGGCGTTTAACCTCTCCGAGATTAGCGTAGCTATTTGTTGACCTAAGGTGTTAAAAACCGTCAGCGTTACAAACCCGGATCGAGGCAGGCTAAATTCAATGATGGTTCCGGGGTTAAACGGATTGGGATAATTCTGCGATAGCCTGAACCCGTGAGGAGAAATCACCAATTCTTCTTTTACCTCTGTAGTTTCGGAGAATTTGTCTGACATGATGTGGGACATAAGAGATTGCGTCTGGAGAAGATCCATATAATACAGGGGAAAGCTTAGTATGATCATCCGGAAATCCGAGCCAAGATATTCTACCCCCACCGGCGAGCCTTTCATACTCCCCTGAGGAGTGGTAGAAGCGTATTGTGAATCATACCGGTAAATCTCATCTGCACCCGCCACCGCACTGATGCTCTCAATCCTCACTAAGTGGTGATCGGTTGCAAAAGCGGTTTTGATCGTGTCAACATAGACGGAATCATATCCGCTCATTATCGGATATGCGCCGTAAAAACGGGCCGGGGGATTAAAATCCACCTGGGCGATTTTTAGATAATCATAAATAAAATCTCCCGGAGAAAAGCTGGCCGGATAATTGATATTGTTAAAAAATACCTTTGTCGGCTGATAACTGGTGATCAACAGGTTGCCGCCAAAATCAAGATACTCTCCAATGCTTTCTCGTGCTTCTAAAGCAAGCGTTAAATCAGAAAGTGCATTGGTGTGCCAGACCACTGAAGAGAATGCTCCCAGGTCGGCTAATTTTATCCCCCCTTCCGCATTTACATCATATTCCGAAACCGGATAATGGCTTAACAATGCATTAAAAAAATCATCCACTTCCTGGTCGGTAGGATTCATAGGCGTGCCATTGCCATCAGCAGTCTTGTCCACAATAAGAATCCCTTGATCCATAGAAATAGCTCGAGACCGGACTTCTTCGCTAATTTGACTTTGATTTTGATCGTTATCGACTGCCCTCACTGTGTAATAATAATAAACACCATTCGCAGTAGAATTGTCAACCCAGAATGTATCCTGGACAAGAGACGCGTTTAACTGAACCGGTGAACCACCGGAGCTATCTGCCCGGTAAATATTATATCCCGCTAAATCAATCTCCTGGTTGGGCGACCAGTGAATCCCCACTTCATTCCAGTCCGGTTCATCATAGACATTGGAGGGAGCAAGCGGGACAGAATAGGGTGTGGCGCTTTTTTCAACTATCATGCCTTCGTTGCCATTGACATCGAATGCAGCAATACCGACAAAATATTCCGTTCCCTCATCTAAGTTGCCTATAATGAAGGTGCTATCGGCGGTGGTAAAAGTTGTATCGTAAACACCGGAAATTTCACCGAGATAGATATGATACCCTGCTAAATCCAGCTCGGTGTTTTGGTGCCAGCTCAGCCATAAGCTATGACCGGTGCCATTATCCAGGACTTGAAATCCCTCAACAATGGCGGGAGTTTGAATCATGTACATCAGTAACGCGCCGGAGGCTTTTACTATCTCAGCACAGAATTCCATACTATAATTTGAGATAACATCCTGGGGAGTGTGGTAATATGGACTAAAATCATTTTCTTCAAAGTAAATGGCCGGGAATCCGTTGAGCCAGAATGGGTAGCTGTCTGACCATTGATTCTGAGTCCCATTTACGGCACGAATTGCGGAGTAATTATTGGTGACAAAAGTCGCAATATCCAACAGGTGGTAAAATCCACTATAATAATTTATGGCGACTCTGCTATTTCCCACCGGGCTATAGGTATGGCTAATCATATCATTATTAATCATTAATTTGATGTCCATGCCGGTAGCATTGGCAGTCTGGGCAAAATACTTGCTGCCGGAATCACCGGTGATCATTAACTCTTCCGCAGCGAAGGCGATAAATTTTATCGTCGACTCGGGTTGATAGTTGGCTGCTTTCATCGCCCGGGCAATTTCCAGAGCCGCCGTTGTGCCACTGGCGTTGTCATCCGCTCCGGGGGCAAGCAGCATGGGATTACCGGAGGAATACGAATCGTAATGCCCACCGATAATATAGATCTGATCCGGATAGACCGTTCCTGGAAATGTTGCCACCACATTCTTTTGCCAGGTAGTCGTATCATTCGGCCAGGGGTTATGACACAAAAATGAATCAAATTGTACATCGGCGTATCCCATTCGGCTAAACTCTCCTTTAATCCAGCTGGCAATAGAATCCCGATTGGGGTGGAGCAAAAACCTGGTGCCGAAATCTTGAAGGGTTTGAATAAAATATTCAATTGTGTCGGGATTAATTTCCGCGAGGACATCATCAATTCCGGACGATAATTTGTCCAAACTGGTGGACAGGTGACCGATACACTTCTCATTCTTTATAAATTTGGGCAATTGAGTCATTTTCGAGACCTGGTATCTGGCGGAGAAAATTTCCTCAACAGGCACGGAAACGGTCTTTAAAAGCACTGAATGCCTATCCTGAAAAAGCACCTTACCCCAGGAGGATTTGATATGCAAAACACCTCCCGCTTTATTGGTGATGATAAAGTAAGGCTCAGACCAGGGATGCACATCAATGATTTTGGCCGGAATATGTGCTTCGTGTAGCTCTTTTAAGTTATCTTCCGATATACCGACGATCAATGCCTGATCGAACTGATGATAAACAGGTAGGCGAAAGTTTTCAAAGTGAGACAGCTCCATTGCCTTATTAATAGAAATCGATACCAGATACTGATCTGCATTTTGTGCTCCCACCATAACGGTTGCTAAAAAGCAAAAGGTAACCACATAAAATGTTTGTTTAATGCTCATCGCTTTTCTCCAATCAAAATATTGGGCTCTAAATTTTAGTCCCGGCAAGCATTTTCCCGGGGTGATGTTAAGATTAATTTTATGGATTTATATTGAGCCTAATCCCGGGTAAGATCAGGACCTTATAATGTTTGCAGAAAACTATGAAACTACTTGTTCGCTTAAAAATACCCAATCGTTTTCTTACCGTTTATGTAGCACTTTAACATCCCAATTAATTTATTAATAGAAACTTACAAATTCTGATGTTTTTTGGCAATTTCTTTTGAAACGTTTTTGTCCCTTTCCCTCTCCTTTTTCTTTTGAATTTTTTCTGAAACCATCTTAAATTTTTGGCTTGTATAAAAACCTTAACCATGGTTGAGCGTTAAAAACAACTATGTTAAAATTAAAACCTATTTTATACGAAACACCCGAATTTCAAAAATTTCAGTCACTATTGGAGTCTAAAAACGGGCTCCGGTTAAAGGGGATTTATGGATCTTTTCTGGCCGTAATTGTCAACTTTATTAAGGAAATTCGTAAACATCATCAATTGGTAATAATGCCTGACGGCGATGCTGCCGAAAAGTTGGTAGATGATCTCCGCTCCTTCCTGCCTGAAACGCACGTGGCTTATTTTCCCAGCGATGAAATCGTCCCATTCGATAAAGGAATGTTCACACCTGCATTGTACAGTATGCGCATGAATGCCCTGGCTGCCGTACTGGAACAGCCGGAGATTGTTCTTGTTTCCACCCCGGCAGCGCTGTTGCGCAGGGTTCCGTCGCCAGAGTCTTTACAAACCAACATCCTATACTTACAAGTGGGGGAGGATTTTGAACGGGATCTGTTAATCGATTGGCTGGCAGATAGCGGATATGAGCGGGTGAATGTTATTGAAGAAATCGGACAATTTAGCTCCCGTGGCGGAATTGTGGATGTGTTCTCTTATGAATCGGAAGTGCCCTGTCGCCTGGAATTTTTCGGCGACACCATTGAATCGATCCGTGAGTTTGACGTGCTGTCTCAACTTTCACTCCAACAAATTGATAAGACCAGAATCCTGGGAAAGACACCGGATGAAAAAGAAAATGGCACAATATTTGATTATCTAACCACTCCTGCCACAATTTTCTGGTATGACCAGGAACGTAGCCGGAGACAATTGGAAGATTGGTGGGAAGATGCCGTGGCCAGGTTTGAGCATCAGCGCCACGAATTACCCATAGAATCTCTGGATCAACATTATTTGCCTTTACCGGAAATGCCTGTCCATTTACAGAAATTTCAGCAAATTCATCATGGCCATTTTGAGAGGCTAAAAAATGTGGATCTGAATTTCCATGCTGCGCCTCCGACAGAATTCAAAGGGAATGTAAAGTTACTTATAGAGTATCTTCAACGCAATTTAATGAAGCCGCCTAAAAAAAATGGGCATCTTAAAATTTTCGTACTCCATGAAGGGCAAAATTCCCGGGAGCGGCTGGAGGAAATTCTGGAAGAAGAAATGGGACTGGTGCCGCCTATCCACTTTTTGGAAGGTGAATTACACTATGGATTCTCCCTACCCAATCACGGCCTGGAAGTGTTGACCGATCACGAGATTTTTAATCGTTTGCGGATGCGTCGCAAAAGAAGACGCATTCGGGTATCGGGTAGCCTGATTCGCAATTTACAGACCCTGGCAAATGGTGACTATATAGTGCATGTGGATTATGGGGTGGGACAGTACGTGGGTACCGAGCGCATCACCGTTGCCGGAATGGAGAAAGAGTGCATCAAATTAATCTACGAGAACCATGATGTCCTGTACGTCACCTTAGACAAGTTGAACCGGATTCAGCGATATGTGGGCGAAGAAGGTTATCAGCCCAAACTGACCCGCCTGGGCAGTGTGGAATGGGATCGGGTAAAGAAACGGACTCGCCAGGCAGTAGAAAACGTTGCACGGGAATTGGTCGAGCTTTACGCCATACGGGTTTCGGAAGAAGGACATGCATTTCCGGACGATACGCTCTGGCAAAAAGAATTGGAAGCCTCTTTTGCTTATGAAGACACGCCCGATCAAGCCAAAGCCGTAGATGAGGTAAAAAAAGACATGGAGTCATCGCGTTCCATGGACCGCCTTATTTGCGGTGATGTGGGTTATGGTAAAACCGAGGTGGCTATCCGCGCTGCCTTTAAAGCGGTAATCGATGGGAAACAGGTGGCGGTGCTGGTTCCCACCACCATTTTGGCCCAACAACATTACAATACGTTTCGGGAGCGATTGGCCAATTTCCCCGTCAATATCGAGGTGCTCTCCCGGTTCCGACGTAGAGCAGAGCAGAAGGAAATTGTGGAAAAATTAGCTGCCGGGCAAATCGATATCATCATTGGTACGCATCGGTTGCTTTCCCACGATGTATCCTTTAAAGACCTGGGATTGTTAGTGATTGATGAGGAACAGCAATTCGGCGTAAAACACAAGGAAAAGTTGCGCAGTTTGAAAATCAACGTTGATACCATCACCCTCACCGCCACGCCCATTCCACGTACTTTGCACATGGCTTTGATGGGCGCTCGCGATCTCTCCCTGGTGGATACGCCGCCCGGGAACCGGCATCCCATTCTTACCGAAATTTGTAGCTGGGATGAGCAGCTTATTTATAAAGCAGTTAAACACGAAATAGATCGCGGCGGGCAGGTCTTTTTTGTCCACAATCGCGTGCAGACCATTGAGGCAGTGGCCAGCATGCTACGAAGAATTCTTCCCGACGTCAAGATGGCAGTTGCACATGGGCAAATGCGCGAGAAGCAATTGGAAGATATTATGAAAAAATTTTATCATAAAGAGTATGATGTTCTGGTCTCTACAATGATTATCGAAAACGGTTTGGATATTCCCAATTGCAATACCATCATCGTTAATCGTGCCGATCGTTTTGGCCTGGCACAACTTTATCAGTTGCGAGGTCGAGTGGGACGTTCGGATCGTCAGGCTTACGCCTATTTAATTATCCCTCCTCAGGAGCGTTTAAATGATACCGCCGTAAAACGCCTTTATGCCATTGAAGAATTTGGCGATCTGGGTTCCGGTTTAAAAATTGCCATGCGTGATTTGGAGATTCGGGGTGCAGGTAATTTATTGGGACACAAACAGAGCGGTTTCATCAATGCCGTAGGGTATGATTTGTATCAGAAAATCTTGCAGGAGACGGTGGAGTCGATCCAGGAAGAAACCTTGCCGGAACAGCAGGTAGAGACTCGCCTGCCAACCGTGGATGCCGCTGTGGAAATCGACGCGGAAATGTATCTACCCGATGATTATATCAATTCTGCCAATGAAAAAGTCATCATCTATCACCGGTTGTTAAATCTGGATGATTTGCATCTGATCGACAATTTAGTGAAAGAATTAGAGGACCGTTTTGGCCCACTTCCCGAGCCGGCGGAAAAACTCATTGAGATGGTCAAAATTAAAAAACTGGCTTCAAAGCTTTATATCAAACAGGTAAAAATTCACAAGCAACGCATGAGCCTGGTCTTTGATGAGAAGGCCACTGCCAAAGATGTCTTCATTGAAAAGGAATTGCCCCGCTACATCAATCAAACTATGACCAAACTGGAATTTAGCCAGACCGATCAGTTGAAAGCGGTGGTCACTCTAAAAGGAAATAATCAACTGGATCGAATTTCCTTTGCAAAATATTTCTTGCGTAACCTGTAAGCGTGGAATAAATTTTTCGCTTTCAAATTCAGAACCAAAGCAGGAGTTAATTTATGAAACGTATACTTTGGACCTTATTAAGTTTTGCAGCGATTTTCATTTTATTGACACAATGTGGTAGCGACGAAGAAATTGTGGCAAGAATTGGCAATGAAAGAATTACAGTGGATGAATTTCGCGGAGAATTGCGCGAAAGATTTCAAAACAAAGCAATCAGAGATATTTCTTTCGAACAAAAACGAAATATTTTGGATGAGCTTTTGGATGAGCGTCGAAAGGTCTTAAAAGCCAAAGAATTGGGTCTGGATGAAAATCCGCAATATTTACGTGAAATGAACGATCAGAAACGCACCGCGCTTGCAATTGCTTTGTATAATAAGATCGTGATCGATCAACTTTTGTCAGAGGAGGTTCTGCAAAATTATTATAATTGGAGCAGTTACAATGTTAAGGCAGTAATCATAAGAATTGGCTACAAAGAAGCTGAGATTTTTGCCAAAGATCGAACCAAAGAGGAGGCGAAAGCCAAAGCTGAAGAACATAAAGAAAAACTGCGCACTGCAAAGGAACCGGAAAAATACGCTTTGCAAGTAACTGATGATACTCGCAACCGCCCCCTGCAGAGTCCGTATCGACTTGGTCTATTTACTTACGCAGTTGACAAAGCCATATTTAACCATCAACCCGGCGAGGTTTTCGGGCCAATCGATACCCCAAAGGGCTTTGTCGTTGCTAAAATTCTTGAAAGGGAAAAGAAAGAACAATCATCTGATTTTGAAAGCGCTAAAAAAACTTTAAAACGCAGATTACGATCCAGTTTTTCAAGCCAGCAAAAAGAAATGTTTGAAAATTACTCCGACAAATTTCAAGAGAAATACGACCTTCAAATTGACCAAGATGGCATTAATCAATTTTATACTGTGTTTCAAAAGTGGGTTGAGAATTCTGAACATAAGCTTTCTGATTTCACTGAGCAAGATCGGAACATTCAATTGGGCATGATTAATGGCGAATCCTATACAACCGGAGATTTTATCGATCGCTACGGGAAATACCTTGTAAAAAGTTACCAGCGATTCCGAAGAAAAGATCAATTTGTTGACGGTTTTGTGAAGAATGAAGTTGAGAAAGAACTGAATAAGATTGCGTGGGCAATTGAAGGGGAAAAGCAGGGATTAGAAGAAAGCAAAAAAGTCCGGGAGCAAGTACGCAGGTTCAAAACCAACAGACTAACCCGTCTGCTTGAAGAACACGAAGTAAAAGACAAAATTCAAGTTTCAGATGACGAGATTCAGGCATATTATGATTCCCACCAGGAAGAATATTTAGAGCCGGAAAGAATTCAAATCTGGCAAATTGCCGTAAAGAACGAATCGGAAGCAAGAAACATCATCCGTCAGGCTAAAAGCGGAAGAGACTTTGAAAAGGTATCCACCGAATTTAACAACCAGGCTCGCCTGTTCACTTTAGGATACCAAACCGGGCGTTATCCAAAAAAGAAAATTGTTGATGCAGCCTTCGAGGCAGGGTCCAATCAAATTGTCGGTCCCATAGCCCTGGATAGTTTATACTATGTACTAAAAACCGGTAAATATCAAGCACAGCAAGTAAAACCCGTTCATGAAGTGAAATCTTCCATATATTCAAAATTGTTTAATCAAAAGCAGGGACAACGTCAGGAGGAATTTCTTAAAGAGATTCGCAAAGAATATACGTTTAGGATAAATGAATCAATTTTACGAGGCATCAGTTGAAAAAATCATACTTTTATTCATTTCGAGGCTTAGCCGGTTTCGTTGGATGTTTAATGCTAATGTTGTTTTCCTGTGATCACGATGCACCGGCAAGTAGCGAAATAATTGCGAAAGTGGGAGATTCATATCTGACCCGCGATGTTGTGCTTAGCCTAATTCCGCCCGGCACAACCTCGAAAGAAAAAGAGTACTTTATTAAACAAATTGTTGAGCAATGGGTGGACAATCATTCATTGGCNNTTGGCGCAAATGGCAAGAGAAGAAGGGCTTGAGCTGAGTCCCAATCAGAAATGGCAAGTTGAGAATTTAAAAGCCCAGATTTTAGCCAAAAAATATTTGGAACAAAAAATGCCGAATGAATTCTCCGTATCTGATCTTGAAATAAAAGAGTTTTACGATGAAAACCAGGATCAATTCAAGCGGGAGAACGATGAGGTTCATTTGGTCCACTTATACTTTGACCAACTCGACAATGCCCTGGTTCGGGAAATCCGTCAGTCCAAATCCCTGGTAAAGGTTATTGAAGATAATAAATACCTGGATCGTCAAATAGATCGTGTCGTTGAACCTAATGGAGATCTTGGATACGTAGCAGAAAATGATCTCAGCCCGGAATTTAAACGGGCTATACGTGGTAGCAGCATTGGGAGGATATATGGGCCAATTAAAACAGACGAGGGATTTCATTATTTGCAGGTTTTAGACCGAAAGCCAGGCGGTTCAATACGCGAGTTGGAATTGGTAAAAGATGAGATCGCCACACTGCTACGCATCAAAAAACGTCAGGAAAGAGAGAAAATTATCAAACAAGATATCCGTAAAAAATTGGCAGCGGAAACATTTTACAATAATATTTTATAAAACTTAGAAAAAAATTTAGAGAAGAATTATGCGACGAATTTTTGTTTTTATCATAGCATCGATATTAATGGCCATCGGTCAACTACTGCCGCAACAAAAAGTAGATGGCATTGCCGCCGTAGTGGGCAATGAAATTATCCTGGAGTCGGAATTACACACCATTATGCGACAATATAGTGTACAAAAAAATGTCAATATTTTTAATGATCCGGTCCTGTATGGGCGTTTGAGTCGACAGTTCTTGCAGCAAATGATTGACAACAAACTCTTATTAATTAAAGCAGAAGAAGACACCATAACGGCAGATGACGAGAGAGTCGATCAATTGCTGGAGCAACAGCTCAACAATTTAATCCAGCAGGCCGGTTCCGAAGAAAGCTTGGTCGAGTATTACGGATCTCCGCTTCCGCAAATCAAAAAAGATTTTCGCAAACAGATCGAACAACAATTAAAAGTAGAACAACTGCGCCAAATGCGGTTTTCTAATATCAAAATTTCCCGTCGGGAAGTTGAACAGTTTTACCAACAATACCAGGACAGCTTGCCCCAGGTCGAACCAACTGTGGATATCTCTCATATTCTGTTGCAAGTAAAGCCCAGCGAGGAAAACACCAGAAAAGCTTATAACAAAATTTTGGAAGTCAAGCGCAAATTGGAAGAAGGTGAAGATTTTGCGACTCTCGCTAAGAAATATTCAGATGATCCCAGTGCTGCCAAAAACGAAGGGGATTTGGGTTGGGTCAGTCGCGGAGATTTGGTAAAAGCCTTCGAAGAAGTCGCGTTCTCTCTGGAAGAAAACGAGATATCGGATATTGTTCAAACTCAGTTCGGTTTTCATATCATCCAATTATTAGGACGAAAGGAAGATAAAATACACGTGCGCCATATCCTATCCCGATTGCAACCTTCTGAAGAAGATGAGCAAAGAATAGTTGAAAGATTAAGAGAAATCCGCCAAAAAATTAGTGAAGGTGAAGCAACCTTTGAAGAAATGGCTCTGCAAAATTCGGACGATCCCAACGTTGAAGAAGATAAAGGGCGTTTAGGAGAATTTGCCCTTGGTAGTTTCCAGGTAAAAGCGTTCGGGGAGGCTGCGAAATCACTGGAACCGGGAGAAATTTCCCAACCCTTTAAAACGGATTTCGGATATCATATTATCAAGCTAAACGATCGTCAGGAAGGCCGAACCTTGTCGCTTCAAAATGATTGGCAGAGAATAGAGCAAATGGCCATCGAGTACAAGCGATCTCAAAAGTTTCAGGACTGGATCGCCGAATTGCGTAAAGAGATTCCTGTCGATATTAAAATGGATATTTGAGAAAAACCACTATTCATGTACGCGACGCTAAAATATCTTATACCATATATCGCTCGTTACAAATGGAAGTATATTGCCGGTGCGATTTTTTTGCTGGCCACTAACGTATTTCGGATTCTCAACCCCAAGATCGTCCAACAGGCTATCGAGTATCTGGCTGATTTTTCGCTGGGACAGTTGGGATGGTATACGATTTTGATTGTTCTGGTAGCCATTGGCGAAGGGTTGTTTCTTTTCCTGATGCGCAAAAGCATGATTGTGGCTTCCCGTGAAATTGAAAATAATTTGCGCAATGATTTCTTTGCCAAGCTTTTGCAGCTCCCCCCCTCTTTCTACCAGAAAATGCCAACCGGTGATATTATGTCCCGGGCGACCAATGACCTAAATGCAGTTCGTTCCGTATTAGGACCAGGTATCGCCTACTCAACCAATACGATAATGGCTTTCCTGTTTGTCCTGCCGATGATGGTTCATATTAGTCCTCGCCTTACCCTTTTTGTTCTGATTCCTTTTCCGGTTATTGCCATCCTGGTCAATCGCTTTGGTAAAGCCATTTATCAACGCTTTGAAAAGATACAGAACCAATTTTCAAACCTCAGTACCAGGGCGCAGGAAAATTTATCCGGAAACACCATTGTAAAATGGTTTGCCAGAGAAGCGTTTGAAACAGAACAGTTCCGGGTGGAAAATGAGGAGTATATGAATCGCTACATCAATTATGCAAAAGTCTATGCTGCCTTTCGTCCGGCGTTAATGCTCACCATCGGGATATCAATGGCAATTATAATATTGGTCGGCGGAGGATTGGTCATACAAAATACCATTTCCGTCGGTGAATTTACGGCATTTATGCTTTATATGAATATCCTCATTTTCCCCTCGATTGCTCTGGGCTGGGTGATCGGATTGTTTCAACAAGGTGCTGCGTCCATGAAAAGGATGCGTATTGTTTTCGAAGCCGATTCAGAAATCGAACAAAAAGGGGTGGTCCATAAACCCAAAGATTTCCGAGGGGAAATTAAGTTTAACAATTTAACCTTTGAATATGAACCGAACCAACCGGTACTGCATAATATTCGGATTCACATTCCGGCCTGTCATACCGTCGGCGTGATCGGACCGACCGGATGTGGAAAGACCACCTTAACCCGACTAATACCCCATTTTTACAAATTGCCGGAAGGGGTGCTTTTCATTGATGGTCTTGATATAAACCAACTCTCTATTAAATATTTGCGCGAGCATATCAGTTATGTGCCGCAGGAAACTTTTCTCTTTTCTGACACCATTCGAAATAACATCTCTTATGGTCATTTAGGTGCGGCTGAGGAAGAAATCGAATGGGCAGCCCAAATGGCTCATATTCACGATGACATAATGGACCTACCCCAAGGCTATGATTCAGTGCTTGGCGAAAAAGGGATCAACCTGAGCGGCGGCCAAAAGCAGCGCGTCGCGATTGCCAGAGCCATCTTAAGAAATCCAACTATTTTTTTACTGGATGATGCGTTTTCCGCATTAGATACGCATACTGAAGACCAAATACTCAACAACCTGCAAACCTTTTTTCCCGATCGGACCGTAATTTTAGTATCCCATCGGGTATCCACCCTGCAGGATTGTGACTTTATCCTGGTCATGGAAGATGGTAAAATCACCGAACGCGGTGTACATCAGGAGTTGATCAAACAAGACGGCCTGTATGCCTGGATTTATGAAAAGCAGTTATTGGAAGAAGAACTGGAGAGCGTTGAATAAGCGCTATGTTAATGGCGAATGTCGAACGCTGAATTTTGAATATTGAGGGATTTTCCCCTGGGGATTGCTTCGTCAAATATTATCTCACCCCCTTAACTTATACTGGGTCGTCCCGGGTTTGCGGTCAGATACTATGTAGTTTATAGACCCTACGATACCCCCCCNNATTTCTCACTCAGTTCATCACACTGGTTTCAAAAATACGCCGATCCGAAGGATTCCGTTTCGGAAAGGCGTTAAAGATCAAAGCCCAGGGTTCTCCCGACATTTCGGGAGAACCCTGGGAAAAGAATAGCAAGAAAATAAATCAGTAAACCCTGAAAGGGTTTCACAAATCCCCCGGTGTAAAACCCTTACTCCGAAGGAACCACTCTGTGGCAGGGTTTAATTGGTTGGTTTTTTTATCTATCCCAGG
>JABAHQ010000428.1_pt2 | contig 29529 bp, 23 predicted proteins | sample 7062091 | NCBI WGS metagenome assembly JABAHQ01 (sample SAMN14534359, study PRJNA622989) | marine sediment metagenome | biome: marine biome [ENVO:00000428]; feature: marine pelagic biome [ENVO:01000023]; material: deep marine sediment [ENVO:00002113] | place: India: Gulf of Kutch | collected... | reverse complement strand
CTTCATAGACATACATTATTTGCTCATCTTGATTAACCAATAAAAAACGGGTTGTGGTAGCCATAGAGGGGCCGGTTGAGTCGCGCACCGATGAAACAACCGCAGTATTTTGCTGAGGGGTCGGGATTGGAGAGGGTGTAACAGTCGACAATGGCGTTGCCATCGCCATAGGGGTCGGCAAGGGGGTGGCAGAGTCGGGCTTTGGCAAATCCAAGCCAAAATTTTGCCAGGGGAGGGGCCCTGGCGAGGGTGTTGCCGTTGGCAGGGGGATGGTGATTGAGGTAAGCGCCGGCAAAGAGATAGGCTTGGAGGGGGTAGCTACTTTTAGATTGGGGGGTATAGCATCACTTCCCGCCGCTGGCCCGGGGGATGGCCTTTTCATGACCATCCCCCGGGCTTGCTTCTGATGCTTCAGCTTAAGTAAAGGGCTGTTGCCAGATTGCGTCCCTGATACAGCAGTATGGACGACCTGGACCTGAAGCTCGGACGGAGAAAGCCGCCTCTTGGCCGGGGTAGGGGTAATGGGCGATATTATGCCTACAGGAGTAACATCACGATGATGTAAGACAGGCCTGGCAGCCAGTTTCTGCTTGTTTGTCCAGACGACGCGTAACAAAGAGCCAATGACAATACTCCAGACTACAACGATCAAAATGGCTGCGGCGATTATTGTTACCCGTCGAAATCTATTCACTACTTCTGCTGCCGCGCTTTCTCGATTTTGGCCCAGGTATCGCGTAATGATACGGTCCGATTGAAGACCAGTTTTTCGTCCGAAGAGTCGGGATCAACGACAAAGTAGCCGTGGCGTAAGAACTGGTAGCGACTAGTCGGTGCGGCCCCTGCCAGACCCGGTTCTACTTTGCAGGCCGTCAGTACTTCCAAAGAGTCTGGGTTCAGATAATCCTTGAAATCAGTTCCAGCTTCGACATTCTCCGGCTCCGGTTCGGTGAAGAGATAATCATAGAGGCGAACTTCGGCATCAAGGGCATGAGCGGCTGAAACCCAGTGCAAGGTCCCCCTGACTTTGCGGCCGTCGGCCGACCAACCGCCGCGCGTCTCTGGGTCGTAGGTGCAGCGCAGCTCGACCACCTGGCCCGTCTTTTCATCCTTGACCATGTCCTCACATTTGATATAGTAGCCGTGCTTGAGCCGGACCTCCCGACCCGGGGCCAGGCGGAACCACTTTTTCGGCGGGTCCTCCCGGAAATCGTCCTGCTCGATATACAACACCCGGGAGAAGGGCAAGACCCGGGTGCCGGCACTCTCATCCTCCGGGTTGTTGATGGCCTCCATTTCTTCGACCTGATCCTCAGGATAGTTTTCGATGACGACCCGCAGGGGGCGTAAGATGGCCATCACCCGGGGGGCGCGGAGATTCAAATCTTCACGGACGCAATGGTCAAGCAGGGCGACATCGACCAGGCTCTCCTTTTTGGCCACGCCGATGCGCTCAATAAAGTCGCGGATAGCCTCGGGCGTGTAACCTCTGCGTCGCAAGCCCGACAGAGTGGGCATGCGCGGATCATCCCAGCCGGCGACATCTCCCCTCTCGACCAATTGTCGCAGCTTGCGTTTGCTCAGGACAGTGTAGTTGAGGTCGAGCCGGGCGAACTCGATTTGCTGCGGATGGTAGATGTCCAACTGATCAAGAAACCAGTCGTACAAAGGGCGATGGTCTTCATAGGCAATATCGCACAGCGAATGGGTGATCCCCTCGATGGAGTCGGATTGACCGTGAGCAAAGTCATACATGGGGTAGATACACCACTTGTCGCCGGTGCGGTGGTGGGCCGTGTGAATAATGCGATACATCACCGGGTCGCGCATATTTATATTGGGGGAGGCCATATCAATTTTAGCCCGCAGAACATGGGCTCCATCCGGGAACTCACCGGCGCGCATGCGTTCGAACAGGTCCAAATTCTCCTCGACCGAACGGTCGCGGTAGGGGCTGTTCCGACCGGGTTCGGTCAAGGTGCCCCGGTATTCGCGAATTTCGTCGGCGCTCAAGCTATCAACGTATGCCTTGCCTTTTTTGATCAACTGGACGGCGTATTCATACAGTTGCTCGAAGTAATCGGAGGCGTAGTATTCCCGATCTTCCCAATCAAAGCCGAGCCAACGGATATCTTCTTTGATCGCTTCGACATATTCAACCTCCTCTTTACTGGGATTGGTATCGTCAAAGCGTAAATTGTACAGGCCGCTAAATTCTTCAGCCAGGCCGAAATTGATCCAGATGGCCTTGGCATGGCCGATGTGTAGATAACCGTTCGGCTCCGGCGGGAAGCGGGTATGGACGCGACCCCCGAATTTACCGGACTCTACATCTTCGGCAATGATTTTGCGAATAAAGTTTGGCAAGGGGGTGGTATCAGGGGTAGTCATTTTAACAGTTTCCTTATATTTGTTATATTTGTTATGATCAAAGACATGTTGCAGTTGGGTCAATATAACAACGGATCCAGGGATGAAACGGATAGATGTTTTCTATACTGCATCTTGAACTAACCGTCCGCTCACTTCTGCTGGATATTGGGTAATAACAACGTAAAGCGTGATGCGTAATGCAAATTCAGTGGGCATTCTTATGATTTAGGCTTTACGTTTGACCAGTATTGTCAGGGGGATTTCCCTTTTTGTAAAAGACATGCTCTAGCAAAGTAAACCATGCCAAATTATTTTAGCAGATTCTGGCTATTTTTGCCAGATGAACTTAACAATAATGCTCAGCCCAATCTAAGCCGGCCAGATCTTTAACGCTGCTTCAATCGTTTCGATCTCCTGCGAGGTGAACTGCCAGCTAACCCCGCCGAGCATGGCCCGGGCCTCGCCTGCATTGCGGATACCCATAATGGCCCCGGTGACGGCCGGTTGGCGCAAGACCCAGGCGATGGCCAGGTCTACCATGGTTTTGTGGTTGTCGGCGGCGATCTGTTGCAGGGTCCGGCGTATTTGTTGGACTTTGGCGTAATTGTCAGCGCGCAGATAAACGCTGCGCTGCCGCCAATCGCCAGGCGAGAGGGCGGCCGGGTCGAAGTTGTCGGTTAAGAAGCCGGAGGCTAAGGGGGACCAGACGATGACCCCAATTTGCTGTTGTCGGGAAAAGGGGAGGACATCGGCTTCGATCCCCCGGTGGAACATGTTGTATTGGTGCTGGTTGGCGGTGATGGGGGTGACGGCCATAGCCCGTTGCATGAGGTCGATGGGGTGATTGGAGAGGCCGCCGTAGCGGACTTTGCCCTCTTGGATCAGCTTTTGCAGCTCGGCCCAGGACTCTTCGATGGGGGTGTCGGGATCGGGGTCGTGAAACTGGTACAGGTCGAGGTAATCGGTCTGGAGGTTGCGCAGGGTCCCCTCCAATTCACGGCGGATGCTCTCCGGTTTGAGGGACTCGTACCAGCCGCCTTGACCGTCGTTCAGAGTACCACATTTGCTGAAGAGGTAGACTTTGTCCCGCCGTCCTTTGACGGCCCGGGCGATGAGCTGTTCGGCCCGGCCCCAGCCGTAAAAGGGGGAGGTATCGATCCAGTTGACGCCGAGGTCAAGGGCGGTCCGGATGGCCCGAATGGCGTCAGCCTCATCTTGCGGCCCCCAATAGACACGCCAGGCTGAGGTCGAGCCTATGGGGGCAGTGCCAATGCCGACGGGGGTGATGGTGAGGTCGGAGGTGCTGAGTTGTCTGAGTTCGAGGGTGGTCATGGTTTCTCCCTCAATCAGGTGCAAGGCACTTCACTAAGACGATCCCACAGCGAAGATATGGCGATTGTCCTCATTTATCTTCAAATCGAAGTGCTTTTGCAAGTGCCTCGCACCTAATCCCTGTCCCTTTAAAGTACGATGCACCTAACAGGTGCGTCGCACTTGACTGTTTAGATCATCTCACTGCTAAGATACGCCAACACAAACACCTTATACAATTCAGGAGTTTGAAAATGATCACAAACAAACTCACGGTCAACAAGTGTACCTGGACGCAGACCTATCCATTCGAGATAGTTGGAAAAGGGCCAATCTTCCAGTTTTTTAACAAGACCATCCTTGACGGGGTTGGCGTGGATGTAGCGACACAGATGTAATAGATGGCTTTCTTCGGTAATGTGAACGACCTGATAAGGGCCTTCAAACAGAGTACCTGTACGTTTGAACCGTTTGTTGAAGGCTTTTGTGTAGCTGTTGAAAACTCGCTGTGGAAACAAACCTGCTGCCTGTTCGCTATCCTGACGAATGAGGAAATGGTAGTGGTTTGGCATCAAGCAGTAAGCAATCGGGCTGAGGTTGAGTTCTCGACAATATTTTTTCATTTTGCGGAGGACAAAGATGTAGTTGTCCGCCTCACGAAAGATGGAGACGCGATCCGCCCCACGATTGTAGATATGGTAATAGTGACCGGGAAGATAGTCGGGTCTACGGGGTCTGGTTGATTTGCTCATTGTTCTTGTTATTGGCGTCCAGGTAATCTGATTAACAACGGTGGTTTTGTCAAAGTGCAACGCACCTTTCAGGTGCATCGCATTGGTTGCTTCGTGCGACACAGCTGACCTGTTTTGTATGGCTTCAGGGTCAATTTTACCAGAGTTTGCTATGAACACAACCGGACGCAAAAGATTCATTATCTGGATCGGCCCATCCTTACAAAGGATATAGATACTCTTCTTCTCTTGGTCGCAGAAACAATATGATCATGATAAATGGACTTATCTCCATCTTCTAGTTTGAGATACCATTAAGCCATGATACAATAATTGTAATCTGTAGAACACACCTTAATATTGTTACAGAGGTGAACTATGGCCTCGATTACGATTACGCTAGACCAACCAATCAGCCGGTTTGTCGAGCACCAAAATCAAGCACATAATCTCCCCCCCAACAAACAGTCATGGAATTAGTCGCCAGAGGATTTGAAGCATTTCTGCGAGAACAATATCATCGTTACCGCCAGGGGGGGATTTCGTTTGGGCGGTTGGCCCAGGACTTAGGTATCACCACCTGGGAACTGAGCCATCTGCTGGAAGAACGTAATTGGCCGATCTATAATCTACCGGCGGCAACGGCCAATGAACCGATGACTTGACCTTTTATCCATACTCCCTTTGTCATTTTAAGTAGTTGCGATCTTTTCTGGCAGGATCAGTCGATCAAAATTGAGGAGCCAGCACGCCTACGTGCGGCTCCGTTCGGCCCTATCCGCTTCGCTCCTAGGATCTTCGACACGAGGGCGTGCCTCACTCCTCGAAAATTGGACGCACTGAGTATTACCGCTCTTTGATAGTCCGGATTGGCAGAATTAACGGCTTCAGAGACTCACTTGTCTGTTCATTCTGCTAATCCGGGCTTTGTATTTGTTGGAACACCCCTGAAAAAACTGAAAAATAACCACCAAGGCGCAAAGAACGCTAAGAAGATTAAGTCCTGTACAAAGGAGCCACCGCTTAAACTTCCCGGAAGCTCAGACGTTGGTGCAAAATGGCGTTGAGTTACCAGGTGATGAGCGCTTTTGCCTGGAGCTGAGGGCGAAGCTCCCGGGAAGTGCGGCGGGCTTTTGGCCGATTTTTTGATTGGCCGGCTGCTGAGCCATAGCAATTAGGTAATTTGTCCTAAACCACGTAGCGCCGCTTTGATATATGATTAATTTAAGGGACAGATTCTATATTGAAGCGACCGGATGAAATTGCCATTTGAGCGGAGAATTAAAAAATGAAAGATTATCGCCGTATTCTGGTTAGTAGCGCTGCCATTAAGGCGATGGGGGTGCTGATTATCTTTTCGTATTTCGCCTATATTGACTGGCAGACATTTAACGTCAACAAAGCTTTTTGGCGGGCGGGCAACCCGGATTGGATCACCTTTGCCTGGGTGATGACCCTGATGGGCGTAATGGGAATAATCGGGGCCTGGTATTATGGCCGGCCGTTGCGAGCCTGGGAGAGCCGGTTAAGAGAAGGGGAAGAGGCCGATCAGGTACCCGAGTTGATCCGCCGTTGGGCAGCGGCTTATCCGCTCATCATCGCCTTGATCAGTCTGGCGGCCTGGTTTGTAGCCGGGCTGTTCTATGCACGGGGCGGCCTGGCCACCCTGGCCCCCGTTGGTTTGGGCGTCATCAAGCCAGAAACCGAGGTCTTCTGGCGAGCTTTCACCGGCTTGATCCTCCTGAGTGGTCTGGTCGCCTATACCATTATCTCTTTTCTGGTTGATAAAGTTTGGCGCCGGCCCGGTACGCTCTTCCTGCTGGTCATCGTCAATCTGGCCGTTTGGCCGGCGGCGGCCCGGCTTTTTGATCACCAAGGGATGATGCCACCGCCGCCCGAAACGTTCTGGCGCACGTTCCTCGGTATGGCGGTGATTGGCGGGCTGATGAATTCGACCATCATTTTTTTGGTTATCGATAACATCTGGCGTAAGCACCTATCGATCTTTTTCCCCAGGGGTGGATTCCATCAGCTTAAAGTTCCCCGGATTTTGGTGGGGCATCGCCTGATGGTGACTTCATTGCTGACGGGTTTGATACCGCTGCTGGCTTTGGGCGCCGCAGCCCTCGGCGGGACCGATAATCTACAAATGATTATTTTATTCGTGGTGACCATAGGGATTGGCAGCAATATACTGCTCAATAGCCTGACCGCTCAGTCCTTGCTGCAGCCGCTGCGTTATATGACGAAGGCCATGGAACAATTCGGGCGTGATCAGTCGGGCCTGGATGTCCCTAAGGTCTCGAACGACGAGTTGGGGGACCTGACCCATTATTTTAGAGAGCAAATCGAGGAAAATGGGCGCTTACTGGAAGAAATCCAAACCTACTCCCGAGAATTAGAGACGAAAAATGCGGCCCTGTCTGAACTGGACAAGCTCAAAGATGGGTTTCTGGCCAATACCTCGCACGAACTGCGCACACCCCTTAACGGTATTATCGGCTTAGCCGAGTCGCTGGCCGATGGGGCAACCGGACCGTTATCAGAAGAAACCCGATATAACCTCCAGTTGATCGCCTCCAGTGGGAAACGACTAGCCAGCCTGGTCAGCGACCTCCTCGACTTCTCAAAACTGCGCCACGCTGAACTGGAATTGCATTTAAAAGCCGTGGATATGCGACAGCTCGCCGAGGTCGTGCTAACCCTCTCCCGGCCGCTGGCGGCGGAAAAACCTTTGGCGTTGAGGAATGAAATTAGCGACGACATGCCACCTGTAGTTGGCGATGAAAATCGTTTGCAGCAAATTATGCACAATCTGGTTGGCAACGCGATTAAATTCACTTCGGAAGGGGCGGTGACCATCTCTGCCGTGGAGCGAGAGGATATGGTGGCAGTCACCGTCTCTGATACCGGCATTGGCATTCCAGCCGATAAATTTGACGAGGTTTTTAAGTCTTTCGAGCAGGTTGACGCCTCAACTGTCAGGGGATACGGCGGCACCGGACTGGGGCTATCCATTACAAAGCAATTGGTTGAACTCCACGGCGGGACTATTTGGGTCGAGTCAGAGTTGGGCCAGGGATCACACTTTACCTTCACCGTTCCGGTCAGCCACGAAAAGCCGGAGCCGAGGCCAACGTTAAGCCAGCCAGTGGCCAAAGTGCAACACATAGAGGCTGAGCCACGATCGATCGAGCCCGGGGCAGGGTCCGAAACGCCGAAAACGAATGGACACTTTACTATTTTGGTCGTGGACGACGAGCCGGTCAATCGGCAGGTATTGGTCAATCACCTTTCCCTGCAAAATTACGCCGTCCTCCAGGCGACCAACGGTCTGGAGGCGCTGAACCTCATCAAAGAACAGCCCAGGCCCGATCTGATCTTGCTGGATATTATGATGCCCCGAATGTCGGGCTATGAGGCCTGCCAGGGGCTACGCCAGCTCTATTCGGCCAATGAATTGCCGGTGGTCATGTTGACGGCCAAAAACCAGGTGGCCGACCTGATCCAGGGATTTCAGAATGGGGCCAACGATTATCTGACCAAACCTTTCTCCAAGGACGAGCTACTAGCCCGTATCAAAACCCATCTCCATCTGGCCCATATCAACCGCGCCTCCGATCGCTTCGTGCCCAGGGAATTTTTGACATTTCTGAAAAAGGAGAGCATTGTCGAGGTTGATTTGGGCGACCAGAGTCAAGAGGACATGACGATTCTGTTTTCGGATATTCGCTCTTTCACTAGCTTGTCTGAGCAGATGACACCTCAGGAGAACTTTAACTTCATCAACGCCTATCTCAGCCGCGTCAGCCCCATTATCAGGGAGTATGGTGGTTTCATTGATAAATACATCGGCGATGCCGTTATGGCTCTGTTTGCCGGGCGGCCCGGCAACGCCATACAAGCGGCCATCGAGATGCAACATGCGGTGGCCCGGTTCAATAGTCAGCGGCAGGAAAAGGGCGAGTCGCCCATTAGAATTGGAATCGGCTTACACACGGGGAGTGTGATGCTGGGCACGGTGGGTGAAGCCAAACGGATGGAAGGAACAGTTATTTCCGACGCTGTCAACCTGGCCTCACGACTGGAGGGATTGACCAAGCTGTATGGGGCCTCAATCATTGTTAGTGAACATACGCTCTCTAGTCTCGACCAGTCAGCGCAGTATCAGTTTCGCTTTCTAGATAAGGTGCAGGTGAAGGGCAAAAAAGAGGCGGTGTCGGTGTATGAAATTTTGAATGGCTATCCAGATGAGGTCATCGCCTTGAAGCTTAAGACGCAACCTGACTTTGAGAAGGGATTGCTGCATTACCACAACCGGGAATTTGCCCAGGCGGCGGCACACTTCCAGAAGGTCCTGGCCCTCGATGCCGAAGACCAGGCGGCCCAACTTTATCTAAAGCGAACGGATTATTTCATTGAACACGGTGTACCGGTTGGTTGGGCAGGGATTGAGGCGCTGACAGAGAAGTAGACCTCTTTCATCTTTGGGGGTGTGAGTTAGATGGATAATATTTAACGGGGAAACCTGGCCGTTGTCATATCTAGCCAATTGTAGTATAAAAGGGGGTGAATATGGGTGTGTCTCAAATGGGTTGAGACTGGAGGGGCCACCCTTGGGGTTGCCGGCCGGGGCACCTTCGGTAAAATCTGCCCCTCCAACCAAAATGAAACACACCGTTTAAATGGCAAAGGAGAAGCATTCGATGAAATACCGTGTTGAGCCGAGGCGGCCCAGCGTTAAACAATTGCAGCCGAGTCTGATTCGCAAGCTGGCCAACAATGCCATGGGGCGTGAGGATGTCATTCCGTTGTGGTTCGGGGAGCCGGACCAGCCTACGCCTGCTTTTGTCCGTGAAGTAGCCAAGGCTTCTCTTGATAAGGGGGAGACTTTTTACCAACCAAATTTGGGTTTGCCCCTTTTACGGAGGGCCATCTGTGAGTATATGAATACCCTCTATGGCACTCAATTCAGTATGGATAATATTGTGGTCACTTGTTCGGGGAGTATGGCCCTGACTTTGGCCGGACAGTGTGTCCTCACGCCGGGAGATACGATCGTTATACCTGTGCCCACCTGGCCGAATCTGCCATCGACGCAGCAGATTCTGGGGGCCAAGGTAAAGCGCGTTCCGCTGAAGCCGGCGACAAGCGGTTGGCAGCTCGATCTGGATCAGCTTTTTGATGCTTGTACAGACGAAACTAAGGCGCTTCTGATCAACTCGCCCGGCAACCCCACCGGCTGGATGCTGAGCGATGCGGAACAACAAACGATCCTCGACTTCTGCCGTGAAAGGGGGCTGTGGCTGATTGCGGATGAGGTCTATAACCGGATTGTCTATGATCGCCCCTACGCCCCTACTTTTGCCGATAAGATCACGGAAGATGACCGGGTGCTGATCGTTAACAGCTTTTCCAAGACCTGGGCTATGACAGGGTGGCGGCTGGGCTGGATCACCACGCCCAAAAGCCTGACGCCCACCTTTGAGATGCTGACCGAGTTCAACAACTCTTGTATCCTGGCCGCCGTACAGCTTGCCGGGATAGCGGCCTTAAGGGAGGGGGAATCTTTTGTGAAACAATCGCTGGCGCGTTATAAAGCCGCCCTGGACCTGCTGACCGGGCGCTTCGAGGCCCTGCCGCGCGTTTTTTGCCCCCAACCCCAGGCGACGTTTTACGTCTTTTTTGCGGTTGAGGGCATGACAGACAGCTATCAGTTCGCCGAACTGGCTCTGGAGGAAACACGGGTTGGCCTGGCGCCGGGGGTGGCTTTTGGGCCGGAAGGGGAAGGGTATTTGCGGATATGCTTTGCGACCGAAACTGAGGTCCTGGCGGAGGCGCTGGATCGGCTGGGGCCGATGTTGTTGTAGGATGGAAACTTGGCTTTTATCACCGTAACAAAACCAAATATGCCACTAGATTTCCCAATCTTCTATCTGTAAGCCTTCGACTCTGCTAAATTCACGGGTATTGTGCGTAACGAGTGTTGCCTCATTTGCAACAGCAATAGCTGCAATCAGTAAATCGTTTGGGCCAATTGGTGTACCCAATTTCTCCAGTTGAGCACGAATCCGACCATAGGCTTCTGCCGCGTCGTCATCGAAAGGAAGTGAGATGAAACGATTGACGAATCGTTGCTGGTTAGCTAGATTTTGTTTTGGCCTTGCACTTTTTAGCGCGCCATAAAACAATTCGGCTTTGACCACCGAACATAGCACAATGCTTTGCGGATACATGGCCTCGATATGACGCCGTATGCTCTCAGATTGCCCATTCAAATATTTGATACAGGTGTTAGTATCAAGCAAATGAGTCATACGATTGACTCTCGAACTTCGTATTCACCCTGGTCACCCCGCTCAATAGGGGCATCTGCTAAACAGCCATAAGTTTCCTCGATAAAATCGTGCCAACTTAACTCTTCAGCTTCTTTGGCAGTATCCATTGTACCAGTCCGAGCAGCAGCTTCCTTTTCGGTAGGAGTTTCGAGAGCTTTGATAATTTTATATAATACTTCTAAATATTTATCTTGAACTTTATCAATTTCTGCCTTGAGCAATTCTTTAGTAATCATTTTCCTGTCTCACTCTTTCGTACACAAACTATAAATTCGTTCCTCCAACAACAAACGATCCGGACACTACCTGGAGCAACTTCAAGGCTAAAGTCTTGGACTCCAATGAAATCAAAGGCTGAAATCTATCCCAAATATTGGCCACGGCCTATGAAATCGCTTCGAGGCGAGCCAAGGCCTGATCGATCCGCTTGAGCGAGGTTTCGCGGCCCAGAACCTCCAGCATGCCGAAGAGGGGCGGGGAGACCTTTTTGCCGCAGACGGCCACGCGGATGGGTTGGAACATCTGGCCCGCTTTTAGGCCCATGTCCTCGGCCCCTTTTCTGAGGGCGGCCTCGAGGGTGTCGTGGATGAAGTCGGTTTGGGTCAGAATCTCGCCGGCCGTTTGCAGAATAGGCGGGATCTCGGCCAGGGTCATCTTTCTGGGGACAAGCAACTCAAGATCGTAGGGCGGTAGCTCATCCAGAAAGAAGAAGTCCACCCAGTCGGGGGCTTCACTCAAAATAGTCAGGCGCTCCTGGATCATAGGGGTGATTTTGAGCATAGTTTCCCGGTCGGCGTTGAGGCCGGCGGCGGCAAGAAAAGGCATCAGCCGGTCGGTCAGGTCCTCCACCGTCAAGCTACGGATGTAGATACCGTTGAAATGATCGAGCTTGTCGTAGTCCCAGGAGGCAGCGGAGACATTGATCCGATCCAAGCTGAAGCGCTCAATTAATTCTTCGCGGGACATAATTTCGGTTTTGTCGTCATAACTCCAGCCAACCAGAGCCAGATAATTGATCATGGCCTCCGGTAAGTAGCCCAACTCTTTGAAAGTGTGGACAAAAACCGGCTTGACCGTGCCATCTGGGGCCCGGTCTTCGCGCTTGCTCATCTTCCCTTTGCCCGTGGGGCTGAGGATGAGGGGAAGATGCACAAAGATGGGCGGCTCCCAGCCAAAGGCATGATAGATATGCATATAGAGGGGCAGGCTGCTGATATATTCTGCCCCCCGCAAAACGTGGGTGATTTTCATCAGGTAGTCGTCCACAACGACGGCAAAGTTGTAAGTTGGGATGCCATCCGATTTAATCATGACCGCGTCTTGCAAGGTTTTGTTTTCCACGGTGATGTCACCCCGCAGATAGTCGTGGGCGGTTATGGCCCCGTCGAGGGGGATTTTGATACGAATGACATGGGGTTCACCGTCGGCAGCCCGCTGGGTCGCTTCGGCAGGGTTGATATTGCGGCAGGCGCGGTCATAGCCGGGGGCTAGTTTGGCTTTTCGACGGGCTTCATTGACTGCCGCCAGACGCTCCGGGGTACAGAAACAGCGATAGGCAGCCCCTTTATCTAGCAGTTCCTGGGCATATTTTTGGTAGCTGTCCAGACGTTCTGTCTGGACATAGGGACCGTAATCACCCCCTACCTCCGGTCCTTCGTCCCAATCAAGGCTCAGGTAGCGTAACCCAGCCAGAAAATTGGCCAGAGACTCAGGATTATACCGCTTTTGATCGGTATCTTCTATCCTGAGAATAAAACTCCCGCCGGTCTGCCGGGCTAATAGATAATCATAGAGACATGTTCTGGCCCCGCCGACATGGAGTAAGCCGGTAGGGCTAGGCGCAAATCTGACGCGTACCGGTGTTTTAATCATCATTAGCCTCACTCTCGAAAGTTGGGTTGAATCTATCTTTGACCGGCCCCCAGTTTAAATAAACGAGGGGTAAAATTGTTGACAAGGCATAACGGGTACCCAGCCACCATTTCTCCTGGACGGTCGGCGTGTTGAGCTGGGGGGTGAATAAACCAACGGCGGAAACCATAAAAAAGAGAACGACGGTGATTAAAAATAGAAAACGCCCCCAATTAGCTTTACGCCACAAGCCAACCGAGGCCACAAAAAAGCCCAAACTAAAGCCCACGCTGACAAGTTGGTAGAATAAAATGCTGGCGGCCGAGGGAGTCTGGGTGATGGCGTTCTGGGTAGACGAAGATATAAGTAGTAAATTGGTCAGATTTTGCACCCCCAACACAATAGCCCAGAGGGCGATAATATAAATGCCATAATTTTGCCGAATATTATTAAGTTTCAAAATCCAGTCGCTTTCTCCGCATCAGAACACTTTCCACCAGTCCCAAAGCGAATAAAAAAGTTAATAGAGAACTTCCACCGTAGCTAACAAAAGGGAGCGGTGTACCGGTGACAGGCATGAGGCCCAGGTTGACCCCAATATTGACCACTGATTGAAAGAAAATGACGGCTGCAACGCCAACACACATCAGACGTCCAAAGGGATCGCCAGCCAGATTGGCGGCACGCAGGATACGCCATAACAGAAAGACAATCAAGACAAAAAGAACGATGGCCCCTAACATCCCTAATTCTTCGCCAATGACTGAAAAGAGATAGTCAGTGTGGCGAACACGCAAAAAACGAAGCTGGTTTTGGGAGCCATTGCCAAACCCCTTACCCAGCCAACCGCCAGAACCGATACTGATTAAGGCTTGCTGAACATTATAGTAGTCGTCGGGGCTGCTGGAAGGGTTAAGAAATAAAACAATGCGCTGGCGCATATAGTCTTGCAAGCTCAACCAGACTATGGGGCTAATCAACAGGGCTCCACTTCCCAGCAGCCCCAGATGAAAGAGTCTTATCCCCGCCATCAGGGCCATCACCAACCAAATAAAGCCCACAATGACACTGGTCCCCAAATCGGGTTGTAAAAAAATAAGCACAATCGGGATAACAACAATGCCCAGTGATAAGAACAGGTATCTGAACTTTTCCATTTCACCATCGTGGTCGCTCAGGAATTTGGCTAGACAGATGATGATAATGAGTTTGGTCAATTCAGCCGGTTGAATAGCCCCTCCAGCCAGCCAGCGCTGAGTCCCACCGGTCAGTTCTCCTTCCAGGAGTAGAGTAACCAACAGGCCGACGATGATGAGATAAAGAATTTTGTAGAAGGCCCGGTAATAACGATAGTCAATGATGGCAATAATGAGCATACCTGCCAGGCCAAGGCCCGTTCGAACGAGTTGAGTTCGCCACAACAATTGTAAATCAATAGTGCTTTGAGTGGCGCTAGAAATCATAATAACGCCATACATGATGAGCAAGAGGGCAAGGCCCAACATAATAAAATCAAATTTGCGCCAGATACGTGTTTCCATAATATTACTTGCCTAAAAAAGCAGGGCGCACCTTAATGGTCGCCCCGCTCCCCTTACCCAGATGAACAAACCAATGGCCGGTACTTTTTACCCTCTCACTGAACAGAATGCTTGGATCGCAGAATAGGTATATTCGCTACCAGACAGCTTTGACCGGCGACCTTCGCGACTGATATATCAATACCCTCATTATCAATATCAACGTATTTTGAGATGACAATAATGATCTCGTCTCGCATTTGCTCCAATATATCAGGAGGAAGCTTTATGCGGTCTTGCACCAGGACAAACTGCAATCGCTCTTTAGCAATCGTGCTGCTTTTATTTGAAGCATTTCCAAAAAACCTATCAAAAAAACCCATAATTTATCCCCATCATCTTCAATTTACGATTCCAGAGATGAGATCTACATTGTATAATAGCGAAATTGGTCAAAAGATCCTGATCGTAAATCGCGAATCATAATATCGTAAACCAATTAATAGTTTACCCGCGATTCCAAAATCTGGAAAATCGTTCCAGGAGTGTCACCGGTGTATTCAGTTCCAGGAAAGGAACTGTTTTACCCATTAAACGCTGCGATACATTTTTGAAAGCCTGACCGGCCAGCGAATTATTCTCTAGTGCTACTGGGACACCTTTATTGGTTGAAATGATGATCGTCTCATCATCAGGTACCACGCCAACCAACTCGATGCCTAAAATATCCAACACATCCTCGATGTTGAGCATATCGCCGCGTTTAATCATATCCGGGCGCAAACGATTGATGATCAGCGAACCAGGCCCTTTCTCTTCAGCTTCAATCAAGCCGATGATGCGATCAGCATCACGAACAGCAGACACTTCCGGCGTGGTGATAATAATGACTTTGTCGGCAGGAGCGACAGCATTTTTAAACCCTTGCTCGATGCCAGCCGGGGAGTCGATCAAAATATAGTCGAATTCCGACCGCAACTCCTTGCATATGGTGGCCATATCCTCGGGGCTAACGGCTGTCTTATCCCGTGTTTGTGCTGCTGGAATCAGGTAGAGGCCCTCAATACGCTTATCCTTGATCATCGCCTGTTTCAGGCGGCAAACCCCATCAACAACATCAACTAAATCGTACACGATACGATTTTCCAGACCCATGACTACATCGAGATTGCGCAGGCCAATATCGGCGTCAATAGCCGCAACTTTTTGTTTGTTCAAGGCTAAAGCCACGCTCAAATTGGCTGTTGCCGTTGTTTTTCCTACGCCACCTTTGCCAGATGTGATGGTAATAACTGTTCCGCTCATAAGTTTACTCCCCAAGGGATTTTAAATTTAAGTTTAACTACACCTCTTATGAAAGTTGTTTATGGCCAAGCCTCGGCAATGATTTGACCATCTTGAACGAAAGCTACCTCGGGAGTAACGTGAGCAGGTCTTTCTCCGGCTGGAGACCGGGAAATAACATTGCCGATAATCAGTTGCATAGGCGACAATTCTAGGGCACAAATAAAAGCCTCCTTAGGAGCAATCACACCCGCGTGGGCTGTACCCCGCAATCGCCCCCAAACAATGATGTGCCCGCCGGCGACCACCCTGGCCCCTGGATTGACATCACCGATAATGACTATGTGGCCTGGAAATTCGACGCTCTGACCAGATCGTAAAGTCCGCCGAAGGGTAGTTGTGGCCATCAAACCGGTTTCATCGGCCTCTGATGTTGAGTCGACAGCAGCAGATATGGTTTGAACCTCTAAGCCTAGGGCTTGAGCCGCAGCTTGCGTCTCTTCAGATCGTCCCTCAACCGCCCAAAGCGTCATCTGTTGACTGGCTAACAACTGGCCAACCGCCTCAAGCTCTTCGGCGCTTAGCAATCGCTCTCCGACCACCAGGGCCACGCGTCCCCCCTTGAAAAAGGCCGCCCGTTGGCTGAGTTGGCGCGATAGTTCTTCGAGAATTGTTTGCCAGTTACCAGAACCGATCGTAATGGTTAACCCATCACCAGTCCCTTTAATTGATACTCTATCCACGGTCGTCATCTGTTACCAGATCCTGTGCGGTATCCGCTATTTGAAACTCCAGGTAATAGCGCCTGCCCGGACTAACGGTGAGTTCGAGGGGTCTAATCATCTGAAAATTCGAAAGCTGAATTTGCCATGTATCGGCCAGGTTGGGGTCAATCGTGTTATAATCAAACTGGCCTGTTGATCCGGTCACAATCTGGGCAACGATTTCATCGTTGGCGATCAAATCAAGCTGCACCCCGGCCAAACCCTCACCTTGACGATCAACTACAAATCCGCTGATAGAAGAAAATGGGCCGGCGTAGACATCGCTTCCTAAAAGCCGAGGCACAAAGGAGGGATTAGCCGTAATTTGTTTTACCTCAAGCGAGTCCTCTTCATTTTCAACCAGCCTATCAATGTTAAAATAGTAACGTAAAATCTTGTTGACCACAGGCCCAGCGGTTAGGGACCCTTCACCCCCATCATAGACAAAAACAATCGCCGCCACTTTGGGATCTTCCCTGGGAGCGTAGGCCACAAACCAGGCGTGTTTATCTTTAACACGGCCATTGCGGTCCAAACATTGGGGGTAGCGCTTACAAAAATCGGCCGTCCCGGTTTTGCCAGCCACATCAACACCCGGTACATTAATTATCGTGGAGGCAGTTCCCCAATCCACAACCGAATTTAAACCGGTTCTAAGGAGCTCGTGTGTCTCTGGGCTAAGGTTTAGATGCCTGATTACTTTTGGTTCAGCCTGATAAACGACTTCTTTCTGGGGGTTGCCGATCTCCTTTACTAAATAGGGTTCATAGAGTCTACCGTCATTGCCGACCGCGACGTAAGCATTCAAGACCTGTAATGGGGTGGCCAGAACAAACCCCTGGCCGATGGAAGCATTGTAGGTATCACCCGTCACCCAGGTTTCAGCATAGTTGATGCGCTTCCATTTTCGCGTCGGTACCAAGCCCGCGGCTTCTCCAGGCAAATCGATCCCTGTTGGGGAGCCAAAGCCAAATCTTTCAGCATAATTAACCAAGTTATCAAGCCCCAAGCCTTCGTATCCAGTGGGTTCGTAACCACCCCCGACCTGATAAAAATAAACGTTGCAAGAAAAGGCCAGGGCGCTAATGATATTCACCCACCCGTGTCCCGTTTCCAACCAGCAAAAAAACGGTTGGGCTAAATCAGGGTCATCGGGGAAGAATTTATTGGGCAGGTACAACACTCCCGCATCAAAGAATTGTCGTTCAGGTGTCACCGTACCCTCTTCCAGGGCACCAGAAGCAATCACGATTTTGAAAGTTGATGCTGGTGGATAAATCCCCGTAATGGCTTTGTTAACCAAAGGGGTGTTCTCATCCTCGGCGAGGAGGCTAAATTCTCGGGCCGAAATTCCCTGGGCAAAGAGATTATTGTCGTAAGTTGGCAAGGAAACCATGGCTAAAATTTCACCGTTTTGAGGGTTCATCACAATAGCCGCCCCCGATTGGCCACCAGATTCTTCAATTGCTTCTGCCAAGGCCTCGGTCACAAACTCCTGTAATTCCAGGTCGAGGGTCAGGGTTAAATTATTTCCCGGCTGCGGCGGGATCGCATCCCCAATCGTCCGCATTTTACGCCCGGTTACGTCAACCTCCACAATTTCACGCCCTTTAATACTATGCAACTGATCTTCATAACTGGCCTCTAACCCCACTAAGCCAACATCATCATTGGGACCATAGATTGGTTCGGGATAATCGGCTACTTTATGGGGTGGAATTGGGCCAACGTAGCCCAAAATTTGGGACGTTAGTTCACCCGTCAGATATTCTCGCACTGAGCCCGTTTGGATTAGAACACCCGGGAGATTGAGGCGATCTTCTTCTATAATGGCGGCAACGTCAGGGTCAACATCCTCTGCAATTAGAATAGGTTGGTAAGGCGCAAAAAGGGGAGCATTATCAACCGCATCTTTTATTCCTTGGGGTGACTTGTCTAGCAACCGGCTGCGAGAACTTTTAACCTGCCTGTTTGGCAGCCGCGTATACTCATGATGCAAAAACGAACGAAAATAGGCATTATGGCTGGCTATACTCCGTTGGCCGCCATTGGTGATGGGTAACTGCAACAGATTTGAGAGTTTCGTAAAAATCTTTGCTCTGGCAGTAGAATCATCCGGCAAAAAAGCCGGTATTATAACTATATCAAATGTGGGGCGATTACGCACCAATAGATTACCATTTCGATCATAAATAATCCCCCGAGACGCTTCAATCTCCACAGGGCGAAATCGGTTTCTATCGGCCAGTTGTTGATATTCTTCTCCTTGCAAGACCTGTAACCGCCATAGTTGAAGAACAAACAAACCAAAAAAGAAGACAATAGCGATTTGAAATATTAGTATTCGCAGTCTAACTCGATATTCTGCCACTATCTTACCCGAATTATACTTGATAACCAAACTGAATTCAAGAGATGAAGCACTATATCTTGTGTTTTTTAATGTTGATAACGCAAAATATAGGGGTGATTAATCAAATTGATAGCTCACCTCTTTGGGTGAACTTATTAAACCAAATCAGTAAGGGTAAAACCAGAGCCATAAGAATAATATTAATCATTGCTTCGGGAAAAACAATGCGGATGATGACGCTCCGCCAGTCAATGGCATCCCCTACCCATTGGATATAAATCAAAACAAAAAGATTAAATAAGAAGGTGTAAGGCAGAGTTAACAAAACAGGCAATAAGATGCGACCAGAATATTTATTCTGCCAAAAATTGGCCAGCCCGGCCGTTATGATCAAGCTGAGGGTAAAGACTCCGAAAGGCAGTTCTGATAACATATCCAGGATAAAACCACCCCAAAAGGCCCAAAAGAAAACTTCTTTGATATCTTTTACGAAACTCCAAGCTAACACCATTACAAGCACGAAATTAGGATGCACCTGGTTAAAATGCACATAAGGAGCCAAAGCTGATTGTAAGGTGGCAGCCAAAATCAACAAAGCCAAAGCCAGATAGGGGTTAATTAGCCTCCTCCTTTGATTTCAACAACTCCTGTTCAAATTCAACCGGCTCAAAGGCCGTCAAAACCAAGACTGTCTCAAGTTCCCCAAAATCAACGGTTGAACGTACTCGAGCTGTCTGAAAAAGATCCAGATCTCGCTGAAAGACTTCAATCACCTGGCCAATGACCAACTTATCGGGGAATTGGCCCCCTAGACCGGAGGTCAGAACCAAATCACCTGGTGCGACCGTCTCACCTTGGGGAATACGTTCCATAATCAGCGTCCCCCCCAATTCTCCACGCACAATTCCCTGAACCCGAGAGTTTTGAGTCACCACGTTTACCGAGCTGGCCGGGTCAACAATCAACAAAACTTGAGCGCTGGTGGCACCAACTCCGGTTACCCGTCCCACTAATCCTCGCGGGGTAATGACCGGCATATCTTCAGCAATACCATCTTTAACTCCTACATCAATAAAAATTGTATATAAGAGGTTGCTTGGGTCCGAGCCAATCACGTGCCCGACAACACTAGCAGCCCTGTAGTCAAAATCAACATTATTTCGTGTATAATTGAGCAGCTCTCGTAGTTGCTCATTTTCTCTTTCCAGTTCCCGCAACCGAATATTTTCGACCGCTAAGCGGTTGACCTCATCTTGCAAAAAGGCGTTATCCTTTTGCAATTCTTCAATACTTTGTTGGCGCTGGACCACATCACTGGCCTGAGAGGCAGCCACGCTCAAGGCTCCCTGAGCCGGTTGGACGATCGTTTGGACTAACGCCCGTACTGGGGTCATGTAACCCAGGCGGTCCAAGCCTACCCCTAAAAAAAGTAAAGCAAAGATAATACCAATCGTCAAATTGCGATTTCTAGCAGAATCCATAAGTTCAACACTATCTCTTATCTTTCGGGAAGGTGGGCTTGAATGCTTGGCATCGAAAACAAACCCCGTAATGTGCCTATCCCTATTGAAAATAGACATTACGGGGTCAGGGTCTTGAGATCATTTCCGTAAACATACACTTGAGGTAGCAACACGACAAACGCCTGCAAATCCACAAAGATTAAGTAGGCCTCAATTTAGAGTCTATGGTTCGTGCTACCGCGTTCCAAGCCGGTCAAAATTCTGGCATATTTATCCATGCCCTCTAAAACCAGGCCAGCCCCGCGGGCTACGCAAGTTAGCGGGTCATCACTCACATAGGCACGAATTTTTGTCTCCTCAGAGAGGCGCTCCGACAAACCCTGTAATAACGCTCCACCCCCGGCCAAAGTGATGCCGTTTTCCATCAAGTCGGCGATGAGTTCTGGGGGAGTATCGTCCAGGGTGTTCCGAACCGCCTCGACAATCATGCTGACATCATCGGCTAAGGCCTCACGGATCTCCACACTAGAGACTTCAACGGCGTCGGGTAAACCAGTAATTAAATTGCGGCCTCGCAAGGTGATAGTCTGTTCCTCTGGTAGGGGATAGGCCGAGCCAATGGTCATTTTGGCCCGTTCAGCCATGCGCTGTCCAATCAGCAGATTATATTTCTGACGGGCATAGGTGATAATTGACTCGTCCATCTCATCACCGGCTATTCGAATTGACGAACTGACCACAATATCACCCAGCGAAAAGACCGCCACTTCGGTCGTCCCACCCCCAATATCTACAATCATGCTGCCCAATGGTTCGGTAACCGGCAATCCAGAGCCAGCCGCTGCGGCCATTGGTTCCTCAATTAAAAAGGCGGACCTGGCTCCGGCCGAAATTGCCGCATCATGGACGGCTCGTTTTTCGACCTCGGTCACCCCACTGGGGATTCCAATCACTACCCTTGGCGCATGTAGGGGGAAAAGTGTATGCTCATGAACCTTACGGATGAAGTACTTCAGCATGCTTTCGGTCACTTCGAACTCAGAAATCACCCCATCCCGTAGTGGTCTGATGGCAATCACATTGGTCGGTGTTCGGCCAACCATTTCCTTAGCATCAACCCCAATAGCTAAAACACGTTTAGTTTTTTTATCTATCGCTACGACGGAAGGTTCATTAATAATGATGCCTTTACCTTTAACATAAACTAAGGTATTGGCCGTTCCCAGGTCTATCCCCACGTCAAGTGAGAAAAGTCCCAATATGGTATTCATTGGACGAAACATAATTATTCTCTCAAGCCCTTTTCACATTGTCAATTTGATTGTTCCATCGACGCAGGTCAAGCACACTAATCAGATTTTGCATTATACCATAAAGCATTTTTTCGACAATTCACAGATGTCGAAGATAGCGTTTAGTAAATTAGTCCCGACTATGCCTTTAGGACTTATTAGCACGTTGACAGAGATAAGGTAATATACTATCATTTTAGTGCTTATGTTTTCGCATCGGCTTTAATCCTGAGGATGTTTCCAAATTGAATTCATTCCAAAAATTAGGATCATGGCACTAAGATAAATAACGTTGGGATGATTACTTTTCGGGAACGCCCCAATTCTGGGTTTTCGCTTCCCTGGGAGTCAAGAATGATTAAATGTGAGACGTGTCACTTCGTGAATCCTGACCGGTTTGCCTATTGCGGCCGTTGTGGCAATTGGTTATCCAACAGTGACGAAACAGCAGAGACGTTTGATAGTACAACGATAGAAGGTGAGCGGAAACAAGTTACCGTTATTTTCGCTGATATCTCTGGGTTTACAGCCTTGAACGACGCAGCCAAGACCCCGGCCGACGTGGAACGGGTTATCCAAATAGCCAACCATTGTCTGGATATGCTGAGCGAAGTTGTCTATGAATACGACGGCTACATCGACAAGTACATAGGTGATTCCATTATGGCTATCTTCGGGGCCCCTCGCACCCATGAAGATGACCCCGAACGGGCTTTGCGAGCAGCGCTGGCGATGCAAGAACGCCTGGAAGCGTTTAACCGGCATCCTCCCTTCCCCTTAGCCGAGCCGCTGGGCATCCATATGGGCATCAATACCGGCACTGTGATCGCCGGGTTGATCGGCAGCAAACGCAAACGGTCTTATACCGTTATGGGCGACACGGTCAACGTGGCCGCCCGCCTGGAGGGAGTTTCAGAAAGGGGCGAATTCCTGGTTAGCCAGGACACTTACAATTTAACCAACCGTCTCTTCGACTTCAAGGAACGGGAGCCGGTTTTTGTCAAGGGGAAGAAAGAAGCCCTGAAAATTTATGAGTTAGTGGAGGCCAAGAGTCAACGCGCCTCACAGCGGGGTATTACCGGTCTGCGGGCCCCCATGGTCGGTCGCGAAAAAGAATTCGATATCTTACGCCAGCAAATCAAAAACCTGAAAAAGGGCGTTGGCGGGATTAATGTCATCATTGGTGAAGCCGGTTTGGGGAAATCTCGGCTGGTCTCCGAGCTACAACAAGAGACTGCCAGAGAAAATCCCGATATTTTGTGGTTCGAAGGCCGGGGCTTATCTTTCCAACAGCACTTAAGTTACAGGCTTTTTATTGAAATTTTACGCCAATTTTTGGGCGTTGGCGCTGATGAACCGGGCGAGATAGCCTGGCATAAATGGCAAACCGTTGGAGCTGATCTGTTTGGTAGCCGTCAATTTGAGGTTATTCCTTATCTGGCCACCCTGATGGGCATCAAGTTACCCGAAAATATCACCCAAAATATGCCCCTCTCCGACCCAATGCTCCTGCAACAGCGTATCTTCTTAGCCATCGGTGAATGGTTAGAAACCATCGTTGCTCAACAGCCGATGGTCCTGGTCTTTGAAGATTTACACTGGGCCGATAGCAATTCAGTCAATCTCATCGAGTATTTGATCACTATTAGCAAGGAGCTGCCCCTCTTAATTATCTGCATCAGCCGGCCCGAAAGAGAGAGTGACTTTTGGCTGGTCAAAGACCGAACGGCCGGTTATTTTCCCGAACGTTACACTGAGCTTAACCTGGTCCCACTGAACAAAGACCAGAGTCGTTTCCTGGTTGACCGGCTCCTCAGCGTTGAGCAGCTCCCCGATGTGTTGGAGTATCTTATTTTCAGCCGTTCCGAAGGCAATCCCCTTTTTATGGAAGAAGTCCTGCGAAGCTTAATTGAAGATGGAACCTTGGTTAAAAAAGGGGAGACCTGGACTATGACCCGGTCTGTCACGGAGATTAATATCCCAGAGACTTTAACCGGCGTTTTAACCGCTCGTATTGACCGCCTGGATGAACCTGTTAAACGCACTCTACAAATTGCCGCCGTTATCGGTCGTGTTTTTCATCGCTATCTGTTGGCAGCGGTTATGGAGGACTCGAACCATCTGGATGAATACTTAGAGGCACTCTTAGAAGCAGAACTAATCCGTGAGCGTCCCAATGATTTTGAAAAGGAATACATTTTCAAGCACGTTTTGATTCAGGAGGCCGCCTATAACAACCTCTTGCTGCAACAACGGCGTATCTATCACAAACAAATCGCCGATTATCTGGCCCAGTTGTATTGGATTCGCGGTGAAGAATTTGCCAGCACCACCGCCCACCATTACGAACAGAGCGAGACCTGGAGACGGGCCGTCACTTACCTGATGCGCGCTGCCGAGGCCTCTAAAAACGCTTTTGACAATGTGAGCGCGGTTAATTTCTATACCAGGGCGCTAGAGACTTCCGCAAAAGTTGAAAATTTGAGCAATAAAACGTTACTTGAGATCTACGAGGGCCGAGGCAACCTTTTAAAGCGTCTGGGCAAGATCGATCAGGCCAAGGCTGACTTTGAACAGATTCTCCAGTTAGCCGGACAGGATACTGATCCTGTCTTTCAAATGCGTGCTCTAAGTGAGTTGGGTAAATTGCAGGATGGATATCACAACTATAACCAGGTCGCCCAATACTTTGAACGCGCCCTGGAAATCGCCCGGATGGTTGAGGACAAACCAGGCATTGTGGATACGCTCAATGAGTTAGGCGAATTTCACATCAATATGGGCCAACTGACGCAAGCTAAAATCTATCTGGATGAAGCCCTGGAAATTGCCACCGAACTCGGTAACAAGCAACGGATCACCAGTAGCCAAAACGGTCTGGCGACCATTCTACTTCATCAAGGTAACACAGCAGCCAGTATCAAACAGTTTGAGGAGCTGGCTCAAACATGGCGCAACCTTGGCGATTATCAAGGTTTGATGCGAGCCTATAACGCTTTGACCAGGGCCTATACCTTTCAAGCCAACTACGCTAAGAGTGATGAAATTTGCCAGGATGCCATGGAAATTTTGGATCGATTTGGCGACATGAACTGGGTGCCCCAATTTCGATACTATCTGGCCTACAACGCCTTCGCCCGAGGGCACTTCGATACGGCCGACGCACATATCAAGGAGACGATTGAAACCGCCCAAAAACTGGGCAAAGCCATCTGGCACGCTATAGGGTTAGCTTATAGGGGTTATTATCATTTATGCCAGGGACTGTTTGAGACAGCGCAATTGGAAATTCAACAAGCGGTTGAGATGGCAGAAGCCATCGGTTCCCCTCTGTGGACAAGTCGGATCAAGATTGTTCAGGGGATCGCTCATCGCTACAATAACAATCTGGCCGAAGCCGAAACGACCTTGACCGCTATCCAGCAAAATATCCAAACAATGGGTTTTCTACCCGACGAGGCAACCGTCCTAAGCGAATTGTTAGAGGTCTATATCGCCGCTGGAGAGTGGGGCAAAATTCCTGCTAAACTTGAGCGCCTGCAAGACCTGGCCATCCGGGGCGACATCAAAGCTTACCAGGCTAAAGCCTTGTTCATTTCAGCCCAATTGGCGCATTATAACCGCGATTATGAGGCCACCACTGATCTATTGGCCCAGGCTAAAAACATCGTAGAGGCCACCGGAGATCGCCTGATCGAATTTGCGATTAAAAGAACCCTGGCCCATGTTTTGTCCACCCAAGGCCAGTTAAAGCAAGCTCAAACCACGCTCCAACAAGCCCAAGAAACCCTGCTGCAAATGGCCAATGCCATTGCAGATGAGGATCGTAAGCAAAGCTTTTTAACCACTTATCAGGACGCTCAATTTCAAAAGATTCAAAATGCCCTTGACAGAGAAAGGGTATGAGCGGTGAGCAAGCTACAAAAAAATATTGAAGCCTATTGCCTGGAACATCACTTGATTGATAGGGGTGACACCCTCGTCATCGGGGTCTCTGGCGGCCCCGATTCTGTTTGTTTGCTGGCTGTGCTCAAAGCTATGGCCCCGGCCTACAAACTGCGCTTACATGTCGCCCATCTCAACCATGGCTTGCGCGGTCAGGATGCAGATGATGATGCAGCCTATGTCGCCGACCTGGCCCGACAGTGGCAGCTCCTCTGTACCATCCAAAAAGAAGATGTGCGTGCTTTTGCCCAACAACACAAACTAAATCTGGAAGACGCTGCCCGCCGCAGGCGTTACCACTTCCTGGCTCGAGTCGCTCGCAACACCGGCGCGACCAAAATCGCCGTGGCCCACAATGCCAACGATCAGGCCGAAACGGTTCTTATGCATTTTTTGCGCGGATCTGGCGTTTCTGGGCTACGGGGTATGCGCCCCAGCACGCCACTGACTGATTTGGAAGGGGTAGACGTGGATGAGGCCCGCCCCAGTGATGTCCCCCTAAGCTTAATCCGCCCCCTCCTCGAAACCCCGAGGGTACTCATCGAAGACTATTGTCGAACCCACCAACTCGCCCCTCGCCTTGATATTTCCAATCGAGATCTTACGCTCTGGCGCAATAGAGTGCGCCACCAGCTCTTACCTCTTTTAGAAACCTATAACCCCAAGATTTACCAGGCTCTTAGCAAAACCGCCGCACTGATGAGCGCCGACTATGAGATTCTGCAGAATGAACTGGGCCGAGCCTGGCCCACAACCCTTATATTCCAAACCGACAACGCCGTCATTCTTGATCTGGAGGCCTGGCAAAATTTGCCCCTGGCTTTGCAGCGTGGAATCTTGCGGCAGGCCCTGCAAGCGCTACGCCAGAACCTGAGTAACATCGGCTTCGACCATATCGATCAGGCGATCAAATTGTTAAAGAAAGGCCAGACTGGCAGCCAGCTTGATTTTCCCGGGGATGTCAACCTGACCATCGCTTACCAGGAGATTAGACTGACCACCTCCGATTACCGACCACCTGCCTCTGACCAACCTCGTATTTCCCCGGAGGCAATTGTATCTCTTAACCTGCCAGGCGTAACACCTCTGCCCGGTACAGACTGGGTCCTCCACACGACTCTCTTGAGGCGTAATGACCTGCTCGAAACATCACTGAAACCGACGGATCCCTGGCAAGCTTATTTCGATGCTGCTAAAGTTGGGCCAAAGCCTATTTTACGCAGCCGAAGAGAGGGCGATAAGTTTTATCCCTTAGGGCTGCATGGACATAGCCAACGACTGAAAGATTTTATGATTAATCAGAAGATCCCGGCGGCTGAGCGAGCCCATATCCCTCTGCTCGTTTCAGAAACGGGCCTCATTTGTTGGGTCTGTGGCTGGCGCACCGACCATTTCTGTCGCGTTACGGCTGATACGGAACGGGTTCTGGGAGTGAGGTTCCAAAAAAGTAGACGGTAGTCGGTGGACGACAGACAGGGGAAGTTAAGCTGGGTTTGAGATTATTAATTTTATTTTTTCTAAAGCACTGCTTGTGATAAAATCACTATATTAACAATCGTGATTATAAACCTCAACTTATTTTGAAAAACCACACATCCAATTTTACCCATTAGCAAGGGTTTTCAAATGAAAAACTGAGAAGGACGCGCGATGATGCAAGTTCCCAAAGTTTACAACACCGTTTTAGAGGCCATTGGTTACACACCCCTGATTCATTTGAACAGTATAACCCGGGGAATACAACCGACGGTGCTGGCCAAGGCGGAAATGTTCAATCCCGGTGGTTCGGTCAAAGATCGCATTGCCCTGGGCATTATTGAAGAGGCAGAAAGGAATGGCCGCCTTAAGCCGGGTGGGACGATTGTCGAGGCCACCAGCGGCAATACGGGCGTAGGCCTGGCCATTGTAGCTGCTCTCAAAGGTTACAAAACCATCTTCGTCATGCCCGATAAAATGAGCAGTGAAAAAGTCCAACTCTTGCGCGCTTATGGGGCCAGAGTGATTACTACGCCCACTGCGGTTGAGCCGGAAGACCCCCGCAGCTACTACTCAGTGGCTGATAAGCTGGTCAAGGAGACATCCAACAGTATCTTGGCCAATCAATACCACAACCCCGAAAACCCCCAAGCGCACTATCAGACGACCGGGCCCGAAATTTGGGCGCAAACGGAGGGAAAAATTGACGTTTTTGTGGCCGGGATGGGAACCGGCGGAACGATTACCGGCGTGGGTCGCTATTTGAAAGAACAAAATCCAAATATTCAAATTATCGGCGTTGATCCGGCTGGCTCTATTTTGTACGATCTACATCAAGGGCGAGATGGTGTGGCCGAAACGTATAAAGTCGAGGGGATTGGCGAAGACTTCCTGCCCGGCACACTGGACCTATCTGTTGTCGATGAGGTGATGCAAGTTACCGATAAAGAAAGCTTTTTGATGACCCGTCGTCTGGTACGTGAGGAGGGTATCTTCGCCGGGGGCTCTTGCGGCAGCGCTGTGGCCGGTATGATGCGCTACATCCGGACGCATGACCTTGGCCGTGACCAAACAGTGGTCGTCCTTCTGCCTGATTCTGGCACCCGCTATTTGAGCAAAATCTTCAACGACGATTGGATGAGCGAGAATCGCTTCCTGGAAAGCTCGCTGGAGGAGACGCGGGCCAGACATATCCTGCAAAGTAAGACCATTCAGAAGGTCTACACCGCCCAGCCCAGCGACCGCATGCGCGATGTAATCACCCTCATGAAAGAGCGGGATATCTCCCAACTGCCGGTCGTCGATAATGGTAAGCTGGCCGGCATGGTGACCGAAGTTGAATTGCTCAATCACATGCTTTTCTCGACCCATACGCACAGTTCCGACGAAACTATTGAGGATATGATCACCCGCGATGTGACCACCGTTGACATCGATACGCCTATGGAGGCCCTGATGAGCCTTTTTGGCACGGCCAGAGTAGCCGTCGTTTTAGAAGAAGAGAGCGTGGCCGGCATTATTACTAAAATTGACTTGCTAGACTTTTTGGCCGGTCAAATCACTTGAGCGGCGCATGAAGAAAAAATCCAGGGACCAATTAAAATCGAAAAGATCGAGGCCACGGCGTTTATGGGCCTATGAAGCTGAGGTCTTGCCCGGTCTTAAACGGTTTGCTGAAACAGAACTGTCCAGCCGATTTGGGCGACAGGTTATCTTTCTTCAGAACAGCCAGCCCGATCAACTCCCTTTTCAATATGCGGGTCCTATAAAGGACTTATTAGAACTTCGTCAAGTGGTGGCTATTTACCTGGTGCAACATTTCGCGATCCCTCGCCCGCGCGCTTTGTTGGGCCATCAGAATTGGCAGGCGTTCATGGCTCAAGTCAAGGCTATCTTAGGCATGTATCCAGCCAGCACATTCCACACCTTTCGCTTCAGCGCCGCCGGAAAAAACTCCACCGTTTTCACCCGAATCAAGAACGAAATTCAGCAGCAGACCCGCCTGGAATACACCTCAGAAGAGGGGGATTTGTTCATCCGTATTCGGCCGGCCCAGCTTAAACGAGGGGGCTGGGAAGTTTTGCTACGCATTTCACCGCGCCCGCTATCGGCCCGGGCATGGCGCATTTGCGATATGCCGGGGGCACTCAACGCCACTGTTGCCGCGGCTATGATCGAACTTACCCAGCCCAATGAGCAGGACCGTTTCCTGAACCTGATGTCTGGCTCCGGCACCCTATTGATTGAACGGCTGCTTCGATGCCCGGCGCACGTCGTCGTCGGCGGCGATTATTCGGTCGAAGCGTTGACTAAGGCCAGGCAAAATATCCAGGCCGCTGATCTTCAGCGCCAGGTTCAGTTGGTGCAGCTAGATGCCAGCCACGCCCCCTTTCCCAGCAAGGGGTTCGATGTGATTGGTGCTGATCTGCCCTGGGGACAGTTGGTGGGGTCTCACCAGCAAAACGCCGATCTATACCCCAAAATATTGACAGAAGCCGTCCGTCTGTCAGGCCCGGGGGCGCGACTGGTGTTATTGACCCACGAAATCAAGTTATTGGAAGGGTTACTGAAAAATTATAGCGGTTTCTGGCAATTAAAAGACGCTTTTCAGGTCTACCAGGGCGGGCTACATCCTAAGATCTATTTGTTTCACAACAGGTTCAGCTAAAGCCCCGGCGGGCAACCACAAGGGTTGTCCCTACAACCTCAGCCCATTTGAAGCACACCCAAACCGAATAGGCGTTTTCACTTCCTTGAAGATGAATGTTTGTAGTGACGACTCGTGTGCCCTCCGGGGTATCAGTCGTTCAGGGCCTCGATCCCGAAAC
>JABAHQ010000306.1_pt3 | contig 29530 bp, 26 predicted proteins | sample 7062091 | NCBI WGS metagenome assembly JABAHQ01 (sample SAMN14534359, study PRJNA622989) | marine sediment metagenome | biome: marine biome [ENVO:00000428]; feature: marine pelagic biome [ENVO:01000023]; material: deep marine sediment [ENVO:00002113] | place: India: Gulf of Kutch | collected... | reverse complement strand
ATGCTCCGTATCCCTCCTGCCATTCAAAATCTTTATGTTCAGGAAAAGTCTCACTTACCCAGGTAGAGGAGCCGCCCTTAATCAACTGGATTGCTTTAGCAATTGACAACGTAGAAGGTAAAGATATTAAAAGATGGACATGGTTTTCAGTGCCGCCAATTGCTAACGCCCGCATTTTATGCTACCGGGCAATGCCGCCCATGTATGGCCAGAGTCGTTCCTCAAGTTCCGGAGTAATAAAGCTGCGTCGATTCTTTGTACTGAAGATATAGTGAATATGACAGCAAACATAGGAGTGTGCCATTTCGAATACCTCGTTAATGAATTTGTTTAGGTTTGGATTTGAGTTTCAATCGTCCCTGCCGGGACTCTTTTGTATTTGCTAATCTTATTTTCCACCAGTGAACTGGTAGGCTATTTTCATAGCGTCACTCCGTGACTAAAAATGTGCTGCGCTTTCTCAACGGTCTCTGAGTCGTAAACCGTGGTGCCTTGATCGCCCACACCATTGCGGCAATGATCGAGAAAATAGGCTACCACAGTCCCAGCTCGGGGTAGGTGGAATTGAGGAGATTCTTAGGGGAAACTGAATGAGTAGAAATGCAAAATAAAACTCGAAGATTAAATTTTGGTAAATACTCCTAAAATTTGGCTGTGCATAAATAAAATATAGAATTGTGTTGCAACTTTCTTCATACAAGTTTATTTGCTCTAATCCTCTTGGATTTAAAAACTTTGTACATCAAAGATTATTTAAAAGACTATATTGAGGGGAGGCTATATTAAAGTTATTCGGCATTTCATCCCAGGTACGGCCATCTAAAATTCTTCCATTCTTATTTTTGTTTACACCTCCCCACTGTTTAAAGAAAAATGGCACTTTGGCAGATAAGCATTGATTACGAATATCTTTTACCCAAGCTGGATCCATAGGTCTAGCCTGTGGACCAGACTCACCACCTGCGATCACCCAATCTATTCCATCTAAATCAAGATTAGTTAAAGGCCCTAATAAAGGCTCTAATGAGAGAAACTTAATTCTCGAATGAGTCTGCTTAAGATGTTCAATACGATATTTATATTTTTCATTCTCGATGCTGACTCCCATCCAAATATTTGGAGCCCAAGATAGAAGAGTATCCAACCCAATCAATCTTTCAGATCTCTTGGTTAAGACCTGATAAATGTGCCAATTTGCTTCATGCATAATTTGAAAAACTTTGAGAATGTATTCCAGTGGAATCTCTTCATGCATGAGATCACTCATAGAATTAACGAAAATGATCTTGGGCTTTTTCCATTTAACAGGCTGAGAAAGTATTTGAGGCTGCAGTGTTAATCTGAAGCTGTTGCGATAATTATACATTCCAGTGGACTTTAGCCGTTTTGATATGCGTTCAGCATAACAGAACTTACAACCGGGACTCACTTTAGTACATCCTGTAACCGGATTCCATGTTGCCTCCGTCCACTCTATCTTGGAAGTTGTAGCCATTTAATCTCATTTTTTACAATACATTAAATCTACAAATGAGTATACAAAAGTATAGCACAAAAGTCAATAATATTGTAAGTCATTGAAAAATAATGTAGTTAAGCAGACTGGTGAAACACAATTGTATTAGGGTTTTTGAAAGCATCGTAAGAAATATTTATCTTTTGGGACGGTAGTTTTTTGCTTTTAATCAAATGCTTGATAACCTCTCTCGCATGACTCGGCATGAATTCATTTGTAAGGGTATAAACATAAACTTCTTTATTTGTATTTAGCTCGCCATCTAGAATTTTGTCAGCTAATTCCCTCTGAAATATCTCAAGTTTTTTCGGACGGTAGAATTGATCTAAAAAACTGAGTTGGTCGCCGGTGATCATGTTATCATTATAAATATCATAATTCGCATCACCACTAATGCTATCCTCACTCCAGCAAGCCTTAACAAACTTATCTATTCCACGAATATGACCACTACCAAAAATTAAACCGTAAATATTTCTTAATTTTTTTATAGAAAAAGCGCCTATATAATATTGCTTGTTTTGTGGTACCAGGCTCTGATAATATGCTTTTACATTGCGATGAAGTTGAAAGTATTCACAGTTTTTAACAATTGTATCATCAATACCAATTTTGCTTCTCAATGAAGGAAAACGTCTTAAAAAGGATGAGGATATAAAAAATAAAACATCTGTGACCGGAATATTAATAATTTTTAAGAATAGTTTTTTATCGACTTGCTGAACTCCAGATTGGTCAATAAACAGCAAATTGGCTGTTTTAGGTTTTATTATAATTGGAAAATACTGATCAAAAACAAATCTATAATTTGCAGATTCGATATTTACCTTAACGTATTGGGATTTTATTATGTGTTGTTTATAATTGGAGATGTTCTCTGTGAGAAGGTGAATTTTCTGCAAATTCGTATCGCTAAAATAGCAGTTAACCATTACCCGGTTCTTTACTAAAAATTTGTGGAATTTCGATATTACATCGAGTGCAATAATTGGACTGCCTTTTTTTCTTTCACTGTCAAATCCCGGGCCACAGAAAAAATCAAAAATGTTAATATTTGTATAGAGCTTTCGCGAATCAGCGATAAAAGTTGGCAGCCATGCAGTTAAATATTTTTCATAAAGTCTGAGCTTATTTAGGGTTGATTCATCAAACGGATGTAAATGAAAATCCTTTCCCATAAACTAACAAATTCTCCCTCTTTCTAAATTGTTACACATAGCAAACGAATTACCTGCAAACCACATCCAACACAATCCTAAATTTAAACCGGATTTAAAATAACATTGTAGGAATTTGAACCAGTGAGCGCTTCGAAAAGGGATTCTGTTATTGGATGATGCTTTATCAAATTTTATCAGTTACAGCGCAATTCTTTCCCATTATCGAACCACCCACTTTAGAATTGAATTCCAGCCGGATTTTGAATAAATTTGACGCGCTCAGTTTTGTATGGCTTACCAAGGTGAGAAAATGTAAACAAGGCCAGAGCAGGTTTTCTCAAATTATTATAGCCATATTAACTAAATTTAAAAGCATTCATACTTCACCTTAAAAAAGGAGAATTCGTTATGCCTACGCGAAAAGCCAATGCAATCTGGAATGGAACGCTTAAAGAAGGCAACGGACAAATGTCTTTTGCCGGCGGCGCTTATAAAGGCAGTTATTCTTTTAAATCCCGTTTTGAAGAAGGCAAAGGCACCAACCCGGAAGAATTGATCGGAGCCGCCCATGCGGGTTGCTTTTCCATGGCGCTTTCCGGAGCGCTGGAACGGGCCTCTTATAAACCCAATCGCGTTGCCACGGAGGCAACTGTAGAATTAAGTAAGACCGACGCAGGCTTTCGGATCAGCTCGATTCTCCTCACAACCGAAGCCGAGGTGCCCGGCATAGATCAAGAGAAATTTATGGAAATCGCAGAAACGGCGAAAACCAACTGCCCGGTCTCCAAAGCACTTGCCGGAACCGAAATTCGCCTGAATGCAAAGTTGAAAAGCTAAGTATCTGGAACACGCTGAACGGGCTTTCACCAACTCGTTCCAAAACTCCCTGTCTGCCGCCAGCCTGCCTGCTGCAGGCAGGGCAGGCGGTTTTGCACCAAAGGAGTTCCTATGGAACAACGCAATAATCCTGGAAACTCTGTTCCCAGATACTGATAGTGCCAAACCGACCCGCAAAACTGAAGTTTCGCGAATTATTACGTTCCCAAAGGGACTTTTGCCAAAGGAACCGCTTCGCGGGAGAACGAGAGCAGGCATAAAAATCATGAACAAGTTAAGAATGCAACAGCCCTGCGCAACGGCGGGGCAGAAATCTCTTATGTCCCGTAACTTATTTGACAGACCACTTGAGATAACGCTTAACAAGGGCAACCATGAAACGCTCTCATAAACAACCACCAAAGCCATCCGCACCAGCGGGGCAAGCGCATGACGACCGCCTGGAATTATTCTTTTCCCAATCCCTGGACGGCTTCTTTTTTATGATGCTGGATGAACCGGTGCGCTGGGATGATACGGTGGATAAAGATGAAGTGCTGGAGTACGTTTTCAAACACCAGCGCATTACCAAAGTTAACGATGCTATGCTGGCCCAGTACGGTGCCAGGCGGGAACAGTTCCTGGGATTGACCCCGGCGGATTTTTACCAGCATGACCTTGCCTACGGAAAAGAGGTCTGGCGAAAGTTTTTCGATGCCGGTCGCCTGCATGTAAAAACCGATGAGCGCAAGCTGGACGGCACCCCGATCTGGATCGAAGGCGATTACATCTGCTTCTACGATGAGGCCGGACGCATCACCGGGCATTTTGGTATCCAGCGCGATATCACCGAACGAAAGCAAGCGGATGAGTCGCTGCGACAATACAACAAACGCCTGCAAATCTTGCGGGAAATTGACCGGGCCATACTGGCCGCACGTTCCCCGGGGGAAATCGCCCGGGCAGCCATGCGCCACATTCAGGAACTGATTCCCTGTCGCCGGGCCAGTGTGGCGGAGTTCGATTTAGACCGGGAAATATGCCGGATCATCGCCATCCATTCCAGCAGTCAGAGCAAACTTGGTCCCGGCGTGGAGATTCCCCTGTCAGCATTCGGCGATGCCAATCGTTTGCGCAAGGGGATGTACCATGCGGTGGAAGACGTTGACAATGAACCGGAATTTCCCGGAATGACCTCGGTTCGTGCCGAAGGTGTCCGCGCCCATATCAACATTCCGCTCATTGCCCAGGGGGAATTGATCGGCGCGCTTAATATCGGTTTCGAACAGGCGGGACCCATTTCCACAGAACACATAGAGATTGCCCGGGAGCTTGCTGACAGTCTGGCAGTGACGATTCATCACGCTCGCTTGCACGAGCAAATCGAAAACCATGCTGCCGGGTTGGAGAAACGGGTAACGGAGAGGACCAACGAGCTCAGTAAAGCGGTCAAAGATCTGGAAAACGAGGTTGCCGAACGCCGTCGTACCGAAGACGCTCTTCGTAAAAGCGAAGTGCAATACCGATCCCTCTACAACAACACTCCGGTGTTGATGCACTCCATTGATGCCGCGGCCAGACTTTTAAGCGTCAATGACTTCTGGATTCAAAACCTGGGCTATGCACGCGAGGAGGTGATCGGCCGGCCGGTCACCGATTTTCTGACCGATTCCTCACGCCGTTTCGCTCTGGAAAAAGGACTCCCCACTTTATGGAAGGAGGGGCAGATTCAAAATATCGAAGTACAGTTCATTAAAAAAACTGGTCAGGTGATCGACCTGCGGGTATCGGCGATTGCAGAGCAGGACGCTCAGGGAAAATTTCTTTACGCCAATGCCTTTCTCCTCGATATCACCGAAACCAAAAAAGCGGAAAAAGCGCTGCGGGAAAGTGAAGAGCGTTTACGCACCATCGGCAACGCGCTGCCGGATATTGTCTTTGTGGTGGATGAAGAGGGCTATTACCATGAAGTGCTAACCAGCGAAGAAAACCTGCTTTATACCGAGCGAGAGAAGCTGAAAGGTAAACGCATTCACGACATCATCCCCAAACCGACCGCGGACATCTTCTGGGCAGCGATCCAACGCACCCTGAAAACCGCAGAATCGGAATTGCTGGAGTACGAGTTGCCTGTTCCCGCGGGAAACCGCTGGTTCGAGGGGCGCACTGCCTCGCTGAATATGAAGCTTAACGGCAAGCATTGTATGGTGTTCATCGCCCGCGATATAACCGAACGCAAGCAGGCCCAACGGGCGTTGCAGGAAAGCGAGGCGCGTTTCCGCTTCCTCTACAACAACACCCCGGTAATGATGAAAGCCATCGATGTGGAAAGCCATATCATTAACGCTAACGATTACTATCTCAAAGCTCTCGGTTACGAACGGGAAGAGGTCATCGGACGTAAATCTACAGAGTTTCTTACCAGAGAATCCCAGCAGAGAATTGCGGAAGATCTCAATCCGGAAAAGTTAGAGCCGGGCAAATTATTGAGCACCGAATGCCAGATGATTACCAAAAACGGCAAATTGCTCGATGCAGAAGTGTTTGCTGCAGCGGAGTTTGATCAAAACGGAGAGATCAAGCAAATTTTATCCTTTTTTGTGGATCGCACCGATCGCAAGCGGGCGGAGGCGTTGCAAAACGAGAAGCTCTATTTGCAGGAAGAATTGCAGAGCCAATTAAATTTCGGGGAAATCGTCGGTGTTTCTGCTGCGATGAAAGCGGTGTTTAAAAACATTGAGATGGTCGCGGCCACCGACTCAACCGTATTGCTGCTCGGTGAAACCGGCACCGGCAAGGAGTTGATTGCCCGGGCCATTCATCGGTTTAGCAATCGGAAGGATCATGTGCTGATCAAAGTCAATTGCGGGGCCTTGCCGGCCGGATTGGTAGAAAGCGAACTGTTCGGCCATGAGAAGGGGGCCTTTACCGGGGCTACCATGCAAAAGAAAGGCCGCTTTGAACTGGCTAACAACGGCACCATTTTTCTGGATGAGGTGGGTGAACTGCCCCCGGAAACACAGATTAAACTTCTTCGTGTCCTGCAGGAACAAGAATTCGAGCGCGTGGGCGGTTCGGAAACGCTGAAAGTCAACGTGCGAGTGATCGCCGCCACCAACCGCGATCTGGAAACGGAAGTAAAGGAGGACAATTTCCGGGCGGATTTGTATTATCGCCTGAATATCTTTCCCATCCGGGTGCCGCCGCTGCGGGAGCGTAAGGAAGATATTCCTATACTGGCCCATCACTTTGTGAGGAACTTCGGCGAGCAAATGGGCAAGCAAATAAAAAAAATCAATGTGGAAGCTCTGGAAAAACTGAAGCGGTTTGACTGGCCCGGCAACGTGCGGGAATTGGCCAATATCCTGGAACGGGCGGTCATCGTTTGCCAGGGCAACGTATTACAAAAGCAGCATATTACCGGATTGGATTCAATCGTTGCCGATACGGAAGATTTTCTCACCCTGGAAGAACTGGAGCGGCGTCATATCCTGGCCGCGATGGANNGCTGGCCGGACCCAAAGGCGCAGCTGCGCTGCTTAACATGCACCGTTCTACCCTGTGGGCGCGGATGCAGAAATTGGGGATTCATACTTCCAACAAGCAGTAAGTGTGAGTATATTAACACAAATTGGCAAATTGATACAATAATTCAACCATATAGCAATTTAAGAATGTTTATCGCCGCCGAGGCTCGCCCCAGGGCTCTGCGCTGTGGAGTGTTACGTGGTACAACGTACTATATATTATGATTTGTAAGATATACAACAATGCATATTTGCCGGGAGTACAGTTTCGGGAGGGGCTGAAGCAGGTATTACCTCAAACATTTGAAAATTGGGATAGCGATACCGGAGGATTTTGTGCTCAACATAAGGCTGAAGCGGTCGTCGAGGATCGAGACCGCTTCCGCCGATGTATTTTGAATCTCTGATGAGACAACGAACCCGACCGACTCACCATGATTTATTGACCTTCCACAATTGCGATAATCTTATCCGCAACAAGACCATGAGCTTCTTTGTGAACTTTTGCAGCTAATTCCGCACTAGGGGCGTCTACTAAACAAAAAACAGTGCCGGTTTCTTCATCATACCAATATCGCATATAGTTCACCCCATATTTCTCCTGAATTTCCAGGTCTTTTTGATGCGCCCCGGTAACAGCTTCAGCCGTCAGGCCATCAATGTTTTTATGGATATCCATATAGAGGTGGTTCGATGAGTGAACGGCTGCAAGGTCTGCACCGGATTCGGCTTTTTGGGTACAACTTATCAACAATACTACAGCAAGTAATCCCAAGGTCACGATTAATTTAATTTGACATTTCATTGTAAATCTCCTTCTTTGATATTTATATAGTATTTGATCAGTTAAAATTGTTTGAGTGTTTAACCACTAATCTATACTGGCGGGAGCGAATATCTAAATGAATCCGACTCCCCCAGTTCTTTTGATATTGTGTCGAATAACCTCTCGTCGACCCGTCTGCGGGATTTATGCCCCGGTCGTGGTCGGATCGATGAAGTCTGTCACCTCCGCGACGCGATCCGCCGGAAATCCGCCCCGCCGGGCATGTTCCCGCACGGTTTCTTCATCAGGTGCGATATGAATGCAATACATCTTATCACCGGTTACAAAGCTCTGCGCCCAGTGATACGGTGCATCCAGTCCGTCTAAAACACCATTCGATTTTTGAGTAATGGCTTGCAATTCTTCTTTGGACAGCTTGCCAAGCCCCGGAACCTCACGCTCAACGATGAATTTTTTCATTTTGGTTCTCCTTCTACATTTTGTTTTGTGTTATTAAATTTTTATTTAGTGATTTCCCTTGCAAGGTTTTCATTCGCTCGAGCTTCGATTTACCGCGGCGTGTAAATTGTTTTGCCGCGTTCGTGACCAATCATATACATGGAGCATGCCAAACTGAAATAAGGGATCATTTGTTGTTTAAAAACAATAGGTTGGGAAACTAAGTAACCGGACAAATACTTTGGAAGGATTTTCCTAAAATTTGTGAGATTTCACAAATTTTAGGAAAATTGCCAATAAGTTGAGTTTGATGGAAGGTGATTAGCATGCCCGTTGAATCAGGCACTTCCGGGGCGCTTGATCCCCAATGCTTTCATTCTGGAGTTCAGAGTAAAGGGATTCATACCCAGCAACTGCGCCGCTCCTTTTTTACCGGAAACTCTCCACCCCGTCGCTTCCAGGGCAAGTAATAAATTTTGCCGCTCCAGTTCTTGCATTTCTTTCACCGTACGCACTCGTTGAAACCGGGGGGTGGCTGGGGCGGCATTCACCGACGTTGCGGTATTATCATTGGGTACGGGAAACATCCCCTCCAGGTTCAACTGGTTGTTTTGTGCGGTGATTACTGCCCGCTCCATCACGTTTTGCAATTCACGAATATTTCCCGGCCAGCTATAATTTTGAAGAAGCTGGATGCATTCCTCGGTGAAGGGCTGAATTTGGCGTCTCATTCTCCGTGCGCATTTTTGAACAAAAAATTCTGCCAGAGCAATAACGTCTTTACCACGCTCCCGCAGCGGGGGAAGTTCGATAGGAAAAACATGAAGCCGGTAATAGAGGTCTTCCCGAAAATTTTCCTTTCGGATTTCATCCAAAAGGTCCCGGTTAGTGGCGGCAATTACCCTCACATCCACCTTTTGCGTCTGGGTACTGCCGACCGGCTCAAACTCCCCTTCCTGCAGAACGCGGAGCAGTTTGCTTTGTAAATCAAGCGGCAATTCACCTACCTCATCGAGAAAAATGGTACCGCCGTCGGCCAGCGCAAAACGGCCCTCACGCTTAGTGGTAGCCCCGGTAAATGCACCTTTTTCATGGCCAAAAAATTCGCTTTCCATTAGCGCTGCCGGAATGGCCGCACAGTTCACCGTAATTAGCGGCATGTCTTTCCGCTGACTGGCAGCGTGAATAGCGCGGGCGATCAGCTCTTTGCCAGTGCCGGTCTCTCCGGTAATAAGCACTGTAGCTTCTGTTCCGGCAACCATTTTTACGCTCAGGAAAACGGATTCCATCGCTTGCGAATTGCCGATCATCTCACCGAAGTTGAACTGGCTACGAATCTCCTCCTGCAAATATTTATTTTCAATTTGCAGTTTTTCGGCGCGTTTGCGGTCGGTAATATCCCGCAATACCATAACGATGCAGCGCCTGCCTTCGATCGTCACATGTAGCAGAGCGGTACGGCCTTCAAACCAACGCAGACCATCCGACAATTTGAGATCATATTCAAAAATTTGTGATTGGCCGGTTTCGATAGTCCGTTGAACCAAATCGAGGAAAAAGTCTGCTTGCTCACAGGGAAAAACATCATGAAAGCAACGCCCTTTCAGATCTTCCTTACGACCGTGAAGAAGCTTTTCGTGATCAGTTAAAATATCCAGGTAGTATCCCTGCTCGTTAATCACAAATACAATATCGGGCAAGGCGTGTACAATCGCACTCAGCCGTTCCTCCCGCTCACGCAGGGCGGATTCAACTTGCAGCCGCTGCATTTCCGCACCTGCCCGGGCAGCAAAAATGCGAAAGATGGCCAGGAGGCGTGCGTTGTCACCCATGGGTTTGGTATCAATAACCGCTAAATGCCCCAGTAGCGCGCCGTCAGTGTTTAATAGAGGAATCCCCAGGTAGCTAACCGCTCCGTAAAAATCCTGAGAAGTAATTTCCATTACCCGCTCGGGATAAAAAACAAGCCGACGTTCCTCGACCACTTTGCGGCAGAGCGTGGTGCTGTTAATATCATATTCAAAATCTTCGACCCATCCTCCATCAATCCAAAAAGCTAACGCCCGCAGCCGGTGCGATTCTTCCAAATATTCGGTGACCCAGGCCCCGCTGGTATTCAACGCATTGGCAAGATTCTGAACCAATGCCTTAAAGAATTCTTCCCCGGTTTCCGTAACGGTGCCTTCTAACATCCGGCGCAAAACCGAGTCTTCATCAAACTTGGGGAGTGCAGTCTTTGATGATGTTGTCATTGGGTGTCCATTCTGTAATTGATGGTTAACTGCTAGCCTTAGTCTACACAGGCGTTCTTCAGGAAATCTTTGTTAAGATATTGCCCCGATTCGGCAAGAAAACATTTTTATCAGGGCTTGAAGCTTGTCACTATAAAACTGGTTTGGAAATTAACTTTCTTTTATGAAAATAAATCTTCAATTTCCACCTCAATTTCCTCCAGAACTTTTGAATTAAGGAGTCTCTTCTTCCTGGCCTGGCCACTGATTTCGAATCTTTTGTCACGGTTTTAATACGCCAGACCAGTTTCACTTTCCGGGTCAAAAACCCACAGTTCCTTCACGCCTGCCCGCTCATATACTTCTTTATTGACACCCATATCGTACACCGCCGTTCCGGGAGAAAGAATCTCCACAATCAAATCCGGTGCCCCTTGCACGTTTTTCCCGGTGAGAATGCCCAGGTTCTCGTTGCTGAGGAACAGAATGTCCGGCGGAAATACATTATGGGGGGAGATAATCACATCAAAGGGAGCATCAAATACCTCCCCTAACTTCTTTTTTTCAACAAAATTTCCCAGCAAACTCTCAAGCTTTCCGGAAACTCTCTGGTGTTGGGTTAACGGGGAAGGCGCCATAACCAACTCTCCTTCGATCACTTCATAACGGTTCTGGTTATCGATCCGAATGTAATCGTCGTAGGTCCACTTTTTATTCTCTAATGTTTGAGTGCTCATGATAGTGACGTTGTTTTTTTATTAAAATAATCAGTTTCTCATATAAATGCAATCATGTATCTTGCCAAAATCTTAGCCGGTTGTACCCATATTTGAGTACGACGCCCATATATAAGTACATTAGAGACAAACTAACAAAGCGTTTCTCCTCTGAATAAAACAAGCTAATTTATTATTTATCAACCATCTGTGCGTTGCTGCCGTGTGGCTTTTTTATTGTTGGCACGTGATTGGTTAAGATACCTGTCAGATGAGTTGACAGGGAATTAAAAGAAAGGACTTTAGCGATATGCAACGGTAAGTCGCATGGAATGGAAAATTAGTGAAAGAAAATCGGAGTCTAAGCATGAAGGATATCATTTTTGAGGAAGAAGAACTCACATTCGCCGCAACACACTTGTCCAGAATTAAGAAGCTGGGCATTTCCGGCAGCGATAAAGTACTGGTGACAATCCCCATATCGGAAAATAGCTGGCCGGAGGTAGTGGATGCCTCTATTTATGCCGGCGCGGATTTCCTGACGGTGAGAGCCGACGGCCGGTTTGTTCTGGATCTTCGTCTAACCATCAAAACCGATGGCGGTGTGAATATTTACGCCCACGAAAACGGAATTCTTATACCGCCTCAGGATGAAAACCGTATTGCCCAGTTACGGTTAAACATGCAATTATCAACCGCCTCTCCCCAATATTTCTGGGTCAACCAACTCCAGGTATGGGCGCGTGGCACGGTGGACTGGAACAGCGGCGAAGTTCGGGTAAGGGCCTATGCGGGGTGAGGGACAGAATGCAATAAAAAAATTCTTTTCAGTACCACGCTACATCGTTAACGCAAAACCCAAACAAACAGAAAGGAGATAATAATGATCACGACAAATTTAAATAAACTGGATTTAACTGAGTTCAGCGGAAAAAACAATCCCAACCAGCATTGCCGGGCGACTTTTCCGCTGCTTGGTGCTCACGGCACCAAAAAATCTGCTACGGTTTATTTTGAACTGGAGCCGGGCAAAAAGCTCGGGCGGCACACCGACAGCGCGGAAGAATTGCTTCTGATTCTGGAAGGTGAGGTGGAAGTTACCGTGGGTGAAGAAAAAGGACGGTTTTCCAAAGGTGAAATTGCTGTGGCCCCGGAAATGGTACCCCATGATTTACGCAACGTGGGCGAAGGACTCGCCAAAGTTTTGGGCTTCTTTGGTGGAGCGAACAACATCGTCGCCACATTTGACGAAACCTGGCTACCCACCAATTCCAATGTGGTGGATACGGCTAAGGCTACTGAAGAAGCTGCATAAGTGGAGGAACAGCACATGAAAATATCTCCACCTTTACGCGCCACCAAACCTACGTTCAGCGCCTGGTAGCCGAACCCGTTAAGGTGATCCCCCTGCTCTGCCCGGTGCGCGAGGGAGAATGGATCGACGGCTGGGAAATGGTAGGGTGCTTGGCGAAACGGGTGATTAGCCCTGTCATTAAGGTGACGGACACCGGCTAATCAGCGAACGTAATTTATGTTCATCGTTGAATTGCTACTAAAATTGGGAGTTTTTATGAAACCGAAAGAGTTAGTCGAAAAATGGGTTGCCGCATTCAATCATGGCAATGCTGAAGAAATTGCGGAATTCTATGCAGAAGATGCGATAAATCATCAGACAGCGCCGGCTGTTAACTCGCCAGATCATTACCTTTCGCAAGGAAGGGGAATTATATCGTCGTGACCGTGAGGTACACCAGCTACGGCTGATCCCGCACACAGAGGTGAGCAAGCAACTGCGCAATATCGGTTTTCGGGTGCGTGGTTATGGGGAATTGCGGTTCCCTCGAGGGCTCACCGGTTTTCTGGCGCGTAAACCATGATTGGTAAATCGTTCACTCAATCCGAACAATGCCCGGGTGATTTTATCTTTTAAAATTAAGGAGAACCAAAAATGATTATTATAAAATCAACTCAAGAACTGAGGAACAGCATACTCAAAATGGTTTTGGCGAGGTGCTTTAACGAAAGGGAATACAAAAATATCACCATGATCAGTTGATCTGAAAAGGTAGGTTTTATAAACATCGTGGAGTAATGAAATTTATATAGAAGAAACAACCAATAACAACGAGGTAGATGTGACATGGCAGATTTTTTTGCAAAACCAACCCCCATTCAAGCGGCGGGCGAGCCACCCAAATTTATAGAGGAGTTCATTGGGCTCGCCAACTCGAATACGGATTCAATCAGCATTGCTCGCATGAAAAGCCCCGGCGGCTGGATTGAGCCGCCCCAGGTTCCCGACTTCGATGAATACACGGTAGTCTTGCGGGGCACGCTTCATGTCAAACTCGAAGAAAGCGATGTTGATGTGAACGCCGGTCAGGCGATTCTGGTGCGTAGAGGAGAATGGGTACAATACAGCACCCCTGCTTCGAACGGAGCGGAATATTTTGCCGTGTGCATACCGGCATTTTCACCGGGGCGGGCACATCGGGAATCAACCTAAGCCTTTAAAAAGAGTAATAGTAATAGAGAAATTATTTGAATATTTTTAGTCACAGGACTGGCAACAGTGTCAACAAGTTAAATTCTCATTTATCTCAAATATTGCCAAATTAACTATTTCTTTTAATATAGGAGGCATCACCGTGAATGATACATCATCATATATTGTCTATTACGTTGCGACAAGTCTTGATGGCTTTATCGCAACTGAAGACGGCGGGATCGATTGGCTATCCGCTTTTGAGTCAGCCGGAGAGGATTACGGTTACGCTGAATTCTACAAATCTGTCGATTGCCTGCTAATGGGAGGCCGAACCTATCAACAGGTTTTGGAATTTGGAGAATGGCCTTATTCGGGGAAACCATGCTGGGTGTTTTCAAGGCGACCGAAACTGGTCTCGCACACCGATGTCACCATCACATCAAAAACACCGGGAGAGGTGGCCTATGAACTCCAGGCACGCAATTTTGAACACGCCTGGTTGATAGGTGGCGGAGAATTGGCTGCCTCGTTTCGGGCAGAGGGTTTAATCACCGAGTATATCATCACCGTCATCCCGATTATTCTCGGAACAGGTATTCCCCTGTTTGGTGCTTCCGGCTCGCAGGAAATTCTTCGATTGATGAATACACAACAGTTTAAGAACGGACTGGTGCAGCTCCGTTACTCCAGTAATAGAAGTGGACCTGTAGAATAGATGGGGAATATCGAACTGAAGTCTATTATCGTGAAGCAAAGGTCGAAGTTTTTATGGGTTATAGTGTTTACAGTGTTCTGGTGTTTTATCAGCGTAACAATGGAGAAGCGTGCCCACATCGCCCGACTTAAGTCCATGTACTTCGATATCGTGTGTAAGAACAACCAAATCTAATTCTTTGATCATATTTTTGCTTCCCTTATAATTCAGATGGGATAGGCTTTCACGAATCGTGCTCTGGCCTGACCCTCGTCAATGATCCATATCGTTCTAAGCTTCGCAGTTTTATGTGGTGCCTGAAGAAGCAAACCATCTCTAATATTCTTTTTTTGCCATGAAGAGATACAATTTCTCTTTGCACCTGTTGAGTCGGAGCTATTCTGAGCAGGGATTCCTGGAACAATTCAACAAGGAAATTTCAATTCCGGGTTTCGCCACCGCGGTTAAGAGAGGAAGATTTACCTTACCTTTAAGAAGTGAAACCCCGTTTTTGACGAAGTAGGCGTTAGTTCACTTGCGATGCCTTTTCCGCCAAGGCAAAATCAACCGCTTCTTCCAACGTCGTATTTCGGCCTTTCTCACACTCAATATTCCAGCCGCTTTCACCGAGTTCCTCTCGGGCCGGAGCCAGATATTTTTCATATTCAGCGGAATCGATAGGAAGGAAGAGATATCCGATTGTTCGCACCGGCTGCGGCGCCGCACCGTAAAGCAGCGCTGCCCGGCGAGCCTTTCCTTGCGCTGCAGCAATTTGAGCAAAACCGGCAATACAGGTCAACAGGCCCAATCGGTTGCCCATTTCTCTCCATATCAGGGCGCTTCGATGGTAAAGTGATTTTGCACCGTCGTAGTTCCCCTGACGAAGCATCACCTCCCCGAAACCGGAAAGACTTCGCGCAATCGCCCAACGGTCACCGGTCGTTTCGTGATAAGCGATGCTTGCTTCAAAATAGGATTGCGCCACCTCATAATCCCCCTGCATTCCGTTAACCACGCCTAAATGATTCAATGCCTCCGCATGTAACCAGGAATCCTGAAGTTCTTTTGACAGGGCAAGGATTTCCTCAAACATTACTCGTACCGCTTTGGTATCTCCAGTCTTGACCAGGATAATACTGCCCAGCCAATAGAGGATAAAGGCTAATCCCCAACGATCCCCGCTCTGGCGCAGCAACGCAACCGTATCTTCACAGAGCGCCTGGGCTTTGTCATATTCTCCCAGACTGGCCAGCCCACCAGCCAGTATGCCTCTCGCATCGGTCAATCCCCTCAGATCACCTACCTCTTTGAAAATTGAGGCGCTTTCTTTCAGGATAGCATTGCCAATCCGGTAGTCGCCCTGGGACCAGGCTAATCCTCCGGCCGGAAAAAGGACTTTTGCTCTCGCCCGGGTTCGCTCACTTGCTTCGGGCAGTTTCATTAATGAGGAGGCCCAGTTACGACCTTCGGTAAGATAACCGCGGAGATGCCAAAACCATCCCAGGGTGCCGGCCAGTCGAATTCCAAATATCGGGTCTATTCGACATTTTAAGCTGTGGCTCAACACCATGCGGATGTTGTCGATCTCGGCTTCCAGCTTCCTCAACCAGGAATCGCGCTGCCCGCTGGTGAGATAGGGTTCCGCTGTTTCGGCGAATTCGACAAAGTAGGCAGCGTGGTTTTGAAGCACACTCTCTTCTTCACCACTTTCGGAGAGCCTTTCCATCGCATATTCGCGGATTGTCTCTAACATTTCATAACGGGTCTCCCCTCCCCCATCGTCGCGGGAGCGAATAAGGTTTTTATTCACCAGGGTTTCCAAAATTTCCAGATTTTCCATCCCTAAATTGCACTCATGATCACAAACCGGCTGCACCGCCTCTAATATAAAACCACCTGCAAACACCGCAAGTCGGCGGAAAAGCGTCGCTTCCTGTTTTTCCAGCAGATCATAACTCCATTCAATGGTATTGCGCATCGTTCGCTGTCGTTGAGGCAAATCCCGGGGTCCACCGGACAACAGGGGAAGACGGTGCTCCAGACGCTTTAGCATTTCCGCAGGAGAGAGAAGGCGAGTCCGTGCGGCTGCCAACTCAATCGCTAAGGGAAGTCCATCCAGGCGGCGACAGATGTCAACCACTGCCGGCGCATTTTCTTCAGTTAGAGTGAAGTTCGGTTTCACTGCCTGCGCCCTTTCGCAAAAAAGGGTGACAGCAGAATTTTGGGACAGCTTCTCAACTGTCTCGTTCTGTTTATGATCAGGCACGGCAAGGGGCAATACCAGAAACTCCCTCTCCCCCCGTATCTGAAGAGCCATACGGCTGGTGATGAGAAACTTTATCCACGGACAATTTTCCAACAAATTGGCAACTAATGACGCCGCGGGGGCAATCTGCTCAAAATTATCCAGCACAAGTAGAGCTTGTTTGTCGTACAAAAAATCTCGTAAAATTTCCTCTGCATGTTTCGCCCCGGCTTCCCTGATCCCCAGGGCATGAGCAATCGCGTCAGCTACTAAAGCCGGATCGGTAATGGCAGCCAACTCTACAAAAAAAGTATATTCAAAGTGACTGGCTAGTCTGGTGGCCGCTTCGATGCTAAGCCGGGTTTTCCCGCTTCCGCCCGGACCGGTAAAGGTCACTAAACGACCCTTATCGGAAAGCAATAGCTTGCTGGCCGCCTGCACTTCTTGCTTTCGTCCGATCAATGGTGCGGGATGGGCGGGAATATTGTTGCGCCGGACCCTGGCAGTAGCTTTGGTTGCATCCGCCCGGGAGGTCTCAAATACTTCCGCTAACATTAGAGCAAGGTCTGCTTCTATTAACTCACCAAGCTCTTCCGTGGCGGAAAAGTATTTATAGGAGATGCCATCGCGGTCGCGGATAGCCTTTAGCATTTCGGTTAATCTGGGCTCGCGGTTCGGCGCCGGCTTTTTGATGTAAATAAGCCGGGGTTTATCCTTTGCCAGGCGATACTCCTCCTCCAACCCGGAAATTCTCATATTGGGTGCAATCCACCCGTACTGCTCGTAATAAATTCCGATAAAGATATGGCTTTGTTGGAGGTAAGCACTGTAAAGATCACGGGCCAGATGCGGTCGCGCACCCAGTTCAAACATTACCGGCGCCAGACGCAGTCGGCTAATTGCTTCCCGGGCAACCCGACGCTCTTCCGCCAGTTCCTTTAATGTTGAACTGACAAACACCCGCAACCGCTGATCCGGTGTCCGTATCACCCACTGCCGATCCTGGTTTGATAACTCCATTGTTAAGGGATTCTATTAAATTAGTTAAGGTTCAACCCATAGATAGATGACTGAGATAATATACAGTTGTCGCTTTAAAAAAATATTTCTCTGGCGACCAGGAAAGGGATAATCAAATACAAAATTGTATCCCGTATGAGATAAAAAATAACAATCACCATTAGGAACTTCAGACCTCTTTGGCGGAGCAGTTCTTTGAATCCATGCTCTTTAACAATTTGAATGCTGTCAGTGATGTAATATTTGTATAGTTTATAAAAAAACGTATTTCGAATGGTGAAGAGAACTGTTGCTAAGATATTCATGATTTTATGCTACCCTTGCCGCTATGTTATAAGAACTTAAATGGTGAAAACAGGCCTAGCAAACTTGCCTGAGCCTTGATATTATAGCAACCAATTCAGCAAAAAACAAATCTCAAACAACTTCAAGTAGATGGTTAAAAGAAAACAAGCTTGATTCGCTTTTGGCATTTGCGAAATTCCTCTAAAATCATTACCTTATCGCTGTCGGAATAAACACAAAATTCATACATACCTTTTTTATTCCCCGGATCTTCGGGATCAAATATCGAACATTAAATATCAAAGAATTAATGCCGAAGTTGTGCCTTTGTGGCGGGATAAGATTGAACCTTTTCAAAATAAATACATTTGGAATAGACCATGGCGACAAATTCAAAATCGGGTACTAATTACGATACCGATGAATTGCTCCGTAAACAGGAAGAGCTCTCTGCCAAAATCGAGGCGCTTTCCAGTCTGATCGAAGTGAGTATGATCATCAACTCCACCCTGGATTTAGACGAGTTGATGATGTTAGTGATGGAAAAAGCACAGAGCGTAATGAAGGCAGAAGCCAGTTCGGTCATGATCATTAACAAAGAGAAGCAAGTGTTGGAATGCCCGGTTGCGCTGGGAGAAGTCGGTGAAAAAGTTAAGAAGATTGAAATACCGATGGACAAGGGAATTGCCGGCTGGGTGGCCACCAAAGGGGAGCCGCTCATTATCCCGGATGCGTACCGGGACTCCCGCTTTAATCCCACCGTGGATAAGGAAACCGGCTTCCGTACCCGTTCCATATTAGCAGCACCGTTAATGGCGAAAGATAAACTGATTGGAGTAGCGGAGGTCATTAACCGAAAAGATGGGGAAGCATTTGACGAAGAAGATTTAAAACTGTTTTCCGCCTTTTGTCGCCTGGTGGCTATGGCCATCGAAAATGCCCGGATACACCAGTTGGAACTGGACAAGCAGAGAATCGAGCAGCAACTTGAAGCGGCCAAATTTATCCAGCAAAGTTTTATGCCGGAAACGTTTCCCACCTCACCCCAGGGGGTATTTGAAGTGTCGGCAAAAAGTATGGCCGCCGCTTCAGTTGGGGGCGATTTTTTTGATTTTGTGGAATTCGATCAGCGCACTCTGGGGGTTTCTATCGGTGACGTCTCCGGGAAAGGCATTCCGGCAGCGTTGTTCATGGCCAGGTTGGTCAGTGATTTTCGTCTTTTCGCGCAGATTCGCAAACAACCCGCTCCTCTTCTGGAGGCCTTAAACAAAGCGTTATGTGATCGCAGCCGACGAGGAATGTTTGTAACCGCTCAGTATGGAATTCTGGATGCTTCAACCGGAAAGTTTGTTTTTGCCAATGCCGGCCACCTTCCCATTATTCGCATCCACAGTAAAACCAGTGAGATTGAATTACTGAATCAGGATGGTGGCATACCGTTAGGAATTTCAACTGACATTCATCTCAACCAGGGTGCTATCCAATTGAATCAGGGTGATATTCTGGTATTGATCACTGATGGGGTGGTGGAAGCAAAAAATAAGCAAGGTGAGGTATATTCCTTCGATCGCTTAAACGAAGTTTTGTCACAGTCGGAAAAGTCTGCCCAGTCATTACTGGATGGCCTGTTAAGCGATATTCAAGCTTTTGTGAGCGATTCCCCTCAACATGACGATTTGACTGTGGTGGCGTTGAAGTGGAGATGAGGGGAGGCGGGGACGGAAATCAAACTGAAATTGCAGTTATGGAGCATATAATTGTTGAATGGTCCAATGGTTAAATTGTCAAATTGTTATAAAATGCATCGAGATATGGTTATAAGAATTGCACGATTTTAGGGGATTATTCCTGTCACAATTCAACCATTTAGCAATTTAGCAATTGAACAATGTAACCATAAATTAACCAACTCACATCGTAAGAATGTTCAGCAGGGATGCTTTGTAAGCCCAGGATACAGACTCAGTGAAAACTATCGAAATCAAAATCCCCAGCGATCCCAAATTTTCCAGGATTGTCCGAAACAGCGTAAGTCATATATGTAACGTAATTGATTTTTCAAACGAGCAATGTCGAACCATCACTTTGGCTGTGGATGAGGCGGTTTCCAATATTATCCAACACGCCTATCAGGGTGACACGGATAAAAGCATTATCATAGCATTTAAAATTCAGCGGGATTGTCTGGAAATTGTGTTGCGGGATTTCGGCGCTAAAGCCGAACTTGATAATATTAAATCGCGCGAATTGGAGGATGTCCAGCCGGGCGGCCTGGGCGTTCATTTTATAAAAAGCATCATGGACGAAGTGATTTACGATAATACATTAGAGGAGGGGAATCAATTAATATTACGCAAATATCGAACAGAAAGAAAGAATTCCAATGTTGAAGATTGATGTGGACAATAAAGATTCGGTTACCATTGTGAGGATAGAGGGCGAAGTGGATTTGTATTCCTCACCGGAAGTAAGAAAGACGATCTTAGAATTGGTCAACCAAAAACCTGAAGCCATCGTGGTCAATCTGGGCCAGGTCGGGTATATGGACAGCTCCGGACTGGCCACCTTAGTCGAAGGATTGCAGCAAGTGGGGAAGTACTCCGGTAAATTTGTGCTGGCCAATCTTCGCACCGAGGTGAAAGAGGTGTTCACCCTCAGTCATTTAGATAAAGTATTTGAAATTTACGAGAGCCTGGGAGAAGCCTTAAAAAGCGTTGGGGCGGATGGAACTGGCAACTAAATTATTTGGCAGCATCGGTCGCAGTGTACTGCTTCTCATCGATCACATCGGGCAGATAAAGTCCCTTCTCAGCCAGATTTTTTACTGGACGATGGTTGCTCCGCTCAAAGGAAAAGGGATTAAATGGAAGAACACCATCATCCAAATGGTGAGGATCGGCTTCGATTCCCTCCCTATCGTCACCCTGATCGCATTTTTCGTGGGATTGATAATCGCCATGCAATCAGCCTATCAATTAAAACAGTTCGGGGCAACAATTTACACCGCCAATCTGACTGCGGTATCGATCATCCGCGAACTGTCGCCGTTATTGACGGCCATTATCATCACCGGCCGGAGCGGCTCAGCCATTACAGCCGAAATCGGTACCATGAAGGTATCGGAAGAGATCGATGCACTGAAGACGATGGGATTAAATCCGGTCAAGTTTCTGGTAGTTCCGCGAACCTTAGCCATGCTGATCATGCTGCCCTCCCTGACCATCATCGCCGATCTGATCGGCATCTTCGGCGGCTATTTGATCGCCATGTTAACCCTGGACCTGACCAGCGTTCGCTATATCGATCAAACCATTTCTGCCTTGACCTTCAAAGATCTTTTTAGCGGGCTGGTGAAAAGCGCATTTTTTGCCATAATCATTGCTGTGATTGGCTGTTACCAGGGATTGATCGTCAAAGGCGGCGCGGAGGGGGTGGGCAAATCGACTACCCGCTCGGTGGTGATTTCCATTTTCCTGATCATCGCCGCAGACGTATTTTTTACAGCGCTGTTTTATTCGACGTTTTAATTTGTAGTTAAATTGTTCTATTGTTCAATGGTTAAATGGCTGTATTGCTAAATTGTTGAATTGTTGAATGATTTCGAGCTACAATCCATGATTTTTTAACCATTTAGCAATGTAATCATTGGACAATTTAACCATTTAGCCATTGAAGTTTAGGAAAATATACAACAGCTTAATCTACAATTAACCAAAAATGCAAAACCCTATCATCCAAGTTAAAAATTTAGTGGCAGCCTATGGAAACCGGGTGGTGCTGGATGGCATCAATCTGGATATATATCCCGGTGAATCGATTGCTATTCTGGGCAGATCGGGTTGTGGGAAGAGCACTTTGCTCAGACACATGATCGGTCTCGCCAAGCCCACCGGTGGCCAGGTTCTAATCAAGGACAAGGACATCAATCTGGCCAGTGAGGATGAACGGATCGCAATTTTCAAAAAGGCGGGGATGCTCTTTCAATCGGCAGCGCTGTTTAACTCGATGACAGTGGGAGACAATGTGGCATTTCCCTTGCGCGAGCACACCGATTTGGAGGAAAGCACTATCCAGATTATGACCAAGATGAAATTAGACCTGGTCGGCCTCTCCGGATTCGATACGTTTAAGCCGGCCGAACTTTCCGGAGGGATGAAAAAACGGGCCGGATTGGCCAGAGCGATTGCCATGGACCCGGAAATTATCTTCTGCGATGAACCCTCCGCCGGGCTGGATCCGGTCGTCGCGGCGGGACTTGACGAGCTCATCCGACAGCTACAAAAAGCCTTTAAAATGACCATTGTGGTAGTAACCCACGAGATGGAATCGGTTTTTTTAATCGCTGACCGGATTGCCATGATGCACAAGGGGAAAATTCTGGCTATTGGCACTAAAGAAGAACTGCAAAAAAATCCCGATCCGGTCGTTCAACAATTCCTCAAACGTCAGCCGGATCAAGAGGAAATCGACCGGGATCAATACTTAAATACGATTGTCGGATCATCATAACTTACAGAGAGAAGGAAATGGATTTCAAAGCAAATGAGATAAAAGCCGGGATAATGATCGTTGTCAGCGTGGTTATCCTGGGCTTGTTTTTGATCGCCATCTTTGGCGTTAAGTTGGGAAGAGAGACCAACCCATATCGAATTTCATTGCAATATGTGGGCGGTATTACGGAAGGATCGCTGGTGAAATACCGGGGTATGGATGTGGGTCAGGTCTCGGAAATTGATTTACCCGGCCCGGAGGAGCCGCGCATCGGGGTGAAAATCGAGGTTCAAAAGGATACCCCGATTCGGATTGATTCGAAAGCGTTCATTACCTCGGTGGGATTAATGACCGAACGCCATGTGGAAATCACCTCCGGCTCACCGCATGCCGAACTGTTGCCGCCCGGTAGTCTGATCCAGAGTAAAGAGGTGCTGAGTTTCGCGCAGATGGCGGAAACCATGGGCGAGCTGAGCGATCGACTGCAGGCATTGATCACTCGCGTTAATCGGATGTTCAACGATGAAAATCAAACCCATGTCGCCTCCATGATGGAAAACATGGATAATCTGATTCAGGAAGGTCGTAAACCGATTATCACCGCAGTGACCAACTTGGAATCGATCAGCGGCCAATTAACTGCTATCAGCGAAAATCTTTATACATTGACGGATACGACCAACGGCAATGTAGTCAAAATTTTATCCAACCTGGAAACCACTTCCAGAAGAGCCAATAAATTAATATCCGACATGAACGGGACTTTGGATAATTTTAAAACTTTAATGTCCGCCAATAACGCCAGCATCGGTAAAATTATGGAGAACTTCCAGACGGCTTCTCAAAATATGGAAGAATTTTCGCACATGATCAAAGAGCAACCCTGGCTGTTAGTCAGAAAGGCCGCACCGCCAAAAAGAGAAATTGAATAGGAGAACCAGATAGGTCTAAAATGTGTTGATTAAAAGTTTTTATAGTTAAGGGAAAAAGCAATATCGTGTTTAAGTGTTAGAGTGTTGGATTGCTCCCGGTGTTGCCAATAGGAAGCATAATCACCATGACACATTAGCACTTAAAAATTCTCATTCAATTCCTGCACCACCAAAACAGGTCATCAATATTGTTTCGTGTCATCAGCGATTTGAAAAAACTCAGGAGAGGTTCCCGTGAACAACAAATGGTATAAAACTGTATTAATTCTCTTTGCTCTCGTCTTCATAAGCAATTGTGGGAGCGTGCCCACAACCTACTATTATCGAGTGAATATGAATCCGGCAGAGACCGAGCGACACGACTCCCCTATCCCAATTACCCTGGGCATCGACCAGTTTGAGGCGGAAGTGGTTTATGAAGGCGACCGCATTGTTTATCGGGACTCACCGTATGAAGTGCAATATTATCACTACCGTCGCTGGGTGGCGCCGCCCAAAAAAATTGTCAAAGNNTGTCAAGGATGCGGTGGTAGAACAATTTCAAGCGGCAGAAACATTTCAACGGGTGGTGAGCATCCCCACCATGGAAAAGCTCGACTTTGTATTGAAAGGCAAAATCAAAGCGTTTGAAGAATGGGATGAGAACGAGTCCTGGTATGGCAGCGTCCATATTGCCTTTGAACTGTATAAGACCGCCAGTAATGAAATCGTCTGGCAGGATGAATTTTCCAAAAAAACGCCGGTTGCCCAAAAAGAGCCGGTGGAAGTAGTGAAGGCCATCAGTGAAAGCTTGCAAAAGGTGATTGAACAGGCCCGCATGGAAATAGAAAAAAGCTTGAGAAATTAATTTTTTGTGGTAATGTCTGATAATAGAAATTAATTTAAAAGCAAATTAAATTTTTTACTAAAATAAGCCAATTTATGGGAGTTCAATCCCAATGGCTGATAATTGTAAAATATTTTTTTTGCTGATCTGTTTTTGTTTTTCTAACGCTCACTCCCAATCCCAATTTATTGAACCAAAATTTGATGAACTTCCACCGGTAGTCATCCCCAACTGTGCCCTACAGGACTCCTTTGGCTTTATCTGGATAGGTTCCCAGTACGGTCTTCTTCGATATGACGGTTATGAATTTAAACGATACACTCAGATTCCATTCGATTCAACCTCTTTATCAAATAATTGGGTGACGGTAATAAAAGAAGATCCAAAAGGTAATCTGTGGATCGGAACCTGGGGTGGTGGATTAAATTATTTTAACCAAAAAACCGAAAAATTTAACCGATATACGCAGGAGAACAATAAATCCAACTCATCAAAGAGCTATAATATTAGTAGCATTCTAATTAATAAAGATGGTTCATTATGGTTGGGCACACAAGATCCGGGTTTAATCCATCTGAGTTTTGATAGTGCCGGGAAATCATCTAATAAACATTATAACCTGAGTAATAATTCTGAACCCCCGGTCCGTTCAGGAGAGAATTTCGTTCTAACTGTATTTAAGGACAGTCGGAACAAGTTATGGATTGGGACAATTGAAGGTGGACTAACTGTACTTGATCCGGAAACTGATAGACTACAAAATTTTAAGCATGAACCGGGTAATCCTACCAGTTTAAGTAGTAATACGGTAAGCTCCATTTGTGAAGATGAATTTGGCAATATATGGGTAGGCACCGGTCATTTCGCCTGGCCGTATGGTAGAGGCCTGAACAAACTTGATCCGAATACTGGCCGGTTTTTGCATTACAGACATGATCCTGATGATCCGTCCTCCATTTGTTCCGATAACATCAGTTCATTGTTAATCGATCGGGACGGTGTTTTTTGGATAGGCACGGTGGATAACCATCTGAATGCAATCCCCCTTGCTGAGTTGCTATCCAACCGCAAACCGCGCTTTACGCATTACTCAAATTTCAGTAGAAGGTGCATCAATTCGATTGACGAAGACCGCTTAGGTAATATATGGATTTCATTGTTTGGAAGAGCCGTATATAAATATAATCGACTGCAAAATCCATTTATCTGGTACCGTCATATTAGGGGAAATTCCAACAGTCTCAGCAGTAACGGAGTAGGCATGGTGCAGGTTGATAAATCGGGCAATGTTTGGTTTGGGGGAAGGGGGGGAGTACTGGACTGTTATGATCCGAAAACCGGCCAGTTTACTCACTATTCTTACAATCCCGATAATCCATCAGGATTGAATTCCGATATTGTTACCAGTATTTGTGAAGACCAATCTGGGTATTACTGGATTGGTACCATGAATGGTCTGAACCGTTTAAATCCTGAAACCGGCGTTTTTGATCACATTCAGAAGGACCCGGAGAATCCTTACGGACTTAAATCGAACATAGTGAATGACGTAATAACGAGACGATCGGGAGATATTTGGATAGCTTCCTATAAGAAGGGCATACAACTCTATGATATTGATGAAAATCTGTTCTATCACTTCGATTTGGATACCAACAGTACATTAGATGAAGGAACCACCGGAATTTATGAAGATCATACAGGAACCTTATGGAGCCAAACCTTCAATTATGGTTTCTATGGTTTGAGAGTCAATGATCACCAGATTGCCAGTGTTAAACATTTTATCCATGATCCAAATAATCGCAAGAGTTTGAGTTATAATTCCATAAGCGACATAATTCGCCCCCAAGTTGTTGATACCTCTGCCCTGTGGATTGCCACCGGCAATGGGTTAAACCGGCTCGATTTGAAAACGGAGGAGTTTACCCACTTTTATGTTGAGGACGGCTTGCCATCAAATTATATCTTGAAATTATTGGAGGATGATGACGGAAATATTTGGTGCTCCTGTGCCATCGGAATTGCCGTATATAATATGAAAACCGGGAAAATAAAGAGCTATGATAAAGGTGATGGCATGCCAATCAATAGATTTGGAGGCAGACCTCAGAATGCCTGCAAAACATCCGATGGTCAGTTAATTTTTGGTTCCGGCCGGGGTGCACTTGGCTTCCATCCGGAACAGTTAAAAAGCAACCAACATACTCCACCACTTCGCCTCACCGATTTTAAAATTTTTAACAAAAGCATTAAGCTGGATACGGCTATTCAATTCAAGAAAAGAATTATTCTTACACATGATCAAAATATGTTTTCATTTGAATTTACAGCATTGGATTTTACCAATCCGAAGAAAAATCAATATGCCTATAAAATGGAGGGTTTGTATGATGATTGGATTCAGCTCGGTCACGACCGGATGGTCAGTTTCACCGATCTTGATCCGGGCGAGTATGTCTTCAGGGTGAAAGGCTCCAACAATCATGGCATTTGGAATGAGGAAGGCGCTTCAGTTCGAGTTATTATTACACCCCCTTGGTGGCGAACCAATTGGTCATATTTTGCATACACATTATTGTTTGCTACTTTCCTAATGGGTATAGTTCGTTTCGAGGCGAGTCGCCGTCAGCGCAAATTAAAGATACAACTACAGCGCGAACAGGAAATGAGAGAACTGCAGGAAGCTGAATACCGGGCAGCGGTCGCGGAGCTACAAAGCAAGGCAGCAGAAGCTCAAAAAGAAAAAGAAAAAGAACAAATGCGCAGCCGTATCGCCAGCGATCTGCACGATGAAATCGGCAGCAACCTGAGCAGCATTGCCCTCATCAGTCAAGTCTTGGAAGGGAAATTGAAGCTGCAACCACCCCTAAAAACAAGGATGCGCGAAATCCCCCGGATCGCCCGCCTGACCGCTGAATCCATGCGGGACATTGTGTGGTTTATCAATCCCGAAAATGATGATATAGATAAATTGTTGGCCAAAATGAGGGAAACCGCCAACCTGATGCTGGAGACCATCGACTTTACTTTCACCACTCCGGAGACGGGCATATCGCTGAAAACCGATTTGGATTTTCGCCGCAATCTGTATTTGTTTTATAAAGAATGCCTGCAAAATGTCATCAAACATTCCCGGGCGGAGAGAGTGGAAATTGAAATCATGCAAACCGATAGCTGTTTCCAGTTACGGGTTGGGGATAACGGCGTGGGATTTGACGTCACCAGAAAATATAGCGGTAATGGCCTTAAAAACCTTCAGCGGCGGGCGGCGGACATGGGCGGAGAAATGCAGATCATATCAGAAATTGCAAAGGGTACTACCATCATGCTTACGGTGAAAATGTAAATTATTCTAAAAATATGGTTATCCTGTTTATCGGGTTAATCCTGTCTAAAAAAATATACCCTGATCACGGTATGGATTATTTAGATTGGCAATTTTATATTGAGTTAAGTTCTCGTTCCCAAAGTCTCTTTGGGAACGTGGTAACAGGCGAAATTCCTGTTTCGTAGATTAAATTTAGCTTTCAGCAGTTGGAAACAGAGTTTCCAAAATCATTGCCTTCCAAAACAGGAGTTTTGGAACGAGCTATCTGAAGAAGAATTTAAGCGTATAAATGTGATACTTAGGGGAAGCCAAATGCAGGATAAAAATCCCCCAAAATCTCCGCTCATCAATGTAATAATTGTCGAAGATGATGACACCTACCGGGAATCTCTGCAGACGTTGATTAACACCAGCGAACACCTGGCTTGCCCACACGCCTGCGACTCCTGCGAGGAGGCGCTGGAAATCCTGAAAAAAGATTTCGTGCCTGAAGTCATTCTGCTGGATATCAAACTGCCGGGCATCAGCGGCATCGAGGGTATCCGTAAGTTTAAGACACTCTCCCCGGCTACCCATATCATCATGCTCACCATCTTTGATGACGACGATTTGATTTTCAACGCCCTGTGTCAAAAAGCGGATGGATACCTTCTAAAATCAGCCACACCGCAGCAAATCCGCGAGTCCATTCAAAATGTGATGTGCGGCGGAGCGGCGATGACGCCCACTATTGCCGCCAAAGTACTAAAAATGTTCACCCAGTATGCCCAGCCCAAAGGAGATTACGATCTCACCGCCCGGGAGAAGGAGATCCTGCAATTGCTGGTNNCCTGAAAAATATTTACGCCAAACTGCACGTGCACTCCCAGATCGATGTGATTGCTAAAGCGCTTAAAGAACATTTGTTGTGATCTCCTCGCTTGACCCACCCCTTAGTCCCCTCCCGGGAGGGGAAATAGGGGTGGGTCAAAAATACCGTGATCCCGGTATTTACAAAATGATAGGCCTCCTCTAAATTTTAATCAAATCCAAAAAACAAGGAAAAACTCTTTACAAGGGGGTGTATTATGAAACGTTATGTTACCATTTTCACAGTGACCATTCTTTGGTCAGTTTTTGCATGGGCGGGTATTATTCAGGTGCCGCAAGACCAACCTGCCATCCAGGATGGCATCAACGTCGCAGTAAACGGTGACACGGTACTGGTGGCGGACAGTACTTACTATGAAAGCATCAACTTCAAAGGCAAAGCTATTACCGTTGCCAGTCACTATATTATTGACGGGGACACGAATCATATTGCTAATACGGTAATTGATGGCTTCTTTCCATTAAACCCGGATAGCGGCTCGGTGGTGTATTTCATCTCCGGGGAGGATACCACCTCTATTCTGTGCGGATTTACCATTACCGGGGGCACCGGAACAATAGTAATTCCGGGTCTTGTCCGGACTGGCGGTGGAATCTTGTGCGGCAATGCGGGTGCAAAAATATGCCATAACCGGATTGTCAACAACAGCGTCACATACACGAACCAGGCTTCCGGTGGCGGAATTGGCGCCGGTCCGCCGACCAGTACCGCATTTGTTGTGCTGGAAAACAACCTGATTCAATCCAACACCACTATGGGTGATGAGTTCGCTATCGCAGCGGGAATGTATATGGTAACAAATGCCCGAATTGCCGGCAATCGAATCCTGGATAATATCGCCAGTGCAGTGAACCAGCAAGCATGGGGAGCTGGACTGGCCAGTGCTGCTGCCGACTCTGTTATCGCAACCGGAAATATAATCATGAGAAATAAAGCCCTGACCAGCAGCGCCACTGAAGCAGCTTTTGGCGGCGGGATGATCTTTTTGCGGGACACGGTTGCCTACGTCAGGATTACCGGAAATGTGATTGCCCATAATGAGATCAACAGCAGTGCTTTTCAAGGAGGAGCCGGAGCCTATATTGAGCGAACCGGTAATATAGGTGGTGATGTTCTTTTTGCTAATAATTTGATCTACAAAAACAAATACAACGGG
>JABAHQ010003755.1_pt3 | contig 29586 bp, 28 predicted proteins | sample 7062091 | NCBI WGS metagenome assembly JABAHQ01 (sample SAMN14534359, study PRJNA622989) | marine sediment metagenome | biome: marine biome [ENVO:00000428]; feature: marine pelagic biome [ENVO:01000023]; material: deep marine sediment [ENVO:00002113] | place: India: Gulf of Kutch | collected... | reverse complement strand
TTCTGCGGACCTTATTCCCCCACCCACAGCCAGAACAGAGATCTCATAGAGGGATCTGTCTCTTTTCACAGAACTGATGTGATTCTCATCATGGACCAGTTTTAAATCTTCTTCGGATGCAGGCTCTGGTTCAATAAACTCATATTCGCCCTGCAGTTCCTCATATATACTCTCCATTCTCCCCGACATAGCCGCTGGATCTGAGGAATACACTTCTGTGAACTTCGAAGCGTAAACTACTTTCATTTTTCTGTTCCAATCAACCCTGAAGCTCTAAACCCCTGTGTGTAACTCCTGGTTCTTGATCCAAAACGCGCAATAATCAAGGAGAATAGTTTTCTTCTGTCCTTCTAGAACGATTGATCTGTAATCAGACCACATATCTGTAGGCGATGCTCTTTCCTGCGGTAGGGCTCTTTCTCGTGATCTTTATTATATCTCCTGGCTTTGCTCCTATCATTTTGGCGGCTGGATCGGAAGCCCTTATTCTTGGGATTTGATACGGTTTGATACGGTACTTCTCCAGCAACGCCTCCCGCTCTTCTTCAGCGAGGATGTCGTGTTTGGGTACTAGATCGTGCTTGAATATGTTAAATGCGGGTAGGGAAATTGTTGAGACAAGTTCGATGCGATTTCTCTTCGCCTCTTTCCTGGCTGCGTAGGTGAATCCCTTTCCTATCAAGAGTGGCCTGTCAATATCCATCTCTTTCAACTTCTTCTTCATCCTTCGCACCTGCTTCACACCCGCTCTACCAGTTTTCAGCCTAGATTTTGTCATATGTCTCAACCAAACTTTCTCTCTAGTTTTTGACCTAGATGCGATGATGTCTATATGATCCTCTCGTTCCTTCTTCTCCTTCAGCCGGTAACCTCTAAGTTTCATGAAGATCCTTACTTTCTTGGGAATATCTCCAAATTTCTCGGATTCTCGCTCTTTCTTATTCATATTCTATCAACCTTTCTTCACAGACAGGGTATATTGCAGTTTCGTTCTGTCTACTTCTTTCTATTCAGCTCCGGAGAGTTTGGGAGCAAAGAGAAGATCATTTAGGCTGTTTCAGCGTTCGATGGTGGAACCTGTTCTCTTTCGATCTTCGAATGTTGCAGATAGGTCTTCGTCTCCTATCTTGATCTTCAAAACCTTCAAGGAGTCGGCTTCTTGTGATACCGGTAGCGTCGTTGGATATCGCCGTTTCTCTAGCCTTCAGTATAACCTTATCAACATCGGATCCGTTCAAAGCTGTTACAACCGATAGTACATAATTCGTCGTCGGCTTTCTCCCCACGTACACAGTTGTTGTTTCTTCTGATATCTTTAATCTCTCCTATGCTCGTATTCTACGCCAGTGTCGAATAAGACAGCACTGAGGCTTGATTATATTATCTTCTGCGGCGCCTTCTATAGGGTCTTTTGCTCGGTCTGCGCCATGAAGTGTCCTGATGCCTTTTCTCGGAGATGTTGTTTTTCTTATTCACATCTTCGATGTCTGTGTCTACCTTCTCAGCTGTCCCATATCGGCCCATATTCAGCCTTAACGAACCGCGAAAGAGGTTTGTGTATCCGTTCTTAATCTCATATACTTCACCCTCTTCCAGAGCCTCGATCTGAGCATCCCAGAGCGTCAACAGTACGCATCCCGTTTCATCTCCAACGAGAGCCTCGCCCACTCTATGTTCTGAACGATCCTTTCTTGAAAAGACTACCCGGGGTTCTCCTATGCTAAGGACTTTAACCATAACATTCAGGTTTCTTAGATTAGATTTTAGCGTACCCACCTTTACAAGCTCTGTAGGTTCTTCACTCATTCATCTATTCCTTCTGTTCATCTTTCAACTGTAAAGACGAAATATATAAGTATCTATTAGCTCTGTTTTCGCACTAACTGGTTCGTTTTCTTGAACAATTTCTCACGGTCCACACCTGTGGCGTATTCAATGCATGCATTCAATGAGGAGGCTTCAGTTTGTTGAAACCAGTTGTCAATTTGGATATGCTAGTCTAGTTCCAGTCTATGGTGCATTTTGGATAGTGGTATTTTCTCAGCTGGAGGCTAGGAAGGGTACATCCTTGAGGTATGTTAGAGAGAATCTCTTGAATTCTCCCTCTTTCAGGCTGATAATGAAAGATTGAATATCTTCAGTGAATTCTTTCCACTCCATCCTCAGCAAGTTTAAGCAGTGATGATAGTCTGTATAGTCTCTGTGGAAAGAGATGATTACCCCTGTCATGCCCAAACCTTCCCCAGTGGAGGCAAATATCGCATGGGGAAACTTTGAGGCATATTCTCTGGCTTGTTCCATCGTTTCTGGGCTAAGAATCTCGGAACGCATCTTGACAAATGTTAGAGCCATTATCTCGAAACCTAACTTTTCAAAGTTGGGGACTATGGTGTAGGCCTCAATCATTCCTTCCTGCTCAAGTTCACGACGATATCGCGTGATGGTTGGCTGAGAAACTCCCAGAGCTTTGGCAAGCTGTCGGTCGCTACGTCTTGAATTCTTAAGAAACTCTCCTAACAGTTGCAGAGCTAATTTCTTTTTCATAACATAACCTAGAAGACCATTAAATAAAAAGAATATGCTCTGGGACATGGATATTAGAGAAGATCAGGATATTTCGGAATCAAGTGATAAGTAGAGCATGGATTAGATTTAAATATTAAATTGACTAAACTGATACCCTGTCTGAGATAAAAGGAATGCGTAGAATCTCTCCTTTCTCTTTCAGCCAGTTTTAGACTCCAATCTACGCATTCCCAGTTTCTTTTTACATATACTCTAATTTGGGCCTTACGGAACAGATCCCTATGCCTTCTATGAGTTTGACACTTCATCAGAATCTGTCAGCCATCAGATTCGAAGATTTCCCACTTTCAAAAGGATCGTACTCAAGAACAATTTCCATAGGATCCAGTAAGAGAAGATTGTCTCCAGTGGGATACGCCGACTCCCGAGCAGGAACAAATTCACCAAATTTAGGGTTCACTGATCGTCTGGAATTTTCAGGAAACGATGAGACGCCTTACGGAGGAGTACCGATTTCCTTCTTTAGGTTTTTTCTAATACCGGTGTCGAGTAGTAATGTCACTGTTCCCATTACCACCATAGCTGCTGCTGTTAGAAAAGACATTTTGTAGGAAAAGATCTGAGTGGCTCCTGATTCTATCAACTGATCTACGATGGGACCCCCAATCAGGGTCCCGGGGATGCCCCAACTGAAGAAGAAGGTAGCGTTGAAGATTGCAAAGTGTTTCCCTCTTTTTTCTGCTGGTATCATCTTTTAGGCGTAAGAATATGATGAGGCAAAGATGACCGCGTTGGAAGTACCTGCGAGAAAGTTACCGATGAAGATCAATGTCAGGTTCTGGGCGAAGGCGAATGCTGACAAGTAAACGATAGATATTACTGTACCAATAACTAGTAGAGCCTCGTCTTCTAGAAACTTGGAAAGTTTTCTCACAAATAAGCCTACCGCGAACATTGCGGCGGAGCTTGTATTCAGGACATAGCTCAACATACTACTTGAAAGGTTGAAGCCTGTATCTAATGATAGATACTGTGGCTTTATCAGAGCGACAGAGTTTCTCCCGAAATTGATGAGTAACATCGCCAGTAAGAAGATGGTGAATTTTCTGGAAAGGGGCAGTCCACCTTTGCCTAGGAGAGGTGACTCACCGGAATCCTTCTCAATACCCCCCTCAGGGGCAAAGAACATTGGAATAGTAGAGATGGCCATTATTGCTGAAGCAATGAAGAACAGCCAACCCTGATGGAACCCCAACCCTCATAGAATTGTGACATTCCATCGTATGCAAGACCACCTACCCAGATGCCGATTATTCTCCCGATCGCTCCGATGCTGGAAAGTTCTCCTTGTAAACCGGCTCTCTCTTGCTCAGGATAAAGGTCTGAGAGTGGTGCACTCCAACCCACATTGGACATAGACCAGAAGATCTCCACAATTGACAAGCCAATTATTATCGCATAACCTGCAATGCGGGTACTCTCTGGCAAGATGTGTGCGTACCACACAACTAATGTGCTTATCGCGGCAGATATTTCTCCCAGCACTATCAATGTTCTTCGTAGTTGGTATCTGTCTGAAATCACTCCCCAGACGAATGTCTGAAACAGGACGTTCAAGATCATTGGAAAGGTGGCAAAGAATGTTGTTTCAGTGACGCTCAAGCCGAGGAAGAATCGCAGATAGATGGATAGATAACTGTAGAATAGGCCTCTTCTGAACATGGCCAAAACCTGAAATGAAGAGATGTTCAGGAATGTCTTCCTACTATTTTTTTGGCTCCGAGGGATGCTTATCAGATCTTCGATCTCTTCTCGGGCTATTCTGTTTTTGATCCTGAACTTCTTGAACATGTCGTCTCGGAACCACTTTGTCCTTTATGATTGCGATTTGTTGCTTTTTAGGTATGTGGATGTCTGTATTGGGTGTTATTATTGGCGGTGTCCCTGCTGCACTGGATCGACTGTAGTATTGCGAGGCTTGATGGAAAGAGTGGCTCTCGAAAGGTTTCTGTGCAATATTTCGCCTTCCTTCTTCGGAGGATATGTGGGTCTCTTTAAGTTTGTCTGCCCACAAGTTGAATACCTAGTTGTTTTGCAAACTTCAGTCAAGAGGATGTAGATTCACTTCCATTGTTAGGGTTGGCCAGAGAAGTAAGAAGTGAAAAGCTTAGGAAGAGTTTTCTGCGTAGAGACGTTCTGATGTATGACATGTTTTTGTTAAAAACGCATAAATAATCTCCAAATATACATTAATTTATGCTAAAATCATTGGAAGAGGCTTGTGGCGTATTCGGCGTACGAGATTTCAAGCAGGGTCCTGTATTTCCCTACACCTATTGGGGACTGAGATCACAGAACCATCGTGGTCATCAGTCTCATGGGTTCGCCACCTTCGACGGAGAGTTCCACCTGCATAGAGATCTGGATCTGGTCCCAAAAATAAAGAGGGAGAACCTCGGAAGCTGGCGCTCCAGACTCCCAGGGAGCGTAGGCATAGGTAGCGTTAGATATACTACCTCGGGGGGGACCGATGAAGAATCATTACTGGAGGGGATTCAGCCCTTTCTAGCAGAAAAGGGCAAGGCGAAGGTTGCGATGTCCTTTAATGGTAATATCGTAAATGCCTCTCAACTGAAGAAGGAGATAAGAGGCGAGTTTCCAGGTTTCTCCTATGAGTGCGACGCAGAACTGATCTGCAGAAAGCTTCTCCTAGGGCTTATGGAAGACGGTGATCTGGCTTCCTCTGTCCTATCTTGTATAAGAGATATAGAAGGCGCCTTCTCTGTGGTGGGAATATCCCAGGAGGGAGAGTTGTTCGCTTTCAAAGATCCTTATGGGATTAGACCACTTTGTTGTGGCCATAGTCCAGACGAGAATATACTCGCTTTCTCCTCTGAGACTGTAGGTTTAGATATTAACGGTTTCGAGTTTGATTTCGAGGTCGAGCCTGGAGAACTTGTGATAGCCTCAGAGGATGGATTTGGACGAGAGCAACTGATCAAATGTGAAAAGAGGGCCTTCTGCGCCTTTGAGTATGCGTATTTCGCTAGACCAGATTCCCGACTTGGCGACAGATACGTATATGAGGTGAGAGAAGATTTCGGAAGGAACTTGGGAAGGGAAAACCCTGAAATCACGGAAGATGCAGATCTGATAATCTCGATACCACAAACCGCCAATGACGCTGCGTATGGCCTTCATGAGGAGACTGGGATAAGATGGGAGCGAGCCTCTCGAAGGCATAGATACGTCACTGAGCGTGCCTTCATTCTGTTGTCAAGAGAGAGGCGCTCTACCATCGATAGGAAAATCAACATTCTAGACCGTAGGCTGCATGGTAAGAATGTTATTGTAGTTGAGGATAGCATAGTCCGGGGCGACACCACCAAGACCATCATACGAAAACTGCGTAAGAAAGGAGCAGCGAGAATTGATCTATTCATCACTTTCCCGAGGATAGTTGCCCCCTGCTTCTACGGGATTGATATGGCCACCTATGGGGAGCTGATTGGGTCCCAACATCGAGCTGAGGAGATAGCTGAGATTATCGGTGCAGACACTGTAAACTATCAGACACTGGAGGGTTACATCAGCGCAACAGGGCTTGACAGAGAGGATCTGTGTCTGGGCTGTGTCACTGGCGAATATCCTACCCCTCTGGCTCAAGGGATGGCTGACGAGATGAAGGAAAGATTCCGGAAGGGGTACGAGGCGCCAGGGAGAATCTACGAACTTCCCAGTAAACAGATATCTTGAGGGTGATTCGATGGAAAGAATTGGCATCCTAGCCGTCTGCTATGGCTCAAGGGGAGTTGCCATGGTAGACGCCCTCTGTAGAAGCGAGAACTACGAAGTTGCCATGTATGTTGCAGACAAACAGAGAAACCCCTTCAATGCTGAAAAGGCCGAAGAACAAGTTGTGATTCCCGACTTAGATATCCAAAAGATCTGTAGCTTCGCCAAGAAACATGAAGAGACTATTGATTTTGGAATAGTGGGTCCCGAGAAACCCATAATCCAAGGCATCCGAGACCTCTTCGAAGAAGAGACGAGAATACCTATGATCTGCCCCACGAGAGAGTTTGCCATCGAAGGAAGCAAGGTGGCCCAGAGATATCTCTTTGAAGAAGTGGTACCCCAGGCGAATCCAAGATTCAAGGTGTTCCGTCCCGAGGACTACGGTAGGGAAGATGAGGTGAGAAAGGAGGTCTACAGCTGGCTGGACAAACTTGAGAACCAAGCTGCGGTGAAACCTGACAACCCCGCTGCTGGAAAAGGTGTAGGAGTATGGGGAGACCACTTCACCACCCGCAAGCAACTGTTTGAGCATTTCTTATCCAACTACAAGGACGGTCCGGTTATCATAGAAGAGAAACTGCAGGGCGAAGAGTCTAGCTTCCAGGCCTTCTGTGACGGAAAACATCTGGTACCGCTGCCAGAGGTAAGAGACTACAAGAGAGCCTTCGACGGAGATGAGGGGTCCAACACAGGCGGCATGGGCTCCTACAAGGCTCCCGGAGACTACCTGCCCTTCATGACCCCAGCGGACAAAGAAGAAGAGATCCAGATGATAGAGGAGATATTCAAGGAACTGAGCGGTCGGGGAAGCAATCCTGGTCTACGGGGAATGCCCTTCTATAACGCCTTCATCCACACCCGCAGAGGCCCACAGATCTTGGAAAACAACAGTCGACCCGGAGATCCCGAGATACAGAATCTTCTGCCTATAATGAAGGATGACTTTGTAGAAGTCTGCTTCAAGATACTGGACGGAAACTTGAAACAGGTTGAGTTTGAGAATAAGGCCACCGTGGTGACTTACAAAGCGCCGCCCAACTACGGAGGCTTCAAGGAGGCCTTTCCACAGAGAGTGAACCACAGCCAGATCAACACCCCAGTAGATCTCAGCCAGGTCTATAAGTTGGGTGAGAAGTACGGAGACAACATCAGGATATATCCCGGTTCTATGGAATTAAGGAACGGAGAAACATATGCCCTCAGCTCCAGAACGGTCTGCACAGTGGGCGTCGCAGCAGACATAGAGAGAGCGAGAGAAATCTCCTTGGAAGGGATGCAGGCAATCCAGGGTGGATCACTCTGGTACAGAACCGATATCGCCTCCCAGGAGCACATAGCAAAGAGCGTTGACCACATGAAAGAACTGAGGAGTCTCGGTTAAGAAATGGTCGAGATGAAAACTGAGAGAAGAGTTTTTGTCTCCGACTGTGAAGGACCCATCTCTAAGAATGACAATGCCTACGAACTGACAGAACATTTGGTCCCCCAGGGAGATAAACTCTTCGCGCGGATCAGCAAATACGATGATGTCTTGGCCGATGTTGTTGAGCGGCCAGACTACAAGGCTGGAGACACCCTAAGACTCATAGTACCTTTCCTGAGGGCATACGGAGCAACCAACCAAGAATTGGGGAGATTCTCAGCATCCAATCTTCTCTTGGTTCCCAGTGCAGGAGAGACACTACGGTTCATTAAGAGCATGATGCCCTCTTTCATAGTCAGCACAAGCTACGAGCAGTACATGCAGGCTCTATGCAGTGCAACAAACTTTCCATACACTAATGTCTACTGCACCAAACTGGACATCGACAGATACCGCATTGATGAAGAAGAGATTGAGGATTTGAAGCAATTGGGAAAAGAGATTGTGAATATGCCGATGATACAGATTCCGGACGAGGCGAGGAAGCTTGAGGATCTTTCTGAGAGAGATCAGAGGACTATCCGGAGATTGGATGAGATCTTCTGGGATGAGATCTCTCAGATGGAATCTGGAAGGATGCTTGAAGAGGTGAATCCTGTTGGCGGCTCCCAGAAGGCTGATGCGGTTAGAGATGTTGTGAATAGAGTGAAGGGCACCCTCAGTGGTATTGTGTACTTTGGAGATAGTATTACAGACGTTCAGTGCTTTCAGTTGGTGAGAGAGGGCGGAGGTTTAGCTGTCTCTTTCAATGGCAATCGGTATGCTATCAGGGAGGCTGAGATCGCTGTCCTGTCTGACCACACTATCATATTATCAATTCTTGCCGAGGTCTTCAACCGATTGGGCAAGCAAGGTGTTCTTCACTTGGTCGAGGATTGGGGGCGCTCTGTGCTGCAGAAGTATTGTACTCCGGTTCTACGCAGGCGTCTGTTTACGCTATATTCCGGAGAGCTTCCTAAGCTTGAGCTGATAGCTCGCAATAGCCGAGAAGAGCTGATGAGGGAGAGCACCGCTTTCCGGAGGACTGTAAGAGGCGAGGAGATAGGGGAATTAGGATGAGGGTCGAGATAGAAGATACCTATGCAGAAGCTTTTAGAGGATTGTACTCCAGAGTGATGGTCACTGCGGACGATGAAGATGTACTATCTAAGGCAGTTGAAGACGCTACAGCCACACCCTCAATAGTGATCGGCAGGATCGAGGGTGGTATCGAAAGATGGCTGAGCGGGGAGGAGACTCCTGATGGACGTCAGGGTGCAATCATACAATTTTGGGCTGGGATTGAGAAGGGAAGACCTCTCAGTGATTGGGTGAAGCGTTTGGAGGTGGAGATGTCATATCGTATTAGGCAAGATATACTCGTTAAACCCTTCACCGCCGTTTACGATGCCCTACCTAACCCGGAGGGAGAGATTGATACCCTAGAAAGAATCGGCCACTGTGGAGACGGGTTTGAGTGGGAAGAGGAACGTTATGGACGTAAGATGATTATCGTTCCTCTTATGGTGCCTGACTTTCAGATAGAACGGTATCTGGGCTATGGATTTGGAGTGATGGGTGGCAACTTCTGGTACATGTGTCATACAAAGCAGGCTGTCATGGAAGCTGGAAGGCGAGCACTGCGGGCGATAAAGGAGATAGAAGGAGTAATCACTCCCTTCGGGGTATGCTCCGCAGGCTCAAAACCGGAGACTAAATTTTCCTGGATAGGTCCCACCACAAATCATCCCTACTGTCCATCGCTTCGGAGAAGGCTGGGTGAGGAGTCAAAGGTTCCTGAAGGTGTTGGATACATCCCCGAGATTGTGATAAACGGAGTCTCCTTGGCCGCGGTGAAGCAGGCCATGAAAGTTGGAGTGGAGGCTGCTAGACATGTTGAGGGAGTGATGAGGATCTCTGCTGGGAACTACGGTGGAGAACTGGGTGAGTACCAGATACATCTTGCAGAGTTGTCTTCATGAGGTTAGACGTCATCTGTTTTGGGGCATTAAATGTAGACAGACTCTACAGGGTGAATAGGATAGCCAGAGAGGATGAGGAGAGTTTCATCACAGGCTTCAAAGAGAGGCTGGGTGGTTCGGCAGCCAACACGGCTGTAGGCTTAGCCAGACTTGGTGTTAAGGTCGGCTTTGTGGGCAAGGTAGCCGGCGACCGAGAAGGTAGGTTGCTCCTGGAGGGCTTCAGAGAGGAAAATGTGGACACAACAGGGATAGTAGTTTCTGAGAAGGGAAGAAGCGGTGTTGTGATGGGGTACGTTGACAAGAGAGGTGATAGAGCCCTCTATGTGGATCCAGGTGTTAATGATACTTTGGAGTTTGAAGAGATCGGTTTAGAATACATCCAAAATACGAGTATCCTACATCTGACATCTTTTGTGGGAGACAGATCCTTCCAGACTCAAAGAGAAGTAATTAAAAGGCTCTCTGACGTGAAGATAAGTCTTGATCCCGGCGAGATATACGCTCGGAGAGGATTAACCGCCTTGAAATCTATAGTGGAAAGAAGTTTCGTGATGTTCCCGAATGAGAATGAGGTTAAGTTGCTCACAGGCCAGAACTATGAGAGAGGTTCAGAGCTCCTGATTCAAGAGGGTAGCAACATCGTTGCTGTTACCTTGGGAAGGCGGGGATGCTATATCACGAATGGCAGAGAGACTCATCTAGTTGAACCATACGAGGTGGAGGTTCTGGATACCACTGGGGCTGGAGACGCCTTCTGTGCAGGCTTCATATATGGTCTGGTCAAGAACAGGGATCTGTATGAGTGTGGAAGACTCGGAAATCTTGTTGCCTCCCGTTGTTTACAGAAAGTTGGAGCCAGAAAAGGATTGCCGAGAATCTCAAACATGGAGAATACCCTATAACAAGACGCCGGAAATATCCTAAATAACAGGAGCACTTCTGAAGAAGCCTTGCCCTCACGCCATCACTAACTAGGCCAGGAGGTTCTTGGGAGTTTCCATCCCATAAAGAGTGAGGCACACTAAACCATATTATTCACAATTCTACCCTATTCCCACTCTATTGTTGCTGGTGGTTTATGGGTAATATCATAAACAACGCGTGTGACCTCGGGAATCTCATTGGTTATCCTAGTTGAGATTCTCTCCAAGATCTCATAGGAAACCTCAGCGAAGCTGGCTGTCATGGCTTCTCTACTCTCAAGAGCCCTGACAGCAACGGTATGTCCATAAGATCGTGCGTCACCTTTTACTCCTGTAGTCTTTGTATCTGTCAAGACCGCAAAATACTGCCACAATTCTTCGCTTAGTCCGCTTGCTTCTATCTCTTCTGTCACGATTTTATCCACCTGTCTAACCAGATCTATTCTCTCGGGGGTCACCTCTCCGATGACCCTCACCGCGAGACCTGGTCCCGGGAATGGTTGTCTGTGGACGATCTCTTTAGGTAGGCCCAGCTGTTCCGCAATTTTTCTGACCTCATCCTTGTACAAATCTTTCAAGGGCTCCACGATATCTTCAAAGTCTATGTTGGTTGGCAATCCGCCCACGTTATGGTGGGTTTTTATCTTCGCTGAATGCTTTCTGAAGCCGGATTCGATCCTGTCTGGATAGATGGTTCCTTGTACAAGATAGTCTGCTCCCACTTCCGCGGCAACTTCCTCAAAAACTCGGATGAACTCCTGACCCACAAGTTTCCTCTTCTGCTCTGGATCTGTTACACCTTTCAGCCTTCGTAGAAATCTGCCCCTTGCGTTGACGGTAATGAAGCTTATATCGATTTTCTTAAAGAATTTTTTTATGGATTCCGGTTCGCCTTCACGTATGAATCCATGGTCCACGAAGACCGCTGTCAGATTCTTTCCAACGGCTTTAAAGGCCAGGACGGTGGCTGTGCTTGAATCTACGCCCCCACTCAGACCTATAACACATCTGCGATCCCCAACAATCCGTCTCAGTTCCTCTATAGCCCTCTCCGCGAAATCTTCCATTACCCAATTCGGCTGGCAACCACAGACCTCAAAGATGAAGTTCCTTATCATCAGTGTGCCCTTCTCTGTATGGGCGACCTCCGGGTGCCATTGCAGGCCATAGATGGGCTTCTTTCTATGTTTGAAGGCTGCTATAGGACAGTTCTTGGTGTGGGCAAGAATCTCAAAGGACTGGGGAAGTTGATAGACTGTGTCTCCATGACTCATCCAGACCTTCTGCTCTTTCTCCAGACCCTTAAGTAGGTCATTAGGTCTGTCCACCACTGCCCAACTTGTTCCATACTCTCTCTTCTCAGCGGCTTCTATTTTCCCTCCAAAGAGGGAAGCGATCAGCTGATGCCCGTAACACAGTCCCAAGATTGGGAAGTCCAAGCTGAAGATCTCAGTGTTGCATTTTGGAGCTTCATCATCATAGATACTGGAGGGTCCTCCAGAAAGGATGATGCCTTTTACGTTGAACTCTTCTCTGAAGGCTTCGATCTGGGTAGGTGTTACATCGTAGGGAAGGATCTCAGAATACACATGGTGATCTCTGATCCGTCTTCCTATCAGGTGGCAATATTGGCCACCAAAGTCAAGGATCAGAATGGTGTCAAACTTCTCCATCAGCGACTTTACCTCCCCTCGAGGTACTCTACCATAGACTCAAGGATAGACTGTCCGTCACCATACTCTGGGAGTATCTCTCTTCTTGTCCAATCTGGAAGCTGCCAACCATAATAGGCCCTCTCTGGATGAGGCATCAGACCGAAGATCGTCCCGCTGGGGTCGCAGATGCCTGCAATATCATGAAAAGCTCGGTTAGGATTTTCTGGATATGCACCCTCTGCATATTCACCCGTTTCACTGCAGTATCTGAAGACGAGTTGGTCGTTATCATACAGTCTTTTCAGGTACTCTTTCTCCTTCTCCTTAGGAAAGACGAATCTTCCCTCCGCGTGTGCAATAGGGATTCTCAGAACTCTGCCCTTCGGAATCTTTCTGGTGAAGATGCAGTTGTCTGAAGTTTCATGTCGGATGTGAACCCATCGACAGCGATAACCGATTGGGATATTGGTGGCTAGAGCTGCTCTTGGATATTTGCTGATTCCTTCAAATCCTGGCAATAAGCCGGCTTCCACCAGAACCTGAAAACCGTTGCAGATCCCCAAGATAGGTCTCTGATCTTGGACGAATCTCTCTAAATCATCACCTAGCTCCACTAAGGTCTCCTTGGCCAAGATGGCTCCTGCCCTGACGTAGTCACCGTAGGAGAAGCCACCTGGGATCACCAAAGCCTCATAATCTAGGAGATTCCTTTTTTCTATCAGTTCATTCATATGAACGATGTTGGCTTCAGCCCCAAGATCCTCCAAGGCTCTCTTGGTCTCTGCGTCGCAGTTGGTTCCTCCAACTCTCAGGATACAAATACTGGTCTTATGTCTCTTCATTCTCTAGTCTCCCAGACCGCCCTTCCAGGAATCTCTCAATGTACTCAAACCACTGTCAACTATCTGTTTACCTTCCAAGCCCTGGACGGAGAGACGCTTCTCACTCTGAACCCAGCCAATAGCAGAACAAGGATTCTCTCCCATCAGAGCTTCAAAATCTTCTCTATGATCTCGCGATACTTCCACCAGAAATCGGCTGTTAGATTCTGAGAATAAGATGTGATCATTCCTCTTCACATTCCTGGATCGCGGGACATATTTCAGATTCAACTCCACTCCGTAACCACCGGTGAAGGCCATCTCAGCAACCGTTATCCCTAGGCCTCCCTCCGAGAGATCGTGACAGGATCTGATGTAGCCGGATATGATTGCCCGGGTCACCAGATTCATGGATCTAATTGCTTCCTTCGCTCTGACTTTCGGCAGGGTCCTTCCTAGAAGTCCTCTGAGTTTGTAGTATTCGGAGGCTCCCAACTCTGGGTAGGTTCTACCCATAATGTAGAGCCTATTTCCTGGTTCCTTCAGGTCCATTGAGACCGTTCCTCTTACATCAGGGATTATTCCTATGGCTGTGATCAGAAGGGTGGGTGTCACCGGTCCCAGCGGGGACTCGTTGTAGAGGCTATCTTTCCCAGAGATGAACGGGGTCTGGAACGCCTTGGAGAAGCGGTAGCAGGCTCTGCAGGCTCTAACCAATCCTGCCGTCCTGTCCGGCTTTTCAGGGCTACCCCAAGTGAAGTTGTCAAGCAAGGCTATTCTTCTGCCACCAACGGATATGTTATTTCTGATAGCCTCATCTATAGCTGAAGCCGCCATCCAGTATGGGTCAATCTTACCGTGTCTTGGGTTCATTCCACAGGAGATGACCACTCCCTTCCAGGAGTCATCGAGTGGTTTGATGACTGCTGCATCATTTGGACCGGCATATCTGCCCTGTAGGGGCTTCAGAACCGTATTTCCCTTCACCTCATGGTCATAGGTTCTTATCACCGACTCTCTGCTGGCCACGCTTGGGGAAGAGAGAATTTTTAGAAGAGGTTCAGTTAGCTCCGCTGGTTCTGCGAAGGAGGGTTCTGTAAGGTTTGGCTTCTCCCATTCTGCAACTCTTCTGGCTCTGGGAGGATTAAACAGAAAGTGGAGATCTAGATCGGCTACTCTGTAGCTCTGGTACTGGACCTCAACTGAGTTCCCTTCAGTAAATCTGCCTATCGGAGTTGCCTCCACATTCTCTTTCTCAAAAATCTCCATCACCTCCTCCAAGTTCTGCTCTGGAACGGAGAGAAGCATTCTCTCCTGAGATTCGGAGACGTAAATCTCCCAGGGAGCCATCCCCGGATATTTTAGAGGGACCTTCTCCAGCTGGATTTGGGCGCCGCAGTTTGATCTGTAGGCCATCTCCCCAGTGGCGCAGGACAGGCCTCCACCGCCTAGGTCTGTTATCGCTGAACCCAGTCTCTGCTTTCTTATCTGGATTATGGCCCGCTTGAGCTTCTCTTCTTCAATCGGGTTAGCAATCTGAACTGCTGGTCTGGAGATCTCCTCCGATTCTTTGGTCAGCTCTGCTGAGGCGAAGGTGACTCCGTGGATGCCGTCTCTTCCCGTCTTTCCACCCGCTAAAACAGCGATATCTTCTGGCTTGGTGTCTCTGGTAAACTCTCTCTTGGGAAGAACACCCACACAGCCGCAATAGACTACCACGTTCCCTACGTAGCCCTCATCAAAATGGATGGCGCCGTCCACAGTAGGTATGCCCATGTTGTTTCCATAATGACCTATGCCCGCCACAACTCCCCGAAACAGATGCTTGGGGTGCTTGGTCCCCTCCGGAAGAGCACGATAGTCATAATCTAGGGAACCGAAGCATAACACATCCGTGCAAGCTATGGGATCAGCCCACACTCCGAGTATATCCCTGATGACGCCGCCCGTGCCGGTGGCTGCGCCTCCAAAGGGTTCTATAGCGGATGGGTGATTATGAGTCTCGACCTTCACAGCTATTGCATTGTCTCCTTGGAAGTCGATTATGCCTGCGTTGTCCTCAAATACGGAGATGCACCATGATGGGTTCAGTTCATCGGTTCCTTTAGCTATGTATTCCTTAAACATGTTGGTGACCAGCAATTTCCTCTCGGGGGTGACTATATCTCCCTTGAAGGTCTTGTGAAAACAGTGTTCAGACCATGTCTGCCCTATGGCCTGCAACTCAACATCAGTGGGATTCCTTTCCCTCTTTGAGAAGTAGTCTTGAATCTTCTTCATCTCTCGGAGGTCCAGCTGAATCCTCAGTTCTCGGCTGGCCTGAAGTAGCTCTTCTCCATCGGCATCCAGCAGGGCTATCTCAGTAAGTTCGAAAGGCAAATTCTCTCTTCTGTAGAGTCCAGGACTCATCTGACTTCCTCTACAGTGAAGCTATACTCATCTTTGGTGGGGTTCGCCAGCAGCCTCCTGCACATCTCCTCCACCTGTTTCTTAGCCTCTATCTCAGAGTCGGCGTCAAGCCTGATCCTATAGATTTTGCTCACTCTCACCAGTTCAACTGGATACTCTAAGTCTTTCAAGGCCTCTGCTACGGTCTCTCCCTCAGGATCGGAATGCCCTGGTTTGAGGCGTACCTCCACCCGCGCTTTGTACATGGTGAAATTATAATTGAAAGGTTAAAATTTAAATCTTTTCTAGTAGAAAATTTAAACTTTTGATTAAATAGTATCTGGCATGTGGAAGAGCTGTGGTGCTAGGATCGGAGCAGACGCGACGTCGAGCACACGAAACCGATCAGTCTACTCTGGGTTAAGTGTCTATCTGGCCGGCTGATACAAGATTCGATTGAAAAGTAATAAGAAGATCTTCGGGATCTATGATATGTTCCTTATCTCTTCTTCCGCCCTGTCGAAGAACTCCAGTAGAAGCTCTGCCACCTTCTCACCAAGATCTGTCTTTACATAGTAGTTCTTTAGGGGATCGATAGCTACACTTTCAGCCAAGCCCAACTCCTCGATCTCCATCATTCTGGCTCTGAAAGTGCCGTCGCTGATGGTGTGTCCCAGTCTTTTCCTTATGAAGTTCTTCGCGTGCTTCCACCTTCCCTTGTCAAGATGCAGGAGGAAGATACAATCGATGGCATGGTCCTTCTCTAACAGTCCCTTCAGCGCAAAGAGTTTCTCGTCAGTCAGGATATTTTCTATTCTTTTTTCCGCCTTCTCTTCTCTCAACTCTATACCAACCTGGTGTGTTCTATGGTAGTTTCCTATTTAAAACATTTAACCTATATTGCGAATCATGAAATAATACAGGGGATTTTAGTATAATGACAGGAGTTACTTGCGCTTCCAAGAATATTTTGACATCATCCATCTCAGTGGTGTACTGAAAGGCTGCTCCATCAGTGGAGCCTTGGCGTTCGTCTTGAGCAGATGTTGCATATATGGGATTATGAGAAAGCAGAAAGGAGGGATATTATAAAGCATATGTATTAAGACGTAAGATTTAATACGCCCTTATCATCTGTTTATGAAACAAGGAAGAATCCAATGGTAAAGGGCAAGCGATCACTAGGGAAGCTGAGACAATCTCTAGCCAATCTAGGGCAAAAATTGTCAAAACTCAAGTTTTGGAAGAGCGAGAAGGTAAAGTACGTTCCCTCCGCACCTCCCAAACCGCTCCCAAGAGGCTACAAGGTGGTGGAACGGTACCCTCTTTATGAGCCCTTCGTCCATATTGCCATCGTGCAGAACCCGAGAACTGGGGAGTTCAAATATATAATCGATGAGCTTCAGCTTGACACTCTTGAACAGGGCGTATACGACAGAATCTTGGACATCCTGCTTGCGGAGATTCGATCCCCCAAGGAGGAGATTGTTGACCCTAGAGAGTTCTTCGATAGAGAGGCCAGGAAAATCGTTAGTAAGTACCGTATCAGCCTTGGCTGGCTTCCAGAGGTCTCCTGGTCTAAGATACTCTACCATGCCGAACGCGATCTGGTGGGATACGGCGAGATCGATCCCCTGATGAGAGATCCCAACATAGAAGATATCTCATGTGACGGAGTGAACAGACCAATCTACGTTTGGCACAGAAAATACGAGAACTTGGAGAGCAACTTGGTATTTGAGGATGATGAAGATGTGAACGATACGGTGGTCAAACTTGTTCACATGGCTGGCAAACACGTAAGCTCAGCCTTTCCAATAGTCGACGCTTCTCTTCCCGGCAAACACCGGCTTGCGGTCTGCTACAGAAGGGAGGTGACACCCTTCGGAACCGCCTTCACCATAAGAAAATTCCGAGAGGATCCCTACTCCATTATCGACCTCATAAATCTGGGAACCTTCTCGGAGGAGATGGCAGCCTACTTCTGGACTTGCCTGGAGAACAGGGTGTCGGTGGTAGTATTAGGAGGCACAGCGGCAGGAAAGACCACTGCCCTGAACGCCCTAGCCTGCCTTATCAGACCGGGCAGCAAAATCATCACCATCGAAGAGACGGCGGAACTCAACCTGCCCCATGAGAACTGGGTCTCACTGCTTGCCAGGAGGAGCTACGGGCTGGGCGAAAGCCTCAGTGGCGAGGTGACGCTCTTCGACCTAGTGAAGACCGCGATGAGACATCGACCAGATATGCTAATCGTGGGAGAGATCCGAGGTAAGGAGGCTTATGTTCTCTTTCAGGCCTTGGCAACCGGCCACGGAGGCATGTGTACCCTACACGCCGACAGCATAAACTCCGCTGTCAAGCGTCTGACCTCTAAGCCCATGAATATAGCCTCCGCGTACATCCCGCTGATGAATATAGTGGCTACCATTCAGCGGGTTCACCTGCCAGAGAAGGGGGAACTGAAAGCCTACAGGCGGATACTTTCCATAGATGAAGTTGCGGATTATGAAGACTACAGACAGACGTTCCGTTGGAGACCGGTGAAGGACGACTTCGAATCTACCTTGAAGGAGGGGGTCATACTACCGCGCATCTCGGAGCGTATGGGCATAAGCAGGAAGGATCTGATGGAAGAGATAGAACGTCGCAAGAACGTGTTGCAGTGGATGAGAGAACGCAACATAAGAAGCTATAGGGATGTGGCATCCATAATCACCGAATACTATTCCAGACCCAAAGAATTCTACGAAAGGGAGATGGAGAGCCTTGCAGTTGCTGAACACTCTTGAAGCATTGTCTTACCGTCTCTTCGGAGGTCTCTCTCCGAAATTCTTGGGCAATGTCTTCGAGTTCAAAGAGCATCTTGACAAAGCAGGAATCAAAATTTATCCTGAGACCTACGTTTCACTGATGTTCTTCGTCGCCCTTCTGGGAGCACCTGTAACTGTAGCCTCGCTGATACTCATCTCCATCTACAAGTTTGTGCCACTGATCTTCCTAGTGCCCATGCCCTGCTACATAATGATCGGGTTCATGATCATGCCCATGTCCATGTCCAGCGACAGGGCGCACAACTTGGAGATGGAGATGCCCTTTGCTGCCACATATATCACAGTCATGGCCTCTGGTGGAATCCCTCCTTACGTGAGCTTCAAGAGGCTCTCTGATGTAGAGTTGATGCCCTCCACGCGCAAAGAGGCGAGAGAGCTAGTGAAGGACGTAGAGATACTGGGGGTCGACCCGTTGACAGCTATGAACAGCGCTGCCAGGAAGAATCCTCTGGATATCTTCAGGGATTTCGTCTCAGGATACGCCTCAACTGTGATCATCGGCGGTGACGTCACCCATTTCTTGGAGACCAAGTGTGAAGATATCTTCAAGACCCGAGCAGGAAGGGTGAAGGCTGCCGCTGAACGACTAGGAATGCTCCTGGAGACTTTCATAATTGTAATGGTTCTCATGTCCCTCTGCTTCTATATTCTGTTCAGTGTGGAGTCTATCTATAGCACTGGAATCTCCAGCTACTCCACAATGTTGATGTATAGTTACGTCTTCACCCCACTACTTTCGATGGTCTTCATCTATCTCGCTCACAGTATGCAGCCAAAGACCCCTCTCACCGATTGGAGACCCTACAGGACCTTTGGGCTCTCTTGCCTAGTCGCCGGGGCAGTCTTTCTATTACTGAACGGCTTCTTCGGGATAATACAAACACCATTGAACATGCTGAGAGGGATGGTCGATATGCCTACCGCCTTGACCATCACTCTCTTTGTCTCCACAGCCCCCGCGGCTCTGATTCAAGGGAGGAATTCTCGGAGAAAAGCGAGCACCGAGAAGGGGATAGCCAACTTTCTCCAGGATCTGACGGAGACGAGGAAGACAGGCCTGTCTCCGGAAAAATGTATTGAGAGTCTCTCCAAGCGCGATTATGGCGCCTTCAGTTCAGAGTTGAGAAGGACAACCTCCCAGATCTCTTGGGGAGTTCCTGTCAGAAGGGTCTTCATGGACTTCGTTAAGCGGACTAGGAGCTGGCTAAGTCAGATTGTGATGTTCCTCTTGGTGGAGACCATTGACGTGGGGGGTGGAACCATAGCCATGATAGAGTCTCTGGCACGATTCAATACCATGACTCAAGAGATAGAGAAGGAGAAGAAGATGGCCGTTAGACCCTATATTCTAATACCTTACTTCGCGGCTGTCATGCTGGTAGCAACCACGGTCATGACCCTCACCTTCACCGCGAAGACTATGGAGGTGGGTGGTGGATCTATGCAGGTGGATCTCGGATTCCTCACCATGCTATTCACTACCTCCGGAATCGTCCACTGCTATCTGATAGGTCTGGTGGCGGGGAAGATCAGTGAAGAGAGTGTAGCTGCCGGTTTCAAACACTCTGCGATCTTAGTCATAATCGCCCTCGTAGCCTCCAAGTTTGCTCCCATGCTCATGTCAGACATGTTCTAAGAGGATCTAGAATCTGCCTGTAGTTTCTGCGGATATACGCCCAGTAGCAGGTATGATATATGTCAAGACAGAAGACTTAATATATACCCTCAATCTATATACTGTGTATGTGTGCCTCAAAAGTCCGTTCACTGAACGGCATAGATCGGAAAGACCAAGCGGCTAGCCCCGCGATCTCTACGGTAATCATCACCTCAGTGACAGTGATCTTGGTTCTAGTGGCTGGTAGTTACGCTCGCCAAACTCTAGAACGTCAGCGAGGAGCTTCAGAGTTTGAAGCTGCCAAAAAATCTATTCAGACCTTTGACGATGCTGCAAGGGATGTTGCCTGGGACCGGGGAGGTTTTCGTTCAGTGCCATTCACCTTTGAATATGGGCATTTAGAAGTGGTACCCAACGCTTTTCCTCTTCAAATAGATGTAATAGAATATCCAAGCGTGCAGGCAGGCATGCAGCAGACTGGCTATATCCGATACAGGATATCAACGAAATACATCACTTTAGGAGCTGGATACGAATCGTACATTCTAGGAAACAATGAGACTGTTGTATCGACTGGCACCGAAAGTCTCGGCTGCGCTTTGGTAACACAGGAATCAGGTCGGATCAATACTGCCCTGAAGTATAGGGTGCGTGCGATGCGCACCTCGATCTACAATGTTTCTGAAGGCGAAGAATATACGCTTGTAAACTATGTCGACATCCTGATAGTCAAAATCACCTCATCAAATCGGTCTATATATACAGGTGAGTTCGATCTAGTGGCCCAGAACAAGGGGATAAATACGACATCCTATGGGCCGTTTCTTGTAAACGGAAACGATTGCACTATTTCGGTCAGTCTAGGGGCATCAAGCAGTTCTGTCAATCTGGATTTAGTTGATGGCAAAGTTGTCTTTAATTTTATCGTGGCTAACGTGGAAGTAGGCGTCTGAGGGAGGCAAAGTTGGCTGCAATTACAGTAGGTCATCTCATCTGCACCAGCGCTTTGGTGACCTTAACTTTTGTGATGCCTTTCTTCTACGGGTACGTGGTAGATGACATTCGAGCTAATATGATTGAGAGGGAACTAAAGGAGATCGCAGACTATGTGTCAAACACTTTTGCGAGTTTGTTTTTCTTGGTCAATTCGACAAGTTTCTCGTCGGTCTCTGCACAAAAAGAGATGATGCATATCCCGTCCTCAGTTGAAAATTCAATTTATGTCGTGGAAATTCAAGGAGTTTCTGGCAACGCTTCGGAAATCGTTGCATACTTAAGAGACCAACCCTCTATCTTGGCAGAGTCTTGGCTTGTTCCTGGCTTGAAAGTGGGCGACGATAATTCTGTAGAAGGCGGCGGAAGAATGATTGTGGGTTGCAGCAGAGTCGGTCAGGATATCTTTGCTTGGATTCAGCGTTGGTGAGAAAGGGCTATGTAGTAAGACTTAATACACAGTATACTAAATTTATCTATTGGAGGATCAAATGAGTGGTTAATGCAGTTTATGATCATATAGTGGCTATCCTCGTTGTGGGTTCAGTTTTTGTTGGAGCAGTTGTTGCGTTGCCGAACATAAATCTTGCAAATCTTGAAACTGTTGATCAACAACAATTGAGGAACACAGCTTTGAACGTCTTCAACACTATGTTGTTAGACACTGGTCACCCAGGAAGATGGGGGGCGATGGATCCCTTCTACATGGATGACTCTCGCGTTGAGAGATTCGGATTGGCGAGTTCCAAGGATTCAGTATTTTATGTTTTGGATTCGGACAAGGTTCAACGGATTATCGAAGGGAATCCTCTAAACTATTGCAGATACGAAAAGATACGCGAACTCCTTGCCCTTCAGAACTACGGATTTTCTCTAAGAATAATCCCGCCCTTCAACGTCACATTCGAAAGATTCGAACTATACGATGACATTCTCGATTATCAAATAAGAGTCACACATAACGATGGAAGACCAATACCCAACGCCAAGATTCAGGGAGCAGCCTATTACACAACCAAGAAAGAGTTCTTCATCGACTATTTAGACTCGATATCTACTGATGAAAAGGGAGTATGCAATGGCAGTCTAGTCTTAGAGAAGTACGTTGACGAACTGAAGAGCATCGTCGTTGTTTTGAGAGTCACAGTCGCTGATGTCGCAACATTGATTGTTACTCATCAATCAGGTGAGCATTACAAGATTACTGATATCAACTTAGTAGGAGACACATTGATCCTTACCCGGACAAAGGAGACACCGAATGACAACGTATGGATAATGAATGGCACTTTCGTTGGAAGTGACGGTAAGCTCATCTACCTATTCAACAGCACAGCTAAGAACGATCAGGATTATAAATTAAACACAGGCGAAGGCAGTCCGTATAGGCTGTGGAGTCGCTTGTTCGCGGGTCTTTCTCAACATGATCCGCATGTATTCGTCTTCAATTATTGGGCTGTTGATCCCGATACAGGACGGGGAAGATGTGAAATCGTGATTGCAGGACCCTATCAAAACATGCTGGGGCACTACAATTTCAGGTTTGGCGGTGAGCCGAGCAGCCGCAGTGCCTCCGTAAGAATTCAGAGAAGCGTCATCATTTCAGGCATGACTTATACGGCAGATCTGTTATTCTGGAAAGAATCTACATGATAAGAATCAAACATACCAAAGGGCAGATGCGCGTCATAGAAGCCATCCTTGCCTCGCTGATCATCGTGGCTTCCATCTCGTTCGCCAACGTTTTGGCCACCATACCGACAAGCCCAAAATATGAACTTACAGAACTTGAAAAGCTCGGATACAATGTTCTGCACGACCTGGACAAACAGGGTCTTCTGCCACGCTTCGTTTACAACCGGCAATGGGGAAACCTGACGGCAGCGCTGGGAGTCAGCCTGCCATTGGATGTATATTTCAATTTGACAATCTACCATCTGGACGGCACAAGAGTTTCACATCCACTCATCGTTTACGGAGGCGGAGAAACCTTCAAAACATCAAAAAATATTGCTTCAGTGAGTTATGGACTAATTGGTTTATACAACGGTACTACTTGTCAAGCAGATTATGACCCCAGAACCCTGATTCTGCAACTCGCCAGAGGGTGATCTCTTGAATAGCCTCAGATCGGAGAAGAGGGGACAATTCGTGATAATAGCAGTACTATTCATAGCTATGATGATTATCTCCATAGGAGTTCTAATGCATAGAGCTGGAACCTACTACAAACATGAGCCATGGGAAGAATACTTAATGCTTATAGGCAACATTGAATTGAACTGCCGTCGTCTAGTAGAGTTGAGTCTAGCAAACTACACCAACAGCCTGATCGGCATCGTTGAAAGAGTGAATGAAACGGAAAACTTTGTAGACAACTGCGCATCAGATGTAGATGGTAAGGCAGACAAGGGTAACCACAGCAGCTTCACTGCTCAACAACAGGCAGATCCATTCTATGACACTCTGACCGAAGAAGATACTGGGAGCAGTCAGTCATGGGTCAGTCCTACAGGACACAATGATCCAAACAACACCTGGACTTCAGAAATCAACAGTTACGACGATGATACAGGAACAAATGCTTCCACCAATATTCCCAGCAGCACTTGGAGTGACTACATCGAATTGACCGTGGCTTCAACAAATTCCAGCAAAGTACAATACTACGTAGGACGTGAAAGTGATAAGATTGACCAGATGGTAATAGATATCTACAATACCACTTGGATCAACATCTACAGTGGAGCAGGCATCTGGGATGCATGGACAAATGTGACTTTTACAGAAACAACATTATCTAAAATCCGGTTCAGATTTCACAACAGTGATGCGAACAAAGCAACCAAAACGTACCTTCACGAAACCGATTTCTTGTCTACAGCTTCAGTAAATTATCAGATAGATCTAGAGGTACAATGGACAACTGCCGATCATAACCAAACCGAACAGGAGTTGTGCATCCGCACAGGCTTCTCAAACTGGGGAAGCGAAGAATTGAGAGTGGACGTATGGAACATATCCTCCAGCAGTTGGGACACCCTGATTAACGATCTAAACAGCAACGATTGGAATAACATCTCGATCTCCGACTACGTGAACTCCTCAACCTTAACCATCAGATTTAAAGCTGGATCTGAAATCAACGATCAGAACCCGGACAGTTGGGATATAGAATGTTCTCTGATCCACACTTGGTCCACTGAAATCAGATATATTCCGCCCACAGACTCCCAGACTGTTCTTAGAAGGAATCTACAGAAATATCAAACCAACCTATCTCGAATGTATCTGGGTCGCCAAGTAACTCTCACATATCTCTTGGGGAACGACGAAAAAATCAATTACACCAATGGATTGGCCTACGATTGGTGTAAAGCCTCATCCTTTTCAGCTGCAAACGTCACATTCACTCTAGATATAGCCTCAATAGGATTCACAGATTACAAGTTTATGGTCACACCCTTCCTGAACGTTACGATACTGCCAAACTGTACCTCAAACCAAATATTTGTAGCTGTAAGAAGAGAAGAAAACAGGCCTATCACCACCCTGAACGCGGATAGTTTCGAACTTGACCCCCCAAACAACGTAACATCCGTCTCTTCACGTTACGATGAGGAGTGGACGCACATCTACATAATAAATTACGAAGGGAACATAGACCCGCCTGAAATCTTGTGGGTTTGGGATAGAAGAGGAATAAAGGTGACCAGCAAAATCTCCGAGGATAAATTCGCTTCCTGAAACTCCAGCAAGATTAGACATTCCAGATTCGCAAACCTTACAGCCGAAAGTGGATCCACATATCCGCTGCTTTATTTTGGCAAACGTATTGCTCTGAGTCCAGCAATAATAACATTCCAGGGACACATGCTCGGAAGTCATTTTGAACTCATTCTGATCCTCAATCTTGATTTCTGATTCAGAACGCTTTTGCGAATGAACACTATACAAATCTTGAAATGGCGAGTGTCTAGGTTGCGAATCGGGAAGGATCAGCGTGGAATCAGCAATGTGATCGTCTTCGTTCTAGGTCTGGTCATCGTCACGGTCATAGTTTCAAACGTCTTCCTATGGAACTATGAGATGAATCAGCTGGACTGGGAGAGAATGCAGGAAGACATTGAACTCTCAGATATTTCAGGCATTGTAGCGGCATCAAATTACAACCCTTCCGAATATACCCTTGGGGGCTCAACAAGCTGGATTTCCGGAGACATTACTAATCTGCAGTCGGATGACGGGGTGTACATGACCTTCAGAAGCTATTACACCGGCAATGAGACAATAGATTTTGTGGACCAGAGATGTGATCTGTACTATCCTTCCGAGAGAGGAAGTCATAGCAGTTTCACGGCTCAGCAACAGGGTCCAGACGCAGTCTACGATACTTTGAGTGAAGAGAATACTGCACCAGTCTTAAGTGAAACCCGGTACCTGACCAGCAGTCAGCATACCGTAAATGGGTTCTCAGCTTACGAATGCAGCACAACTCAGACGAGTTCATATCTGAATAGATCCTCTTCACGACAGGGAAGCCATAACGGTACTTGGGGTATCCGGGTGTGGAAAAGAGATTCAGAGGGTACCATGATAGAGATCACTAGTGGCAGCATCGTGGCCACAGTCTCTCGGTCCACAGAAGGAGAAGGCATACAATCTAACAGCTGGGATTGTCCGCAAACGTCCTTATTATCCACAGACGCCATCGTAATTCGGGTCTACGTAAGCCTGGGTGCTGGTGACAATCTGCTTGAGGAGTTCGTCACCGAACAACTTGACGCCTCTCAACTGAAGTCAGCAACCTGGACCATATTTTACTGGACCAGACTAGATTGGAATCCTCCTACCACCTACTCCTATTTTGGATTCGGCGACTCTGCACATGACAGTCGTATCCAAGACTTCAGCTATTCGGCAGGAAGCAACTATGAACTGGATCTAGAGGTCCAGTGGATCGGTATAGATCAAGAAGGAACCGAGAAGGAACTCTGCATATACGGAGGAACCATGGGATCTGAGAACTTGAAGGTTGATGTCTGGTATGACTCTGCTTGGCAGAACCTACTCACCGATCTTTCCAGCGGATGGAACAACGTCTCGGTTGCCCCTTACGCCCCCTCCTCAACCTTCACCATTCGGTTCAGAGACAACATGGTAGAGGATGATACTAAGGACAGCTGGAACATAGACGTGACGCTATTACATATTTGGAGGAACGAATATACTGCAGAGGTACAGTTCACAGGGTCAAGCGACATAGACGGCTGGCTTCAACTGAACTGGACCGTTGATAGTGCTTGGACCGTGGGGTCAGTGACCGTTACCCTTCAACTTTTCGATTACCAACTAGGTGAATACCCCACCAGCGGAGATGGCTACATAGCCTACACTTCGCGGGATACACCAAACATTGATGAGACCCATAATCAGAGCATTGCCGACGATCCGGGCCGCTTCAGGAATGACACCGGCCATTGGAGGATAAGGATCCGGGGAGTAAAGAACCTAGATGAATCCTTCGACTTCAAAGGCGACTGGATTGAATTTAAACCCGCTTCAGAGATCGGAACCAGCTTCATCTTCAAGAATCAAGGGGCCATATCCTGCCGCTTGGTCTCATTGTGGATCATAAACTCCACACATCATAGGCGTTACGACGTAGATCTGGTCATAACCTCGGAACGAACACTCACCTATCCACGTTTGGACATAACCTCACCCAGCGAACCATACACGGTCAAGATTGTGACCGAACGCGGAAACATGGCAACCCACTCAGAAGGCTAGATTTCCCCTTGCCAAATGCTGGTCCGAACTGTTCTGAGACCGATTGATATACCTGTATGTCAAGTTTTGTCGTAAATCTTCCCAAGAGGATTGGCACTACGACTAGATAGAAAAATCTGCATTAGGGAATTATAAAAAGTGGGTTGGCGCGCACAGCTTCAGCGGAGGCTTATCCTGATTCTGAGAACGTCCCACCAGTGGAAGGTATGGGTTTCATGCGCGCCTGTAAGCCGTTTTCGGCTTTCGATTTTCCCCATGCTTCCACCCCACGCAGGTTGCCTAACCCATCTCCATAAATATGGTATCGTAAGATGTAATAAATATTTCGGTTATAGCCTATCAATCCATATCAGCGGTCACTTTATTTCTAAAATTCCTTTATCAAGCACGCTTTCAACTTATCTTCTTGATGAGTTATGAACTCGGAGCCTAACTCCATTATAATAAGGTTGGGTGGGGAGATCTGGATAAAGAAGAGATGGACCAGAAGATGGTATCTGAGGCGTCTAGTGCAGAATATAAGAGCTACCCTGAAGTCTTATGATATGCCTTTCAAAGAGCTACTGCGCAGAGATGGCAGAGTTTATATAAGGACCACCAAGGCCCTCCATGCCGCTAGAAAATGTTCAAGAGTCTTCGGCATCTCCTCTGTTTCTCCGGCTCTAGAGACGGGAAGCGATTTTGACCCGGTTGTGGCTGGCTGTCTATCTCTGGCGGAGAGGAAGCTGGCCACGGGAGACCGTTTTGCCGTCAGATGCAGACGGATCGGTGAACACCCCTACTCTAGCCAGAGGGTGTGCAGGACGGTGGGCCGCAGGATTCTGCAGAAGTTCGCGGACCAGGAGGTGAGAGTGGATCTGGACGATCCAGACGTAAGACTCGGTGTGGAGGTCAGAGATGATTTAGGCTTCGTCTTCTCTGACATCATCAGAGGTGTTGGGGGTTTCCCACTTGGTGTCCAGGGCCGCGTCGTAGGCCTGTTGAGTGGCGGTTTGGATAGCGCCGTGGCCTGTTGGCTGATGATGAAGAGAGGATCCCCCGTAGCCCCTTTATACTTCAACAACCAGCCATACACCGACGGGTCTACAACCAAGAGAGCCATAGAGGTGGCGCGAGCACTCTCTGACTGGGCCGTGGGCTTTCCACGCAGATTACACATTATTAGACACGGAGAGAATCTCAAAGAGATAATGGAAGGGGTGCCGAGGCGATTGACCTGTCTATTATGTAAGCGTATGATGTATAGAGTGGCGGAGAGAATAGCCGACGAGGTGGAGGCTGAGGGCCTGGTGACTGGAGAGGCCATTGATGAGCAGGCCAGTCAGACCCTTCGGAATCTCAGGGTGTTAGATGAGGCTACAGAGAGATATCCTGTTCACCGCCCCCTTCTGAGTTTTAACAAGGCGGAGACTGACAGATTAGCCAGAAAGATAGGAACCTACACAATTTCAACTAGAAACGTCAGAGGATGTGAGGGGGCACCTCATAAACCTGCCACGAAAGCAAAACTGGAAGAGGTGTTGGAGGCAGAGAGCAGGTTGAAGATTGTAGAGATGGTGGAGCGAAGTATAGGGAGACGTACTGTTATAGATCTGTAAATAGATCTCAGTCCATAATTTATTTAGCAAATGTGTGGTGCACAATCTCATCTACATAATTTTCAAGCCGTACATCCTAGAGGTCAGAAGTACAACTGAGGGCTCGCCCTCAACTTTTTAATGCATCCTGTCCCTTCATCAGACGGGATACAGATGCGACAGATCACGCCGCCTTGGGAGATCGAACGTCGGCTACTAGTTAAGGCTGAGGAGGAGACCAGTCCTCGTTATGGCTGTAGGCCTGAGGGAAGACCAATCGAACAGTATATGCGATTTGGCGTGATCAACTTGGACAAGCCGCCAGGTCCTTCAAGTCATGAAATTACGGCGTGGACAAAACGTCTCTTAGATATTCAAAAGGCGGGCCATGGGGGGACCTTGGACCCGAGAGTCACTGGTATTCTCCCCATAGCTCTCCACGAGGCAAAGAAAATAATCCGCGCCCTACTCCAATCAGGGAAAGAGTACATCTGCGTAATGCGGCTTCACTCAGAGGTTCCAAAAGAAGGTGTCAAGAATACGTTGGAGGAGTTCACAGGAACGATTTATCAGCGTCCTCCAGTCCGATCCGCAGTTAAGCGGAGACTGAGAAAGAGAAAGATCTACCGTCTAAAGCTCCTTGAGATCCAAGATAGAGACGTCCTCTTTGGAGTGGCATGCGAAGCTGGCACGTACATACGCAAATTGGCTCACGATGTGGGAGAGGCACTGGGATGCGGGGCCCACATGAGAGAACTGCGGAGAACAAGGTCGGGCCCCTTCACAGAGGATGCAGGTCTAATCACTCTCCATGACGTGGTATACTGGTACGCTGAATGGAAGGAAACCAATGATGAAAAATGGCTTCGAAGAATCATACAACCGATGGAGAAAGCTCTGGAGTACATCCCGAAAATCATCGTACGCGACTCAGCTGTTGATGCCATATGCCACGGAGCCAATTTGGCAGCCCCAGGAGTCCTGTCCTTAGAAACCGAGATAAAACCCAAAAGTATAGTGGCCATTCTTACCCAAAAGGGAGAAGCAGTAGCCCTCTCCAAGGCCACAGCCTCCACAGAAGAAATCCTGAGAATGGACCATGGAATAGTCGCAACCATCCAGCGGGTACTTATGCCCCGCGGCACCTATCCCAAGATGTGGCGGGGCTCTGCATGAATCTCAAAAAGCTAAAAAACATGATTAATCCTTTCTTGTTAGTAGATGCCGGGGTCTCCTAGAGCGAACAGCGGGGAATCAGGTAGGGAGCAGATTCGTC
>JABAHQ010009619.1_pt1 | contig 29607 bp, 16 predicted proteins | sample 7062091 | NCBI WGS metagenome assembly JABAHQ01 (sample SAMN14534359, study PRJNA622989) | marine sediment metagenome | biome: marine biome [ENVO:00000428]; feature: marine pelagic biome [ENVO:01000023]; material: deep marine sediment [ENVO:00002113] | place: India: Gulf of Kutch | collected... | reverse complement strand
GACGATGACCTCAGCCGGGTGGAGGCTATGGGGGCCACCATCGTCAGCGAAGATGAGGCGGCGGCCATCAACGGAGGGGTCGCCCGCCTGACCATGGGGGACTTTGATTACCAGGCCATCGCCGACGTCTTTGCCCGCTTCGGCGTTGACCTGGATCGCGAACTGGATGCCATCGCCGTGGCCGTCTTCGACCATGGGAACGCGCCCCCCGGCATCAGCGACCGCCTATTTCGCTTCGAATACCTGGAAAATCAGATTAAGAATCGTAATAGCCTGGCCACCTTCGCCCACCTAGTCGAAGATGTGCCCGAAATTATGACCCGCATGGCCGCCGCCGCCTCGACGGCCCGCGCCGCCCGACCCGATTTGCCGATTATGCTCATGGACACCGCTCCGGCCGCCGTCCTCGGCGCTTTGGAGGACCCCCAGGTGCGCCAGACTCGCCCGGCCATAGTGGCCAATATCGGCAATTTCCACTGTTTGGCCTTCCGCCTGGGCCAGACAGATGGCGATGGCAGCGGGGGGATCGAGGGCGTCTTCGAGCACCACACCGGCGAAATCACCCCACCGCAGCTTGAAAATCACCTCGTTCATCTGGCTCACGGAGATTTGACACACGACGAAATCTTTGATAGCAATGGCCACGGTGCGGTTATGTTCAAAACCCACCACATTCCCCTCGATTTTCTCTCCATTACCGGCCCACGTCGCAATTTCCTGCGTGGCTCAACCCTAAATCCATACCAGGCCACCCCTTTCGGCGACATGATGCTGACCGGCAGTTACGGCCTGGTCCGTGCCTGTACCGCTGTATTACCCGCTTGGGCTGAGGCCATCGATCAGGCTTTGCGTGGGCAGGTCGGCAAACCGTTATGGTAATAAATAGATCTGCTGAAGGCTCGTAGGCCGATGGTCCATCCTGATAGAAATCACCCCCAAGACGTGACAATCAACACTACCCCCCTACTTTGAAAACGGATATATTTAAGAGGTCAAGTGATTGCGTTTTTTAGGCCAGGTCCGGGGTAACTCCTATTCATTTCATTCGTCTTTGTCACGAGACTGGTGTATACTGCGTATACGACGTAGTATAGCATCTCTCTGGCCCATCTTTGGCTGCCAAAACGCTTGGAGACATTTAAAAGGAGCTAAATAATGTCCGACAAAATCAAAGTAGGTTTTCAGTTGAGTACCGGAGGGTTAGGCGACCAGTCCTTTAACGACTCCGCCTTCGCCGGCCTTCAAGCAGCGCAGCAGTTATACAATATCGAATTTGAAATCGGGGAGTGGCAAGATTCAACCGACAACACCGAGGCCCTCGAGAGATGGGCCGAGGCCGGTTATGACCTGATGATTGCCATCGGCTATCGCAACGCCATCCCCATCAATCAAGTCGCAGCCAGTTTTCCCGACAGGCGTTTTGCCATTATAGATACGACCGGGCAAGGGGATAATGTTTGGTCTGCCACCTACCGGGAATATGAGGGGGATTTTGTGATGGGGGTGTTGGCCGCCCTGGTTACCCAGACCCGAATGGTTGGTTTCATGGGCGGGGGGATCACCCCAGTCGTGCGCCGGATTGAATTAGGCTTTGCCCAGGGTGTGGCCTATATCGATCCCGAAATCAGCTTTATCTCGGATTATGTGGGCGAATTCGATGACCAGTTCAAAGGGCGCGTGCTGGCAGAAACCCAGTACTCGCTGGGGGTAGATGTGATCTATCAAGTCGCCGGCCGGTGTGGCCTGGGGGCAATTGAAGCGGCCAAAGCGTTTGACAAATGGATCATCAGCACCGGGGGAGACCACAGCCATCTGGCCCCAGAGGCGGTGCTCACCAGCCGGATTAAAGATGTCGGCCGGCCGGTGACCGATGTTATCGGCGCGGTTGTCGAGGGTCGCTTCGCGGGTGGCATGGAGAAGAGCTATGGTTTTTCTGAAGGTGGACTCACGATAGCCCCTATTCAACCGGCCGTCTCTCATGTCGTTACGCCACGTATTCAGAAGCTTATGCAAGAGATTCAAACCGATGTGATTGAGGGTGAAATTCAGGTAGAACTGGAAGATTAAGTTCTTGTGAGGAAATAAAGGAGTCCCACGGATATAGAAAAAACTATTCATGGCTTCACGCCGGGAGAGGGAAAAATTGTTACCAGAACTAATCTCAGACCTGGAAACACTATCGCCAGAGGAAATGCGGACTCTAATTCGGGACTTGCAGGTTCGTCATGCTGAGTTGGAAAAGCAAAATGAAGCTCTGCGACAAAGTGAAAATCGGTTTCGCCTTATGGCCGATGCCTTGCCGGTTTTCATTGCCTATATCGACTCGGAGCAGCGTTATCGTTTCAATAACCAGATGTATGAAAAATGGTTCGGCTATTCGCCGGCGGAAATCCATGGCCGGCATGTTAAGGAGGTTGTCGGCGAGGCGGTTTATCAAGTGACTTCGGAGCACCTGGAGACAGCTTTATCAGGTCAAGAAGTAACCTGTGAGAAACTCATCACCTTCGAGGATGGCCGAACACGTTACCTGCAGATCACTTACGTGCCCCATTTTGGAGAAGAGGAAAGCGTCAAAGGATGTTTTCTCCTGGCCGGCGATATCACCGAGCGAAAACAAATCGAAGATGAGTTACGACAAAGCGAGGAACGATTCCAGGTTGCCCTTAAAGGTTCCCCCATTGCCGTNNCCCTTAAAGGTTCCCCCATTGCCGTCTTTAATCAGGATAAGAATTTACGCTATACTTGGTTTTATAACCCACATCACGTATCCAGAGTTGAGTCAATTCTGGGCAAAACAGAGGCAGATTTCTTCTTGCCGGAAGAAGCCGCTCGCCTAACCGAGATTAAACGCCGGGTGCTGGAGCGTGGGGTTGGGGTACGGGAGGAAGTGCAAATTACAGTCAATGGAGGGACGTTCTTCTACGACCTTACAGTCGAGCCTTTACACGATACGAACGGAAACATTATCGGTCTCACCTGCGCGACGATGGATATTACCCAGCGCAAACAGGCTGAGTTGGACCTGCACCGCTCCGTTCAACGCCTCGAAATCTTTCACCAACTCGACCAGGCCGTCTTGGCTGATCGGCCTCTCGAGGCCATGGCTCAGGTTGCCCTGGATCGCATGCAATCTCTGATACCTTATCAGGTGGCAGGCGTCCTGGTCTTCGATTTTACAGCCAATGAGGCCGCTTTGTTAGCCGCTCGTGGGCCGGATCAGCTCATGACCGGTCCAAAGCGAAAATTTCCCTTGGCGATGTTTCAGCACCTTGAAGAGCTACAAGCAGGTCAGGCACACCAGGTGACGGATATTCTGGCCTTACCCCAGCCGGGGCCAATAGATCAGGCTCTCCAAGCTCACGGTATCCGGGCCTATGTCTGCATCCCGCTTATTGCTGAGGGCGAGCTACTGGGTCTTTTGAATCTGGGGTCGGGCCAGGCTGGCCCTTTTGCCCCCGAATATATGGAAATCGCCCTTGAAATTGCCGATCAATTGGCCGTAGTCATCCGACAAGCCCACTTGCAGGAACAGGTGCAACGCCACAATATAGAACTGGAACAGCGTGTGGCCGAGCAAACCGCCGAGCTGCGCCAAGAACGTAACTTCATCTCCGCCGTCCTCGACACGGCCGGGGCCTTAGTCGCCGTGATTGATCCACGAGGGCGGATCGTCCGCTTTAATCGAGCTTGCGAACAGCTCAGTGGTTACACCTTTGCTGAGGTGCAAGGTAAACACTTCTGGGATTTGTTTATATTGCCGGAAGAGATCGCACCGGTCCGGGGGATCTTCGCCCAACTGCGCGCCGGACAGTTTCCCAATGAATATGAAAACTACTGGGTCACCCGGAGCGGTGATCGCCGCCTGATTAGTTGGTCAAACACCGTTCTGCTCGACCAGGAGGGTTCGGTTGAGTATATCATCGCCATTGGCATTGACATTACTGAGCGCAGACAGGCGGAAACGGCCCTGGCCGAGGAACGCAACTTGCTGCGCACATTGATAGACACCCTGCCGGACTACATCTATTTCAAAGATGCCGGGAGTCGATTTATTACCGCCAACCAGGCGGTGGCCGAGGTCATGGGGGCGCAAACGATTGATAAGTTAACCGGAAAAACTGATTTTGACTTTTACCCCCAAGAATTGGCTGCCCAATATTATGCTGATGAACAAAAAGTCGTTCGTTCACGCCAACCCTTGATCAACCAAAAAGAACGTGTCATTGATCCATCAGGCCAGAGAAGATGGACTCTGACCACTAAAGTGCCTTTGCAGAATAGTCAGGGGCAGATCTTGGGCCTCGTAGGCGTCGGTCGTGACATCACCGAGTGGATGCAGGCGGAGAAGGCCCTGCAAGAAAGTGAGAAACGTTACAAAGCGTTGCTCGGAGTCGTGACCGACTATATTTATACAGTCCATGTCGAACACGGTCAGGTGGTCACCACTGTTCATAGCCCTGGCTGTGTGGCCGTAACCGGCTATACAGATCGGGAATTTGCGGCTGATCCGCATCTCTGGTACCGTATGGTGTATGAAGCAGACCGGGAAATGGTGGTGGAGCGGGTGGCCAGAGTATTTGCGGGCGAGGATGTTCCTCCCTTCGAACACCGCCTTATCCACAAAGATGGCTCCCTGCGTTGGGTGAAGAACACCTGGGTCCCCCGTTACAACGACCTGGGACAGTTGGTTGCTTACGATGGCCTGATTACGGATGTGACCGAACGTAAATTGGCCGAGGAAGCGTTGCGAGAAAGCCAGGCCCTGCTGGATGGAATCATTAGCACGGCTACCGACGCTGTCATCACCATTGACTCTGAGCAACGCATAGTCCTCTTCAACGCCGCGGCGGAGCAAATGTTTTGCTACCAGGCCGGCGAAGTCATCGGCCAGCCGCTCGATTTGCTCCTACCTGAACGGTTCCGCCGTAGACATGCTCAACACGTTCACCGCTTTGTCCAAAGCAGTATCACCGCCCGCGTCATGGGATCCAACAGGGATGGCTTTTGGGGACGGCGGGCTGATGGCGAAGAATTTCCAATCGAGGCCATGATTTCGCAGGTCGAAGTTTCTGGTCAGAAGTTCTGCACGGTGATTTTGCGGGATATCACCGGACGTAAACAGATGGAAGAAGCACTTAAAGCCCACGGTCACGTGTTAGAGAACATGGCCGAAGGGGTCCTCGTTGTGGACGAAGACGATATTATCTACTTTACCAATCCGGCCTTCGACGCTATGTTCGGCTATGAACCAGGCGAATTGATCGGTCAACACACCTCAATCTTAAATCTCGATCCAAAGGAAAAGGAAGTTTCTTTTGCGACCATCAACCAAGTATTGCAAACCCAAGAGGTCTGGTTGGGGGAGTTTAGAAACAAGAAAAAGGACGGCACACCCTTTACCACCGCTTCCCGGATCCGTCTTCTGGAAATGTCAGGTAAACGATATCTGGTCAGTGTTGAGGAGGACATCACCGAGCGAAAGCAGGCTGAGGCGGAGCGCGCTCAGTTGTTCGAGGCAGTTAACCGGCAACGCCAACAACTTCGCCTCCTGACCAGGCGGCTGGCCGAAGCCCAAGAGGCTGAACGGAAACAGTTGGCGCGGGAGTTGCACGATCAGGTGGGGCAGAGCCTGACCGCCCTCGACCTCAACCTGAATGTTATCCGCAGTCAGATACCGGATGATTTGTCCGCAGCCGCCGCCCTCCAGACCTGGCTGGATGATTCGCTGGCCCTGGTCGCTCAAACAACCCACCGCATTCGGGATCTGATGGCCGATTTGCGGCCGCCGGTGCTGGATGACTATGGCTTAGTAGCCGCCCTGGACTGGTATAGCCACCGGCTTCACCAACGCCTGGGCCTGCCGATCACCGTGCACGGGGAGGAGCCTCACCCCCGACTGGCCGCGCCGGTGGAGTTAGCCCTGTTCCGCATCGCTCAGGAGGCCTTAACCAACGTGGCCAAACATGCTCAGGCCGGCCAGGTAACGGTGACTGTTTCAGAAGATGGCAAAACTGTGCGCCTGATCATTGCCGACGATGGTCTCGGTTTTAATCCAGCGGATCAGGCTGATCCTCTCAAGCGACAGGGCTGGGGGCTGCTCACCATGAGCGAACGGGCCGAGGCCGTGGGAGGCCGCTGTCGGATCGAATCGGGGTCGGAGCAGGGGACGCGGGTAACGGTAGAAGTAAGGCGATCTAAAAGAGGCGAGTTATGATTACCATCTTTTTAGCCGACGATCACACAGTGGTCCGGGATGGGCTACGGGTGTTACTGGAAGCACACCCCGACCTTAAAGTAATCGGCGATGCGTCTGATGGGCGTGAGGCAGTCCACCAGGTGATTCAATGCCGGCCTGACGTAGCCATCGTAGATATCAATATGCCTGAACTAAACGGCATTGAGGCGACAGAGCAAATCCGCCAAAGTTGTCCGGCCACGCAAGTCATTATCCTGTCGATGTATGGAACCCGTAGACACATCTCTCGGGCCTTACAGGCGGGCGCCCAAGGGTACTTGCTAAAAGCATCGTCTGGCAGCGAGGTTGTTACAGCCGTCCGCACAGTTCAGGCCGGTCACCGTTATCTAAGCCAGGAAGTCTCAGATCAGGTGATTGATGACTATGTGGGCCGATGTCAGGCCGGCGACATAGAAGAGCCACTAGCCCGGCTTAGCCTCCGCGAGCGGGAAGTATTGCAACTCGTGGTTGAAGGCAAATCAAGCGCCGAAATTGCCGAAATCCTCTTTCTCTCCCCTGCTACGGTTGATACTTACCGCAGCCGCCTGATGCAGAAATTAGATCTTAATGATCTCCCCAGCCTGGTTAAATTTGCCATCCAACATGGCTTGATCTCACTGGAGTAAGTCTCTCCCTTTATCAAGTTTTCTGTACCCCTATTGTAAGACTTTCCTTACAGACAAATAGCCGTCCTGTTGGTACAATGGTCCTACCAGCAGGAGGAGAATAAAGAGGGTCCGAACAGGATAGCTTGGATGAGTGGTTTTTGCCCCAATCTTCAAGCTGTCCTGTTCCTGTTTATTGGCTCCACAGGTTGGTAAAGTTGCCGTAAGGTTACCTTTAGGTTCTGGTAAGGACAGTAGCCCTCCTATGATGTTATGATAATGGATACCTAGAAATCTTATGCGGGACACCACTCGTGAAAACAATTTCATATAATCAGTTAAATATGAATCTGACGGTTTAAGATCCTGCTACATATGGCTGATCCAATTCAGAAGGAGGTTATCTTATGAAACTCAGTATTCTCTTCGTGATCAACGCTATTGTTACTTTAATCTTTGGCATTGCCTTGATTGTCGTACCGGCGGCAACTATGTCATTGTACGGTATCACCTCAGAGCCAGGCCTAAACTTCACCGCCCAACTCTTTGGGGCGACCTTGATTACCATCGGCGTTTTGACTGGCGTGGCCGCCAGAAACACCACCGCCTCCGATGCTTTGCAAGCCATTGTCGTGGCCCTCCTTGTCGGCAACGCTATCAGCTTCATTGTGGCCTTAATCGGTCAGCTTGCCGGAGTCATGAACGCTGTCGGCTGGATAATCGTGGCTATCCATCTATTGCTTACGTTGGGCTATGCCTATTTCCAGTTTCTGAGGCCGAGTGCTGTCCGATCAGCACCTTCCGTCTAAATATACGTTACCTCTAATCTTAGTCTTTGAGAATTTACGTAGTGTATGCTGAAGATACTCTGGGAGACCACAAGAGTGTGCCCTTACACAATTAGGTAAGCCACGGCAAACCCTAGAGGAGCCCATAAAATACGAGATTTTGTGTAAAGTGTTACCAGGCTGGCTGGCGGCCAATATTCCCTGACCGAAGCAGTGCACCGGAGGTAGAAACTCATGGTAACCCATCAAGAACCGACAATAATCGACTGGCGGAACAATGACGGCCTTATTGTCATCGATGCAGACGGCCACGTTATGCGAACGAATTCGCAAGGTCAGGCCTATTTAGCTCTGTTGGGGGATACCGATACAACAGGTACCTTGACCTATTTGGGGAGGGAACCACTTGAAAGGCTACTAGTGTCCCCACCGGCGGGTCAAACGGACCACCAACTGGTTCTGACAGGCCCGCCTCGTCAGGTGTTTAACGTAGTGGCTCGACCGGTCGTCACAGGCCCTCGCTTCGGTGGTTGGATGCTCCTTGTACGGAAGGTCTATGAAGATGAAGAGGAAGAGGAAGCATCACCTCAGCAAGCGGAGCAAACGGCGTTAGTCGTTCATTGGCCGCCAGCCTGGTTTGGGACATCTAACAGGCTTTAACCAGGGTCGGTTAGCTTCATCAAATGAGGAGAGATATGTTCATAGAAATGGAAGAATTAGAGTATCCTGAGCCCGGCTATGTAACCTATCCGGCCGCAATTTTAATGATCGTCGATCAATTATCCCCCCAGGCTCTGGCACTCAAACGGAAGCTGGAATGCAACGGCTGTCAGGTTCATTTGATTGATGCCGAAACGGATGATCCGGCTATAATGCGTCAATGGTATACCGATTTGATCGTGCTCGATATGCGGCAATCCGCTGAAGATAACTTTACCATGTATCAAAAACTTAAAGCCATTCCTGAACTGGCCGGTATCCCTGTGGTTATGCCGGCGACCGGTCCTCAGGCTAGAGAAGTTATCGAAGACTTAAATAAGGGGAAAATTTACTACTTGCCCTACGATACCTTTAATGAGACCGGATTAATGCCCATCGTTGAACGAACGCTCTATATGACTTATCGGTACTTACCGTTGTCTATCAGTTAAGCCAACGAAAAAAGACATATTATGGATACGACAGTCGAAACTATCATCAAAAAAATCGAAAACAACTACGCTAAAATTCAGGAATTGTATCAGGATGTGCCGGTCACTGTCCTGGTGGAGCCAACCTTGCCCAATGGTTGGTCAGTCAAAGATACCCTGGGGCACATCGCCGCCTGGATCTGGCGTTTCGCCATTATGCTCGAGGCGGCCCGCGATACGAATAACCCCCTAGATGTGAGGCCGGATGTGGACGGCCTCAACCGGTCATTTTATAGAGAGCGGCGCAACTGGCATTGGGTGGTCGTAGAAGCTGATTTTCGCCATGCCCATGGGGCGCTGCTGGGCGTCATTCGCCGGTTACCCCCAGAACGCCTGGCTGATCCCGTCGTACAGGAGGCGATCGCCAGAGAAACCTGGGAACACTACGACGAACATTTGCCTGATTTGGAGCGTTGGCACCGGCGATTTATCGCTAACAGGTTGCCGGCTCCTGTATCTGAACTCTCTATTCCCCAACTCTTTGCCAGGGAACAGCTCTGAATAACATTTAACCGATATAGCCTATCTCAGCATCGACCTCTGATCGCCCCCACTCTCGAATCAGGCCCGGCAAATCAATCCTATACGCCGTTCCTTGTGGCGTTGCCTCAACCTCTACCTCACCGATCAAACAAGTCCATATTGCGGAAATCCAAACCTAATCCGGACCGCCAGCCGTTTGTGCCCAGTGGTAACAGGCAGCAATATTTTTGCGCATGGTTTCTTGGAGGTGGTGTAGTTCGTTTTCTAATTGCACCAATTTTTCCCGTGACAAGAGTAAAAGACAAACCTCCAGGGCCAGACTGAAGCTGGACAGAACCTGAAGCGGGCCGTCATAAAAGGCGCGGACAAATTGCTGCTCCTCTGGCGTTGTGGCCCGTTTGGACAGGCTGGCGCCCACATGGCGGTAAACGATCAAATCAGCCCGGGTTTTGGCCTGTAACCCCTCGAGCAACGACTCCAAATCGAGCAAGTGCCGGTTGGCCAACAAGGTATAGCAATCGGTCAGGGCGTGGTTGCTCATGGCCAAGTTACGCAAGGGATCTTCCTGAAATTGTGCAGTCACGCGGCGTTGTTGCCAGTTAGCCGCGAACGGAAGCGCGTTTTGCTTGCCTGGAGACCTCCCATTCGACGTCATCGTCCCCCTCCGCTATTTGATTGGCTGAAACCAACAATCAGTCTATCATAAAATCAGGGGGCTATCTGGGCAAAATCCTGTCATTTTCGAGCTTTTGGTGGGCAAAAGGCTGTCAACACACCAGTCTTCAATGCCTTGGAAAGCCTTTTTTTATGTGCGACAAATCATGCTATACTCTCCCAGGTAAGCTTACGTGAGAAAGTGAAGTAATTCGTGGCAAAAAGAATAATGCTCGTGTACGATGCAAACCTTGCGATAAGGAGAAGGAAGTTCAGCGTATGACTTCGCTCACCGATAAGCCGTCGTCTGTCTCGAAGAGAGCCCAATCAGCGACCCCAATTTCCAGCGATGAGGCAGGTCCTTTCCCCACTCAGCGCACCTATGAAAAGCTGGACCAACCTCCCCGGCTGCTGAGCCCAATGCTTAAATTAATGGGCCTGATTGATCTGGTACTGAAGCGCCTATTACACCATCCCGCCCTGACTCTGCTGGCCTTGCTGGGCATCGTTTTAGCCGTCGGGCTGGTCACCAGTGCAGCCTTCTTTTCTCAAGCGGTGGACAAGGTGATCCTGACCCAGGAATTGGCCGACTTTACGCGCGTCACCAAAAGGCCCCCCTTCTCCACCCGCGTTTACACTTTTCCTTCATCCCGCTTCCCTATGTCGGTGGAAGATGTTGAGGAACTGGCCAGCCATGTCGGCGGGACACTTTCAGCCGAGGTCGGTTTGCCCTTAACCCATCTTGGCATTGAGGTTGATAGCGGCAACATGTTGCTTCAGCCGGAAGAAGGGTCGGACTTATACGGCCAGGGAAAAACCCACATTGATACGCTCAGCATCGTTTATATTGATGGGGTTCAGGAACACATGGAAATCACTGGCGGAGAGCCTATGGACGACACGCCGTCGGAGGAGGTGTTGGACGTCTGGATGCACGCCCGTCGGGCGGAGGAGATGGGCGTACATATTGGCGAAAGCTTCAGGGTTGGGGTCACCCTGGTGGATACTCCGGTATCGATTCGCCTCAAGGGCTTCTGGCAAGCTCGCGACCCCAACGAACCGTTCTGGTTTAGTGATCCGGACTCCAAGCTGGATGATTCGTTGCTGATTCGTCGCCAGGACTATATTCGCTTCATCGAGCCTTTACTTCCTTCCAGAACCCGGCTGGCTCACTGGCACATTATTCTCGATGATAGCAAGATTGTTCCTGCCGAGGCCGGCCATTATCTTTCTGGCTTTGAGCGGGCCATGGCCATTATTAACAAATTCATCCCTGAGGCTCGTTTAAATGCCCCCCCTCTTGACCCGCTGGAGTCATTTACCGAGCGCGGGCTTACGCTGGCCATCCTCCTCTTAGGGTTTAACATCCCGGCGTTTGGCTTTCTGTTATATTTTCTGATTTTGACCTCGGCCATCATCGCTCGCTGGCAGCAGCGAGAAACGGCCGTTTTAGTCAGCCGGGGCATGAGCGTCTCGGGCATTTTGGGCCTGACCCTCCTGGAAGAACTGCTCCTTTTTGTCGTTGGCTATCCCCTCGGCATCGGGTTTGGGATGATGCTGGCCCGGCTTATGGGCTATACAACCAGTTTTCTTGCTTTTATTGATCGCGATCCTCTGCCCGTCTCCCTCCAGGGTATTAATTTCCCCTTAACTATAGTCGCTTTAGGCGTGGCTTTGATCGCCAGGTTGTGGCCCACTATTCAGGCAGCGCATCAGAGTGTAGTTGAGCAAGAGCGCGAGCGAGCTCGTCCCCTGCGTGGTCCGTTCTGGCATCGCTACTATCTCGATCTGCTTCTCCTGATACCGACCGCCTATGCCTATCGCCAACTGGCCGACCGAGGCTCATTGGCCCGGCTGGTGGATGAACAAGCCACGGACCTTTATCGCGACCCGCTCCTTATTCTGGTGCCAGCCCTCTTCATCTTGACCACCGCGCTGATGACCATGCGCCTCTTTCCCCTGGTGATGCGTCTCCTGGATAGCCTGGCCAGCGTCACCCCCTGGCTGACTCCCCATATGGCCTTGCGTCAATTGGGTCGCCAAAGCCAGGGGTATATTAACCCCTTGCTGTTGGTGATCGTCTCTCTGGCTCTGGGGGTCTACACCCTCTCGATGGCCGCCAGCCTGGACCAGTGGTTAATTGATCGAATGTATTATCGGGTGGGGGCTGATTTAACCTTCGCTCCTTTCTCGGAAAGTATTCAGGAGTCAGGCCGGGTTGATGGCGAGTGGATTCCGCCTACAGGTGAGTTTCTGGATTTAGCCGGCGTGGCTGCGGCCACGCGCGTAGGGGATTATTCGGCCAGCATCTTCTTGAGTCAGCGCGACAGCATTCGGGGGCGCTTCCTGGCCATAGACCGCCTGAACTTTCCGTCGGTAGCCTGGTTCCGCTATGATTTTGCCACTGAGACATTAGGCGCTTTGATGAACCGTCTGGCCTTATCGCCCGATGCCATCCTGGTTTCACAGGAATTTTTGGAAGCCCATCACCTCAACATCGGCGACCAAATCTCTTTGCTGGTCGCCATTAATTCGGAACTGGGGGTTTCGACCTCGTTCACCATTGCCGGAACTTATAACTATTTTCCCACCGTCTACGAAGAGGAAAAACCGACTATTCTTGGCAATCTGGACTACCTCTCTGGCTTCCTCGGCGTCACCGTGCCCCACAGCATCTGGCTGCGCCTGCATGAAGGCGTAGCTGGCAAGACCGTTTTTGAAAGTATTCCCAAAACGGGCATTGAAACTTCCCACGATCGGGATACCCAGGCTCTTATTGATCAAGAGTTAGCCAAGATGGAGCGGGTGGGGGTCTTCGGAACTTTATCAGTTGGTTTTCTGGCTGCCACTGTTATGGCCACTTTAGGGTTGCTGATTTATAGCTACGCCTCTTTACAAGATCGCCTCTATCGTTTTGCCGTTTTACGGGCAGTGGGTCTAATGCGCCGGCAAATTGTCGGTCAGGTCGTACTGGAATATATGTTCCTGACGGCTTACGGGGCGGCCGCAGGCGCCTTCATCGGCGCACTGACCTCTGAACTCTTCGTCCCCTTCTTCCGGGTGACCGGCGCTAAAGAAGTCCCTCTGCCTCCGCTGATACCCGTCATCGCCCAAGACAGCATCGGCCAACTGGCGATTATGTTTGCTAGCTTGATCATTTTGTTGGAGGTGGTCATCATCACCCTGGCCCTTTACCAACGGCTCGTCGGCGTACTGAAAGGGCATTGGGGGTAACCTGAGTAATTGACTTCGAAATAGCCTTATAGAACCAAATGTAAAAACCCTGCTGTTCAGGCCTGGACAGCAGGGTTTTTTATATGATTTTCATATATTCTTCTCATGCTATTGTCACAAAATACTGATACCCTACAAATATTAAAAAGGGCATACTTTAAACTCGGATAATACAACACCTTTGTGGGGAGGGTATCTTTGCCTCTGCCTTAACTCCCCCGATTTATTTTTTTAACTGTATTTACGTACAAGTGGACTTGTTCAGCAGCGCTCGACGTTATCTTCAGGTGATACAGGTCTTAATCTATTCGCTGTGGATAATCGTTCAGGGAGATCGCTAACTGATTCTTTTGGAGGTTCTACCGCAAGGTTTTTCTCTTGCTCCCGTAGACGTTTCAAACATTTAACCTGATAGGTGAACCGAGTGACCCAAGGAAAAATTCTTATTTTAACAAAAACCATGGATGTCGCCCATAAGCTCGACACCAAAGTCCTTACGCCCAATAGCTATGACACGACAATTTCCACTCACCCTGAAGAAGCGATCCAACTGCTTAAAACAAGTTCCTTCAAGGCTTGCATGGTTGGCTTAAGCACCTCCTCTCTATTATGTTTCCTGACACAATTGGAAGATCAGCGCTTAGAATTACCTGTAATTTTGCTATGTGAAGAAGAACAGCAAACCGTTCCTTTGGAAGTATTATCCCATAACATTGAAGGGTACATTAAATATCCGTTTGAAGTTGAGGGAACATTAGACGTCCTCCAAAAGATTCTGAAGACAACCGACGTCGAAAAAGCATATCAAGCTTTAATTGATGAACTGGTCACCTTTAACGCCTCACTGGAGGAACGTATCAGAGAAGCGACTGTTTTACAGGGTATCGGCCGTTCGGTCAATCTAACGCTGGGTTTAGATGCGGTGCTAAATCGGGTTGTCGAAACAGCGACCTCTGTTACCAAAGCTGAAGAAGGATATTTAATGCTTCTTGAGCCGGGAACCGACGAGCTTTATATCCGAGCGGCCAAAGATATGAATGATCGAAGGGCTCGGGTCATCCGGCAAAAGGTCAATGATAGTGTGGCCGGAACCGTGGTTCAATCAGGCCAGCCAATCATCCTTAGCGGCAGTTTGAACAAACGGTTCAAAGTTAAAACCGGCTATGTCGTTCAAGCATTGTTAAATGTGCCCCTTAAGGTTGGCGAACGGGTTATCGGTATTCTGGGCGTTGATAACCCCAGCCGGGACACCTCGTTTACCTTGGACGATTTAAGTCGCCTCAGTGCTTTGGCCGATAAGACAGCTACAACAATCGAAAATATCCGCGTTTATACCCAGGCCAGTAAAAACCTGACCAGACGCCTTGAAGAATTATATCTCTTGCAATCCATTATTCGGGATTTGAACGCCGTCACAGATCGAGAGCTGATCGCACAATTGGTTCTATCGCAGGCCCGCAAAGTCACCCAGGCTGAGGTGGGTGTTTTGGGTTGGTTTGGTCAAGGAGGGCCACTTTGGGTTTCGCAGGGGGCGCCCACCCACCAATTTGTTGCTGATTGCCAAACCACAAATGCCTGGCGATGGTATCAAAAAGAGATAAAAGAAATCATCACCAGTGGCGAACCGCGCTTAATCTCTGCTGCTGCCTCTGTTACCGAAACAGATGGCCCGGCCCAAAAGTTTCCCTCTCGTCTAACAGTTCCCCTCAAACGCGGAAAAATTGTAGAGGGAATTATCAACCTCGAAAGCACCCAGCCCAATCAATTTAACCATGACGATCTGAGATTCTTGCAAACGATCGCCAATCATGCCGCTCTGACCCTCCAAACCTCAGACCTTACAGAAATGATGACGGATCAGCAAGAACAATTATCCCTCCTCATGAATGGCATCGAAGATGCGGTCTGGCTGGTTAATACAAAGCTGCAAACTTTAGATATCAACCCGATCGCCTGCCACCTTTTGGGCTGGCAGGCCAAGAAGGTTGTGGGACAAAATTGTGTGACAATTTGGCCAGAAAATGGAAACAGCGGCCATCGAAAATTAGGTAGATACCTGGAACAAGCGATGGCCATCAGGGGGATGGCTTCTTTTACTCAAGGCATAACCCTTACTTTGGAAAATGGCCACATCAACTTAGTAGAAGGTGCAGCTTACCCCCTTTTCAACCAAAAACGCGTTATTGGCGCTATAGCTATTTTCAGAAAGGTATCTCCAGAACGAGATATAGAACGCTTACACGCAGATTTTATCTCTATGGCTTCACATAACTTACGCACTCCACTGATGGCGATTCAAGCTTCACTCGATTATGTATTAGAAGCCAAGCCCGACGAAGCTAAGAATAAACAACTTCTCTTGGAAGCGCGGTCACAAAGCCAGAAAATTGCCTTGTTTTTGCGGGAACTGCTAGATATGTCGCAACTGGCTTTAGGTAAAGAAATGTCGGTGAATATAAAACCGGTTAACATTTTGCCATTATTGCGATCAGTTGTAACTGATCGCAAAGTGGATATGCCTTGTATCTTGGAGGCGCCGAAAATTTTGCCGTTAATTTCTACCGATGAAACCAAACTAGATATTATTTTGCATAATTTGCTTGCTCATGCCAAACGTCGCAGTAAAACGGGCGATGTGTTAAGAATCATTGTTGAAAAGCTAGAAGAAGAAATTATCATTTCTATCGTGGACAGTGGTGAACCTATTCCGCCACAGCATTACCCGCAAATATTCTGGCACATTTACCCATTGGAAGCTAACAAAAGCACCGATTCTATGCCCTATGGATATGGCATCGGTTTATTTACTACCCGCCGCTTAGTGGAGTTGCTGGGCGGGAAGATTTGGCTCTCTCAACCCCATGCTCAAGGCGTTAGTGTAAATTTCACCTTGCCGATTTGGAGATAGTGGTATGACAAAAATATTGGTCATAGATGATGATGTCGAGTATTTAGAAAGCCTAAAGTTTATCTTGGAGAGCAATGGCTATCAAGTTATCACCACGACCAACGGTAAAGATGGCCTGAAAAAAGCCTTTAAGAATACGCCTGATCTGATCATCCTGGATTTAGTTATGCCATATATGGACGGCGTCCAAACTTGCCGTAGCTTCAAAGCCCTTACCTCCACCCCAATTATCATATTGACAGCTCGGGCTGATGAAACCTCGCTGATCCAGGGGCTAGATGCAGGAGCTGACGACTTTTTGGTCAAGCCCTGCTCGCAAAACATTTTAATGGCTAAAATAACCGCCATTTTGCGCCGAGCAAAAACACATGGCTCTATCAAAGCCCACTATTCAGATGGCTATTTAGAGTTAGAGTTGACCAAAGAAAAAGTGATCGTTAATGGTCAAGAGGCGAAATTAACTTCCACAGAGTTCCGGTTACTGGCCTATCTCTTTCGAAATGCCGATCGGGTTGTTCCCCACGAGGAACTGATCCAAGAAATATGGGGGGAACTTAGCGCCACCGATAAACGGTCGCTCAAGTTATACATCCTCTATCTACGTAGAAAGATCGAGCGAGATCCAGATAACCCGGTCTATCTAAAAACGGCCTGGGGTGTTGGCTATCGGTTTTACCTGCCTGAGTATCATCAGGCCAATGGTCACCCAAAATCGTCGAAACCCGATGAGAACTAAATTGGTTTAACTATATCCAAAATAATCACAACCTATTACAACGCTTTCTTCAAGCGCTTCTCATCTTTTTCTAATTTTACTTTCATTTTTAGTTAATATTTTGGGGTTATCATAATAACCAGATGGTAGCTGGTTCCAATCTCGGTCAGGGGTGTGTTTATCCCCCAGATCGAACCTCTTATTTGGAACCTTCCCCTCCTCCCTCCTCTGAAAGACCCGTGTAGTGGCAGCACGGGTCTTTCTGTCTTTATTAAGAAACTTAAAGGGTGATTTCACCGGCCCAACAGCTCTGGCGGCGCCCAACGGGCTATCAAGTCGAATACCCCAAATAAGGCAAACATCCCTAACACTAACAGCGAACAGATGATGACCAAATTCATATCGTTGGCCTTTGCCCCGAGCTGTACCTCAAAGGTTTCCTGACGGGTCGTTGTGGTACGGTATACATAAGCCAAAACAAGCACCAAGGCCGGCAGGGCCAGCAAGCTGACCAGCAACAAATTGAGATTATTCAGCCAGACCGGTTCTGTCTCCTGTAGAAGAAACATAAAGCTAATCAAGTTGAAGACGCTATGAATAACGATAGCCGGCAGGATCGAACCGCTCCGCCAACTGACAACCCCTAAAATAATTCCCACTAAAATCAAACCGAACAGGTCCGCCAGTTGACCATGCTGGAGGCCAAACAAGATTCCTGAGGCCAAAATAGCCCATAACGCCCCAAAACGCAGCCAGCCGCGTATGATAAAGCCGCGAAAGATAGGCTCTTCAACCAAAGGGGCCAGAATCACAACCGACACCCCCATAGCTAACTTCTCCGCTGTTGTTTGTGGTGTCGGTAAATCGGGCGCCGGGCCTATTTGAGATAGCAACCACTCAAAGGGCAAGGACACAACCGAGGCGATGGGCCAGGCCAGTACAGCAATCACCAACCCCAAACCCACGAACTGCCATCGGGTGGGATATATTCTAAAAGTTTCCCGCCAGGGTAAACGGCGCTTGTAGATCCACGCGACGAGTGGGATAATGAGTAATGCTTCACCCACTAACAAAAAGTAGATGGTCCCATGGTCACCCAAGCCTAGTTGAAGATCAATAAAGCCGTAGACCATAGCCAGGGTGAAAAGGAACATCAGTTGAACAAAGACTAAAGCCACCCCTTCCCAGGGGGCCGGTCTATTTTTGGGCATTTCGGGATAGATCGTCATGAGCGAATTAACTGTTTCACACCATTTGTGGTAGCTACCAAAACATCTGTGGCCATATCTAAAAAGAGACCATGACCCACCAAGCCAGGCCGGTCAGCCAGGCAGTCTCGAACGGCGTAGGGATCAGAGATGCCATTTTGAAAGTTACAATGGAGAATAAAATTTTGATTATCGGTTAGATAGGGCTTTNNGGCTTTGAACCATCCATACGGCGAGTAACGGTACATCCTAAAATGTCAGCCAACCAATTCGCTTGAGCCTGCCAGGCAAATTGCGTTACCTCAACCGGCAACGGCCCGTGGGTTCCCAATTGCTCGACCAACTTTGTTTCATCAACGACGATGATTAAGCGTTCGGCATAAATTTCAACCAGCTTTTCCCGTACCAGAGCCCCTCCCCACCCCTTAATTAGATTCAGATTGTGGTCCACCTCATCGGCTCCATCAACAGCAACATCTAATTTAGTATAATCAGCCAGGTCCCCCAACTGAATACCCAACGCCTCCGCCTGCTCTGCAGTCGCGTTAGACGTGGGAATACCGACAATGTTTTTTAACCGGCTTGTTCGAATTTTTTTTGCCAGTAACTCGACCACAAACTTTGTTGTAGAGCCTGTCCCCAAACCAACGACCATGTCACTTTCAATACATTCGACCGCCTTAACTGCTACTTGCTTTTTTAAGTTCATTCACCATCTCGCTAAAACCGTGTGCTGCTTTTTATTTTAAAGTAGGATTCGTCTTTAGCAAAATAGCGCCACAAATAAAGGTGGGTATGATTTATTTCACAAATGCTGAAGTTGGCTTTGACACTTCTTCGATTCTATGGTATCATCTCTTTCAGGATAAATTCAATGGACTGTTTCTCATCCAGAGGGGTGGAGGGACCGGCCCGACGAAACCCCGGCAACCTGATGTGAACCCGGTAAGGAACTTATACAGGGGGCGTATCTGGTGCCAATTCCGGCAGACATCATGTCTGAAAGATGAGCAATTAGGCAACGCTCTATAAGCCTCACACTTCAGCGTGGGGCTTTTCTTTTGGGGAACGTCCACGCGTAACTATAATAAACCCGGTTTTTCACTAAAATCAGGTCTATGTCATCAAGAAAGGCCGTTGTAGGATAAGCTTTAGCTTATCTCAATGGAGTATTTTTTCTATGCAACCAGAAAATCGGGTTTCCAGAGCCTTTAGTAATAATATAATATCAAGGAGAGAGATCAATATGACTACCCAGCCACTGACCGACATAACAGATACAAAAAAGCTTCATCGCTCTACGCGAGACGAATCACAGACCCACCGGTCGTGGACCGCCGCAGAGCAGTTTATAGACCCTCAAGCGACAAGCAACCCTGATATCGCCGAATTAGCCCGGGAGCGGATTTTGATCCTCGACGGGGCTATGGGGACGATGATTCAGCAATATAATCTGACAGAGGCTGATTATCGTGGGGAACGCCTCAAGGACCACCTAACCAACTTGAAAGGGAACAACGACTTGCTCTGCCTGACTCAACCGCATATCGTCGGCGAAATTCATCGGGACTATTTGGAAGCTGGGGCCGACATCATCGAAACCAATACCTTTAACGCCACTTCGATCTCGCAGGCTGATTATGGCACCGAAGCCCTGGCTTACGAGATAAATCTTGTCGCGGCTCAAATTGCCAAAGAAGCGGCCGCCGAATATACCAGCCGCACCCCGGACAAGCCGCGCTTTGTCGCCGGCGCTCTGGGACCAACCAACAAAACGGCCTCCCTCTCCCCCGATGTCAACGATCCCGGCAAGCGCAATGTCACCTTTGACGAGTTGGTCGCTGCCTATAAAGAGCAGACCTGTGGTCTGATTGACGGCGGCGTTGATTTACTATTGATTGAGACCATCTTCGATACTCTCAACGGCAAGGCCGCCTTTTTTGCTGTCGATGAATGTCTGGCCGAGTCGGGTCGGCAAATTCCGCTCATGGTCTCCGGCACCATCGTCGATGCCAGCGGCCGCAATCTCTCCGGCCAAACCACCGAAGCCTTCTGGAACGCGCTCTCGCACGCCAAACCCTTCAGCATCGGCCTGAACTGTTCGCTGGGCGCAAAGGAGATGCGCCCTTACCTGGAAAGCCTCGCGGACATCGCCGATACCCATGTTAGTTGTTATCCCAATGCCGGCCTGCCCAACGAATTCGGCGGTTACGACCAAACGCCGGCGGAAATTGCCGCTTATCTCAAGGATTTTGCCCGGAGCAGATTTGTCAATATCGTCGGCGGCTGTTGTGGTACCACTCCGGATCACATTCGCGCCATCGCCGAAAGCGTGGCTGATATCCCGCCCCGCTCGATCCCTGAGATTGCTCCTCTGGCTCGCTATAGTGGCCTGGAGCCACTGACCATCACCAAAGACCTTAACTTCGTCAACATTGGGGAGCGGACCAACGTCACCGGCTCAGCCCGCTTCAGAAAGCTAATTATGAATGGTGATTTGGAAACTGCCGTCCAGGTTGCCGCTGATCAGGTGGAAAATGGGGCCCAGGTGATTGATGTGAATATGGATGAGGGCATGCTTGACGGTGAAGAAGCCATGGTTCATTTTTTGAATCTGATTGGCAGCGAGCCGGAAATCGCCCGGGTGCCGATTATGATCGACTCCTCGAAGTGGTCGGTCATCGAAGCGGGCCTCAAATGTGTGCAGGGGAAGGCCATCGTCAACTCGATCAGTCTCAAAGAGGGGGAAGAAGCATTCAAATATCAGGCTCACATGATTAAACGTTATGGGGCGGCGGTGGTGGTTATGGCTTTCGATGAGCAAGGCCAGGCCGACACTATCGAACGCAAAGTCGAGATTTGCACCCGCGCCTACCGTATCCTGACGCAAGAGGTGGACTTCCCGCCGCAGGACATCATCTTCGATCCCAATATCCTGACCATCGCCACCGGCATCGAAGAACATAATAACTACGCCATTAATTTCATCGAAGCCACCCGGATCATCAAAGAAACCTTCCCCCAGGTCAAAGTCAGCGGCGGGGTCAGCAATATCTCCTTCTCCTTCCGAGGGAACAACGTCGTCCGTGAAGCTATGCACACTGCTTTTTTGTATCACGCGATTAAGGCCGGGCTCGACATGGCCATCGTCAACGCTGGACGGCTCCCTATCTACGAAGACATCCCTGAGGATCTGTTAGAGCGGGTAGAAGATGTCCTCTTCAACCGCCGCCCTGACGCCACCGATCGGCTTATCAGCTTCGCCGAAACGGTCAAAGGGGAGGGAATGCAGAAGACTGAAGATAAAGCCTGGCGCAACTTGCCCGTTAACGAGCGGTTAGCCCACGCCCTGGTCAAAGGGATCGCCGATTACGTCGAAGCGGATACCGAAGAGGCACGCCAAAACTACGACCAACCTCTACAAGTCATCGAAGGCCCGCTGATGGAGGGTATGAATATCGTCGGCGACCTGTTTGGCAGCGGAAAGATGTTCTTGCCCCAAGTAGTCAAGAGCGCTCGGGTGATGAAAAAAGCGGTCGCCTACCTTCTTCCCTTTATCGAGGCTGAAAAAGAGGCCTCGGGCAACGGCCAAGCCGCCGGCAAAATCGTCATGGCCACCGTCAAAGGGGATGTGCACGATATCGGCAAGAATATCGTCGGGGTCGTTTTAGGCTGCAATAATTACGAGGTGATCGACTTGGGGGTGATGGTTCCGGCCGAAAAAATATTGCAGACCGCTATAGACGAAAAGGCCGACATGGTTGGCCTGAGCGGGCTGATTACCCCCTCCCTAGACGAGATGGTCCATGTGGCCAAAGAGATGAAGCGCCAGGGCTTCGACATTCCTCTGCTCATCGGCGGGGCGACCACCTCCAAAATTCATACCGCGGTCAAAATTGCCCCGGCCTATTCCCAGCCGGTGGTCCACGTCCTGGATGCTTCTCGCAGTGTCGGCGTGGTCGAGAAACTTCTCAACCCCAGATCGAAGGCAGATTTTGTGGCCGGGGTGGTTGATGAGTATCAATCACTCCGCGAAAACCATCGCCGCAAACGGACTCGAAAAGCGCTTCTGAATCTGGAGACGGCCAGGGCCAAAAAACTCGGCCTTGACTGGACTGAGACCCATATCGACCCACCCAGCTTCACCGGTCTCAAAGTCTTTGACCCGGTTGACCTCCGGGAGATCCGCGACTATATTGACTGGACTCCCTTCTTCCACGTCTGGGAGTTAAGCGGCGTCTATCCCGACATCCTGCGCCATCCAACCAAAGGGGCCGAAGCCAGCAAGCTTTTCAGCGATGCTCAGGCCCTCCTCGAAACGATCATCGACCAGAACTTGCTGACTGCCCGGGCCGTTATCGGCTTCTACCCGGCCAACAGCGTCGGCGACGATATTGAGCTATATACCGACGAGGGCCGCAGCGACGTCTTGACCACCTTCCACACCCTGCGCCAGCAGAACGATAAAGGCCCTGACCGCCCCTGCTTGGCCCTGGCTGACTTCATCGCCCCCAAAGAGACAGGCCGGCCGGATTATCTGGGCGGCTTCGCCGTCACCGCCGGAATCGGGGCCGGCGAATTGGCCGCCGCTTATGCCGCCGAGCACGACGATTACAACAGCATTATGGTCAAGGCCCTGGCCGACCGCCTGGCCGAAGCGTTGGCCGAGCTGATGCACGCTCGGGTCCGCCGCAAATACTGGGGCTACGCCCCTGATGAAAACCTGAGCAATGAAGAGTTGATCAAAGAAAAGTATCAGGGCATCCGTCCCGCCCCTGGCTATCCCGCCTGTCCCGACCACACCGAAAAGCGTCTCCTCTTCGACCTATTACAGGCGGAAAAGCACGCCGGCATTACGCTGACCGAGCATTTCGCTATGCTCCCGGCGGCCTCCGTCAGCGGCCTCTATTTCGCCCATCCCGAGGCACGCTACTTCAACGTGGGCAAGATTGACCGGGATCAAATAGAGGATTACGCCCAACGAAAAGGCATGTCGGTGGCAGAGGCCGAGCGGTGGCTGCGCCCGAATTTGGGGTATGAGGCGGGTTAGGCCCGTCCGCGTTGATTTTAGGGAACTATTCACTATCTGTCACGCATGCGTGAGGCGCGAAGCGACGAAGAATCCCCGCTTCACCCGCGGATGAGACTCTTCGGCTTCGCTTCGCTCCGCCTCGCCTCAGAGTGACAAGGTGAATAGTTACGATTTTAGGTCATTTAACCTGAGAAAAGGTTGCATTGTTATTCTAGGTCTTCAGAATGAGAGGTAAGTAGATCTTTCTTTGCAGGTTGACCGTTGTAGTCGCCATCGTCGTGACCGTGACTGATGGATCAACTGAAGTCGTTCCACTGACGACAACCAGGTTCACCAACGGACCTGGCAGGTCATTTTCTTTGATGGTGTAGGTCAAGATAGTGGTCGCACTCTGCTGAGGAGCCAGGGTGCTGGGGCTGAAGAGGACCGCTCCCAACTTATCGTCGCTGCCCTTTATCGCGCTCAAGGTAAAGTTGCCACTATTAGTCACCCGATAGGTGTAAGTGATCCTCTGGCCTACCTCGCCCGTGCTGACATCGGCCAGTTTGGCCACCGTCAGCGCGGGCGTGTAAACCTGAGTGGGCGGGTTGCTCAGAGGCACCGTCGCTACACTCGCCCCTGTGACTGTAGCCAGCGGACCTACCAAGGTTGCGCCACTGACTTCGACCGTATTGATCAGCGGTCCCGGTAGTTCGCTGGCTTTGATGGTATAGATCAAAGTGCCGGTCGTACTCTGCTCAGGGATCAGCGAGGTCGAATTGAAGGGCACTGAGCCCAGTTTATCGTCGCTGCCCGCCAGTCCGGTCAGCGTGACGTTGCCACTGTTAGTCACCCAGTAGGTGTAGGTGACTGTCTGGCCCACCTCGGCGGCGCTAACATCGGCCAGCTTGGTCACCGTCAACGCGGGTGTGTAAACCCGAGTGGGCGGACTACTCAGAGCCACCGTGGCTGTGTCTGTTGCTGTGACGGTGACCAGCGGCTCAACTAAGCTTGTGCCGCTGACAATGACGGTATTGGTCAGCGGACCCGGCAGATCACTCGATTTAACGGTGTAGGTCAAACTTCCTCCTGTAGACTCGTCGGGAGCTAGCGTGCTGGGGTTGAAGGTGATCGGCCCCAATTTGTCATCGCGACCCGTCACCCCACTCAGGGTGATTTCGCCCCTATTAGTGACCCGGTAAGTATAAGTAATTGTTTGTCCCACTTCGGCTGTGGAGACACCTGCGATCTTCAGTATGCTGATCGCGGGTGTGCTCGTCTGCGGCGGCGTGCTGGCCAGACTTACGGTCGCTACCCCGGTCGCCATGACGGTGACCAGCGGGCTAACCGGAGTCGTACCACTGACGATGACGGTGTTAGTCAGCGGTCCCGGTAGGTCATTCACGCTAATCGTGTAGGTCAAACTTGCGACTGTACTCTGATCGGGAGACAGGATGTCAGGACTGAAAGTGACCGGCCCCAGTTTATCGTCGGTAGCCGTGACTCCATTCAAGGTGACGTTGCCACTATTGGTCACCCAGTAGGTATAAGTGATCGTCTGATCCACCTCGGCCGTGCTGATATCGGCCAGCTTAGTCACGGTAATCGCGGGTGTGTAGACCTGGGTGGGCGGACTGATCAGGCTCACCGTGGCCACCCCTGTCATCGCCACAGTGACCGGCGGGTCAACTGAAGTCGTACCACTGACCTCGACGGTGTTGGTCAGCGGTCCCGGCAGATCATCCACGCTAATCGTATAGGTCAAAGTGCCGGTCGTACTTTGCTCAGGAACCAGAGAAGTGGAATTGAGGGAGACTGAGCCCAGCTTATCGTCGCTGACCGCCAGCCCGGTTAGGGTGACGTTGCCGCTGTTGGTCACCCGGTAGGTGTAAGTGACTGTCTGGCCCACCTCGGCGGCGTTAACATCGGCCAGTTTGAGCACCGTCAGCGCCGGCGTGTAAACCTGAGTGGGCGGATTGCTCAGAGCCACTGTTGCTACACTTGTCCCTGTGACCGTAGCCAGCGGACCTGCCAGGGTTGTGCCACTGACCTCGACAGTGTTGATCAGCGGGCCGGGGAGGTCATTGGCTCTGATAGTATAGGTCAAGGCACTGGTCGCGCTCTGCTGAGGAGCCAGGGTATTGGGACTGAAGAGGACCGCTCCCAGCTTATCGTCGGTGCCCGTTACACCGCTCAAGGTGACGGTCCCGCTATTAGTCACCCAGTACGTGTAAGTGATCGTCTGATCCACCGTAGCAGCGCTGACATCGGCCAGCTTGGTCACGGTGAGCACAGGTGTGTAGACCTGGGTAGGCGGACTGATTAGGCTCACCGTAGCCCCCCCTGTCATCACCACAGTGATCGGCGGATCAACTGAAGTCGTACCACTGACCTCGACGGTGTTGGTCAGTGGCCCTGGCAGATCATCCACGCTAATCGTGTAGGTCAAGGTGCCGGTCGTGCTTTCGTCGGGGGCCACCATATTCGGGCTGAAGGTGATCGGCCCCAGTTTGTCATCATCTCCCGCCAGCCCGGTCAGGGTGACAGTCCCGCTATTAGTCACCCAGTAAGTGTAGGTGATCGTCTGATCCACCTTGGCGGTGCTGACATCGGCCAGCTTAGTTACGGTGATCGCGGGTGTGTAGACCTGGGAAGGCGGACTGATCAGGCTAACTGTGGCCACTCCTGTCGCTGTGACCGTAGCTAGCGGCTCAACCAAGCTTGTGCCGCTGACAATGACAGTATTGGTCAGCGGACCCGGCAGATCACTTGTTTTGACGGTGTAGGTCAGACTTGTGGCTGTGCTTTGGTCGGGCGTCAGGGTACTGGAACTGAAGGAGACCAGCCCCAGTTTGTCGTCGACGCCGCTCACCTCGCTCAAGGTGATATTGCCACTATTAGTCACCCAGTAGGTGTAGGTGATCGTCTGATCCACCTCGGCCGTACTGACATCGGCCAGCTTAGTTACGGTGATCGCGGGTGTGTAGACCTGGGCGGGCGGACTGATCAGAGATACTGTTGCTACACCTGTCCCCGTGACTACAGCCAGCGGCCCAACCGAGGTCGTGCCGCTGACCTCGACAGTATTGGTCAGTGGTCCTGGCAGATCATCCACGCTAATCGTATAGGTCAACGTCCCTGTCGTGCTTTCGTCGGGGGCCAACATGTTCGGACTGAAGGTGACCGGCCCCAGTTTATCATCGTCTCCCGACAGCCCGGTCAGGGTGACGTTGCCGCTGTTGGTCACCCAGTAGGTGTAAGTGATCGTCTGGCCTACCTCGGCCGTGCTGACATCAGCCAGCTTGGTCACGGTAATCGCGGGCGTGTAGACCTGGCCAGGAGGGGTAATCAGGTTAACAACCGCTGTTGCCGTGCTTGTTACGGTGATCACCGGACCGGTCGAAGTTGTGCCGGTCATGGTGACCGTGTTGAGCAGAGGACCTGGCAGGTCGCTGGCCTTGACCGTGTAGGTCAAAGTACTGGTTGCACTCTGGTTGGGAGACAGGGTAGTGGGGCTAAAGATGACCGCCCCCAGTTTATCATCGTGGCCTATCACGCCGGTCAAAGTGATCGGGCCGCTGTTGGTCGCCCGGTAAGTGTAGGTGATCGTCTGGCCCACCTCGGCTGAGGTGACGGCGGTTTTACGGGCGATTAAAGTGGGCGCGTTATCGCCTTTGAGAGGGCCACCGACCGCCAGGGCATACGGTTGGCTGGCGATAGGCACATTGAAGCTGTGCACCTCCACCCGATACTGGCCGGGCGAGGGGTTATGGATAACCACCCCCTCCACATTGTTTAGGCGATCGCCAGAAGCGACATTATTGCCATAGTACGTTGCGCCGCCCGGCTCAATGACGACCAGATCGAGGTCGTTCACCAATTGGGTACCGGCGGAGAGGGAAGCGGGCGGGTCAGTCCAGGTCAGCATGACCCGCAGAGGTTGGGTATTGGTTAGCACGGTCAGAGGCCGGCTGAGGGTGTGGGTGTAACTGATTACCTGGCCGGTGACCAAACCGGCCGTGTGGTCATCCAACCACAAGGCATAGGGGGTGGGCGCGCCGATAAAGCCGAGGTCGGCCCGGCCCCAACCGGCTACGCTGTTGGGTTGCGCGAAGGGAATCTCCTGCTGTGGCCCGGTGCCGTATTGTCCCGGCGCTATATCCTGAGTTGTGTTGAGCATGGCTGCTTTGACGGCGGCCGCGCTCGGATTGGCCAACCCCTGATTGATAAGCCACTGGCGTACCAGCGCACCGGCGCCGGCGACCAGCGGCGTCGTCCTCGAGGTTCCACTGGAATAGACATAATCGGGGTTGGTTTCGTGCACCCCGGAGAGGATACCCGCGTCGGGATCATGTGACCTATTCGAGACATTATTGGTGCCCGGCGCGACGATATCCGGCTTGACCCGCCCGTCGTCGGCAGGTCCCCGTGAGGAGAAGGCGGCCATGCCGTTGGGGTCGTCGGCCATAAGGTCGCTGGCAATAGGCTCAGTTGCAAAGCACAAGTACGGATTAGAGTCGTTCCAGGTTGTAGAGCCCAACCCACCCGAGCTGCGATTACTTTCTGAGGCCCCAATCGTCACAACGTTTTTGGCCGTTCCCGGGGCGATGAGTGAGTCGGGATCAATTACCCCATCACCACCACTGCAAAACCAGAGCCCGGGGAGGATTTCTACCAGTGTGCCATCTTTACCTGAGTTGCCGGCAGCAAAAAAGATGGCCATATCGGGATGGTCCCACATGAATTGATCGGTCCGCTGTGAGCCGTAGGTATACCCCCCATAGGCCGCTGCGGTGTCACTAATCGGTCCGGTCACATCACCCCAACTATCCGAATGTAGACGCGCACCGTCGGTGTAAGCCTGGGAGAACAACTGGTAGTAATCAGGATCTAAGCCGATGATTCTATTATCTGGCGAGGCTTCAAAGGCTTGAATGACCAGGCTGGCCTCCGGGGCAACGCCGGCGAACGAGTTTGTGTACACGTGTTGCGCTGGATTCGCCCCCGATTGGACGCCGGCCCCGGCCACCGATCCGGCTGCATGGGTCCCATGCCCGTGGTTATCGGCCCAATCGCCCCCGGCCGACAAAACATGGGTGGCTACAATGCGTCCGGCAAAATCGGGGCTCAAGGTTGCCATATCGCCCGTATCCAGACCGGTATCGGCGATGGCGATGATTTGATCCGTGCCAAACAACTGGTGATTTTGCCAGACGGGATCGACATTCATAATCGCCCGGGCGAAGTCGTTCACCAGCCGCGGCCGTCCGGCGGGTTCGATCCAGCGCACAGATTCCAAATTGGCCACCCGTAACAATAAGGCTACATCGGCGGCCACGTCCCGAGTCAGGCCGCGGGCCTGCAAGTCACGGGCCAGCGCGCCGCTATCATCCGGCCAGCCGATAATCCGCACCTGCCCCACCTGGTTATCGCCACGCGCGATGGCTCGCAAGAGGGCCGGGGCGAGCTTGTCAGCCAACACAAATGAGGTCCGGGTGTAAACCTGCGGTAAGCGGGCGGCGGCGTTGAGTTGCGCGGGGCTGCCCCGCACGAGATAGGCATAGTCCGGCAAATACTCCAGGATTTTCACGCCGCTCCCTTCGAGCGCTTGACGATCGGCGAGCGTAATCGGTCCATGTAACTGAATGATGGCATACGAACCGGGAGCGGGGGCAGCTAAGGCTGCTGTGGGGGCCAGTTGTGTCGCCGTTCGTGCATCAAACGTGCCCCGATGGAGGCGGAGATGTGGTCCAGGCAGGGGTTGGCTGGCTACAGGCTTTAAAACCAGGATGCTACTCAAGAGCAGCATTAAAAAGCCAAGGGTGGCGGAAAATATGGCCATACGCCTATACCGATTCCTAAACAAGGCCACATTCCACAAACCACCCTTCGGTTTATGAAACTCGATCTTCATTTATTTGCCTTCCTTATCTTCACCAAAAATTCTTGCAGCCCGACCCAGTCAGTCACCCATGGGGTTAAAAGAAGAACCAAGAAGAGGAAAAGCGAGGAAAAAAGCGAAGAAAGTGAGGAATCGAGGGCTACGCTAATTATAGTCTAACATCTCTATTGATATTGCACAATAGAAGACGGGAAAACCTATTACCGGCATGTCACATAAGCCACAACCGCCGTGAGGAGATAGACCCCCGCCCCCACCAGCAAAACGCTACTGAAACCGGCCAGCAGGGCCAGGGCCACCGCGCCGGTCGAGCCGACCACCGTCATCACCCCGTTCACCGTCCAGCCCAGGGCTACGTGTCGATCCCCTGACGGAAATTGACCTACAGCGCGTAACCCTTGCGGAAAGGGCATGCCCATCAAGAGGGCCAGCGGCAGCAAACTGATAGTCACAACCAGCACCCGGGTTGTCATTTCGCCGGCGAAAAAGATCTGGCTGAGCCGGGGCCAGAGAAACGCCCACAGCAAAATCAACGAAACGACCCCTAATGCTGGCCAGGCCAGGCGATGTCTCTGAGTTGATCCAGTCCAACGCCCGGCCAGACCGCTGCCAACGCCACCGCCAACCAGCAGAACGGCCAGCACGGTAGTCACCGCCAGGGTAGGATGCCCTAA
>JABAHQ010018819.1_pt2 | contig 29715 bp, 32 predicted proteins | sample 7062091 | NCBI WGS metagenome assembly JABAHQ01 (sample SAMN14534359, study PRJNA622989) | marine sediment metagenome | biome: marine biome [ENVO:00000428]; feature: marine pelagic biome [ENVO:01000023]; material: deep marine sediment [ENVO:00002113] | place: India: Gulf of Kutch | collected... | reverse complement strand
TTTCGGTGCCTGGCTGAGAGTTATCCTGGCTGGTAGTGACGATATGTGACCAATAGCGTCACTCCGTGCGTGCGTTGTTTGCAGGTGGTGGCAACTGCGCTATAAGGCGGCAAAGATTGGAGCGAGATCGCCATGAGCGAAAATATTTCTCTGTCCGGGTTGGCTCGGCAGATGGTGTTGGCTGGTGTACTGGATGAGCGGACAGCACAGCAGGCGCAGGTTCAGGCGCTGCGAAACAAAACATCCTTCGTTACCTACGTTGTCCAGAACAAATTGGCAAAGGGGCGTGCCGTCGCTGAAGTTGCCTCGGAGCAGTTCGGCGTTGCGCTCTTGGATCTGGCGGCTCTGGACAAGGAGGTGCCGCCCAAGGATGTCGTCAGCGAGAAGCTGGCTCGCCAGCATCGCTTGCTCCCGCTGGCTAAGCGCGGCAATAAGCTTTACGTGGCCGTTTCAGATCCGGCGAACCATCAGGCGATTTCCGATATTCAGTTCAGTACTGGGTTAACCACCGAGGCCATCCTCGTCGAGGACGACAAGCTCGGGGACGCCATCGATAAGTTTTTCGATAATGGTTCAACCGGTCTGGAGGATCTGGGCGACGTGGATCTCGACGGGGTGGATGTCGAGACCGTTTCGGATGACATAAAAGGAGACGATGGCGGTGCGGAGGCTGACGATGCGCCGGTCGTGCGCTTCGTCAACAAGATGCTGCTCGACGCCATTCGTGGGGGCTCATCAGACCTCCATTTCGAGCCCTATGAAAAGGCCTATCGAGTACGGTTGCGTACTGACGGAATTCTGCATGAGGTGGCGCGTCCGCCCATTCAACTGGCGCCTCGAATTTCGGCGCGTCTAAAGGTCATGGCAGGGCTGGATATCTCCGAGCGGCGCAAGCCGCAGGATGGCCGGATCAAGATGAAGCTCTCCAAGAGCAAGGCCATCGATTTCCGGGTCAACACGCTACCGACCCTGTGGGGCGAAAAGATTGTAATGCGGATTCTTGACCCCTCAAGTGCTCAAATGGGCATCGATGCGCTGGGATATGAGGAGGATCAGAAGGATCTGTATATGAATGCTCTGCGGCAACCCCAGGGCATGATTCTCGTGACCGGTCCGACGGGCTCCGGTAAGACGGTATCCCTCTACACCGGGTTGAACATCCTCAACACCGTCGATGTGNNTGCGTCAGGACCCGGACATCATCATGGTGGGGGAGATCCGCGATCTGGAGACCGCCGAGATGGCGATCCAGGCGGCGCAGACGGGACATATGGTGATGTCGACGCTTCATACCAATAGCGCTGCGGAAACCCTGACGCGTCTGCGCAACATGGGGGTGCCTGCGTTCAACATCGCGACCTCCGTGAACCTGATCATTGCTCAGCGTCTGGCACGAAAGCTCTGCAATAGCTGCAAGAAAGAGGTTGATGTCCCCCGTGACGTTTTGCTGCGCGAAGGGTTCCCTGAGCAGAAGCTTGGAACCTTCAAGATTTATGGTCCGGTAGGTTGCGACAACTGCAAGGGCGGCTACAAGGGGCGCGTCGGTATTTATGAAGTGGTTAAAATTACGCCATCGTTGTCGCGGATTATCATGGAAGACGGAAACTCCATCGATATTTCAACCCAGATGCGCAAAGACGGCTTCAACGACCTGCGGACCTCGGCTTTGCTCAAGGCCATGCAGGGCGTGACCAGCCTCGAAGAAGTCAATCGGGTCACCAAGGATTAAGCATGGCGCAGAAAGCGATCAGAACCAGTGTGTTCAGCTGGGAGGGAACCGACCGCAAGGGCAGCAAGGTCAAGGGTGAGCTTAGTGGTGCGAGCCCGGCGCTGGTGAAGGCGCAATTGCGCAAGCAGGGGATCAATCCACAGAAAGTGCGCAAGAAGTCCGTGTCTCTGTTTGGAGCGGGCAAGAAAATTAAACCCATGGATATCGCGCTGTTCACCCGACAGATGGCGACGATGATGAAAGCCGGTGTGCCGTTGCTGCAATCCTTCGATATCATCGGTGAGGGTTTCGACAATCCGAGCATGCGCAAGCTGGTGGATGACCTGAAGCAGGAGGTTGCGGCAGGTAACAGTTTCGCGACGGCTTTGCGCAAGAAGCCACAATACTTCGATGACCTGTATTGCAACTTGGTCGATTCCGGTGAGCAATCCGGTGCCTTGGAAACCTTGCTCGATCGCGTGGCGACCTACAAGGAAAAGACTGAAGCATTGAAGGCCAAGATCAAGAAGGCGATGAACTATCCCATTGCGGTAGTGTTGGTGGCGGTCATTGTGTCGGCCATTCTGTTGATCAAGGTGGTGCCACAGTTCCAAGAGGTGTTTGCCAACTTCGGGGCCGAGCTTCCGGCTTTTACCTTGATGGTAATTGGGTTGTCGGAAGCGCTCCAGGAGTGGTGGTTCATTGTTCTGGTGGGGCTGATTGCGGGAGCTTTTGCTTTCAAGGAGGCGCACAAGCGCTCCGAGAAATTTCGCAACTGGTTCGATCGTTTGCTGCTGAAGGTACCGGTTGTTGGTGACATTCTTTACANNCTTTACAAGTCATCGGTCGCCCGCTTCGCCCGCACTCTATCGACGACTTTCGCTGCGGGCGTGCCACTTGTGGATGCGCTGGATTCGGTGGCGGGGGCTACGGGCAACGTAGTCTTTCGAGCTGCGACTATGAAAGTCAAGAATGATGTATCCACCGGCATGCAACTTAATTTCTCCATGCGTACTACGGGTGCCTTCCCAACCATGGCGGTTCAAATGACGGCGATCGGCGAAGAGTCTGGTTCGCTTGATGAGATGCTCGCCAAGGTTGCGACTTTCTACGAGGATGAAGTCGATAACATGGTAGATGGCCTGACTAGCCTGATGGAGCCGATGATCATGGCTGTACTCGGGGTTCTGGTGGGCGGCTTGATCATTGCCATGTACCTTCCGATATTCCAGCTCGGCTCTGTAGTTTAAACGTATGTTTATTGATCTTTTGGCCAGCCATGTGCTGGCCTTTGTTTTGTCTGCTGCAGTGCTCGGTCTGCTGGTTGGCAGCTTTCTCAATGTCGTCATCTACCGTGTGCCGATCATGATGCAGCGCGAATGGCGCATGCAGGCGCGGGAATACTTGGAGTATCCGCCCGAGCCAATTGGGGAGCGTTTCAATCTACTGGTGCCGAGTTCACGCTGCCCTCACTGCGGTCATCGTATCCGTGCCTGGGAGAACATTCCCTTGGTCAGCTGGCTGGCGCTGCGTGGAAAGTGCTCGTCTTGTCAGGCGCCGATCAGCTGTCGATATCCGTTGGTTGAGCTGGCGTGTGGCGTGCTATCCGGATACGTGGCATGGCATTTCGGTTTTTCCTGGCAGGCAGGGGCGATGCTTCTGCTGACCTGGGGGTTGCTGGCGATGAGCATGATCGATGTCGATCATCAGTTGCTGCCTGACTCGCTCGTGCTGCCGCTCTTGTGGTTAGGGTTGATTGCCAACAACTTTGCTCTGTTCGCCTCTCTCGAGGATGCGCTGTGGGGGGCGATAGCCGGTTACCTGAGCCTATGGTCCGTTTATTGGCTGTTCAAGCTGATCACAGGCAAAGAGGGTATGGGCTACGGCGATTTCAAGCTGCTGGCGATGCTTGGTGCCTGGGGCGGCTGGCAGGTTCTGCCGCTCACCCTCTTGCTGTCTTCGGTAGTCGGCGCCGTGCTTGGCAGTATTCTGCTGAGGGTGCAGCGGGCTGAAAGTAGTACGCCCATTCCGTTCGGGCCGTATCTGGCGATAGCGGGGTGGATTGCGTTGCTTTGGGGCGACCGAATTACCGAAAGCTACCTCCAGTTCGCTCGCTTCTAGCTCCGCTCGGTCGGTCGACCTGTCACGATCAGCTTTTCTCTGTCGTCCTATTTCGAACGCTGAGGCTTGCGCACAGCTCGCCGAGTGGTTACTACTGCGCGCGTCTTATTTGGCCTGGGATATTAGACGGATGAAGCCTTGGGTTCTCGGGTTGACCGGCGGTATTGGCAGTGGCAAGACTGCAGTGGCAAACCAGTTTGCAAGTCTTGGCGTGCATGTAGTCGATGCCGATGAAGCGGCGCGTTGGGTCGTTGAGCCCGGCCGCCCGGCGTTGCGGCAGATTGCTGAGCATTTCGGCGATGCCGTACTGCTGCCAGAGGGCGGCTTGAATCGTGCTGTGCTGCGTGAGCGAGTATTTGCGAATACGGCTGAGCGCCAATGGCTCGAGAGCCTTTTGCATCCTATGATTCGCGCCGAGGTGGCGCAGCACCTGGCGGCAGCGACGTCTCCTTACGCCATCATGGTGTCTCCGTTGCTTATAGAAACCGGGCAGTATCGCCAGGTCGAGCGTGTACTGGTGGTCGATGTGCCAGATACTCTCCAGGTCGTTCGTACCGCGGCCCGTGATCAGGCAACTGAAGAGCAGGTGCGGGCGATTATCCAGGTCCAGGCCAGGCGGGAGGAGCGCCTGCGGCATGCGGACGATGTCCTTGTGAATGACCGTGATCTGGCGTGGCTCAAATCGGAAGTCGAACGCTTGCACCACTTCTATCTGACATTGCGAGGAGGCCAGGAATGACCGCGACTGTAGTCGAGTGCCCCACCTGCGGGGCGCCAGTGGAGTGGGGGCCTCAGAGCCCAAGTCGGCCGTTTTGCTCTGAGCGCTGCAAACTCATCGATCTTGGGGCTTGGGCTGCGGAGNNATTCCCGGAAGCGATCTGGAGGATGAGCTGTTTTCCGGTGATCTGCCGCCCCGCGAGCATTGACTCGCAGTTTCCTCATTTATCTTCTTTCCAGGGCGCCTGCAGGTAGCGGCTCTGGTTGAAGCTTTCCATCCAGTCCGGATAGAAGACGACCAGCGCCGTGATTGCCGTGCCGTTGATGAACGCCTCGGGAAACATCACAAGCCAGATGTAGCCGGCAAAGTCTTCCAGCCAGGGTGGCATCGGGTAGCGGCCATCGATCAGCAGTATGCCGAGGGATGCCAGGATGCAGGCCAGGGCGGCGAGTGCCGCTGGAAAGAAGCCCGCAAAGAAGATGAAGACGAAGAGGTTGCGCGGCTGGGATCGCTCCACCAGGCGGGCGCAGATGACTGTGACAAAGACCGGGATCAACACCAGCAGCACGCCGTTGGTCCCCAGGGCGGTGAGATGCTGATGGCCGGTAAGGGTCAGGCCCAGCTGGGCCGCCAGGGCTGCGATGATCGCCAGCGGCCAATCGAGCAGCAGGGTAACTGCCGTCAGTCCGATGAAGTGGAATGAAAGACCGGAGTCGAAGTCCCGGCGAACCAACCACAGCAGAAAGATGGCCAGCATCGCTCCGAACAGCAGGTGTTGCCTTCGCGCATCGCTGAAGAGCTCGACCCAGGGGGCGCGCCACGCCGCCCAGAGCAAGGCAAGCGAATAGATCAGCCAACCTGCGAAAAGGGTGGAGGGAGCTAGGAGATGCGCGGCGATCATCCTGTCGGATCCTGTGTGTCGTTACCTGAAACTGCCGATGGCTCGTTTTTTCTGTGTCAGGGGGCCGGATTCGGTTGCGCCGTATGAATGGCGTCGATGGCTGCCAAGACTTCGTTCGACAGTGTCAGATCAAGGCTGCCGATATTGGATTCGAGCTGCTGCAGTGTCGTGGCACCGATGATATTGCTGGTGACGAAGGGCCGGGATGTTACGTAGGCAAGGGCCATCTGCGCGGGCTCCAGGCCATGCTGGTGGGCCAGGGCGACATAGCGGGAACAGGCGGCTCGTGCCTGTGGGTTGTTGTAGCGTGCGAAGCGCTGGAATAGTGAAAGTCGCGCATTCGCCGGGCAGGCGCCGTTTTCGTATTTGCCGCTCAGCATGCCGAACGCCAGTGGCGAGTATGCCAGCAGTCCGCACTGTTCACGCATGCTGATCTCCGCCAGGCCCACCTCAAAGCTGCGGTTGAGGAGGTTGTAGGGGTTCTGTATCGAGACGGCGCGCGGCCATTTGTGCGTCTCGGCCAGTTGAAGGTACTTCATGGCGCCCCAGGGGGTCTCGTTGGAAATGCCAATGTGACGGATTCGACCCGCTCTGACTTCGTCATCAAGGGCGGCAAGCGTTTCTTCCAGAGGTGTGAAATCGTCGTCCGGCAGGTGCTGGTAGCCCAAACGCCCGAAAAAGTTCGTGCTGCGNNAAAGGTCGATCCAGTCGGTTTGCAGTCGGCGCAGGCTGTCATCCAGGGCGGTGCGAATGTGCTCACGGTTGAATCGCGGACGGCCGTTGCGAATGTGGCTGATGCCGTTGCCGGGGCCGGCGATCTTGGTTGCGAGTATCCAGTCGGCTCGATCGCCGCGGCTGTTGAAGTAGTTGCCAATGTACTGCTCGGTGGTGGCGTAGGTTTCCGGGCGCGGCGGAACGGGATACATCTCCGCAGTATCGATGAAGTTGATGCCAGCGGCTTTGGCCATGTCGATCTGAGCGAAGGCGTCAGCCTCGGTGTTCTGCTCGCCCCATGTCATGGTGCCGAGGCAGAGTGAGCTTACGTTCAGGTCGGTTCGGCCGAGTGGACGAAATTCCATGGAGTGCCTCCGGGCTGGCGAAAGTTTTAGGGATGCGAGATTAACGAAGTTCGCCCAATAGATGACATGAGAGTGATCGCGACCGCCCGAAGTGCCCGATGGGGCTCTGGCATATAGCGCGGTGCATGCGCGCCGGCGCTTGCTGAGATGACGGGCGCTTCGGAACTCCGAGAGGATAAATGTTGGTTGCTATTTTTCTGGCAATCAGGATAATTCCGCAGCCTGTCGGCGGGGATGCCTAGCCCGTCGACGCAAGCCAATGGTAGGGGATGCCTAGCCTACCGAACCACTGCCGTGGCGGACGCGCTGACCCGAGCCCCCGATAGCGTCTGTTTCCGGCTGCCCTGTTCTTGTCAGGGCGAGCACTATTCAGTAAGATTCGCCGTCTTATTTTCAGGGCGGCCCCTGAGGCTATAACGAATGAAGACATTTACTGCTAAACCGGAAACCGTCAAGCGCGACTGGTTCGTCGTCGACGCTGCCGGCCAGACCCTGGGTCGTCTGGCCACCGAAATCGCCAGCCGCCTGCGTGGCAAGCACAAGCCGGAATACACCCCGCACGTCGATACCGGCGATTACATCGTCGTGATCAATGCTGAGCAAGTGCGTGTTACCGGTGCCAAGACCAGCGACAAGATGTACTACTCTCACTCCGGTTTCCCGGGTGGCATCAAGTCGATCAACTTCGAGAAGCTGATCGCCAAGGCGCCCGAGCGCGTGATCGAGACCGCGGTCAAGGGCATGCTGCCGAAGAACCCGCTGGGTCGCGACATGTATCGTAAGCTGAAGGTCTACAAGGGTGCCAATCACCCGCACACCGCTCAGCAGCCCCAAGAACTGAAGATTTAACGGAATAGTTCAATTATGTCGGCGACTCAAAATTACGGCACTGGCCGTCGCAAGACTGCAACCGCGCGCGTCTTCCTGCGCCCGGGCACTGGCAAGATTTCCATCAACAACCGTGAGCTGGATAATTTCTTCGGCCGCGAAACTGCTCGCATGGTCGTGCGTCAGCCGCTGGAGCTGACCGAGACCGTCGAAAAGTTCGATATCTACGTCACCGTTCTGGGTGGTGGTGTCAGTGGTCAGGCTGGTGCTATCCGCCACGGTATCACTCGTGCGCTGATCTCCTACGACGAGAGCCTGCGTAGCCCGCTGCGCAAGGCTGGCTTCGTCACTCGTGACGCCCGCGAAGTCGAGCGTAAGAAGGTCGGTCTGCGCAAGGCACGCAAGCGTCCGCAGTACTCCAAGCGCTAATTCGCGCTTTCAAAGAAACGCCCAGTTTCGTTCGGAGCTGGGCGTTTTTTTTGCCTTGCACTTTTGTTTTGGTGCGACAGTGTGTCGCGCGCTGGAGGGCTTGGTTTGCCTGAGGGTAAAGGCATTGTGACAGGCTATTACCTTGTCAGAAGAGGGTCTTTTCTTTACCATTTGGCGAATTTTTCGCGGCTCAATTTTACGTAGTACATGCCTGCTTCACGGCAGGCCATAAGAAGCTGATGGGAGACGACTGAATGAGCAATGACGGCGTGAATGCAGGCCGGCGTCGCTTCCTTGTGGCCGCCACTTCGGTGGTGGGCGCTGCAGGAGCGGTGGGTGCTGCGGTCCCGTTCGTGGGATCGTGGTTCCCAAGTGCCAAGGCCAAGGCTGCCGGTGCGCCGGTAAAGGTAAATATCAGCAAGATCGAGCCTGGACAGCAAATGGTTGCTGAATGGCGTGGTCAGCCGGTGTTTATTGTGCGTCGAACCGAAGAGGTTCTCGGGAATCTTGAGAAGGTCGCTGCCCAGGTGGCCGATCCTGAGTCCAAGGAGTCCGACCAGCCTGCATATGTCGACCCGAAGAACCGGTCTATCAAGCCCGAGCTTCTTGTGGTCGTAGGGCTGTGCACTCATTTGGGTTGTTCGCCTTCGTTCCGTCCCGAGGTGGCTGCGGCCGATCTCGGCGCCGACTGGTTGGGTGGCTATTTCTGCCCTTGCCACGGCTCCAAATACGATATGGCCGGTCGCGTCTACAAGGCGCAGCCTGCTCCCTTGAACCTGCCGGTGCCCCCGCACTCGTACGAGACCGATAATGTCATCATCATCGGTGTGGACCAGGAGAACGCCTGATGAGCAAGTTCATGGAATGGGTTGACGCCCGCTTCCCCGCTACCAAGATGTGGGAAGATCACCTCTCGAAGTACTACGCTCCCAAGAACTTCAACGTCCTGTACTTCTTCGGTTCGTTGGCGCTGCTCGTGCTGGTCAATCAGATTCTTACCGGTATCTGGCTGACCATGAGCTACAACCCGTCGGCTGAAGGTGCCTTCGCCTCCGTCGAGTACATCATGCGTGATGTCGAGTACGGCTGGATCATCCGCTATCTGCACTCCACCGGCGCTTCGGCGTTCTTCGTGGTGGTCTACCTGCACATGTTCCGCGGTCTGCTCTACGGCTCCTACAAGAAGCCGCGCGAGCTGGTGTGGATCTTCGGCATGCTGATCTACCTGGCGCTGATGGCCGAGGCCTTCATGGGCTACCTGCTGCCCTGGGGCCAGATGTCCTACTGGGGTGCCCAGGTGATCATCTCGCTGTTCGGTGCCATTCCGGTCATCGGCGAAGACCTGACCCAGTGGATCCGTGGTGACTACCTGATCTCCGGCATCACCCTGAACCGCTTCTTCGCCCTGCACGTGATCGCGCTGCCGATCGTGATGCTGGGCCTGGTGGTGCTGCACATTCTGGCGCTGCACGAAGTGGGTTCGAACAACCCGCTGGGCGTGGATATCAAGAAGACCAAGGATGAAGCCGGCGTGCCGCTCGATGGCATTCCCTTCCATCCGTACTACACCGTGAAGGACATCGTCGGGGTCGTGGTGTTCCTCTTCGTCTTCTGCGCGGTTGTATTCTTCTTCCCGGAAATGGGCGGCTACTTCCTCGAGAAGCCGAACTTCGAAGTGGCGAACGCGTTCAAGACGCCTGAGCACATCGCACCCGTCTGGTACTTCACTCCGTTCTACGCGATTTTGCGTGCGGTACCTGACAAGTTGCTCGGGGTCATCGCCATGGGGGCCGCTATCGCAGTGTTGTTCGTTCTGCCCTGGCTGGATCGCAGCCCGGTCAAGTCCATGCGCTACAAGGGCTGGATGAGCAAGATCGCGCTGCTGGCGTTCTGCATCTCCTTCATCATTCTCGGTGTACTGGGCGTACTGTCGCCGACGCCTGAGCGTACTCTGGTGTCGCGGATCTGTACTGCTATCTACTTCGGATACTTCATCCTGATGCCGTTCTACACCAAGCTCGAGAAGACCAAAGTGGTTCCGGAAAGGGTGGATGGCTGATGAAAAAGCAATTTGCTGCATTGATTCTTGCAATTCTGCCGGCCTTCACTTTCGCGGCCGGCCCGGCGGTACATTTGGATAAGGTCGATATCGACCTGACCGACAAGGCGGCCATGCAGGATGGTCTGAAGACCTTCGCCAACTATTGCATGGGTTGCCATGGTGCGCAGTATCAGCGCTATGAGCGCGTCGCCATCGATCTGGGTATCCCGGAAGAGGTGATGATGGACAATATCGTCTTCACGGACGCCAAGTTTGGCGATCACATGAAGATCGGTATGAAGCCTGAAGACGCCAAAGTCTGGTTCGGCGCCGCTCCGCCGGATCTCACCCTGGTTGCTCGTGTTCGTGGCAACGACTGGCTGTATACCTACATGCGCAGCTTCTATGAAGATCCGGCGCGTCCGTACGGCGTCAACAACAGCGTGTTCCCCAATGTTGGTATGCCGCATGTTCTGGCTCCGCTCCAGGGGCGCCGGGTTGTCGGATGTAAGCAGGTCCAAGTGGTCGAGAATGGCCGCAAGCAGTTCGATCCGCTGACCGGCACACCGATCACTCAGGAAGCCTGTGACCAGATGGTCGTCGAGCCTGGTACTGGGTCGCTCTCCGAGGCTGAGTACGACGAGAAGATCAAGAATCTGGTGGCCTTCCTGGCTTACTCGGCCAATCCGGTCAAGCTTGAAAGCCAGCGCATCGGCACCTACGTACTGCTGTTCCTGGCTGTGTTCTTCGTGTTCGCCTACCTGCTCAAGCGCGAGTACTGGAAAGACGTTCACTAAGCACTTCGCGGTAATCGTTGTACCTTGCGCGCGCCCAATGGGCGCGCGTGTTTTTTCTGCCTCGAGATATAGTGAGGAAGGCCCTATGGCTGCGACCAACCGGTTGGGCTGCTATTCCGATCCTGCCGATCATTACTGTCATCGCGTTCGCCTTGTTCTCGCCGAGAAAGGGGTTAGCGTGGACATCGTCGATGTCGAAGCGGGCCAGTGTCCGGTCAAGTTGGTCGAGGTGAATCCATACGCCAGCGTGCCCACACTGGTGGATCGAGATCTGGCGCTATACGAGCCCGGCGTGATTCTCGAGTATCTGGAGGAGCGCTATCCGCATCCACCGTTGCTGCCGGTCTATCCGGTGGCGCGCGCCAATACGCGTCTGTTGGTGCATCGTATCCAGCGTGATTGGTGTTCGCTGGCCGACCGCATTCTCGACCAGCGCGTCGCGGAGGCTCAGCGCGCTCAGGCACGCAAGGAGCTCCGTGAAAGCCTGATCGGTGTATCGCCGATATTCGCGGAAAAGCCTTACTTCATGAGTGACGAGATCAGCCTTGTCGACTGCTGTCTGTTGCCTATCCTCTGGCGTTTGCCCAGACTCGGTATCGAGTTGCCTCGAGCGGCCAAGCCGCTGCTCGATTACATGGAGCGCAATTTCGCTCGCGAGGCTTTCCAGGCCAGTCTTTCCGCCGTCGAGCGCAACATGCGCTAAGCGAGGTCATCAATGAATTCGAGTCGCCCGTATCTGGTACGAGCACTTTACGAGTGGATCGTCGACAACGATTGCACGCCGCACCTGTTGGTGAATGTCGATTATCCGGGGGTGCAGGTGCCGGCAGGCTACGCCAGCGATGGTCAGATCGTATTGAACGTCGCCCCCAGCGCCGTGCGGCATCTTCATATGGATAACGAGGCGATCAGTTTCGAGGGACGCTTTGGTGGCGTAGCTCATTCATTGAACGTGCCGTCCGCCGCGGTGATGGCGATCTATGCCCGGGAAAACGGGCAAGGCATGGTGTTCGAGATCGAGCCGACTCCACCGGACGATGACGCGCCGAGCAATGCTGGTGGCGCTGCAGGAGGAGAGGGGCCGCGACCGGGCGGTCGCCCGAGTCTGAAGGTCGTAAAATGAGGTGATGCGGCGCCCGGTGATAGGGCGCCGCTGACCCCGATCAGTCGATATATTCGAACAGCTTGACGATCCGCTGTACCCCGGCGACGCCCTGGACAAGATTAGTCGCGCGGCTGCCTTCCTGGCGTGTGACCAGGCCTAGCAGATAGACGATCCCGTTCTCAGTGATCACCTTGATTCGCGAGCCAGGCACGCTGTTGTCGGCGAGCATCTGCGTCTTGATCTTGGTGGTCAGCCAGGAGTCATTGCTGCGTGCCAGTGCGGACGAGGGCTGCAGAATCTGTAGCTCATTGTGTACGCGCTTGACGCGTTGCACGCCGCTGGCTGCCTGTTCTGCCATCTGCTTAAGTTCTTCGCGAGGCGTCTGCCCGGCCAACAGCACGACGCCGTTGTAGCTGGCAACCACGATGTGGCTACGCTGGTCGAGGTCCGGATGGGCCTTGGCAATGTTGACCGCTGCCTTGGTCTCGATCAGCGAGTCGTCGATCTTGCTGCCGATGGTCCGTGTGCCCCGATTGTCGGCGATCGGGTCGTCGCGCGTGGCCGTCAACACCGAGCTGCAGCCGCTGACGGCCAGGCAAATTCCCAGGGCGATGGCAGGCAAGCGGAAACGGTTCATTCCTCACTCCCAAACAGTTGATTGTCGATCAGGTCGCAGAGGCAGTGGATCGCCAGGAGATGGACTTCCTGGATGCGTGCGGTCACTTTTGCCGGTACGCGGATTTCAACGTCTTCCGGCAGCAGCAGCGAGGCCATTCCGCCGCCATCGCGGCCGGTGAGGGCAACTACCAGCATTTCCCGGTCGTGGGCAGCCTGGATCGCCTGGATCACGTTGGCGGAGTTACCGCTCGTGGAGATGGCGAGCAGCACGTCGCCGGGTTGCCCCAGCGCGCGGATCTGCTTTGAGAACACCTCGTTGTAGCTGTAGTCGTTGGCAATCGAGGTGATGGTGGAGCTGTCGGTGGTCAGTGCGATGGCCGGAAGGCTTGGGCGCTCTCTCTCGAAGCGGTTCAGCAGTTCCGAGGAGAAGTGCTGGGCATCGCCGGCTGAACCGCCATTACCGCAGGTCAGGATCTTGCCTTCGCTGAGCAGTGCATTAACCATCGCTTGGCCGGCTTGCTCGATGCTGGGGGCTAGCACCTCCATGGCCTGCTGCTTGGTTTCGATGCTGGCCTGGAAGAGTTGGCGGATTCGGGTTTGCATGTCCATTGGTGGTTGACCTTCAAGGTGGCAGGCTCGCCCGAAAAAGCGGTCGGACGATGCGCTTGCGGTTCGCTAGGGCCGGACGGCATCGCGCAGCGGTCGCCGCGCAGTGTTTCGTTCAGCTTTCAAATGCGTTGCGGATCCAGTTCAGGTCCTTTGCTTGGCCTGGCGCGGTGATGGCGACTACGTCGAAGCGGCAAGGGTGCTTGGCCCAGCGGCCATGTGCCTGCAGAAACAACTGGGCAGCCTTGATCAGCTTTTGCTGCTTGCGCACATCGACGCTTTCCAGGGCGCCGCCCCAGGCGGTATGCCGCCTGTAGCGGACTTCGACGAATACTACTGTATCGCCGTCGAGCATGACCAGATCGAGCTCGCCGCTGCGGCACGACCAGTTGCGTTCGAGTAGGCGCAGGCCGCTGTCGCTGAGATGCTGCAGGGCCAGTGCTTCGGCAGAGCGTCCGCTGCTCTGGCTTTCGCTCATTACTGCGGCTCGTCCAGCCGCTCTACGGCGCCATCGCGGAACTGTGCCCAGGGCAGCTGGCGCTCGATTCGCTGCTGTGGGTTCAGGCTGAGGGTGCCGGAAAGCCCATCGAGGTGAGTGTCCGGAAGGGCCAGCAGCTGATTGAGTCGGGGTGCCAGCAGGTAGGCGTCGGCGCCCATGGCATAGAGCCGGCCGAGGCTTCCGCCCGCTTGCGGCCATTTCTGCTCGACTTCCTGGCGAAGGGGCAGCTGGTCGTTCAGCAGCCATGGCGTCTCGGCAAAGCGGATCCCTTCAAGGTCGAGGTACTGCGTGCGGTCATGATTGGCCGCGTGCAGGTGGGATGTGGCGTATACCGGCAGGTCGCCCGCGTACTGGAAGATCAGGGTCGGCCTGACCTGCTGGGCCTGTTGTGGTGTGGCCGCCAGGAAGATGAAATCGACGTCCTGCCGACGTGTTGGCTGGCTGGCGGTGGATGCGTCTGTGATGCTGCTTACGCGCTGTCCGCGCTGCTCACTGTTGCGTAGCTGCAGCAGATCGGCGATCTGGTTGGCCAGCTGGACAGGTTCGGCCAGTGGCTCGGATGCGGCCAGCGTTCCGCCTGCTTCCTGCCAGCTCTGGCGGAAGGCTTCCAGAATCCTTGCGCCCCATTCTCCGCGAGGTGCCAGCGCGATTGCGCGGCGATGGCCGTCCGCCCACGCGCGGCGAGCGACTTCGCGTGCTTCATCTTCTGCAGCCAGGCCGAACTGGAAGAGCTGAGGTGGTGTGCGCTGTCCGGCGTCGCTGTAGTTGAGTGCCAACGTGGTGATAGGCAGCTGATCGCGTTCCGCAAGCTGGCGCACCAGGTCCTTTTCGAGCGGGCCGACCACCAGCTGTACGCCAGCGGCCTGGGCTTGGCGATAGAAGTCGTCGATGGACTTCATCCGCGAGCTGTCATACAGCTCGATGCGTAGTTCGGCACCGGCCTGCTGTGCGTGCAGATGAGCAGCCAGGAAGCCGTCGCGAAGGGCGCGAGCAACGCTCGCCAGTTGGCCTTCCATAGGAAGAAGCAGTGCTACGTGATTCAGCGGTTGGTCGGCGAGTTCACGCAGCTTCTGCAGTGACTCCGGGAGCTGCTGCGCGGCGGGGTGCTGAGGGTTCTGCGCGATCCAGTCGTCGATCGCGCGTTGCTGCTGCGCGATGGTGCCGGCGCGTTTGAGCGAAAGCGCTAAGGCTTGCCAGCCGGCCAGATCGGTATCGGCCGCGCCTTGCAGTTGCTGCTCGGGAAGGGCGGACAGGAGTTTCCAGATGGTTTCGTGGTTGGCCTGCGCCTGCTCGCCGCTCAGCAGTGGCGCAGTGAATACGCGCTCACGGGCGGCTGCTAGTGGCTTGTTGTTTGCCTCCAGTGCTTGGGCGCGAGCGAGCTGGCTGCGAATCTGCTGGCTGACGGGAAGCTCGCCCAGACGCTCGAATGACGGGTGCTGCAGCGCTTGTTCTGCCTTTTCGGGCTCCCCGTCGGCGAGTGCGATTTCGGCCTGCAGCGTCAGTGCGAAAATTTGCTGCGCAGGCTTCAGTGCGTCCAGTTGAACCTGCTGCAGAATGCTGCGGGCTTGCGCGCGGTTGCCCTGCTGAATGCTCTGGTCGGCAGCTGCCAGGCGCAGCTGGGTGGCCTGTTCGGCGTCGCTCTGCTCAGCCTGCTTCAACAGTTGCTGAGTGGATGCCTGCGGCGTCCGGGGCAGTTCGCCGAGCGTGGACGAGGGGGAGCTGGAGCAGGCTGCGAGCAGGGTGGCGACGCAGAGGAGAAGGAGGGGGCGTAAGCAAGCCATTGGTTAATCGTTCCTGAAAGCACTGCGAGTGTCGGCCGATTGTACCCAACCACCGAAGGGGCCGCGATGTTGCGGCGGTGAATCGGGCTACAATGCGCATTTCCTGTTTGAGGTAAGCCCTGTGACTGCCAGCGGTGGTGCGAATTCCGGAGTGGGTACGCTTTATGTCGTCGCCACGCCGATCGGCAATCTGGAGGACATCAGCGCCAGGGCGCTGCGTGTACTTCGCGAGGTGGCGCTTATCGCCGCCGAGGACACGCGCCACTCCTCGCGGCTACTGGCGCACTTCGGTATCCAGACGCCGCTGGCCGCTTGTCATGAGCATAACGAGCGCAACGAAGGGGGGCGGTTCATCGAGCGTCTGCAGGCGGGGGATGACGTGGCGCTGATCTCCGATGCCGGCACGCCCTTGATCTCCGATCCTGGCTACCATCTGGTGCGTCAGGCCCGGGCGGCAGGAGTAGTTGTCGTCCCGGTGCCGGGGGCCTGCGCACTGATAGCCGCTCTCTCGGCGGCGGGTTTGCCGTCGGACCGTTTCATCTTCGAGGGGTTTCTTCCCGCCAAGGCGGCTGCGCGACGTTCACGTCTCGAGGCGCTGAAGGAGGAGCCGCGTACGCTGATCTTCTATGAAGCCCCGCATCGCATACTTGAGTCGCTGGGAGATTTCGAGGATGTGTTCGGTGGTGAGCGCATGGCGGTGCTTGGGCGCGAGCTGACGAAGACCTTCGAGACCTTGAAGGGATTGCCGTTGGCGGCTTTACGCGCTTGGGTCGAGGCGGACAGCAACCAGCAGCGAGGCGAATGTGTGCTGCTGGTGGACGGGTGGGAGGCGCCGCCAGGCGAGAGCGCGGTGAGTGCCGAAGCGCTGCGGGTGCTCGATCTGTTATTGGCAGAAATGCCGCTCAAGCGCGCTGCTGCCGTCGCGGCCGACATCACTGGCGTGCGCAAGAATCTGCTGTATCAGGCGGCGCTAGAGCGTAAGTAGCAAGGCGCCCTGCCGGCGTTTCGCTTGCGGCATGGTGCGCGCGACGGTACTCTGGCGGCCGGAGAGTCGATCGGACAGTCGCTGTCTCTTTTTGTTCCGGCAAGAAGGGAGGGAGGAAAGTCCGGGCTCCATAGGGCAGGGTGCCAGGTAACGCCTGGGAGGCGTGAGCCTACGGAAAGTGCCACAGAAAATATACCGCCTAAGCGCTTCGGCGCCGGTAAGGGTGAAAAGGTGCGGTAAGAGCGCNNCCTGGGCGGCGCGAGCCGACGGAAAGTGCAGCAGAAAGTATACCGCCTAAGCCAGCTTGCTGGCCGGTAAGGGTGAAATGGTGCGGTAAGAGCGCACCGCGCGACTGGTAACAGTTCGTGGCATGGTAAACCCCACCTGGAGCAAGACCAAATAGGGATCCATTGGCGTGGCCCGCGCTGGATCCGGGTAGGTTGCTTGAGGCAGTCAGTGACGGCTGCCCTAGATGAATGGCTGTCCTCGACAGAACCCGGCTTACAGATCGACTCTCCGTTTCTTCCTTCCGTAATGTCCGTTTTTAATTCCGAAAGATTCTTGCTCTTAACAAAGTACTTTAACTTTGTTGAGTAACTCCTTGCTGCCCCTAAAAAGCCATTCTGGGCCTGTCCGCTTTTCCCCATTTATCCCCACCTGACATCGCTAAATTGCCGCTCCGTAAGGCTTTTTCCCGCTGGGCTCGCCTTGACGGTGGGGCGGCTGCGTTTCTATAGTGCGCACAAGTGGTAGGAAGTGGCAGAAAGTGGGTAAATATGGGCATGGATAGCTAATTCAGGGGAAGCGCAAGCGTGTTTCGCGGAGCTAACGCCATCAGTCTCGACGCCAAAGGCCGGCTAGCCATGCCCAGCCGGTACCGTGACGAGCTGAATTCCCGTGGCGATGGCCAGCTGATCATCACGATCGACGCCGTGGACCGCTGCTTGTGCATATATCCACTACCCGAGTGGGAACTCATCGAGGCAAAACTTCGTGAGTTGCCTTCCCTGCGAGAAGAGGCCCGCCGCCTGCAGCGTCTGTTGATCGGCAACGCGGTCGACCTGGAAATGGATGGCAGCGGTCGAGTGGTCGTGCCGCCGCGTCTGCGTGAATACGCCCGGCTGGACAAGCGCGCGATGTTGGTGGGGCAACTCAACAAGTTTCAACTGTGGAACGAGGACGACTGGAACGCGATTTCTGACGCGGACCTGGCGGCCATCAAGCAACCCGGCGGTCTGCCGGAAGAACTACGTGACCTTATCCTGTGAGCCAGATCAGCAGCCTGCGACATATCACCGTGTTGCTCGACGAAGCCGTCGCGGCGCTGAACGTGCGCGCCGATGGTCGCTATCTGGACGGGACCTTCGGGCGGGGCGGCCATAGCCGGCTACTTCTGCAACAGCTCGGTCCTAATGGCCAGTTGCTAGGGTTCGACAAGGACCCATTAGCTATCGCTACGGGACAAGCGCTGGCGGCCGAGGACGGCCGCTTTGTCGTTGTGCAGAGAAGTTTTGCCGAGCTCGGTGACGAAGTCGCTCAACGCGGCTGGGCGGGGGCTGTGAGCGGCATTCTGCTTGATCTGGGCGTGTCGTCGCCTCAGCTGGACGACCCCATTCGCGGCTTCAGTTTTCTGAACGACGGCCCCCTGGACATGCGCATGGATCCGAGTCGTGGCGTGAGTGCGTCAGAATGGATTGCCTCGGCCGATGAGGACGAGATCGCACGGGTGTTCAAGGAATACGGTGAAGAGCGTTTCGCCAAACGTATGGCTCGTGCAGTGGTGCAGCGGCGCGCTGAGGCACCCTTCGAGCGAACCGCCGATCTGGCCAAGGTGCTGACCGACGCCAATCCAGCCTGGGAGAAAGGCAAGAACCCGGCGACGCGTGCCTTCCAAGGGCTGCGCATTCATATCAATAACGAACTGGGCGATCTGGAGTGTGGTCTCGACGCAGCGCTGGATGCGCTGGAAGTGGGGGGTCGCCTGGTCGTCATCAGCTTCCATTCGCTGGAAGATCGCATCGTCAAACAGTTCATGCGTCGGCACGCCAAGGGCGAGGCAGACAAGCTGCCGCGTGACCTGCCAATCATCCCGAAGGCCTTCGAGCCGCGCCTGAAACTGATCGGCAAGCCGCAGTACGCATCCGAAGCGGAAGTGAAGGCCAACCCACGCTCGCGCAGCGCTGTCATGCGCGTCGCGGAGAAAGTGCGATGAGCCGCGTGCTGCGTGCCATGCCCAACGGCAGCCTGCTGATGCTGGTGCTGTTCGTCAGCGTTCTCCTATCGGCGATCGCGGTTGCCTACTGCGCGCATTGGAACCGTCAGCTGTTGAACGAGCTGTATGGCGAACTCAGCGTGCGTGACAAGGCCCAGGCCGAATGGGGACGACTGATTCTCGAGCAAAGCACCTGGACGGCGCACAGCCGCATCGAGACGCTGGCTACCGAGCAGCTGCGCATGCACATTCCTGCGGCGGCAGACGTCCGATTGGTGAAGCCATGATGAGTCTTCAGGGCGCGCTTTATCCCTGGCGCTTTCGCATCGTTCTCGCGCTGCTGGCATTGCTGGTGGGCGTGATCGCCTGGCGCATCGTCGATCTGCAGGTCATGGATCAGGGCTTCCTGAAAGGCCAGGGCGACGCGCGCAGCGTTCGCCATATTCCGATTCCCGCGCATCGCGGTCTGATCACCGATCGTAACGGCGAGCCGCTCGCCGTGAGCACGCCTGTGACCACTCTTTGGGGCAACCCCAAGGAACTGCAGGCCGCGCGCGCCCGCTGGCCAGAACTCGCCAAGGCGCTCGGGCAGGACGCAGCGGTGCTGAGCCAACGGCTGCAATCGCAATCCTCGCGCGAATTCATGTACCTGGTGCGCGGCCTGACGCCGGAGCAGGGCCAGGAAATTCTCGACCTGAAGATTCCCGGCGTTTACGCGCAGGAGGAGTTCCGTCGCTTCTATCCGGCAGGCGAAGTGGCAGCGCACGTAGTCGGCTTCACCGACATCGACGATCGCGGTCGTGAAGGCATGGAACTGGCCTATGACGAGTGGCTGGCCGGTGTCCCGGGCAAGCGCCAAGTGCTCAAGGACCGCCGCGGGCGCCTGATCAAGGACGTCCAGGTCACCAAGAACGCCAAGCCCGGCAAGGCCATGGCGCTGTCGATCGACCTGCGCCTGCAGTACCTCGCCCACAGCGAGCTGCGCAACGTCGTGCATGAATACGGTGCCAAGGCGGCAAGCCTGGTGATGGTGGACGTCAAGACTGGCGAGATCCTCGCCATGGCCAACCAGCCGACCTACAACCCGAACAACCGCCGCAACCTGCAGCCGGCGGCGATGCGCAACCGCGCCATGATCGACGTCTTCGAGCCGGGCTCGACGGTCAAGCCGTTCAGCATCGCGGCGGCACTGGCGACCGGCAAGTACCAGCCCGATTCGGTGGTCAACACGCTGCCGGGCTGGATGCGCATCGGCCGCTACACCATCCGCGACGTGTCCCGCGGCGGCATGCTGTCGCTGACCGGAATCCTGATGAAGTCGAGCAACGTCGGCATCAGCAAGATCGCCCTGGATATAGGTGCCGAGCCGGTTTACGCGGTGATGCAGCAGGCGGGCTTCGGCCAGGACACCGGCCTGGGCTTCCCTGGCGAGCGCGTCGGCAACCTGCCCAACCATCGCAAGTGGCGGGATGCGGAAACCGCGTCCCTGGCCTACGGCTATGGCCTTTCCGTGACGGCGGTACAGCTGGCGCACGCCTATGCCGTGCTGGGCAACCAAGGCACCAACGTGCCGCTCTCCTTGTTGCGCCTGGATCGCGCGCAGGATGGCGTGCAAGTCATCGACAAGCAGATTTCCGGCACCGTGCTGCAGATGCTGCGGGCGGTGGTCGAGGAGGAAGGCGGCGGTGGCGCGCGGGCCAAGGTGCCGGGCTACCACGTCGGCGGCAAGAGCGGTACCGCGAAGAAGATCTCCGGTACCGGTGGCTATACCAAGGATGCTTACCGTTCGTTCTTCGCCGGCGTCGCGCCGCTTTCCAACCCGCGAATCGCCGCGGTGGTCGTCGTGGACGAGCCGAGCAAGGGTCAGTACTACGGTGGTCTGGTGGCCGCTCCGGTGTTCGGCAAGGTCATGGCGCGCGCACTGCGCCTGATGAATGTCGCGCCGGACAATCTGCCGCCGCCCGCCGAGCTGCAGACCGCGGAAGCGGCCAAAGGCAAGGGAGGGCGCAGCTGATGCCGATGCCATTGAATCACCTGCTGCCACACGCCGGCAGCGACGTCCTGATCCGCGAGCTGACGCTCGACAGCCGCAAGGTTCGTGGTGGCGACCTGTTCCTGGCGGTGCCGGGGCTGCAGCATGACGGGCGCGATCATGTACAGGACGCCATTGCCCGCGGCGCCGCTGCGGTCGCTTACGAATCCGAAGGGCTGGATCAGGCGCTGACCGGTGCCGCGGTAATGGTGCCGGTGCATCACTTGGCCGGTCAGCTCTCGGCCATAGCCGGGCGCTTCTACGGTGAGCCCAGCCGCAACCTGCGTCTGGTCGGTGTCACCGGAACCAACGGCAAGACCAGCGTCAGCCAGCTGATCGCCCAGGCCCTCGACCGTCTCGGCGAACCCTGCGGGATCATCGGCACCCTGGGCACGGGCTTCTACGGTCAGCTGGAAATGGGGCGGCATACCACGCCGGATGCGATCGGCGTTCAGGCGACCCTCGCTCAGCTGAAGCAGGAAGGCGCGCGCGCCGTGGCGATGGAGGTGTCGTCCCATGGCCTCGATCAGGGCCGCGTCGCCGCGCTGGAGTTCGACGTCGCTGTCTTTACCAACCTGTCGCGCGACCATCTCGATTACCACGGCACCATGGAAGCCTACGGCGCTGCCAAGGCTCGGCTGTTCGGCGTGCCTGGTCTGAGCTGTCGGGTGATCAATCTCGACGATGGCTTCGGCCGTGCGCTAGCCGGTGAGGAGCGCGAATCGCGGCTGATCAGCTACAGCCTGGAAGACGCCTCTGCCTACCTGTACTGCCCCGAGGCGCAGCTCGACGATGACGGCATTCATGCGCGGCTGATCACCCCGCAGGGTGAGCGCTCGCTGCGCAGCCCGCTGCTGGGCCGCTTCAACGTCAGCAACGTGCTCGCCGCCGTTGGCGCCTTGCTCGGTATGGACTACCCGCTGGACGAGATCCTCGCCGTGCTGCCGGAGCTTGAAGGCCCGGCCGGCCGCATGCAGCGTCTGGGCGGCGGCGACCGGCCACTGGTGGTGGTCGATTACGCCCATACCCCCGACGCTCTGGAAAAGGTGCTTACTGCACTACGTCCACACGCACGTGGTCGCTTGCTCTGCCTGTTCGGCTGCGGTGGTGACCGCGACACCGGCAAGCGCCCACTCATGGCCGAGGTCGCCGAGCGGCTGGCCGATGGGGTTGTGGTTACCGATGACAACCCGCGCAACGAGGCGCCGGAACGCATTCTCGAAGATGTCCGCAGCGGCTTCGTCAATCCGGAAGCGGTGACCTTTGTGCAGGGTCGTGCCCAGGCGATTGCCCGGCTCATCGCGGCCGCCAATGCCAGCGATGTGGTAGTGCTCGCTGGCAAGGGCCACGAGGACTATCAGGAAATTCGCGGCGAGCGGCTGCCGTTCTCCGATATCGAGGAAGCCTGTACCGCACTGTCCACCTGGGAGAAGCCCGATGCTTGAAGCCATGCGACTGAGCGAGCTGCAGCTGCCGTTGTCCGGCCGTCTGGTGGGGGCCGATGCCAGCTTCTCTGCGGTCAGCACTGACAGCCGGGCGATCCAGCCGGGGCAGCTGTTCATTGCGCTGACCGGTCCGCGCTTCGATGGTCATGCCTATCTCGCCGAGGTGGCCGCCAAAGGCGCGGTGGCGGCTCTGGTCGCACGCGAAGTCGAGGGCGCGCCGCTGCCGCAGCTGGTTGTCGCCGATACTCGCCTGGCGCTGGGGCGTCTGGGGGCGCTCAACCGTGAGGCCTTCAAGGGGCCAGTCGCCGCCATCACCGGCTCGAGTGGCAAGACCAGCGTCAAGGAAATGCTCGCCAGCATTCTGCGCAGTGCTCACGGGCACGACGCCGTGCTGGCTACGCGCGGCAATCTGAACAACGACCTCGGTGCGCCACTGACGCTGCTGGAACTGAGCGCCGAACACCGCAGCGCGGTCATCGAGCTCGGCGCCTCGCGAGTGGGTGACATCGCTTACACCGTCAGCCTGGTGCGCCCGGATGTCAGCCTGATCACCAACGCCGGAACCGCCCATGTCGGCGAATTCGGCGGCCCGGAAAAGATCGTTCAGGCCAAGGGCGAGATTCTCGACGGCCTGAGCGCAACCGGCACCGCCGTGCTGAATCGTGACGACAAGGCCTACCCGATCTGGGCCGAGCGTGTGGCTGGCAAGCGCATCGTGTCGTTCGGTCTGGACAACCCGCTTGCCGATTTTTCCGCTGGTTCGATCGCCTACGACCAGCGCGGTTGCCCAAATTTCGTACTGACCGGCCCGCTGGGCAACCTGCGCGTGCAGCTCAACCTGCTGGGCCGCCACAATGTGGCCAATGCGCTGGCTGCCGCCGCGGCCGCCCACGCCCTGGGCATCACCGCCGAGGCTGTCGTGGCCGGATTGCAGGGCCTGCAACCCGTCAAGGGGCGTGCCGTGGCGCAGATGCTCGCCAATGGTGTGCGTCTCATCGACGACAGCTACAACGCCAACCCCGCTTCGATCTGCGCCGCGATCGACGTGCTTGCCAGTTTCGCCGGGCGCACCATTCTCGTCCTGGGGGACATGGGTGAGCTGGGCGAGTGGGCCGAGCAGGGGCATCGCGATGTCGGTGCCTACGCGGCGGGCAAGGTCGACACCCTCTATGCCGTTGGGCCACTGATGGCCCATGCGGTCGCCGCTTTCGGGCAGGGTGCCCGGCATTTCGCCGATCAGGCCAGCCTGATCGAAAGCCTGCGTGCCGAGCAGGGCAGCGGCACCACCATTCTGATCAAGGGCTCGCGTAGCGCGGCGATGGACAAAGTCGTCGATGCGCTCGCTGGGCCATCCATGGAGAAACACTGATGCTGCTGCTGCTCGCCGAGTATCTGCAACAGTTCCACAAGGGCTTCGCGGTCTTCCAGTACCTGTCGCTGCGTGGAATCCTCGGCGTCCTCACCGCGCTGGTACTGTCGCTGTGGATGGGCCCGTGGCTGATCCGCACCCTCCAGTTGCGCCAGATCGGCCAGGCGGTGCGTACGGACGGACCGCAGTCGCATCTGTCGAAATCCGGCACGCCCACCATGGGTGGCGCGCTGATCCTCAGTGCCATCGGCATTTCCACGCTACTCTGGGCCGACCTGGCCAACCGCTACGTGTGGGTAGTGCTGGCGGTGACATTGCTGTTCGGCGCCATCGGGTGGGTCGATGACTACCGCAAGGTGGTCGAGAAAAACTCCCGCGGGTTGCCGGCGCGCTGGAAGTATTTCTGGCAGTCGGTGTTCGGCCTCGGTGCGGCGATCTTCCTTTATATGACTGCGCAGACGCCGGTTGAAACGACGCTGATCCTGCCGCTGCTGAAGAACATCGAGATCCCGCTGGGCATCGGTTTCGTGGTGCTGACCTATTTCGTCATCGTCGGTTCGAACGCGGTCAACCTCACCGACGGCCTCGACGGCCTGGCGATCCTGCCCACCGTGATGGTCGGCGGCGGTCTGGGCATCTTCTGTTACCTCTCCGGTAACGTGAATTTCGCCGAGTATCTGCTGATCCCCTACATCCCCGGTTCCGGAGAACTTATTGTCTTCTGCGGCGCGATGATCGGGGCCGGCCTCGGCTTCCTCTGGTTCAACACCTACCCGGCGCAGGTCTTCATGGGCGACGTCGGCTCGCTGGCCCTGGGCGCGGCGCTGGGCACCATCGCCGTGATCGTCCGCCAGGAAATGGTGCTGTTCATCATGGGCGGCGTGTTCGTGATGGAAACGCTGTCGGTGATGATCCAGGTGGCGAGCTTCAAGCTCACCGGCAAGCGCGTCTTCCGCATGGCGCCGATCCATCACCATTTCGAACTCAAGGGCTGGCCCGAACCCCGGGTGATCGTGCGCTTCTGGATCATTACCGTGATCCTGGTGCTCGTCGGCCTCGCCACCCTGAAACTGAGGTAACCGAGAGTGCTCATCGCTTCCGACCAGTTCCGCATCGTTGTCGGCCTCGGCAAGAGCGGCATGTCCCTGGTTCGCCACCTGGCGCGCCGCGGGCTGCCGTTTGCCGTGGTGGACACTCGTGCGAACCCGCCGGAACTGGCCACGCTGAAGGCCGAGTACCCGGATGTGCAGGTACGCTGCGGCGAACTGGATGTGAATTTCCTCTGTACCGCCAGCGAGCTGCTGGTGAGCCCCGGGCTTGCGGTCAGCACGCCGGCGTTGCAGGAAGCCGCGGCACGGGGCGTCAAGCTGTCGGGGGACATCGAGCTGTTCGCCCGCGAAGCCAAGGCACCCATCGTCGCAATCACCGGCTCCAACGCCAAGAGCACTGTGACCACTTTGGTCGGCGAGATGGCCGCGGCAGCCGGGCGTACCGTGGCGGTCGGCGGCAATCTGGGCACTCCAGCGCTCGATCTGCTTGCCGATGATGTCGATCTCTACGTACTGGAGCTTTCCAGCTTCCAGCTGGAAACCACCGAGCAGCTCAATGCCGAAGTGGCCACCTGCCTGAACATCAGCGAAGACCACATGGACCGCTACAGTGGGCTGCCGGCTTATCACCAGGCCAAGCACCGCATCTTCCGTGGCGCGCGCCAGGTGGTGGTCAATCGGGATGACCGCCTCAGCCGGCCGCTGGTGGGTGAGGATGTGCCGACCTGGACCTTCGGGCTCGGCAAGCCGGACTTCAAGGGCTTCGGGCTCTTCGAGGAAAAAGGCGAGAAGTACTTGGCGTTCCAGTTCGAGGCACTGATGCCGGTGCGCGAACTGAAGATGCGCGGTGCGCATAATCAGTCCAACGCCTTGGCTGCGTTGGCACTCGGGCACGCGGTGGGGCTGCCGTTCGGCCCCATGCTGGATACGCTGCGTCGTTTCACCGGTTTGCCGCACCGTTGCCAGTGGGTCGGTGAGCGTGCCGGTGTCAGCTATTACGACGACTCCAAGGCCACCAACGTCGGTGCTGCGCTGGCAGCGATCGAAGGCCTCGGCGCCGACATCGACGGCAAGCTGGTGCTGATCGCCGGCGGCGACGGCAAGGGCGCCGACTTCTCCGCGCTGCGCGCTCCCGTGGCGCGTTACTGCCGAGCCGTGGTGCTGCTCGGTCGCGACGCCCCGCGTCTGGCCGAGGCGCTGGGCGAAGCGACGGTGCTGATCCGCGTCGCCAGCCTGGAAGAGGCTGTACAGCGCGCCGCCGAATGTGCGGAGTCGGGCGATGCGGTACTGCTTTCGCCGGCCTGCGCCAGCCTGGACATGTTCAAGAACTTCGAGGAGCGCGGTCGTCTCTTCGCCGCTGCGGTGGAGGCGCTCGACTGATGCTCGCCTTCCTGCGCCAAGCCCCTTCGCCCCTGTACGGCCGCCGTGGTGTGGACCTGGACTTCCCCATGCTGGCCGGTTGTCTGGCGCTGCTTGGTCTCGGCCTGGTGATGATCACCTCGGCGTCGTCCGAGGTGGCGGCGGTCAACTCCGGCAATCCGCTGTACCACATGATTCGCCACCTGATCTATGTGGTGCTGGGGCTGGGTGCCGGCGCCGCGATGCTGCTGGTACCGCTTTCGTTCTGGCAGCGGATGGACTGGATGCTGCTCCTGGCGGCCTTCGGGCTGTTGATCCTGGTGCTGCTGCCGGGCATCGGTCGCGAGGTCAATGGTTCCATGCGCTGGATCGGCTTCGGCGCGTTCAACGTGCAGCCGTCGGAGCTGGCCAAGGTATTCGTGGTGATCTACCTGGCCGGTTATCTGGTGCGCCGGCAGGAGGAAGTTCGCGAGAGCCTGTGGGGATTCGCCAAGCCGTTCCTGGTGCTGCTGCCAATGGCGTTCCTGCTGTTGCTGGAGCCCGACTTCGGGGCGACGGTGGTGATGATGGGCGCTGCGGTGGCCATGCTGTTCCTCGGCGGGGTCGGAATGATCCGCTTCAGCCTGCTGGTGATCGCCGCGGTCGGCGCAGTGGTGGTCCTGGTGCAGACTCAGGAATACCGCCTGCAGCGCCTGATCACTTTTACCGACCCCTGGGCCGACCAGTTTGGTGCCGGCTATCAGCTGACCCAGGCGCTGATCGCCTTTGGACGTGGCGAATGGTTCGGCGTCGGCCTCGGCAACAGCGTACAGAAGCAGTTCTACCTGCCCGAAGCGCACACCGACTTCGTGTTTTCGGTACTTGCCGAAGAGCTGGGCATGATCGGCGCGCTGGCGACCATCGCCCTGTTTGCCTTCGTCGGCGTGCGTGCCCTCTACATCGGACTCTGGGCAGAGAAGGCTCGGCAGTTCTTCGCCGCCTATGTCGCCTGGGGCCTGGCGTTCCTCTGGCTCGGTCAGTTCCTGATCAACGTCGGGGTGAATGTAGGCCTGTTGCCGACCAAGGGCCTGACGCTGCCCTTCCTCAGTTACGGCGGCAGCTCGCTGGTGGTGACCTGCGCGAGCATGGCGTTGCTGCTGCGCATCGAGTGGGAAAGCCGTACCGTATTGGGCAGCGAGGACACCGAGTTCGACGAGTCCGACTTTGCCGAGCCCTCGGCCAAGGAGGTCGCTCATGGCCGCTAATGTCCTGATCATGGCCGGCGGTACCGGTGGGCACGTATTCCCTGCATTGGCCTGCGCGCGCGAGTTCCAGGCGCGTGGCTATGCCGTGCATTGGCTCGGCACGCCGCGTGGCATCGAGAACGAACTGGTGCCTGCTGCCGGGCTGCCATTGCATCTGATTCAGGTCAGTGGGTTGCGCGGCAAAGGCCTGGCGTCGCTGATCAAGGCTCCGCTGCAGCTGGTTCGCTCGCTGTTCCAGGCGCGCCGCATCATCCGCGAGCTGCGTCCGGTCTGCGTGCTGGGGCTTGGCGGCTACGTCACCGGTCCCGGCGGGCTGGCGGCCAAACTGGCCGGCGTGCCGCTGGTGATCCACGAGCAGAACGCCGTGGCCGGTACCGCCAACCGCAGCCTGGTGCCGTTGGCCAGCCGGGTCTGCGAGGCCTTCCCGGATACCTTCAGTTCCAGCGCTAAGCGCCGGACAACCGGCAACCCGGTGCGGGAGGAACTGTTTCTGGAAACCCCGCGAGACAGCCTGGCTCATCGTCGGCCGCGTCTGCTGGTGCTGGGCGGCAGCCTGGGTGCCGAACCGCTGAACAAGCTGTTGCCCGCAGCGCTGGCGCAGGTCCCCGCCGAACTGCGGCCGGAAGTGTTCCACCAGGCCGGCAAACAGCACGCCGAGATCACCGAGCAGCGCTATGCCGAGGCGGGCGTCGAGGCCGAGGTTGCGCCCTTCATCAAGGACATGGCGCGGGCTTACGCCTGGGCCGATCTGGTGATCTGCCGCGCCGGCGCACTCACCGTGTGCGAGCTGGCCGCCGCCGGGCTGCCGTCGTTCCTGGTGCCGTTGCCTCACGCGATCGACGATCACCAGACCCGCAATGCCGAATATCTGGCGAAGGAGGGCGCTGCCGTCCTTCTGCCACAAGCCAAGACTGACGCGGCCGCGCTCGCCGCTCAGCTGACCGAGGTAATGATGCAGCCGGAAAAACTCAAGGCCATGGGGGCCACCGCGCGCCGCCTGGCCCGGCCCGACGCCACCCGCAGCGTGGTCGATATCTGCCTGGAGGTGGCCCATGGCTAAGTCGCCCGCTGCGGTGAAGGCCGAAGTACGCCGCATGCGGCGCATCCGCCGCATTCATTTCGTTGGCATCGGCGGGGTCGGCATGTGCGGCATCGCCGAAGTGCTGCTCAACCTCGGCTACGAGGTGTCCGGCTCGGACCTCAAGGAATCGGCCAGTACCGAGCGCCTGCAGAGCTTCGGCGCACAGATCTTCATCGGCCACCAGGCCGGCAATGTCGCCGGTGCCGACGTGCTGGTGGTGTCCAGTGCGATCAATTCGGCCAATCCGGAAGTGGCCCTGGCCCTGGAACAGCGCATCCCGGTGGTGCCGCGGGCCGAGATGCTCGCCGAGTTGATGCGCTACCGGCATGGCATCGCCGTCGCCGGAACCCATGGCAAGACCACCACCACCAGCTTGCTGGCTTCGGTGTTCGCGGCAGGCGGGCTCGATCCGACATTCGTCATCGGTGGCCGTCTGACTGCGGCCGGTACCAATGCTCAGCTGGGCAGCAGCCGTTACCTGATCGCCGAAGCGGACGAAAGCGACGCCAGCTTCCTCCACCTGCAGCCGATGGTGGCGGTGGTGACCAACATCGACGCCGACCACATGAGCACCNNACCTGCCGTTCTACGGCCTGGCGGTGCTCTGCGTCGACGATCCGGTGGTGCGCGAGATCATTCCGCAGATCGGCCGTCCGACTACCACCTACGGTTTCAGTGAAGACGCCGACGTGCGTGCCATCAACGTTCGTCAGGAAGGCATGCGCACCTATTTCACCGTGCTGCGCGACGGCTGCGAACCGCTGGACGTCTCGGTGCACATGCCCGGCAACCACAACGTGCTCAATGCCCTGGCCACCATCGCCATCGCCACCGACGAGGGCATCGATGACGAAGCCATCGTCCAGGGCCTGGCCGAGTTCGCCGGCGTCGGCCGCCGTTTCCAGGTCTACGGCAATCTGCCGGTGGACGGCGGCAGCGTGATGCTGGTGGACGACTACGGGCACCACCCGCGGGAGGTCGCCGCGGTGATCAAGGCGGTACGTGGCGGCTGGCCGGAGCGGCGCCTGGTGATGGTCTACCAGCCCCACCGCTACAGCCGCACCCGGGACCTCTACGACGACTTCGTGCGGGTGCTCTGCGAATCCAACGTGCTGCTGCTGATGGAAGTCTACCCGGCCGGTGAAGAGCCCATCCCTGGTGCCGACAGTCGCCAGCTGTGCCACAGCATCCGCCAGCGCGGTCAGCTCGACCCCATCTACGTCGAGCGTGGCGTCGATCTGGCGCCGCTGGTCAAGCCGCTGCTGCGTGCCGGTGACATCCTGCTCTGCCAGGGCGCCGGCGATATCGGCGGGCTGGCTCCGCAACTTCTCAAGAGTCCCCTGTTCGGTGGCGATGACGCCGCAAGGAAAACCAAATGATGGCTTTGCAATCGACGCGCGACCCCAAGGAATTCGGCCGCGTCGCGGTGCTCTTCGGCGGCAGGAGCGCCGAGCGCGAGGTCTCCCTCAAGTCCGGCGCTGCCGTGCTCGCCGCGTTGCAGGCGGCGGGTGTGGATGCCTTCGGTATCGATGCCGGTGATGGCCTGCTGCAGCGCCTGAGCAGCGAGCGGATCGACCGTGCCTTTATCGTCCTGCACGGCCGCGGTGGCGAAGACGGCAGCATGCAGGGGCTGCTGGAGTGTGCCGGCATTCCTTACACCGGCAGCGGCATCCTCGCTTCGGCGCTGGCCATGGACAAGCTGCGCACC
>JABAHQ010000738.1_pt1 | contig 29833 bp, 27 predicted proteins | sample 7062091 | NCBI WGS metagenome assembly JABAHQ01 (sample SAMN14534359, study PRJNA622989) | marine sediment metagenome | biome: marine biome [ENVO:00000428]; feature: marine pelagic biome [ENVO:01000023]; material: deep marine sediment [ENVO:00002113] | place: India: Gulf of Kutch | collected... | reverse complement strand
AGCGGGTCGTGAAGGTCCACTCGAGGTTGGCGGCGCCGGTGACCTGGACCCGGTACGTGGTGCCGCTGCTCAGCGGTGCGTAGCTGTACATCACGTACTCGCTGCTGAGCAGTGGGGTGTCGCTCGGGGTGATCCACACGTGATCGATCGGCGTGGAGTCGCCATCGACCGTGAGGGTGTGGCCCGTCAGCGAGCCGTTCACGTAGATCGTGATCGGGTAGCCGCTGGGCCATCCGGTCGGCGGGGCCGGGGGCATCGGGCCCTCGAAGCGTCCGTCGAACGACGTCGGTACGTCGCGCTGGTTCGCGTAGGGCCACACGGCGGTGACGTCGGAGGGCGTCGACGGCCCGCGTCCGTAGTCCATCGTGTCGCATCCGGGTGCGCCGCCGTATCCGGCGTGGCGGACCCACGGCGAGAGGACCGGGGTCCGGTGCCAGACGGAGTCGATCCACTGTCGCACCGCGCTGGCCCCGTCGTTGACGAACGCCATGTTCTCGAACGCCGGAGAGCCGGTGTAGCCGGCGGCGCGCATGCGGTCGTAGAACTGCTCGCCGGTGAAGCCCGGGCAGCCCTCGATCTCCTGGTGCCCCGCCTGGCACGACGCGCCGCCCATCGCGTAGTAGTCGCAGTGGTTCTGAGCTGCGGTGTTGATCTCCGGGATCATGTCGACGCAGGGCACGCCCATGGCGAGCCGCGCGTCGTTCGACGCCTGAAGCGCGGCCTGGGCCCCGGCGGTCGAGCCGCTCGGCGCCGGTGCGCAACCGCTGCCCCCCGTGCACGTCCCGCCGCTGCAGGTCGCGCCCATCGAGCAGCGGCGACCGCACATGCCGCAGTTGTTCACGTCGGAGCTCGTGTCCACGCAGCTCCCGCCGCAGCTCGTCTGGCCGCCGGGACAGCCGCCCCCCGAATCCCCGGTGGTGCCGTCGGGGGTACCTCCGCCGTCGGGGGTGCCCCCGCCATCATCCGGTGCCCCGTCACCACCGCCGCCGTCCATGAGCATGATGGGCGGGGCATCGGTCCCGGCGTCACCGCCGCTGCCGCCGCCGTCGCCCAGCTCCCCCACCATGCCCACGCAGCCCGCGAGGCAGAGGGCGGGGAGGGCGCCGCCGAGGATGGACGCGGCTGGTGACCATCGCATCACCCTCAGAATACCGGGCGCCGTGGGCGCTCTCAAATGGGGGTTGATCGCCTGGGGGAAGGTGGCGATTCTCCACCTCATGGACTCCGCGCAGAAGGTCACGATCGCGCAGGTGATCGGCCAAATGCTCATCGCCGATGGCGCGCTCAACGACGCCGAGCGAGAGCACTTCGAGAACCTGATGGCTCGCCTCGGCATGAACGACGCGGAGAAACAGCAGGCGATCAAGGGCATCGACGTCGACAGCCCGGCCGAGGAGCGGGTCGCTTCCCTCAGCCAGGAGTTCCGCGCGGGGCTCGTCGTGGAGCTCGAAGCGGCGATGGCGGCGAGCGGTGAAATCGCCCGGGGCGAGCAGATCCTGATGGAGCGGCTCCAGGCGCTCTTGAAGCCCTGAGCGACTTTCCGGTCCCCAACGGAAAAACCGCCTTGACCACGGGCGGGCGCGCGCGGATATTTCGCACGCTAAATATCTCCGAGCGAAGCTCTGGATCTCTCGGAGCGACAGGAGGGCTGAGATGCTCCGATTCGACGACAAGGTCGCCATCGTCACGGGCGCCGGGCAGGGCCTCGGGCGCAGTCACGCCACGCTCCTCGCCGCCCGCGGCGCGAAGGTCGTGGTCAACGACCTCGGCGTGGCGACGGACGGGACCGGCCAGAACAGCGAACAGGCCGAGGCGGTCGTGGAGGAGATCCGCGCCGCCGGCGGCGAGGCGATGGCCCACCCGGCCAGCGTCACCGACCCGGCCCAGGTGCAGGACATGGTCGACCAGGCCATCGCCAAGTGGGGCAAGGTGGACATCCTCGTCTGCAATGCCGGCATCCTGCGCGACAAGACCTTCGCGAAGATGGAGCTCGACGATTTCCGCGCGGTGCTGGACGTGCACCTGATGGGCTCGGTCATCCCGACCAAGGCTTTGTGGGAGCATTTCCGCCAGAACGGCTATGGCCGGATCGTCTATACGACCTCGGCCAGCGGGCTTTACGGCAATTTCGGGCAATCGAACTACGGCGCCGCCAAGGCCGGCGTCGTGGGCCTGATGAACGTGCTGACGCAGGAAGGCAACAAGTACGACATCCGCGTCAACATCCTGGCCCCCACGGCAGCGACCCGCATGACCGAGGATCTGCTGCCCGAGCCGGTGCTGGAACTGCTCAAGCCCGAAACGATCACGCCGGGGCTGCTGACCCTGATCCACGAGGACGCGCCCAACCGGATGATCCTCGGCGCTGGCGGCGGCGTCTTCGCCGAATGCCGGATCTACGAAACCCAGGGCGTGGCCTTCGGTGACGATGAACTCGACCCCGACACGATCGCCGCGCGGATGGACGACATCCGCAGCGAGGATGACCAGCAGGTCATGCCCGGCGCCTTTGCACAGACCCAGAAATTCGCCCGGATGGCCGCGGAACTGCGCGGCATCAAGCTTCCGGACGGCAAGAAGTAAGAGAGGAGAGACCCAATGCGTGACGCAGTCATCGTATCCACGGCACGTACCCCGATCGGCAAGGCCTTTCGCGGCGCGTTCAACAACACCCAGGCGCAGGAGCTGATCGGCCACGCCGTGTCCAACGCGGTCAGCCGCGCGGGCCTCGAAGGCGGCGAAGTGAAGGACTGCGTCATCGGCGCGGCGCTGCAGCAGGGCTCCACCGGCGGGAATATCGGCCGCCAGGCGGCGATCCGGGCGGGTCTGCCGACCTCGGTCGCGGGCATGTCGATGGACCGGCAATGCGCATCCGGCATGATGGCCATCGCCACGGCGGCCAAGCAGGTCGTGCATGACGGCATGGATATCGTCGTGGGCGGCGGGGTCGAATCGATCAGCCTCGTTCAGAACCAGAACATGCGCATGGACCGCCGCACCGATCCCTGGATCGAAGAGCACGTGCCCGCGCTTTACATGTCGATGCTGGAGACGGCCGAGATCGTCGCCGACCGCTACAACGTGACCCGCGAAGAGCAGGACGAATACGCCCTTCGCTCCCAGCAGCGCACCGCCGCCGCGCAGCAGGCCGGCAAGTTCGACGACGAGATCGTGCCGCTGAAATCCACCATGGCCGTGGTGGACAAGGAAACCAAGGAGGTCTCCTACAAGGAGGTCACGCTCGACAAGGACGAAGGCAACCGGCCCTCGACCACGCTTGAGAACCTTCAGGGGCTTCAGCCGGTCTTCAAGGACGGCCAGCGCGTGAAGGAAGGCAAGTTCATCACCGCGGGCAACGCGTCGCAGCTTTCCGACGGGGCCTCGGCCAGCGTCATCATGGAGGCGAAAGAAGCCGAGAAGCGCGGGCTCGCCCCGCTGGGCCGCTATGTCGGCGTGACGGCCGCGGGCCTCGACCCGGACGAGATGGGCATCGGCCCGATCTACGCCGTGCCGCGCCTGCTGGAGGCGCACGGCCTGAAGATGGACGATATCGGCCTTTGGGAGCTCAACGAAGCCTTCGCCTGCCAGGTGCTGCAATCGGCCAAGGTGCTGGGCATTCCGGAGGACAAGCTGAACGTGAACGGCGGCGCGATCTCGGTCGGCCACCCCTACGGCATGTCGGGCGCGCGCATGGTCGGCCACGCGCTGATCGAGGGCAAGCGCCGCGGCGCCAAATACGTCGTCTGCACCATGTGCGTCGGCGGCGGCATGGGCGCGGCCGGGCTGTTCGAAGCGGTGCGCTGACGCCCTCGAAGCTGCTCACAGAAACGGGCCTGCTACCAAGCTGTAGCAGGCCCGTTTTTTTTGCCTGGCTGCGTTGTGCGGGGTACTAGCCGGGCCGCTTCTGAGGGACGCTGCGTGGAGCGCCGTCGCCGACGGCGGTTCGGTTCCGCTGTAGGCATTTGGACGCACGGCGCAATGGCAGGTGGCAACATACGAAAAAGCCGCAGAGCATCGGTGATGACTCTGCGGCTTTTCTACCCGATCCTGCGATCAGGCCGTGGCGCGCTTAGCGAGACAGGTTGTACTCGGCAGCGGCACCAGTGCCCACGATGCTGGCGGACGGCAGCAGCTGGCTGATGAAGCGGTTCCAGCGGGTGATGTTGGCCGGACCCACGAACACCACATCCTGAGGCTGCAGCGGGAAGTGCTTGGCCAGAGCGAAGGCGGTCGGCGACTTGGCGTTCAGCTGGAACACCTTGGCCTGACCTTCGGCCATGTTTTCCGCACCGCGGATCACGTACAGCGCCTCGCCATCGGCAGTTTCCTGGCGAATGCCGCCGGCGGTACCGACCGCGTCCATCAGGTTCATGCTGGTGGCCTTGAAGGTCATGGCTTGGGGCGTCATTACCTCACCCAGCACGTAGACCTTGCGCTGGTCGTTGTACGGAAGGTGCAGCTGGTCGCCGTCCTTCAGGTAGACCTGGTGCAGCCAGGAATCCGGGCGGTTGAGGGAGTCCACGTCCAGCATGTACTCGCGGCCATCACGCTTGAGGGTCAGACCGGTGAGGTCGGCGGTATCGGTATCGACGCCAGCCTGGCCGATGGCCTGGGTGATGGTCATCGGGGCGGTGGTGATCGGTACTTCGCCGGCAGTATTGAACGCACCGGAGACGACCACGCGCTGGCTACCGAAGCGCAGGATGGAAACGTCCACCTGCGGACTGTCGATGTAGTTGGTCAGACGGCGGGCGATGGTGGCACGCAGCTCTTCGATGGTCTTGCCGGCCGCTTCGACGTTGCCGATGTACGGGTAGAACAGCGTGCCGTCAGGGCGAACCAGGCGTCCGTTGGCATCCAGCTGCTGCTGCGGGCCGGACGGCGCGGTCAGTTCAGGGTGGTCCCAGACGGTGATGTAGAGCAGGTCGTTGGCACCGATGCGGTAGGCGCTCGGCTTGTAGCTGAGCAGTTCCTGCTTGCTCGAGGTGCCCTGGTCGGAAGCCAGCTCACCCCGGAGCATTTCCGGCGTGATACGGACCAGCTGCACCGTGCCGTGTTCGGCTTCGGCGCCTTCCTTGAACTCGTCGGGGTCAAGATACTGGCCGGGGGCGAAAGCACAGCCCTGCAGTGTCAGAGCGGAAGTAAAAGCGAGTGCAATGAATGGTTTCATGGTTTGTTCATCCTTGACGGAGTGGTTGTTGTTCAAAGAGTGAGACGGCTTGATTCACTTTTTTGCCTGAGGCGTTTGAATTGTTCTTTCGCCTTTTCAAGAGGACCGGAGTCATCACTCCACACTCCTCAGCGACCAAATCGGATCGGTAGCCAAAGTTTCTCTCCTTCCTGAATGTTCATCTCCAGCGGCTTTTATATTCAGCTACGCGGAAGCGTTTAATTCCCTCCTGGTTGTAAAACGGCAGCGGTCGGCTTGGCAGGTTTAATCCCTTACTTGTTTATGCGTAGCTGCTGCATTACGGCCGAGGCGGGACGGCGCTCAATGTTTAGTTCGATGTTGAAATGCCATCCTGTCACGCTCACACAGAAGGGATAGACCGTCTCGATCTGGCTGGGTTCACCGCGGTTCCGTGCAATTCCAGCCATTTTTTCGATGAGTGCGTCAGCTGTCCTGTTTTGCTGGCTTGGCTTTGTCCATACGGTAGTTCTTCTCCCGCCAAAATGCCGGAACAATGAACAGCGCATCATGGACATAGCGTTTGACCAGGCGTTTTGGCTCGGAGAGCATGCGATGCAGCCATTCCAGTTTGCAGTTCTGCATCCATACCGGAGCACGCTTAATACTGCCGGTGGCGAACGAAATGGACGCGCCGATACAAAAGCCCATTCCGGTCCGTTCGTGACTTTCGATCGAACTGGCCAATATTTCCTGGCGCGGTGCACCCACCGCGTAGAACACCAGTTCCGAGGGGTGTTCACGAACGAACTGCAATGCCTTTTGCACTTCGTCCGGTCGATTGATGAAGCCCATCGGCGGATTGTGGTGGTAGACCGTGATGCCTGGATAAAGCGCGCGCAACTTGCTGCATTCCTGTTCGGTAGCGCCGATCAGCACGATGCGCAGATGCTCGCGATTGGCCCAGTCGAGCAGGTCCATGGTCAGGTCGCTGCCGGGAATGACTTCCTCGATCTGCACGCCGAGACGCTGCAGCAGCGGCTGCAGGATCCGGCTGTCGCACAGGCGCAGCCGGGCCTTGGCGTATGCCTCGCGCAGGGCAGGGTTGTCCTGCAGCTGCGCGAGGTGGTCGACGTTGGGTGTCACGACGAACGAGTAGGGCTGCTTGACCCCCTCGCGAATGCAGTTCAGCAGCGACGCCTTGCTGCCGGTGTAGAAATGCACACCGAACGCGTGGTTAGTCTCGTTAGACACTCATCGTTACTCCCTTGAAGGCGCCCTTGATGCCGGACCAGGCAAGGCTGGGGTGGTTGAACTCCTTGATGACGGTGATCGCCGACAGGAAACAGGCCGAAGCCAGCGCAAACCCCTGGCCGTAGAAGCGCTTGTTGAAACGGGTGGCCGCACGGTTGCGGTAGTAGTGGTAGAAGGCCGAACGGCCGCCCGAGCTGAGCGAGCCGTAGTGGAACAGGCGGCTTTCGGGCACGACGCGGATCGACACGCCTTTCTTCTTCGCCTGGAACTGCCAGTCGACTTCTTCGGAATACATGAAGTACGCCTCGTCCATCATGCCGATGCGGTCGATCAGCTTGGCCGAGAACGCCAGGCTGCAGCCCATCAGGTAATCCGGTTGCTCGCTGGTCTGGGCCATGGCTTCGAGGGTCTGGTCCTTGCCCAGCAGCTTCGCCTTGCCCAGCAGCGGGTACAGCTTGCCGCCGCCATAGCACTCCAGGCGGCCGGTATCGGCGCTGAGGATCACCGAGCCGACGAACTGGCGATCGTTCTGCGCGAGGGCATCGAGCAGCGGGGTGAGGGCGTCGCTGTCGACGTAGGTGTCGTTGTTGACGATCCAGAAGTTGGTCACCGGCAGGTTGTCCAGCGCCCAGCGCAGCCCGTAGTTGTTGCCACCGGCGTAGCCGTTGTTCTCCGGGTTGGCGAGCACGGTGACGTTGTGCCGCGGCTGGGCTTCCAGCCACTGGTTGAACGCCACGACGGAGCCGTCCTGGGAATCGTTGTCGATGACCACCACATGGTTGAGAGCCGGGCAATGAGCGAGCAGGCTCTCAACGCAACTGATGGTTTCAGTAGCTGCCTTGTAGTTGAGGATAAGCGCGACGTTCATGGATAGGTTCCTGGCTGCGGAGGTAACGGGCCCGTAGGGCATGAATGACGAACAACATGGCGATGACCGGCTGGCCGTATTCGAACAGGCCGTTGAGCGGCCAGATGACGAAGAGGGCCAGCATGGTCGCGTAGATGAAGCTCATGTCGCTGGCGATGTTCTTGGCGATGCGGTGATAGACGAACAGCGTCATAGGGACGATCAGGAAGGTCAGGAAGCCGAAGCGGAACAGCGTGCCGATGATGCCGACGTCGGAGAGGAAGAAGTGTTCGCCGAAATAGGGGATGAAGCCGTCCTGCCACATCAGCGAGAGCGAACCGCTGGGTAACCAGTTGACCTGCTTCAAGTGGTCGAAGATCAGGGCGATGGTGACCGAACGGGCGCCGTCTTCCACGCCTTCTAGGGTGCTGTCGTAGAACTCGACGTTGAGTCCGAGAATTTCCAGCAGGCTCGGATAGAAGTAGAACGGCGACAGCAGAATCGACAGCGAGGCGGCCCAGATGATGGCCTTGGCGCGCAGGCAGAACAGGGTGAAGGCCAGGCACAGAACGATCAGCTGGCGCGTCTGGGTAGCGAACACCAGGGTCAGCAGCAGCACCGCGGCGATCACCAGATAGAAGATCTTGCTGCGCGCCGCACCGCTGATCGGCGACGCCCCCTTCGACCAGATCTGGATGCAGTAGAAGTACGCCAGGCAGATCAGGAAGGGGCCGATGGAGGATCGGTCCGGGCGGTCATCGGAGCGCACTTCCGGGCGCATGTCCGGAATCACGCCGAACTTGAAGCACCAGGAGAAGAACGCGGCAATCAGCGCGGCATAGAGGAATGCCCGCTCGAACTGCAGGGTGCTGACGCGCTTGCCGAGGAACAGCAGCGGCGCGAAGCCCAGAGCCGCCAGTACCCGGCGTTCCTCGATCAGCCCGAAGACGATCGGCTGTCCGTACGTGTAGTAGGCGAAGATCGCCGGGAGCACCAGAAACACCACGGTGGTGTAGGCGCAGTAGTACATGATGATGCGAAACTCACGCGGAGCGTTTTCCGCCGAAGCCAGCAGCAGCAGAATGGTGAAGATGATGCAGATGGCGAGGTACAGCTCGTTCAGACCCTTGATGCCGTAAGGGTTGTGCGGGCTGTCCCCGAACACGGCGAAGTGCAGCACGATCACCATGATCAGCAACGGAAAAAAGAAGAAGCGTGAACTGAAATTCGTCATCAACCTGAGTCCTTAGGTATTGGTTCCTTGAGCGCCACAGCCCATCAGGCTGTTTCCAGCGCCCGCTTCTTGATCTTCTTGCGTCGCACCAGCAGACCGGTGAACGCCTTGAAGCTCTGGTAGAACCCGATCTCCTTGGCCCCTTTGCCAAGCTCGAAGCCTTTGTACGAAGGGGTTTTGAGCAACAGCAGCTTCATGGCCAGCAGCCGCGGAAGAATCGTCGTGCGGCGGTAGTACTGGAACGGCTGGATGGCGAAGATGCTGCCCGTATCGAACGCCTCCGCTTTGACAACACCATCGGCCTCCGCGTTGCGAAAAAGTTCGCGGCCTTTTGCGGTGCGTACCAGAATCAGCGAGTTGCCCTCGCGCTCTTCGAACGAGGGGTAGCCTTTTTCATCGCCTTCCCAGCCGTCGGCACAGACGATATCGGCGAACTCGCCGATGCCGTCCGGGCAGATCTTGCAGCGGGTCTGCAGGTGACGGTTGAGCACCTTTCCCCAGGAGTCGTTGTAGGTCATGGTGCGTTCGTCGCCGTTCTTCAGCGTCGCCTTGGTCAGACCCGGCCAGCCGTCGCCGCGGTAGCGGAAGGCGGTGACGTCCTTGCGCTCGACCTCCAGCTTGTCCAGAACCTGCTCGGTACCCTGCAGGCTCGGGGTGCCGGCGCACATGAANNGATGTAGGGAATGTTTTCCTTCAGGCGGGGATCGTGCTGCTGCATCTGGCGCACCGCGGCGACGTCGCAGGGTTTGCCGATGAACAGATACTTCTCGGTGGACATGGCCACCCATTTCAATGCCTCACCGGGGCTGGCCGGCGCGTAGCGCGAGCCGGAGGAGGCGATGATGTTCTGCCGCGAGCGGCTGATGGTGGCGACGTTCTCCAGCGGATCGGTGTGCGAGGCCTGGATCTGGATGACACCGTCGACCAGGTTCTTCTCCAGGCAATACTGCGCCAGCGCGGAGATCACACCGCCGGAAGAGCCGGCCTGGCGGATCTCGTTATCGGTGGCATAGCCCTTGAGCGTATCGAGGATCTCGCCCCAGATGGGGTGGTAGTTGGCCGACTTGTACGGCCGGATGTCCAGGTTCAGCGCCGGGCAGGACTTGGCGAAGGCGGCGCTGGTCTGCTCGTTGGCAACCGGCTTGTTCTGGTACTGCGCATTGAGCACCGGGCGGTGATAGCCATCGCCGGTCAGACGGATCTTGATGGCGTCGTCATCGGCCACCGAGCTGCACATGCCGCAGCCACTGCACAGGTCGTTGTTGAGCACGCGATTGAGTAAAGCTTTCATACCTGCCTTCCCTTGAGCGGCCGGTCGGGCGCGATGCGCGACCGGCAGTATTTAACGAGTTCGGTCATGTGGGCTGGCGCCGCTTGCGGTAGATGGCGAGCACCGCATAACCGTAAATGCCTGTCAGGACGACCATGCCGAGAGTGGACACCCAGGGGGCCGCCTGTATTCCGTGGGACGGAATGAAAATCCAGTAACAGAGCACGGTGATCACGCCCGAGGCGATGATTCCGAAGGTGCGCAAGAAGCCCGTTCCCATGGCCATCAGCTGTACGCCAAGCCCGGCGGCGATGAAGCGCGCGGCGGTGAAGCAGGCGAACGCCAGCCAGAGGGTGTTCAGCTCCGCGTACTCGGCGCCGAGGAAGTAATCGGTAAACAGCGGGCCGATAAAGAAGAACGCCAGCGCGAAGATCAGCCCCATCCCCGTGTATTCGCCGAGGATGCGCAGGCCGTAGCGGGCCAGCCCGGCGGTCTTGTTGTGCAGCTGATAGGCGAAGCGCGGGATATGCACGCTGGCCAGCAGCACGCTGAACGGCACCGCGCCCTGGATCAGCCGCGAGCCGGCGAAGTAGATGCCAGCGGCCTCGCGACCGGCGAGGTGGTTGACCAGGATGACGTCCAGTTGGGCGAAGATATTGGTTGCGCCACTGTCCACCGCGAAGCTCGTGGAAGACTTGAAGCGTTCGCCCAGCACCTTCCACGAATTGCGCAGGATGCCGCCCAGTTCGAGGATCCTCGACAGGGCGCGAAGGGCGAAGGTGGCGTAGATCAGTCGCGACAGGAGAAACGCCACGCCGATGGCCAGCACGTCGTTGCGCAGCAGAATCGCGGCACCGATCAGGACAAAATGCACCAGCGCCGTCGCCACCACGATTCGGGTTTCGCGTTGGAACTGGCCGATGCTGCGAAACACTGTCAGACCCAGGTCGCCGTAGGACGAAGCGAGCGTGCCGAGCAGGAACAGCACCGCGGCGAAACGTTCGATGAGGTGCAGATCGAGCACGAACAGAATCACCGGCAGCAGCACGATGCAGGCCGGCAGCACCAGCACCGACTTCGCCGCCAGGCTGGCCGACATGATCTCGCCGGCCCGCTCGCGTTCGGCACCGATGTCGCGCAGGGCGCGCATGCCGAAGCCATAGTCGGTCACTAGGGCGACGATGGTCGACCAGGTGATGACGATGGAAATGAAGCCGAAGTCGCTCGGCCCCAGCGTGCGCGCGAGGATCAGCAGGGTGCCCAGCTGCACGGCGGTCCGAGCCGCCGTGGTGACCCCCATCAGGGCGTGGTCGCGCATGGTTATCTCTGATACGCGGCCTGAGGCTGGTGCAGCGTCGCCAGGATCTGTTCCAGCGCGGCGCTGTAGGCGTCCAGCTTGCGACGGATGATCGCGCCGCTGGCGGCGACCTCGGCCTTGAGCTGTTCACGGTTGTCCAGGTGCGCCAGTACCAGCTCCAGCGCGCTGTCGGTGTCCTCGGTCTTGAGGTCGACCACGCGGTGGTAGTCCAGCGACTGGTAGAGCCCGGCGAACTTGCGGCTGTAGGCCAGTGGCACGACCGGTACGCCCGCGGAAAAGGCACCAATGGTGGCGTGCATGCGCGCGCCGACGAAGAAGTCCATGCCGCTGATATAGGACTTGGCTTCGATCGGCCCCTTGAAGCGCGGCGCCAGCTTGAGCTCCGGATACTGCTGCTGGAGCTGCTGGGAGACGGTGTAGTCGTCTTCGGCGGGGAACCCGATCGGGATCACGTGGGGCACCAGGTGCACCTCGTGGCCGCGCTCGAGCAGGGTACGGATCAGCCGGTCGGTCAGGGCCTTGTAGTCGGCGCGCAGGCCGAACTGGTTGGCCGTGCCTTCGTAGCCGCCATGATGCAGCAGCGCGGAGACACTCAGGCCCACGGCGAGCTTGCTCGGGTCGCGCTGTTCGCTCTGGCGCTCGAAGGGCAGGGCGAAGGCGACGTCGATCACCTCGTCGCGATTGGGGATGTTCAGCTGCTTGAGCACATCGAAGGACTGGTGATCGCGGGCGAAGACCATGGTGCTCTTCTTCATCGCCCAGGCCGAGGCCTTGGTGCCCCAATCGGACTTGAACGGGCCGATGGTCTGCGGCGACAGGATCAGCGGCACGCGGCCACCCAGTGCCATGCCCTTGCTGACCAGCAGCTTGATCAGGCGCTTGGCGCCATAGATGTCGGAAAAGCTGTCGCCCTCGCCGATGTCGAAGATCGCGTCGCAGGAGGCGATCGCCCGATACAGGCCGTGCGGGTTCTTCAACAGGGCCTTCTCGTTGAACTCGATGAATTCGTAGTTGAAGCGTTCGGTGGACGGCGGGTAATCACAGGGGCCGGAGGAGCCGATGATCAGGAACTCCGGGGTGATGCCACATTTGCGGGCGGCTTCGTCGATCAGCAGCATGTTGGAAATGCTCAGCGCGCCAACCCCGAGGTTGCCGGATGAGAACGAATGCCACAGCAGTCCGAATTTCATGTTCGAGTCACTCCAGAATCAATCAGCAATTTGCGCAGGTGTAGGGCCGATGGCCGTGCAGTCGTTGGCCAGGTGCTTGCGCATGAGCTCCATCTGCGGACGGTCTTTGCCGTTGCGCGGCTCGATCGCAAGCTTGTAGGTGCCCCAGCCGGGGCCGCCGGCCCAGTACGCGCTGGGCACGCAGTTGTCGTTCAGGTAGGCGAGCAGGTTGTCCATCGCTTGCGCCGCTTCGGGCAGGTCGTCGGGTATGCCGTACTCGCCAAGGAACCCTTTCTGGCCATGCTTCTGCAGCCACTCGATGAATGGCCGCGCGCGTTCGACGCCGATCATCGGATCGATGTTTCGGCTGGTCTGGGCCATGTACTTGCCGGAGAAGTCGTCGTCGAAGTACAGGTGCGCCTCGTAGATGAGGCGGTCGGCCGGGTCGTTGATCAGGAAATTGGCGTTCACCAGCGGCCAGTGATAGGCGCTCGACCAGCGCTCGCCCTCGATGAAGATCAGCGTCTGGTCGTCGACTTCGCGGATCGCATCGACCGCCGCCTGGGCTGCGCCCGGCCAGAGCCCCACGGTGCTGTGCGGCTCGTTCATGATGTCGTAGCCGAGCAGGCCCGGGTGACCTTTGAAGCGCTCGGCCAGCTTGCGCCACACCGAGGCATAGGCTTCGTAGGGCACCTTGCTCGAGCCGATGAGTTCGCCGTGGTAACGACCATAGTTGTGCATGTCCAGAATGACCTTCTGGCCGTTCTGTGCGGCCAGATCCAGGGTCTTCTTCAACAACCGGATCTGGTCGAAGTTCAATCCGGAATCGAGCGAGTGCTGCACGCGCTCCCAGATGAACGGAAAGCGGATCAGGCGGATGCCCTGATCGGCGTAGTACTTGAAGTGTTTCTTCTCGGGGTAGAAGTAGTGAGTGCCGTTCTTGCCCGGCGTGATGTGCGGGGCGAAGCCGGCACCGGAGATGTTGACCCCGTGCAGGGCCAGGCCTCCTTCGTCATTGACAGGCCAGTCGGCGGCGCACACGCCGACAGCCGACAGCGCGGCGGCCAGGGCCACTGCCAGTCGGGTCGAGCGCATTGCAGGCCGGTTGGAGTGTCTGGTCATCGCTAAACACCTATCTTCAAGCAAAAAAAATGTCCGCTGACGCTCGCAAGGTCAGTGTCGGGCAGATACGAAAAAAAATGGGGCGGCGTTCGGCATGGCGACGGGGTTGACCCCGCCGCCGTGCGAATCACTTACTTATTGGTGCTGGCGTATTCGTACTGGTAGTAGCCGTACTCGCCATAGGTGGATGCCTTGCGGACCACGGCGTTGAAGATCACGCCCTTGACCAGCAGGCCGTTCTGCTCGAGGCGCCGCTTGGCCGCTTCGATTTCCTTCAGGCCGTTCAGGCCGTAGCGGGTGACCATCAGCGTGGTACCTGCCTGGCTGCCGACCAGCGCGGCGTCGGTGACCGCCAGGATCGGCGGGGTATCGAAGATCACCAGGTCGTACATGTGGCTGATCTCCTTGACGAAGCGCGAGAAGTTCTCGTGCATCAGCAGTTCCGACGGGTTCGGCGGCAACTGGCCATGGGTGATCACGTGCAGGTTGTTCAGCTGGGTCTTCTGGATGGCATCGAACAGGGTGATGCGACCGGAGAGGATATCGGACAGACCCTTGTCGCCATCGCAACGCATGACCTTGTGCAGGTAACCCTTGCGCATGTCGGCGTCGATCAGCAGTACACGCTTGCCGGACTGAGCGACAACGGCGGCCAGGTTGGTGGTGACGAAGGACTTGCCGACTGCTGGGCTCGGGCCGGTGATCATCAGGACGTTGTTCTTGGCCTCGATCATCGCGAAGTGCAGGCTGGTGCGCAGGCTGCGCATGGCCTCGGTGGCGAGGTCGGCCGGGTCGTTGATGGTCAGCAGGTAGGATGCAGTGCTCTTGTCGCGCTTGAAGTTGGCCAGGCGCTTGTCCAGCGTGGCCTGCTTCTCGGTGAAGGGAATCGAGGCGTAGACCGGAGTGCCGGTGCGTTCGATGTCCTCCGGGTTCTCCACGCCGCGCTTGAGTGCTTCACGCACATAGACGAAGGCGGTGGCGAGCAGGGCGCCGAGCAGGGTGGCGACGATGACGACCAGCGGCTTGTTCGGCTTGACCGGGTTTTCCAGGTCTGCCGCGGCGTGGTCGATGATGCGCACGTTACCCACGGTGCCGGCGCGGATGATGTCCAGCTCCTGGGTCTTGTTTAGCAGCATGGAGTAGGTTTCCGAGGAAACTTCCACGTCGCGGGTCAGGCGCAGCAGTTCCTGCTGGGTCGACGGCAGGGTGTCGATCTGCTTCTCCAGCTGGTCCTTCTGCATCTGCAGCTGGTTGATCTGGTTCATCAGCGCCTGGAAGTTCGGGTGCTGACGAGTGAAGCGACGTTCCATCTCGGTGCGCTTGAGGTTCTGCTCGGAGATCTGCTTTTCCAGGTCGACGATGCGATCGAGCACCGACTGGGTTTCTGCGGTGATATCCACCGAGCGGGAGCCGGTCTGGTACTTGTTCAGCGCGGTCTGGGCAGCCTCGAGGTTGCGGCGTACGGCCGGAACCTGCTCGTTGAGGAATTCCAGGCTCTGGGTCGCTTCCGCAGCGTTACGGGCAACGTTCTGATCGACGTAGCGGTTGGCCACTTCCTCCAGCACGCGGATGGCGTGTTGCGGATCCGGGTCTTCCAGGGTCACGTTGACGATGCCCGACTGCTTGCCGCGCTCGGCGGCGGACAGGCGCTGCTGATAGCTCTCCGTGGTGTTGTAGGTGCGATTCTTGATCACGGTGAAGGTGGTGCCGGGGCGAGCGTTCAGCTCGGCCACGGTGACGCGGTAGCCTTCGTTCTCTACCGGCTCGCCGGTGACGCCCTGTACCACGACTTCACCGTCTTCATCGCGCAGGATGAAGCCGTTGTTCTCGGCGGCTTCCAGCGTCAGCTCCTTGCCATGCACCTTGTCCGGTACTTCCAGCTGGGTGACCTTCAGCACTTCGCCACCCCAGGCGTAAGCGCCGAGGCCGGTCGGGTACCAGCCCAGCTCGCCTTCTTCGGTCGGCTCGAAGCGCCGGGCCATGAAGCCGCCGATGATCGGGAAGTGGTGGGGCTTGATGATGATGTCGAGGTTCAGGTTGCTGACCGCGCCACCCACCACCGAGCGCGACTTGAGCAGCGCGATCTCGGTCTGTGCCGGCGATACCGGCGGGTTGTTGTTGACCACGTCGGTCAGGCTCGGCAAGCCGCTCTTGGGTTCGATCTGGATCATCGCGCTGGCGAGATAGACCGGTGTTGCGAGCAGCGCATAGGCGATGCCCAGGGCCGCGAAGAAGCCGGTGATGCCCAGAATGAGCATGCGGTTGTTGATGAAGGTGTCAAAGAGGTGGGCCAGGTCGATGTCCTTGTCCTCTTTGGTTTCATAGATTGGGCGGGGCATGGTTGTCATCGAAGTTCCTTCTTCATTTCAGGTAAGGAAGCCAGCTCTCGACGGATTTCGTCAGGAGATTGTGGACATGTTCAAACGCGGGTTTGGATTGGCGGTAGGGATCCGGAATTTCCAGGTTGTCCTGCCATTTGCCGATGAGAAACGTCTTGCCGTGGACCTCGGGTGCAATCTGGCGAATGTGTTGAATGTGGCTGTTCTCCATCGCCAGGATCAGGTCAGCCTGGTGCAGCATGTGACTGTCGACCTGGCGCGCACAGTGGGCGGGGAGTTCCAGCCCGTGGTCCTGCAGTACTTCATGGGCGGTTTTGTCCATGGGGTTACCTACTAGTGCGCCAATGCCCGCCGAACTGATCGTCAGGCCCTGGCCGCTGAGTCTGTGCGCGAACAATGCTTCGGCGGTTGGGCTCCGGCAGATGTTCCCGACACAGACGATCAAAATGTTCTTGAACATGGGTTCAACCTCGTGGCTGCAAGGTCGCAGCCGCCGGGATTCGGCCCGTGATGAACGAATGTGAGATTTTGGGCAGTGTCATTAGTTCCTTCCTGTCACGCCTTTGTGCGGCGTGACTTTTTCCAGTCTTTTCGGCGGCGCGCGGAGCGTGCGTCGATCAGTACACGTCCTTGTTCAGCAGCAGCGCCGGCGGGGTGCGTACGAGGATGTAGAGGTCGAACCAGACCGACCAACGCTCGATATAGTCGAGGTCGAACTCGACGCGTTTCTCGATCTTCTCCAGCGTGTCGGTCTCGCCGCGGTAGCCGTTGATCTGCGCCCAGCCGGTGATGCCGGGTTTGACGCGATGACGTGCCGAGTACTCGGCCACGGCGTCCTCGAACAGCACGCCGGCAGCCTTGGTGGCGGTGGCATGTGGGCGCGGACCGACCATGGACATGCTGCCGAGGAAGACGTTCAGCAGCTGTGGCAACTCATCGAGGCTGGTCTTGCGGATGAAGCGGCCGACACGGGTGATGCGATCGTCGCCACGGGTGGTCTGCCGATCGGCGTTGGCGTCGGACTTCTCGTGGTACATCGAGCGGAACTTGAAGACCTCGATCAGCCGGTTGTTGTAGCCGTAGCGCTTTTGCTTGAAGAGCACCGGACCCGGCGAGTCGAGCTTGATCGCCAGCGCGATGAGCAGCATCACCGGCGCGGCAGCGAGCAGGGCGATGCTGGAGATGACGATGTCTTCCAGCCGCTTGAAGAAGGGGGACCAGCCACGCAGCGGCAGGTCCGACGCGATCAGGGTGGGCAGGCCGCCGACTTCGGTGATGCGCTTGTCGGCGTGGCGGAAGGCGACCATGTCCGGTACCAGCAGGACGTTGACCGGCAGCTTGCGCAGTTCGTTGATCAGCTGGCCGATGCGGCTGTCGGCGAACCAGGGCAGGGCGACCAGCACCTGGGTGACCTTTTCCTCGCGGATCATGCGTTCCAGATCGCGGGTGTTGCCGAGCAGGGGCAGGTTGGCCAGTTCCTTCGGCAACCGCTCGAGGCGGTCATCGATGAAGCCCAGCACGCCGGTGCGTATGTCGCGATGGTTCTGCAGATGTTCGGCCACGCGCAGGCCGTTCTCGGTACCGCCGAGGATCACTGCGTTCTGCAGGAACATGCCCCGCGCCATCAGGCGGCGGAACAGCGCGAGCATGGCCAGGCGCTCGGCGCCGAACAGGACTGCGCTGGTGAAGAACCAGAACACCAGATGTTTGGTTTCCAGGTAACTGAACAGGCCCATGCCCTGATGCATGAAGATCAGGAAGCTGAACGCTGCGGCCCAGGCCACGAGCATGACGCGGAAGCGCAACAGGGTGCTGAACACTTCTTCGCTATAGATGCCGACGGTCTGGAAGATGATGACGCTGAGTACCGCGAAGAAGCCGAGGAATGCGCTGAACGGGCCGCTGGCGGGAAGTTCCATGAACGCCAGCAGGAGTAGCCCGGGCAGGATCGACGTGAGGCCGTGGATCAGGCGAATGCTGGCAAGGAAGTAATCGACGAAACTCGGGTGAGCATATTCAAGGGTTCCAACAGACTGTACGCGCATACAAGGCTCCATCCTCAGCTCAAAGCTGGCTCAAATCTCGAATTAATCGCCGCGGAACGCGGGGGATTGATAGCAGGCCGCCATCGCAACCGTGATCGGGACTCCTGCTCCGACCGTGCCTCTCCGGATGAGTTCAGTAGGAGTCAGTGGGCCGCCAAAAAAATGAGCGGGCCCGCAAAATGCGCGCAAATAGCTGTTTTGAAAGCGCTTTGAGCGGCGCCCGAGATGAGCGTGGCGGGCTAAGCAGGACGCGGATAATGACGGGCGGTGCGATACATCGAAGTTTTGGATTAATACCGCTGCGCTTGTTGCGCACAACTTCCGACCCCGGCCCCGGTCTTATGCAGCGGTGCCAATTGCGAGGAATGAACTGCCATGGGCGATGCCAAGGCGCTGCTGATACTGCATGGAAAACAGGCGCTCAACGATGAGGTACGCGAGGCGGTTAAACAGCGTCGCGAGGCGGGGTGGGATCTGGCGGTTCGTGTCACCTGGGAGCCAGGCGATGCGCAGCGGCTGGTGCGCGAGGCGCTGGATGTGGGCTATCCGACCCTAATTGCCGGTGGCGGCGACGGCACCTTGCACGAGGTGGCCGCGGCCATGCTGGAGATACAAGCGAACGCCAGCCTCGCGCTACTGCCGCTGGGGAGTGCAAACGACTTCGCCAAGGCTGCCGGCATACCGCTCGACCCGGTCGAGGCACTGGGCCTGCTGGAGCAGCCGGCGCAAGTGATCGATATCGGCGAAATGAACGGNNCAACATGGCCACCGGCGGCTTCGGCTCCAAGGTCACCGCGAGCACCTCCGAGGAGCTCAAGCGGGTGCTGGGTGGCGGCGCCTATCTGCTCACCGGTCTGACGCGCTTTGCCGAGATCCATTCCGCGAAGGGTCGTTTCAGCGGGCCGGGCTTCGATTGGGAAGGGGAGTTCCTGGCGCTGGGCATCGGCAACGGGCGACAGGCCGGCGGTGGCCAGCTGCTCTGCCCGCAGGCGACGATCGACGATGGGCTGCTGGACGTCTGCATCGTGCCGGCACCGGCGGATGCCGTCGGGACCCTGGGCACGCTGCTCAGCGGTGGTCTGCTTGGGGTCGATGCGGTGTCGGTCAGTGCCCGGGTGCCCTGGCTCGAGGTCGAGGCGCCGACGGCGATCAACATCAATCTGGACGGCGAACCCTTCACAGGCGCCAGTCTGCGCTTCGATGTCCGCCCGCGGGCTTTGCGCCTGCACGTGCCCCCGGAGTCGCCGCTGCTGCAACGAAATCTCCGGGCGCAGTGATATGGGCGAAGCCGGCAGCCGGTAAGCTGGGAAAAAAGTGGTGAACGGTACATAAAGCCGAAGGGGATGCGGNNTTCCCAAGGAGCCTGGAAATGGCCGGCATTCTCGATTCAGTCGATCAACGCACCCGCCTCGTGGGGCAGAATCGTCTGGAAATTCTCATGTTCCGGCTAGGCGGGCGGCAGAAGTTCGCCATCAACGTCTTCAAGGTGCAGGAAGTTGTCCAGCTGCCGAAGATGACGCTGATGCCGCACCGACACAGTTCGGTGTGCGGCGTGGTCAACCTGCGCGGGCAGACCCTGCCGGTGGTCGATCTGTCGCGAGCCATCGGCCTGCGGCCGCTGGTGCCGGACGAGCGCAGCACCATCATCGTCACCGAGTACAACCGCACCGTGCAGGCCTTTCTGGTCGGTGGCGTGGACCGCATCGTCAACCTGAACTGGGAAGCGGTGATGCCGCCGCCGACTACCGCCGGCCGGCAGCACTACCTGACTTCGATCACCAAGGTCGACGATGAGCTGGTGGAAGTGATCGACGTGGAGAAGGTGCTCGCCGAGATCGTCCCCTATGACACCAACATCTCCGCCGAGCGGCTGGCCGATCCGATCCTCGAGCGTGCTCGTGGCCGGGAAGTGCTCTGCGTGGACGATTCCTCGGTGGCCTTGGCTCAGCTGCGCGAAACCCTCAGCCAGCTCGGCCTGAAGATCCACACCGCAAGCGACGGCTTGAAGGGCCTGAACATGCTCAAGGCGTGGGCCGACGCCGGCGAAGTGCTCACCGACAAGCTGCTCATGGTGTTCACCGATGCCGAGATGCCGGAGATGGACGGCTATCGCCTGACCACCGAGATTCGCCATGATCCGCGTCTGCGGGACCTCTATGTGGTGCTGCACACGTCTCTGTCGGGTAGCTTCAACCTGGCCATGGTGCAGAAGGTCGGTTGTGACAACTTCCTCTCCAAGTTCCAGCCGGAAAAACTGGTGGACGTGATCCAGGACCGCCTGAAGCTGGACGAGCAGGCCTGACAGCCCGCCTGTAGCCGGCTGCTGAACCACGCAGCCGCCCCTGCTATGCTGCTGCGCTTTCCCCCAAGGAGGCGCAGCATGCATCTCTCCTCGCTCTATCGCTTCCCTCTCAAGTCGGCGGCTGGCGAATCGCTGCAGCGCTGCGCCAGCGATTCGCTTGGTCTGCTCGGCGATCGGCGCTGGATGGTGGTTGCCGCCGGCACCGGGCGCTTTCTCACCCAGCGCGTACTGCCGCGTATGGCTTTGCTGCAGGCGCATTGGCAAGGCGATACAGCGTTGAAGCTGGCGGCGCCCGGCATGCCGGAGCTGCTGGTGCGAGTACCGGATGACAAGACGATGCGCTGTGTGCAGGTCTGGAGCGCCAACCCGGTGGTACCGGATGCNNTGGCTCTCTGACGTTCTCGGGCAGGCCTGCCGGCTCGTGTACCTGCCGGAGGACGACGGCATTCAGGTCGATCTGGATTATGCGCGGCTCGGCGAGCGTACGGCCTTCAGTGACGGGTTTCCCTTTCTGCTGATCGGTCAGGCGTCGCTGGACGATCTGGCCCGACGTGTAGGGCGTCCACTGGAGATGCTGCGCTTTCGACCGAACCTTGTCGTCAGCGGGGCCGAGCCCTATGCCGAGGATGGCTGGAAGCGCATCCGTATCGGCCAGCTGACCTTCCGTGTGGCCAAGCCCTGTTCGCGCTGCGTCATCCCCACGCTCGACCTGGCCAGTGGCGAGCGCGCGCCCGATCGGGAGCCACTGAATACGCTGCTGTCGTATCGCAAAGGGCCGGGCGGGGTGTTCTTCGGCCAGAATCTGATCGCCGAAGGGCGCGGCGAGCTGGAAGTCGGAATGCCGGTCGAGCGGCTGGAGTGAGAAACGGCCGGGCCCGGACGGTGTGCCGTCCGGGCCGGCTGCGCGTCACTGCGATTCGAAATAACGCTCGTGCCACTCCACCAGCGGTTGGGGTGAATTCAGCTTCTGCCCGTAGATCACCGAGTAGGTCAGCACGTTCTGCACGTACTGGCGGGTCTCGTCGAACGGAATGTTCTCTACCCACACATCGAACGACAGGTGCTCGGCGTTGCGCAGCCACTGGCGCACACGACCGGGGCCGGCGTTGTAGGCGGCCGAGGCCAGTACACGGTTGCCGTTGAACTGCCCGTAGATCTGGCTGAGATAGGCAGTGCCCAGCTGGATGTTGGTGGTGGGGTTCAGGACCTGCTGCGGCGAAGCCAGCGGGATGTTGAAGCGCTTGGCGGTTTCCTTGGCGGTTGCGGGCATCAGCTGCATCAGGCCGGTGGCGCCGACATGGGAGCGGGCATCGGCCATGAAGGCGCTTTCCTGGCGGGTTACGGCGAACGCCCAGCTGGGATGGATCTCCCGCGCCCGCGCGGCCTGTACCAGGGTGTTGCGGTGGGCCATGGGGAAGCGGATATCCAGATCATCCCAGTACTGCGCCTGGCTGATGGTGCGGATGGCCGGGAAGTACCACTCCTTTTCATAGGCGATGCGTGCCTGCGCGACCATCTCGTCGCGGCTGAACAGCCGACTGACGTGATACCACTCGCGGCGGCCATCGACGATCTGCCCGCGGTCGTGGAATTCCAGTGCGCGGCGAATACCGGCGGTATTGCGCACCTTCTGCACGACCTTCGGATCGAGCGCCAGTGGCTGATGGTTCAGCTTGTACGGCGCCTGGATGCGGTCGGCCGACAGGAAGCCGTAGAAATCCCGCTCTTCGGCCACCGGCTTATAGAGCAGGGCCGCCTGCTTGCTCTCCGGTTTGGCCAGCTGCAGGCTGCGCGCCTGCCAGTAGCGCCAGCGATTGGTATTGGCCAGTTCATCGGGAAAACGCTGTGTCAGCCGGTACGCTTCATCCCACTGGCCCTGGCGCAGCAGCAGACGGGTGCGCCACTCGGTTACGGTGTTGTCGCGCAGCTCGGGGTCGTACTCGGCCATCACCTTGAGCGCGCGGCTGTCGAAGCGCTTGGCCAGGGTCAGCCCGATCTGCCGGGCAATGGCGACCTTTTCCTCGGGCGAAAACGCAAAGCGGCGGGCGTAGCCGTCGAGCAGATTGAGCGCCTGCTCCGGGTCCTGGCGCGCGAGGCGCCGCAGGCCGATCGAAACGACGTCGGCCATCGCCGGGCTGGTCGGCGAGAAGCGTTCAGACTGGCGAAGCATCTGCGGTTTCTGCGCCACGTCGATCATCAGCTGACCCTGGCTCTGCAGCGTAGGCAGACGTTTCACCAGGAAGCTGGCGACCCCGTAGTTGCCGCTCTCCACGGCCAGCTTGGTGCGTTTCCAGCGCCGGTCTTCGGTCAGTAGACCCTTGGATTCCCAGAGCTCGAACAGCGGGTCGCAGGAGTTGTGCTGCGACTTGCCGACCAGCCACAGCCGCTCGGTTGCGGCGTCAGCGCCCGGGAGACCGTTGCGCAGCTGATACTGCGCGAACAGGCAGTCCAGCTCGGTGAAGTTCATCTTCGGATCGTAATAGCGGGTAAAGGTCTGCCAGTCGCCGCGGGCGGCCAGCAGGCGCAGCCAGCGCAGCTTCATCCAGTTGATTTGAGGCAGGTCGCCGTGTTCGGCGAGAAACTTCTCGACTTCCTGATTGCTGGCCGACTTCAGCCGGTGGGTCAGCTCGTCATAGGCGAGGTAGGGCTCGAGCGGATAGTCGCGCAAGGCGCTCTGGTAACGGCGATAGGGGCCTGCATCGCCCTTGGCCAGGGCCTGCTTGGCCTCATCGTAATACTGGCGTTGCTGGCTGAGACTGGCGGCGGACGCATCCAGGCCAATGGCAGAAACGAACAGGCAGAAACACAAACTGGAGAGTCGGCCGCGCATGGTACATCCGTAAAACGGGGGGCGTTGAGATGACAGGCGACGTGCTGTACCGGGCGGCACAGGAGACGGCCTGCTGCAGGAGCTAGCTTAGCTTGCCGCACCGGCCAGTTAAACGAGCATTAAGCTCCGGTAACAAACAAAACCACTCTTCCGACGAGCGTACGGCGACAGGGGCGCAAGTCGCCGACAGACGGGAGGCCGGCGCGCCCGCTCGGCAGCGATAAATCATCGGATCCGACCGGGTTCATGGCCGCCATCCTGCTAGAATGCGCGCCCTGTTTTCGGAGGTAGCCATGACCCTGCTCAAGTTCACCGATGTATCTCTCGCCTACGGCACCACGCCGTTGCTGGATGGCGTGTCCTGGCAGATCGCGCGGGGCGAGCGGGTCTGCATCATCGGCCGCAACGGGACGGGCAAATCCAGCATGCTGCGCCTGGTCAAGGGCGATCGCAGCGCAGACGACGGAGAAATCTGGCGCGCGCCGGGACTGAAGATCGGCGAGCTGCCACAGGAGCTGCCGCGGGCCGACGACCGCACGGTCTTCGATGTGGTCGCCGAAGGCCTGTCCGGGGTAGGCGAGCTGCTCGCCGAGTACCATCACCTGAGCATGAACATTCAGGATCAGGACGACCTCGACAAGCTCATGCATGTTCAGCAGGCCCTGGAAGCCAAGGATGGCTGGCGCTTGCAGCAGCTGGTGGAAAGCACGCTCAGCCGCCTGCAGCTGCCCGCCGATCGCACCCTTGCCGAGTTGTCCGGAGGCTGGCGGCGGCGAGTGCTGCTGGCTCAGGCGCTGGTGTCCGAACCCGACCTGCTGCTGCTCGACGAACCCACGAACCACCTCGACATCGGCGCCATCGCCTGGCTGGAAGAAGCGCTGACCGGCTTCAACGGTGCCGTGCTGTTCATCACGCACGACCGCGCCTTCCTGCAGAACCTGGCGACTCGCATTCTGGAGCTGGACCGTGGCCACCTGATCGACTGGAGCGGCGATTACGCCAGCTTCCTGGTGCACAAGGAACAGCAGCTGGCCGCGGAGGAAACCGCCAACGCCCTGTTCGACAAGAAGCTCGCCCAGGAGGAAGTGTGGATTCGCCAGGGCATCAAGGCCCGGCGCACCCGCAACGAAGGCCGGGTGCGGGCCCTCAAGGCGCTGCGTGCCGAGCGCAGCGAGCGCCGTAATGTGCAAGGCAAGGCGACTTTCCAGGTGGAAACCGCGGAAAAGTCCGGCAAACAGGTTGTCGTTGCCGAGCACATCAGCTTCGCTCATCCGGGCGGCGAACCGCTGATCCGCGACTTTTCCCTCGTCATTCAGCGCGGCGACCGCATCGGCCTGCTCGGCGCCAACGGTACCGGCAAGACCACGCTGCTCAAGCTGCTGCTGGGTGAACTGCAGCCCAGCAGCGGCTCGATCGAGTTCGGCACCAAGCTGGAAGTGGCGTATTTCGACCAATTGCGTCACCAGCTGGAGCTGGAGAAGACTGTGGTGGACAACCTCGCCGAAGGCCGCGAATTCATCACCATCGATGGGCAGAATCGCCACGTGCTGAGCTACCTGGGCGACTTCCTGTTCAGCCCGCAGCGGGCGCGCACGCCGGTCAAGGCGCTGTCCGGCGGTGAGCGGGCACGGCTCTTGCTGGCGAAGCTGTTCAGCAAGCCGGCCAACCTGCTGGTGCTCGACGAGCCGACCAATGATCTCGATGTGGAAACCCTCGAACTGCTCGAAGAGGTGCTGCTCGACTTCCAGGGCACGGTGCTGATGGTCAGCCACGATCGGGCCTTCCTCGACAACGTGGTCACCAGCACGCTGGTGTTCCAGGGCGGTGGCGAGGTGCGCGAGTACGTCGGTGGCTATCAAGACTGGCTGCGCCAGGGCGGTTCGCCGCGTCTGCTGGGCGTTGCCGACTCCGCTGCGCAGGCGAAGGAGGCCGGCAAGGCGCAGGGGGCGGCGCCTGCTCCCGCTCCGGCGCCGGCCGAAGCGGCACCGGCGAAGAAGAAGCTCAGCTACAAGCTGCAGCGCGAACTGGAGGCGCTGCCGGGCAAGATCGATGAGGCCGAGAAGGCCATCGAGGCGCTGCAGGCGGACATTTCCGATCCGGCGTTCTATCAGCAGGCGCCCGAGGCGACCGCCGCGGCGCTGGCCCGCCTCGAAGCGCTACAGCTCGAGCTCGACGGGCTGCTGGAGCGTTGGGCCGAACTCGAGGAGTGATCGCACGCTGTGGGCCCCGGCGGCGCCCGCGAAGACGGGAGCCGCTGCACGGCGGAGCGGGTCCCGGTCACGGCTTATGAGATGGATCAATGCCATGCGCGCTGGCGCGTAGTTAAGTATCCGGAAAAGGATCAGCAGTCATGATGGAGCGTTAATGGCAATCGAATACCGCATCACCCTGGATGACGAACACGATTTCAGTTACCGGATTGAGCTGGATCGTGATTACGACCAGGAGGCCGCCGCCCAGGCGCCAAAATGGACCCGCCTCGATCATCAGCGTTGCTCCAACTGCCCGCTCAGCAAGGACGATTTCAGCCATTGTCCCGCCGCCGTGGACCTGCATCGAGTGATCGAGGACTTCCAGGGGCTGCCCGCCGTGCAGAAGGCTCTGGTCTGGGTGCGTACCCCCGAGCGCGAATACACCAAGCAGGTCGGACTGGACGAGGGCTTGCGGGCGCTGCTCGGAGTGATCATGGCGACCAGTGCCTGCCCGGTGCTCGGCCGGCTCAAACCCATGGCCAAGCAGCATCTGCCGTTCGCCAGCAATCATGAGTTCGTGCTGCGGGCCGTGTCGCTCTACCTGGCGCGACAGTATTTCAATCTGCGCGAAGGGCGCCATGCCGATTGGGAGCTGCGGGGGCTGGTGCGCTCGTTCCAGCAACTGCAGCTGGTCAACCAGGCGTTCTGGCAGCGCATTCACGATACCTGCCACGCGGACTCCAACCTCAAGGCCTTTCTGACCTTCTTCTCGATGGCGTCCAGCCTGACCTATTCGCTGGAGACGCAGCTGCAGAAGATCCGCCCCTTGGTGATGAGCGCGGGCGAGGGCGTGGAGCTCTTCTGATCACCGCGACCGCGCAGCGCCATCGCGCTGCGCGGTCGGGGCTGTCATTCCGTTTTTTTCAGGCGCACGGCCAACACGTCGCACGGCGCGCCATGCAGGATGTCGTTGGCGGTGGAGCCGAGCAGCAGCGCAAGGCCGTGGCGGCCGTGGCTGCCGACCACGATCAGGTCGCAGCGCTGCTCCTTGGCCAGTCGATGCACTTCCTGGCGAGGCTGCCCATAAGCCAGATGGCGATTTTCCGGAGCGAGGCCAGGATAGCTATCGGCAAAGCCGTTCATGCGCTCGCGGGCCTGATCGAACTGCTGTTGCTGCAGCATCGAAAGATCCATCGGCACGTCACCGCCGAACGCCATGGCCATCGGTTCGATGATATGCACCAGGCTCAGTTTGGCATTGGAGGTGCTGGCGAGCGACTGCGCGCGAGCGACAACCGGATGGCATTCTTCGGTCAGGTCGATGGCGACCAGTATGTGTTGGTAGGGCATGGCGCGTTTCTCCTTGCGTGCCGGTCGCCAGAGGCAGTGGTCGTCCCGGCGGTATCTGGGTGATTACCCTTTCGTTTAACAGGTTTATACGACCTTGCGTCGGCCCCCGCCAGTGGCTTGTTGTCACCATCGATGACGGTGACCGGGCAGGGGCTGCTATCATGGCCGCCTTCTTTTTTGCGTCGCTGTCATGCTCGCCGCGTCGCCGCAGGTACGAGAAACGCCAATGCCGATGTTCGAATCCGATTATTCGCTTGCCTGGGCCCTGTACGGGCTAGCCGCGCTGGGCTGCCTGTTGTTCTGGTTCCGGGTGACGCGCTGGATGTGGCGCTGGTTGCGCGAGCCGCTGCGATTGATCGCGGCCGTGCTGCTGTTCACGCCGACCATCGTCGACCCGGCGAAGGAACTGTTCGCGCCCGCCGTGGCCATTACTGCCATGGACCTGGCGTTCAAGGTCGGCAACAACGCCTGGCGAGCGGTGGCGGATCTTGCGATGTACGGCTTGATCGCCTTCGCGCTGTATCTGCTGCTGGTCGCCATTCGCTGGCCGCTGGAGCGCAGGTACGGCCGGCGCGACGAAGCCGTTGCGGACGAGGACCCACGCACGCTGCGCGAGCGCATGGAGGATGAGCACGACGATGAGCCGGACTACACCCCATCGCGTGGCCGGATGCGCACCGAGCCGCGGATCTGAGCGCAGCCAAACATAGGTTACGAACCCCCATCGGGAGATGACGCATGTGCGAGCTGCTTGGCATGAGCGCCAACGTGCCCACCGATATCGTGTTCAGCTTCACCGGCCTCATGCAGAGAGGCGGCAAGACCGGGCCGCACAAGGACGGCTGGGGCATCGCCTTCTATGAAGGTCGCGGCCTGCGCCTGTTCCAGGACCCGGTCGCCAGTTGCGAGTCCGAAGTGGCGAAGATGGTGCAACGCTACCTCATCAAGAGCGAAGTGGTGATCGGCCACATCCGCCACGCCAATGTGGGCAAGGTTTCGCTGGTCAATACCCATCCTTTCGTTCGCGAGCTGTGGGGGCAGCACTGGTGCTTCGCGCATAACGGCCAGCTCGCCGACTTCGAGCCGCCTAAGGGCATCTACCGCCCGGTTGGCGACACCGACAGCGAGCGCGCGTTCTGCGACCTGCTGAACCGCATCCGCCTGGATTTCCCGGACCGCTGTCCACCGGACAACCTGCTGCCGGTTCTGCTTGGCGCATGCGTCGAATACCGCCGCAAGGGAGTCTTCAACTGCCTGCTGAGCAATGGCGAATGGCTGTTCAGCTTCTGCAGCACCAAGCTCGCCGAGATCACCCGGCGCGCGCCGTTCGGGCCGGCGCAGCTGAGGGACGCCGAGCTGACGGTGAACTTCCATGCCGAAACCACACCGGACGACGTGGTCACCGTCCTGGCCACCGAGCCGCTGACGAACAACGAGCAATGGACGCTGCACGAGCCCGGCCAGTGGAGCCTGTGGCGCCTCGGCGAGTGTATCGCCCGGGGGAGGGTGGCCGAGTGCTGAGGAGTTATCTGCGTCTGACCCTGTTCGCCTTCGGCTTGCTGGTCGGCATCCAGGTGCCGGGATTCATCGAGGCCTATGCGCAGCATGTCGAGGCGCGGCGGCTGGAGGCTCAGCAGGGCCTGCAGGGCTTTCAGCAGACGGCGCAGCGCTTCTTCGGCGGCGATCTGGATGCCCTGGTGCGGCATTATCAGGACAGCGACGACCCGGTGTTCCAGAGCGATGCGCAGAGCGTGGAGCAGCTGGTGAGCCGGGCGCGAATGCTGGAGCGCGAATGGCAGGCGATGCAGGGGCCGTGGTACGCACGGGCCGCGCACGTCTTGCTTGGTGCACAGCGCAGTCTGCGCGAGCAGGTCTGGAGCAGCTACCGCTTCCAGGTCCTGTTGGCGCCCGAGGCCATCGCTTGGGGCCTGAGCTGTGCGTTGCTACTGGCCTGGCTGGTGGAGAGCCTGTTGCTGGCCGCCAGTTTCCCGCTTCGCTCGCGGGCGCGACGCTACCGGCCGTATCGCTGAGCGCCATCGCCGTGCGCTCAGCGGTCGATACCGCCGCCCAGGTGCCGACCGCTCACTTGGCCAGGAACTTCATCCCTTCCTCGAGCCCACTGAGGGTCAGCGGGTACATCCGGTCTTCCACCAGCTCGCGAACGATCCCGGTGGAGGTGGTGTAGCCCCAGGTGTCCTTGGGATAGGGGTTGATCCAGATGAGCTTCTTGTACTTCTCCATGAAGCGCTGCATCCACACGTAGCCCGCTTCCTCGTTCCAGTGCTCGACGCTGCCGCCCGGCTGGGTGATCTCGTAGGGCGCCATCGTCGCGTCGCCGACGAACACCACCTTGTAGTCCGCGCCGTACTTGTGCAGCACATCCAGCGTCGAGGTGCGCTCCGAGGTGCGGCGGAAGTTGTTCTTCCACACCGATTCGTAGATGAAGTTGTGGAAGTAGAAGTACTCCATGTGCTTGAACTCGGTCTTCGCCGCCGAGAACAGCTCCTCGCAGATCCGCACGTGCGCGTCCATCGAGCCGCCGACGTCGAAGAAGCACAGCACCTTGACCGTGTTCTTGCGCTCCGGGCGCATGCGGATGTCGAGCAGCCCGCCGTTGTGCGCGGTCGAGCGGATGGTGTCGTCCATGTCCAGCTCGACGTCCTTGCCCGCGCGCGCGAAGCGGCGCAGCCGCCTCAGCGCCACCTTGATGTTGCGCGTGCCGAGCTCGACCGAGTCGTCGAGATTCTTGTACTGCCGCCGGTCCCAGGCCTTCTTGCCCTTCTTCTTCTTGCCCTTGCCCTTCTTGCCGCCGCTGCCGCGGGGGCCTTCGCCGCCCTGGCCCTCGTTCTCGCCGCGGCCCTGCTCGCCTTCGCCCTGCTCGCCGTCGCCATCCTGGTCGCCCTGCTCGGCCTCCTCGCGCGCCTTCTTGAACTCCTCGATCAGCCGCTCGAGCCCGCCCATGGACTCGATCTTCTCGAGCTCCTCCGGGGTGAGCGACTTCTCGAACTCCCGGCGCAGCCAGTCGTCGGGGATCAGCGCCTCGATCATGCCGTGGAGGTCCTCGAGGCCCTTGAAGTAGGCGCCGAACGCGCGGTCGAACTTGTCGTAGTGCTTCTCGTCCTTCACCAGGCACGCACGCGAGAGCAGGTAGAAGTCGTCCACGTCGGCGTAGACGACGCGCTTGCGCATCGCGGCCACCAGATCCATCAGCTCGCGGATCGTGACCGGCACCTTGTAGCGCCGCAGGGTGAAGAAGAAGTCGATCAGCATTTCAGCCCCGGCTGTCCCGGCGGTTCATGAACGCCAGCCGCTCGAGCAGGTGCACGTCCTGCTCGTTCTTCAGCAGCGCGCCGTAGAGCGGCGGGATCGCCTTGGAGGGGTCCCGGTTGGTCAGAATTTCTTCCGGAATGTCGTCGGCCATCAACAGCTTCAG
>JABAHQ010000274.1_pt7 | contig 29900 bp, 25 predicted proteins | sample 7062091 | NCBI WGS metagenome assembly JABAHQ01 (sample SAMN14534359, study PRJNA622989) | marine sediment metagenome | biome: marine biome [ENVO:00000428]; feature: marine pelagic biome [ENVO:01000023]; material: deep marine sediment [ENVO:00002113] | place: India: Gulf of Kutch | collected... | reverse complement strand
AATAGGTGGGTGTCCTGTTCTTTTTCTTCTGCTGTTCTTTTTCTTTTCTGAGTGCGCAACACTCAATAGGTGGGCGTCCTGTTCTTCTGTGCTGTTCTTTTCTGAGTGCGCAACACTCAATAGGTGGGCGTCCTGTTCTTCGTCCTGTTCTTCGTTCTGTTCTTTTCTGAGTGCGCAACACTCAATAGGTGGGCGTCCTGTTCTTCGTTCTGTTCTTCGTTGTTCTTCGTTAACGGATGGGTGGTTTCGCGGATATCTAACCGTACTTCGACGGCGCGCCGGGTGCCGCTCGGGCAATAACAGCGGTTTTTCTGCCAACGATTCGGGGTGTCGACACGCTCTCTAGAGAATGCTGCACTGAGGGCCGGATGCCTGGCGCAGCCCCAGATTCGATGACCTAGCGGTATGTGGCTCCTGCGAAGGGGACCAGGAGGCCGCTTATATCACGAACAACCCCTTGGAGACGCCATTATCTGCCTTAAAGTCAAATAGTTACTTCCCACGCGGTGTCCCAAGTGCCCCTGACTCGCCTCCGCTGCCCTCCAACATGTCCCCACAATCGAGCAGCTTTCTCCCCCGCACCGGCGCGTATTTAGTGAATGCATGGCTAGAACCTATCTCACCTAACCACTCAGCGGCCACAAGAGCGGGATGATGAGGATGGTTGCGCCTCCCACCGCCAAATTCATAGGTATGCCAGCCTTCAGGAAGTCGGTGAAGTAGTAGCTGCCTGCGCCATAGACCATCAGATTGGTCTGATAGCCCAAAGGCGTGGCGAAGCTTGCCGAGGCTGCCATCATGGTTGCTATAACAAAAGGTTCCGCATTGACTCCCAGCGTGTCCGTGAGCGCAAGTACGATGGGCAGCATCAATACAGCCGCAGCATTATTGGTGATGATCGCTGTCATCGCAGACACCGTCACGTAGGTAAACAGCAAGAGCATCCAAGGATCGCTGTCCGCAGCGGCGAGCACTGTGCTGGCGATGGATTCCGCCGCCCTGGTCTTCTCGAACGCCAATCCCACCGCGAAGCTCGCGGCGATGGTGACAATAACGGTGAGATCGAGACTGCGCCTGGCATCACTCACGGAACAGCAGCGTGTGGACAACATCAGCGCGGCCCCTATCAGCGCGGCGTTCAGCATGCTCGTGATGCCGAAGGTTGCAAGGACAACGATCAAAATCAGGATGGCCCACGAGAGTTTGGCGCGTGTCGGGTCGGGAAGCTCTTCGTGCAGATCATTGGTGAGTAGGAAATCCCTTTCTGCCCGTTGTCTCCCGACGAACTCCGGTCGCGTCTCCAAGAGCAACAAGTCGCCGGGCTGGAGGGTAATCGAGCCCAGGTTTCCCTCGATCGGCTCCCCCCCCCGGGCGGCCGCGAGCACCACGGCATCGTAGCGGTCGCGAAACCGGCTGTCGCGGATCGTTTGGCCGATACAGTCACAAAAGGGGGAGACCACGGCCTCTATCAAACGCCGCTCCGGTCTGGCTTTCTCGATGACCGGCTCCGTATTGTCTGAAGCGACGAGGCCGTTGATTCGCAAGATGTCGACGATGGCACTCGTCTCTCCGACGAACACCAGGCGGTCCCCGGCCTGCAAGCGCTCTTCGGGAGAGACGGCAGTGACAATGGCATCTCTGCGTTCGATCTCGACCAGATAGATGCGCTGGAGGTGCCGCAGACCGGCCTTTGCCACGGTCTTTCCCACCAGCGGGCCGTTGGCCGCCACTGCGACCTCAAACGTGAATTGCTTCGGATTGGCGAACTTCTCCGTAGTGCGGAGTCGATCCGGCAGGAAGCGGGATATCCCGAAGATCAGGAACAGCGCTCCGATCAACGCACTTGGCAGGCCGACCAGGGTAATGTCGAAAAGACTGAAACCTTCCGTGCCCGTCAGGTCGCGGTATAGCCCGTTTACGACGAGATTGGTGCTCGTTCCGATCAGCGTGAGGCTGCCCCCTAGGATAGCGGCGTAGCTCAACGGGATCATCAGCTTCGACGGTGCGATTGATATCCGTTTACACCAACGTGTCACGGCCGGAACCATGGTGGCAACGATGGGGGTGTTGTTGAGGAAGCCGCTCAGGGCGATGACAGGTACGACCAGGCGCACAATTGCGCCGCGGTGGCTCGTGGGATTGCAGAGTATGTGGTGGACGATCAGATCGACGCCGCCGCTGGCGCGAATTCCCGCTGCCACCACAAACAGGGCGGCAATCGTCATGAGCCCGCTGTTGCTGAACCCGGAAAGGGCTTCTTTGGGCGTCAGGACCCCGGTGACGCTGAGCGCGGTCAACGCCCCCATGAGAACGACATCGGGGCTGACTCTCGGTATGAATACCAGCGCAAGGATTACGGCGCACGTGAGCAGAATCGTGAGCCAGCCATGCCAATCCATTGTTATCAATGCCCCTCAACTCGACGAGAAAAGAGGTATATAACCGCTCTTGTATATAATGAAAAATATTAAATTTGCAGGTAATTATGCGAAAAGGACATAAACAGACTTCAGGTTATTCCGCGGCTTCATTCATTGGTGGCGCACGCCAGCCCGGCTGAGCTCGTGCCTCAGCACCGGCTAGCGTGGGGTTGGCTGCGGGCCTACATGGCCTCACGCTGTGCGGCACGCGATTTCGCCCTCACGCCTCAGTGCGACACCGGCGGCCGTCCAGGCCCGGCCATTGGGCAACGAAGGGACCTACGAGCGGATGCCGTTGGTGTACGCTAAAGCGTTTCAGGGAGGGCTTCGGCTGTATGAGAGCGTGCATCCGACATGGTACGGGACAAGATCTGGTGTGCTGCCCTGTGGCCACAGGCGATACGGTCGCGTACGGACACACCGCCGCGGTAATTGGCTTCAAGGTACAGGCCGGGCAACCGCTGTAGGCGATTGGCGATCGCCCGAAGCCGTACCTGGTAGGCCCCGTGGTAGAGCGGCAGCGCTCGTTCATGTCGGTCAATGCGGACCATTTCCGGATCACTTTTCAGCTTCAGCAATGGTCGCAATGTGCGCAACGTCTCGGCCAGTGCCTTTTCGTTATTCCAATCCCTTACATGGGGAGATCGCGCGCCCCCAAGATAGGAGGACAACAATACCTTTCCTGACGGCACCCTGCCATGGAACAGGCTGCTCATCCAGAGATTGCCCGTGAGAGGCACTTTTGCCGCGCGTGGCGTAAGAAATCCGGCTCCATCCAGCGGGTGGCCTACACTGTTTTGATCCATTCCCATGTGGACTACGGTCACCGGCGAGTAAGGAATCCCCTGTAGCAGCTCTGCCAACTCGGCATCAAGGGGCGCCGTCAGATTGCCGGCTACCGGGGCCGGGGTGGCCAATACTACTTGGTGCACGTGCCGAGTACGTTGTCCGTTCGCGGTCGTTGCGGTTACCTGCCACCCTTGCGGCCCGCGGGTCAATTCTGCCACCCTGTGGCCGGCACGCAGGCGTATCCCGGGATGTCGGGATAGCGTATCGGCCAAGACACCCATACCCCCCCGGAAGGAAAAGGTGTCGGTGGCGCAGGCCGTGCGACGGTGAAAGAGTTTGTGTATCAGAATGCCAGCAGTAATACTGCCATAGCGGCGTTCCAGGGCAGTCAACCGTGGCAGGGTTGCGCTGGCACTGACCTGATCAGGGTCGGCTGCCAGGGTCCCGGCGACAAACGGTTCCATGGCTTTTTCCAGCATCTCTTGTCCCAGGCGCCGCTTAATAAACTGGCTGACGGTCTCGTGTTCATGGGTACCGGCAGGGATGAAAGGTTCCGCCAGCAGACGCAATTTTCCGCGTAAGCTCCAGATGGGCGAGAGAAGCATGGCCCCCAGTTGCAGGGGTAGTGCCCTTAGTTGATCCTTCTGTAGCAGGTAGCGGTGTGCTTCCGCGGTCCGCGTCCTGGGAGTCTTAATATCTCCCAACCCGGCTTGGTGGATCAATTGCTCCACTTCCGGTCGGAAGTTCATTAGCATGGAGGCTGCACGTTCGGTGAGGTAACCTCCCTGTTGGGTGGACCGGATCTTGCCGCCGATCCGATCATCGGCTTCCCAGATTTCCACAGCCAATCCAGCCTCGGCCAGCCACCACGCCAGGGATAGACCGGAAATACCGCCGCCGACGATGAGGACATCGCACCGGCTCACGTGTCTTGCTCCTGCCGCGGGTGTTTACCGACGGATGAACAGCTCGCTTCATCGGAGCCGGCAACAGCGGGTGGGCCGGCATCCCCGAAACGGTGTCTTGCCAGGGTGCGTAGGTGCTCTGCAGTCACTTCCCGCTCTCCCCGTTGCCGGGCAAAGCTTTCAGCGCGCCTCTTTATCATACCCCGCAGGAAAGCGGGGATGTGCGACAGCCGCTGTTTTGCGGCTGGCGACCAATGGATCGCCGAGAGTCGTTCGGTCGAGGGCTGGACGACCTCGTTTTCCCGCGGAAGGTAGCCGCACCAGGTGTCGGCACTCATGAGATCCCCCTCCAGCGCCAGCGCCCGGGCCCGGCAGCCACCACATAGCCGCCGATATTCGCATTGACCGCACTTGCCCTGCAGTCGAGGTGCCCGTAATTGCTGCAGTACCGGATTGTGATCCCAAATAGCGAGAAAGTCCTTCGCACGGATACTGTCAACCTCGTCCGGGATGTACGGACAGGCAGTAATGCCGCCTTCAGGGGTAACGCGGCAGTAGTGGGTACCGGCGATACAACTGCTGCCGTCATAGCCCATGGACCGGGTGAGGGGAGAGTCGGGATCACGCTGATGGGCTACCCGCTGAAAGTGCGGGGCGCAGCGGGCCCGGATGATCAGGTCCTGGCTATCTTCCTGTGCCTCAAGCAGCTGGTGCAGTACACGTTCATAGGTATCGGGACTGATATCGGTCAACGCCTGGCCGCGGCCGGTGCATACCAAGAAGAAAAAGTTCAGCACGTTTGCTCTGCATGCACGGGCAAAGTCAATCATGGCCCCCACTTCATGGGCGTTGTCCTGCGTAACGGAAAAATGTATCTGAAAGGGGAGACCATGGCGCCGGCAGGACTCCATGCCTTCTAGGGTCTTCTGCCATGCACCGGGGCAGCCGCGGAACTCGTCATGGTGGTGCGGATCCAGCGAGTCAAGGCTGATGCCGATGCCCATGACGCCTGCAGTTTGAAGAGAATGAACGCGCTTGTCGTCCAGCAGAACGCCATTCGTGCCAATCACCATGAACAATCCGCGCTGCCTGCCATGGGCGACGAATGCTTCCAGGTCTCGGCGCAAAAGCGGTTCGCCGCCCGTCAGCACCACCATGGTCTCACAGTTGCGCTGCGCCACTTGGTCCAGCAGTCTGCATACTTGTTCGGTGGACAGCTCGTCCTGGCTGCCGTGTTCCAGGGTGGAGGCATCCAGATAGCAGTGGGCACACCGCAGATTGCACCGGCGGGTCAGATTGACGGCGATGAGGTAAAGATCATCCATAGTAGAACTCCAGGTAGCCTATTTCTTCCCCGAACGTGAGTTGTCTGCCGTATGATGATCTGATCCCCTCCTGGTTACGCTAGCCTGCTCCGACTCCGCCTTCCCCCCTTTGGGGCACCTTCCTGTGCGTGTTGGACTTCCGGAATCGATTGTTTCCCGCATGGCGGCGCGTGCCTGGGCTAGAACCGCCTCCACGACTTCCTGGTTGATTGAGGTAATGTTGTTGCGTCGTGCGTAGCCCTCGATGCGATCGCGCGACGCATCGCGCATAAAACCCTCGGGTACACGCATTAGACGTGCCAGGGCTGATGCTTCCCACTGCAAGTGGGGTTGAGGGGGTCCCCGTTGGGCGGTTGGTCCGGCGATGAAACCGTCAAGATGAAATGTTTCTACGCGACTTGATTGTTCGGAGCGTGCCTTTTTTTCGGCACGTAGGCGCAGGTGATCGCGCACGATGGGATCGTCTGTCTTGTTCAAAATGACGTCCGCCTCGACGGACCATGTCAGTGCGTCGAAGCCGCCGGTGTGCTTGGCGTCGACGTCCGCTGTTTCCTTGGCCGCGACGATTCCCGCCATGGCTTCTTTCGCATGGTTGGGGCAGAGCTCGGAGGTGGCTTGATGTACAATCTTTTCGGTTATAACAGTGTGCCCCTCCTTCTGCGCGTACCGCAGGATGGCCATCCTTGCCATATTGCGCGCAAAGTCCGGCACCCTTTCCATAGCCTGCAGTGCCTCGTTGGACCAGGAGGTGGTGGCTTCCGCTATTGCGTCTAGCTCTGGATGATAGTCCCTCAGACTGATCAACAGGGCGCAGTGAGCATCGCGCAACAGATTTTCCGTGTTGCCGCCGATATCCAGCTCCAGGTCGGAATGGATGCCAAGCTTTCCGAGTACCAACAAAGAGGCATTGATTTTGGCTGCATATTTTTGAATCGCGTCGTGGGGTTTGCCGTCCAGCAATACGGTCTCGATTTCCATTCCGTGGTCCCTGGCGATGGCGGTGGCTACGTCCAGATGTCCCTGGTAGATTTTAGCCAGTCCGGAATCGATGATCTCTTCGTGCAATTTCTCCTGTTCCTTGAAGCGAAATACCTTGCCGGCCTCTTCGGACAGTACGTCTGCAATGCGATTGAAGGCGACATAGTGGAAATACGGATCGAATACCGCTACCGCCTTTACTTCGACGTTCCACTTGCTGGCGAGTGACAGCGCCGTTGTCAGACCGCCATAAGATTTCGCGGAACCGTCGATTGCTACTACGAAGGGACCGCTGGCAATGGAGCGGGAGGGCTCCTTGATTACCAGCGTGTCGATCTTGGTCCGTCGAGCCACGCGTTGACAGACGGTACCGAGTCGACTGCCGTGCACCGCACCGAGTCCCAAGGCTCCCATAACCAGAAGATCGTATGCGCCGTTGTTGGTTTCCTCCACCAGGGCGCGGTAGTTCTTGCCTTCAAGGGTACGTCTGGAGAAAGATACATGCGCCTCGCGGCAGGTGTGCTCAGCCTGGTCCAAGTAGGAGTCGGTAATAATTGAAAGGCCGCGAGTGATCAGATCATCATGAATATGGCGCTGGCGTTCGAGCTCTTGCTCCTCGCGAAATTGCTGCGGCAGTCCCCCCTCCATCTGACGGAAACGCATATCGTGCAGTTTGGCGGCATAGACGTGCGCTCCGGTAATTTCGCCGCCCCAGAGTTTAGCGATGGCGGCCCCCAGGTGAGTAGCGCAGTTGGAATGATCGGAGGAGTCCAGCGCCAGGAGAATGGAGTCATAACGAGGTAATGATTTGTGAAGCTCGCGTGATACTTGAGGTTGTGTCTTCATTACACTTGCCTTTTTGACATACCTGCGGGAGCCGATGGACCATAGATTCAAGACGTAAAGGGAAAGGTTGGAAAATAGCTCAGGCTAGGGTTCGGGTAGATTTGGCACTGGCGCACCGAACGAGGCGTACGGGACTTTCTCGAACGCTGGATGAACGCCGGGATATGGCAACGCATTGAGCGCTGGTGCCATCTAGCCGACACGACCGAACGTTATTGGGGTCGTACCCCCCCTCAGTCAGGGGAGCTGTCGCCTCCTGCTGAGGTGATCATACCAACTAAACCTGGTAGCGGCGCAAACGGCCGCGTTGGGCGGGCATAAGGCCAGCCGGTCGCGGCGCTTTCGCCATGTGGCAGTCTTGTGCTGGATTGGCCCGGCGATGAGATCGGGGATCGCGTGGGCCCGCGGAACGGTATGCCAGCTCGAATCGAGCGATTCGGGCTCGCGCGGAGCCGGCGCAGCAAGGACCGTGCCGCGAGCGCAAGCGGACCAGGGCCTCCGGTTCTCGAGCAGTGTATGCAGTGATTGCGTTAACTGCCTATGGTTTGTCGGGATGCCTTTCATTAACGCTCGTCTGCAGGCGATGACATGACTCGTAAACAAATGGATCTTCAACGTCCCTTTGTGTCCTGCTGTCTAATAGTGCCCAGAATGTATAAGAAGACTCCAGAACCGAACAGTAGGGCGTAAAACTTGTTGGGAGCGAACCCACCGCGCCAAGCAAGCATACTGTCCAGCGCGCCCAAGAAGACCAGGATTACGCCAAACAGCTTGGTTTTTACCCCTTTCTTCGATTCCGCGTGTTCCATTGTCTCTGGCGCCTCGATCTGTATCAGTCCTGGTTTCTGTTCGCATTTCTCAGCCACCAGAATTGACCGCCGGCAAAGAGGCCTGTGACCATGAGGGCCGCCAAAAACGGTTTCGTGCCCGTGGCTGGCTTCAGTAGCAGCCAATACCAAGTAGTCAGAGTATGCTTTGAGCCTCTCTCGCTGTTACTTCCGTCCCAGGCGGCAAAGGCGATGGGGATGAAGCTTCCTTCGACGAACTGGATATCTTTGCCGGAATCGCCGGCAGCGAGCGCCCGCTTGATTACGACGCGCCAGGTGCCGCGGTGATACCGGCCCTTTACTTGAAGTCCCGCCGCCTTGGCATCGCGCTGCTCGATGTCTTTAAAGCCCTTACTGTTGGCCAGCGCGATGGTCTCGGATGTCGTGCTGGTGCCGCTCTTCCAGTGCCAGATGTTGACCGGGTGAGACGCATCACCCATGCCGAAGTAGGGCTTCTCGACGCGCTCGGGAATCTCGACGGGCAACTGAACGGCCACAGCGTCCTCTGCGATCGGGTCATCGGCGATAGTTTCGGCTTCTTCGTCGCCGGGCAAACTCTTGGTGCGATCATCCCACTCGAGCAAAAACGCGATATCCATGTCGTTGTATAGGGCGCGCACAGTGATGGTGTCGTAAGAAGGCGTAAAGAATCGCTGCTCGGCGATGATCTGTGGTACGAGGAAGAAGGTCGACGGTGAAGCTTCTTGCCAGCGTTCATCGTCGGGGTCAGTGGGCACGTCACCTTCCAGCTTGTCGGCCTTGATTACAGTATTTTCCGGACGCACGACCTTTTCCGCCTTCGCCAGCGAGGCCACATAGTTGGCCACATGCCAGCGGTCTTCGACGCTGAGCTTCTTTCTATTCTCAGGATCGGCAAACGACGGCATCTCGGTGCCTTGAATGCCCACGCTGATTCGAGTGAAGATGTCCTTCGGATCATTGCTGGCGCGGAATGTCCAAGGTTTGGTCAGATTGCGCGGCCAGGTACGTTCGCCCGCATCGCCTTTGAGTCGCTTGGTAGCATCACCTTTGCCATCCTGACCGTGACACTCGGAGCAACGTTCGTTCTCGTGAAAGAGCTCTTTGCCGCGCGCAATGCTCTCGGGGGAGGAGGCCACCTGCTTCCCATAATCGAGCTGCAGGGTAGGTTCTTCCTGGTCGAAACCGGCGAATACCTTTATATATGCCACAAGGTCCCAGATCTCCTGGTCGGAGAGAACATCGCTCCAACCCGGCATGGCGGTACCCGGCATACCGTCGCGGATCATACGCATTAGATCTTCATCATTGGGAATGATGTCGTCAAACGCGGTGCTCTTCATCTTGTACATGCCGAAGGTGAAGTCACGCGGTGGGGGATTAAGGTACTCTTGTGCTGGACCCAGGCCGTCACCGTCCGCACCGTGGCATAGTACGCAACGCTCGGCATAGAGTTTCTCACCGTTCTCCGGGTCGCCAGCCTTGGCCATCACCGATTGGCTGACACCAACAAGCAGCCACAACGTAACGAACACGTTGTTGGTTAGCTTTATGAATCGGGAGAGCTCTTTTTTAACTGCACCGCGTACCGGGAGACAAGGATATTTAAATGAATTGCGCTTACCCCGGTGTGCCGCGGCCATATTCGTCGAATCCCGTCTATTCATGTTCCCACGACCTTGGTTTGTGTCCAGTATAATCATAGAGAAACAGGATGACTTGCCAGATTTCCTCTTCACTTAAAAAGTTCTGCCACACGGGCATGGAGGATATCCAGGGTGTCGCCTCTTTGGGCAGGCCAGGTCCGCCAGTCGCGATGCGCCAAAACAGGAACGACTCCTGTAACTGGGCAATAGTGCCTACATCCTGGAAATTGAGCGGTATGGGGTTCAGGCCCTGAGCATAGGGGCCTTTGCCATCGAGCTTGTCTCCGTGACAGTACTGGCAGTTCTGGATATAGATCCTGGCGCCGGCCTTAACGTGTTCAGCGAATTTTCCGGGATCGGTTTTCTGTAGTTTACGAAACGGGTTCTTTAGCTTCATCAGGTCATAACGCTTTCCGTAAATCTTAACGGATGATGGTGGGGCCGGATGGATGGAACGCAATTCCACTGGCGCTTCAAAGCTGGGTAGCATGCTGCTATAGGTATAGTACCCGGCCAGCAGTGGCACAATAACGAAAACGACGTTACGGATCGATCTCTTACTCGGGTCTTCAACGAGGGCCTTGATGGGTGCGGTCAGCTCGCGGGTACTCTCTTCGGTAAATGTGAAGGTCATCAAGACCCCAGCAACGACGAAGAACATATACATGTTCAAGAGACTGGAGGGGATGACCTGGCCCAGGATTACGTCAAACACCATCACAAAGCCGGCGTATATGCCCGCGATCGTGAGGACGAATTGCAGTAAGCGCGGTATTCTTCTTTTCTGAGCCATAACTACTTTAACCCCGCCAGATAAGTCACCAGGATGTTCAGTTCCCGGGCATACATTTGATCACCATATGTAGGAGGCATCATGGGCGTAAAACCGTCGGCGATTTCCGCATTGGGATCGAGGATGGCGCGACGGATATAGGCGATGTCCCGCTTGGCACCGATGTGGCTGAGGTCCGGTCCCAGATCCCCTCCTCCCCCTTGGAGCCTGTGGCAGGCATCACAGGTAAAGTGGGCGAAAATTTCCTGCGCTGTTTTGAGTGGTGCACGCGCGGATGCTTTTGCTACTTGTTTGCCGTCGTCATTTTCACTCGTCGCATCTGTAGGAATGGCCACGGTGACCTCGGCACCGCCGATATCCTGCAAATAGGCAATGACCGCCTTAATCTCTGCGTCCGAAAAACCGATGGAACCGCCGCTTACGTTCGGCATGGGACTTTCGGTATCGTTAGTCCCCGTCTTGCCGAACCCTGGAACGACATAGGCCGAAGGGTCAATCATGGATTCATAGAGATAGGATTCGATGTCGGTGGCTTCGCCTGCGTAGTTGGCGTCAGCTATGCGCTCGGGCCCGACGGTGCCGATGCCATCCAACATTGGTGCTCGTCCGAGCTCGTTGTGGCACAGGGTACAGGTGCCCTTGCCATTGTAGAGCTCTTCGCCCAGGGCAATAAACTCGTCCATGGTCATCGAGGCCAGGTTCAGTTCTTTCTCTTTGGGTGGTTCGGCCGGCTCGATGTCGGGTACGCCGAAGTTGGAAAAGCCCCAAAAGAAGCCAACAGTTAGCAAACTGAAGACCACCACTTTAAGAAAATTCCTCATGCGGGTTGTTCCTTCCAGTAACCGACAGTCTCCGACTTGCGCCCACTGACTGAGCTTAACCAAAATACAAATATCACCAGCGCCATGAATATGATGGCTCCAGCTGAGACGACACTCGCGGCGTAGCCCAACGTTGGGGTAAAGGCGTCGACGGAGTTATCACGGAACACATTGGTGACGTGCCAGTGCTGGCGAATGCCAGAACGGATATAGCCCATTAGTCCCATTAACCAGGTAAACGAGACGGCGAGCAGAAACAGGGCATATTGGGACCGATCCGGAACCCTCCCCCAGTGCAATGGGGCAACCTGTTTGGCGCCCTTGTACATGAACGTGTCAATGATGGTACTTGCGACAATTATGATAAGTGTTGTCAGCACCTGGGGGATCGAGGCGGCCACCTTGTAAACCGTATTGGTGAAATAGCCGTGATATATGCCGAGAAACAAGATATTGACAATGCCTGCGACAAACAGTGCCACCTGCGTGGCGTTTCCCGCCTTTGCCCAGGATACCGTCGGCGTCTTGTTCGCTCGCCTATAAAAGAGGAAGCTCAAGGCGGTGAACAGGATCATAATATTCACGGCGGTGTTTTTGGCCGGCATAATGCCCAGCGGCCCCAAGTACTTGTGATAGGGCCCGCCAAGGTCCTTGAGCTCAGCGTTAGTCAGTATGAGCGTGTGGGGTGTGAACCAGACTAGGAAGGCGCCAACGATCACAATGGCGAGGTACTTTATGTACTTGTTGTATCGTATCGCGCCGTCGCTACGTCCCATACCGCACCACAGATAGTAGTTCGCCGAAAGAAACAGGGTGCCGATGAGGACCGCTTGAATGATAAACAGCCAGGCGAATATTCCGCCCATCAAGGTGATGCCCATTTGCTGGCTATAGGCGTAAATCTCGGCGGTTAGGTAGTATCCGGCAAAGGGCAGCGGCAGGAGCGCCGATATCGCGATGAAATTCGCCGTATAGCCCATCCAATCGTAGTGTGCGCGTGTCTCCCTTGCAGTGGAGCTCAGGAACTTAAATGCTGCATAGGCGCCGACCACCGAGCCGCCGAACGCAACATTCGCGATGACGCGGTGGAGGTTAATCGGATTCCATAGGAAATTATGGATCGCCGCCCAGGAATCGCCAGTGAACACCCCCGCCGGATCCACGCCCGCCGGACTCATCATGAAGGTGACCCACGCATTGGCGAGGAACATCAATAGAGTGCCAACTGCGTTGAGCATCAATCCTATCGTGAGATGGACCCACTTCCTGGTACCGCCCTGCAGCCAGCCCCAGCCGTAGTAATAGATATAGAGGCATGCGCTTTCGGCGAAGAACAGCAGGGCGTAGTAGAACATGCTCTCCTTGAACACGCCGGAGAGGTATTGAAACACGTGTGGATAGAACAGCACGAGGCCAAAGGCCAGTAGCCCCCCGAGAATCGCCGTGATGGAGTAGGCGGTCAGGCTGACCTTAATGAATTCATAGGCCATATCGTCATAGCGTTTATCGCGCGTGGCCATGCCGATGGCCTCGATGATAAACACGAAGATAGGCACGGCGAGCACAAAAGCGGCAAACCACAAGTGCAGCTGAGCGGCGAGCCATACGAACACGCGGCTGCTCACACCCGCTATGCGGGGATAGTCTTGCTCGGTGAGCGTGGGCGGAGCGATATTGCTGCCAGGCTCAGCTGCGCTGCCTGCTGCGGAATCAGCAGCAAAGCTGGGGGCCGATGTTATGCCGGGGGCATCTATTGGCAGAAGGGGTAGAAACAGAAGCAAACACAGTAAAGCCAGCCCTGTTTTGCGTGTTGGTTGTGGCTGCATGTTCGTGGTTCTTCCTCGGTGTTCTTCAGGCCATTGGGTTAGGGTTGAAATATCAGACTAAGGCCCTGCAGTTTCATGATCAGGATATCAAGACTCAGGAAGGCGGTGCTGAAAACGATGAGCATTACTACAAAGGGCATAAGATAATCTTTCATGTCATTCCCTCGTTACAGGAACCACCAAAACAGGACAATCAGGGCGACCAGAACCGCGGTGAATATAGCGGGACCAGCCCTCGATGAGTCGTTTCTCCCGGAGTCTTCGTTAGTAGTCATGGGTTCGCTCTAAGTGCTCGTATTTTCGATTGTTGTTTCTCATGCGCCGCTATAAAACGAAGTAGTATAGGATCAAGGAAATTACGATCGCGTTCACCAGCATCCCGCACAAGATCACGCCATCGGCGAGATATTTCTTGTTCAAGGTTTTCATGGCGCAATGTCACACTATGGCCCGGCCCAGACCAAGGGCTCGAGCGCATATCGTTATTTCGACTTAAAGGAACAGCTACAGAGCGCTGACAGGTGGTCGACGAGCGCAGTGATCTCATCCTCACTTAGGGTCCCACCCCACTTGGGCATCAGAGCGGATTTCCCAACCGATTTGCCACCGTCCTTTATGGCAAAGAAAACATCCTCGGATGTCAGCTTCCCCATTTCCTTGGGGTCGGTATGATTCCGCGGAGACACAGGCATCTCATCGGTCGCGTTGGGTCCGGTGCCGTCGCCTTTTGTTCCGTGACATTGGGCACAGTAACGTTGGTAATTCTCTTCTGCAGGGGCCGCCTGGGCAGGGGCGAAAGCAAATAGGGAGGCGGCAATGCAGAAGCCAGACAGAAGAGTGATTGTTTCGGGTTTCTTAGACATTTTCGGTGACCTTGATTCCGTATAAGAGAAGCGTTACTTCTTCAACTTAAATGACAGTACGTATTTGGATAGCATTTTGAGCTCCCTCTCGTTCAGATGACTGTAGTGGGGCATCCTGCCGGCTGGAGAGAAGGGCTTCGGATCCTTGAGGAAGCTGTAGATCCAGTCACCCTGCAGCCTGTTCCCGGCATTGGTAAGGCTCGGTCCGGAAAATCCTCCAGTTACTTTGCCGCCTCGTTCGGGAACTCTGTGGCAGCCGTAGCATGCCTGCTTCTTGTCGAAGAGGATCCTCCCTCTTATGCCCTTGTCCGCCTTTTTAATAACGCCTTGAGCCACCGTCTCTGACTTGAGCGAGAGAAGATAGTCTGCAACTGCCTTGGCATCGGCTGCGGAAAGCGATGGATGTTTCAGGTCGTTCTCTTTTTCGATTGAATTGAACGCCAGCGGCCTTACAAGTGCAGGGTTTGTCAGATAGCTCTCGAGCCATTTTGCCTGGTACTTGCTGCCTGCATACCACAGATCGGGTCCCGTTTTTTCCTGTTGCTCCTTGTAAGATTGGGCGGGCGTGGCTGTTACGTTGTGGCAGGCACCGCATTTGTTCGCGTTGAAAATGTCTTTCCCAGAGGACGCGGATGCATTTCCAACCAGACATAGGGCAAGAATCGGCAAAATGATTGTCCAGCCTAGTGGCGTTCTTGTTTTCATGTGACTCTCCATTTCGTTAAGCAGATGCGGTGCTTCTAACAAGCTAACGCGGTCAGTTGCTAAGACACGCTGGGCGACACTCGTTCTCGTGTGATCTGCCGAACAGCCATCTGCGTATGCGTACTTTGCATCAACCTACGGCTACATAATTGTCTTGATAGCGACGGCAGTCATAGTTGACGATGTCGGCCTGCACGCGATTTTGTACAACGGCTTTTTTGTTGTCAACATAGGCGTGAGACTCCCCCCAAACGTAATTGACGTCCATCAATAACGAAGTGTTTCAGTCAAAGCTTTTGATGGGAACATGCGTTCAATTGTCGGTTTATCGCTGTGTCTGGATGGTCGTCGGCTCCGATTTGTTACGGTCGACGAACATCAGAGGTGGTGTAACGAAGTAAAACGGTGAGGTATTAGGCGGGCAATAAAGAGATTCTGCTGAAGAGGATTTCATGATCTCAGGCATAGTAAAGCGTACACGTTGATAGGCGTGTTGGCGACAAGGTGGAAACGGAGCAATTTGATAAGGTATTCGGAGGAACGTGAATAGCGTAGGTGTTGAGAGAAGAAACTGCGACCCAGAAGCCGAGGAACGTTCTTTGCGCCGGCGAACGTTGAGGGGCGGTTGTATGCGGTGATCGCGTGTGCCGTGCTGAGAGGTAATCAGAGCAGGGAGGGGAAACGCGAATCATGGACGCGTGGGCGAATGCATTCTTATCAGGAGATGGTAATGCATGGTATGGAGATAGATGGCTGGATCACCAACGATGGCGCGGCGCCCCGCGGTATCGGTACCGTTTAGCAAGTGAAGCTTCCCGGTGGAAAGTGGATGCGGCTTGGTGGCCGCTGAGGTCAGTAGACAGAGGATCTTCAAAGGGTCGCACCTACAAGTCGAGTTCCGTTTCACTCGATGTTTCTTCCGCAGACAACCTTCCTGCAAACGACATTACCGGTGAGTGGATCATTTAATTGATTCAGGTCATAGGTTCATCGCACATGTGCGAGCACAAAAAGTCCGAAGCTTGATTGTGATTGTGGAATATGCTATTTGACATATCACTGCGCATCTTTAAGCGTAATGCCAATTCCTGAGACAAATAGTGCGAAGTTGCTCGAGCATGATCGTAATTCCTGAGATAAACAGTTGGGAGCTCTTCATCGAGCTTCATCAGGAATTCCTGAGATAAACAGTAGGACGTTCTTCGAGCACGATCGTGATTCCTGAGACAAACAGTGTGTAGTTGTTCAACCGGCATACTGAAAGATGCTATTCACGAAACCGATTTCGGGTAATGCCCGGTTTTTCTTGCCGCCGATTCAGATGACTGCGCACGGTGGCCATCAGCAGCGGTTGGTGCGGCGGCCGAGTTATTGTGAACCCATTGGGTTTGACGTCCAGGTTGATCGGTCCAGCCGAGTCGACGTGCGAGCGGTACCTCGGGTGCATTGTCAGCGGAAAGCGCTCCGCGCGACGGCTCAAGAACGTTTTGGCTTGACGAGATACGGGCTCCCGGCACCCGGCCATGAGCAGATAGACCTCATCCTCGGCCTGTTTAAGCCGTCGGCATACGAAGGGCGCAAGTGCCGCAGAGCCGGATTTGTCTGTATGGTCCGTGAACGCCAGCGACTGCAGTTTGGTATCGACCGAGATCACGCCGCAGCGAAATCGTTGGTGTGCCGCCAGAATGACGGGTGTACCCAGCACCGGGGCATAGCCCGTGCCCGTGATAGGCGCGCCGGGCGGGCCTACTTCAGAGGCGTGGTAAATTGGGCCCTGCTCGCGCTCGGTCCGCGACCCGATGGTCGGAAGGTCATCATCCGGCCAGCGCGTAATGGCGCCATGGTTGGCTTCGTAGGCCCGAGCCAGCGGCTTGGGTATGCCCGCGGCCTCGTGCACAGTCAGGCCCCAGGCTTTCAAGTGTCTCACCACGCCGATCAGCGAGGCCCGGATAGCGCATCCGCCCTAGACCGGCCGCGAGCCTGCCAAGCGCACCCAACGGAGAACTGCCAGCCGCAAGCGACTCGGCATCATGCTGATCACTGGGATGCGGATCGGTGCGGCCTCTTTGGGGTCGAGTCCTCATCCGCTGCTCAATCGCTCCTGCAGCCGGGGCTGGAGCTCCTTCAAACCCCCGCCTCGCCCAGTGCCGCGCACCTGTTCACCACCGGCAGGCTCATCTGGCAGGCCATGTCCGCATCGGTCGGTCTCGTTCCATCGGGAAGCGGCGGTACCTTAATTGGACGCACGCGCGCCGGCATGGAGGGGTCCAACTGCCCGGCATATGTTTTCGTGCTCATGCCAAGCAACATGCAGCTATGCAATATTCAATGCACTGATCAGTAAACAGGTTAATGTAGGTTGACACCCCGTTAAGTCCACCTAAGTAACCTTGACTGTAGTCATGAGTAGGCAGCAGCTAGTGAGGGCGAGGTAAATAAGTTATTAGAGACAGGGCCAGTTTCGCATTCATAGGGCAACACTAACATTCTCTGTATAACCTTGCATTGCGATGCATAAAAAGCATGGGAGGAACTTGAAGATGGATGGTAAGTCAAAGAGCAGAGTATTTATTCCCGGTATTGCCCCGGTATTGCTTTTCACGTTGTCGGTGTTAAGCGCATCCGAGGGCGCAGCTTCGGACGTACGGCCGTGGCAATATGGGGAGGAGCAGCCCAAGGATGCCCCGTTGAAAGATCCCATGATGTTGTATAACGCTGGCGGTTTGGATGGCAAGGTTGCTGTGATTGGGCTGCCCAGTATGCGGACGTACCGGCACATCGACGTTGGTGTCGATCTGCATGAACCCGTATTCAGTGGCACCAATGCGGGTAACAAGAACGGAACCCCGGATGGCAAGTACCTGTATGTCAACGATAAGGGCGCTAACACAATCGGCGTAATCAATCTGCAGACAGGGTTCTTGGAGCGGCTGATTGCGTTGCCTTTTCCGTTTGGCGTTCACCACATTTCGCTCGATGATACCGGCAAGTATCTCTATGGTACCGGTGAATACTCGGGCAAGATGTCAAAGACCGAGATCGCCACGGGCAAGACAGAGGTAATCGATTGGGGACCCGCACCCAGCGCGCCGGACTATCTGGATGTGGACAAGAAGGGAAGATATGTCTTCGCCGGCAACTACTATCATTCGACGGTCGGGGTCTTTTCGACTAATCCGTTCAAGTTCATCAAGGAGATCCCCGTCGGCAAGAACCCGCATGGTACAGATGTTATTCCGGAGAGCACCCTGCTGCTGGTCAGTGACAAGCTGTCCGCCACGATGACCATCATCGATATCGAAAAACTGGCGGTCAAGAAAGTCATCCCGACCTGCGCGGGACCGCTGCATTCGGTTATGGACGTTTATGACAAGGATGGAGGTACCTATGAGCCCGGCAAAGACAGCCCGGAGGGCCTGACGTCTAAGTACGCCTATGAGAGCTGCTTTGTCTCTGATTCCAATGTCAAGATTGATTTGAAGAAGCTCGAGGTGGTGGATGAAATACCGACCCACTACCGAACAGGTCATATCGCGATCAGCGCGAATAACGACTACGTAATCTCATTGAACAAGTTCTCCACAGGGCTGTTCAGTCCAACCGGTATCGTTTACCCGGTGAACTTCGAGATGTGGGATGCCAGGGAAGACAGCCCCACCTATGGTAAGACTCTGAAGATTATTCCGGTGGATGGTGAGCCGCACAACGCGAAGTCGATACATGCGTACCAAATAAAACGTTGGAATATGGGTCAGGCGGAGAAAGGAGAGCTGATTAAGGCCTCCACGCCGGTGCTTCACCCTGCCCATCGGGCCAAGTCAAGAATATTCTATTTGCCAAAATCCAATGCCAAGCCCGGTATCAGGACGGTAGACGGGGTCAAGGAAATCCACGTCAAGGCGTTCAGCTACGGATATATTCCCAGACAGATCAGGGTGGACAAAGGGGATAAGGTCAGGATATTCGTGACGAATATCGATCGAGCTGCGGGCATCACCAAGAATCCCGATGTCACGATGGGCTTCACCATCTATGGTCCTTATGGCCTTAGAACCAACCTGAGTGCGCCGCGCGGCGTCACTGCCGTCACGGAGTTTGTGGCGGATATCGCGGGTGAATATGCCATTTTCTGTCAGCACTTCTGTGGTCCTTTGCACTTGGAGATGAGGGGATCGTTTTTTGTGGATGATCCGGAAAAAGGCCCGTCCAATCTCGCAACAGGTGATTACGATGAGGCGCAGAAGCTCCCCGGGCTGCTTGAAGAAGGTGAGCTCACGGTCAGCGAACGCGCGAAAGGTCTGTAGTTCTCCATCCAGATCGCTGGCGTAGTCAGCTGAGTAGGCGTCATCCCCCTTTGCGGGGGATGACCCTTAATTGGAGACCAAGGAGGTCGTGTGTATCCAATCGGCGCCGGTCCGAGGTATAGCGTGAATTGTGCGAATGATTTTTTCATAAGAGCGCGTATCAAAGTGGGGCTGCTGGTCATTGTTGCCCTGTGTGGCGCTATCGCCGGGTGCGGAGAATCCGAAGGGTCAATGCCTTCTGAGGGTCCGGATGTCGTGGTGAAGCGGTTCTATGAATATATTTCAGAAGCAAAGATCAAAGGAGGAGTCACACCATTGCGCGAGGCGTACAAATTGATAAGCAGTGATATGTCGCGCGTTAGCGAGGCGAAGTTTTTGGAGATTACGAACAAATATCCTCCGGGGTTCATGGTCGAGATTGTCGAAACAGAGACGGACGGGAGACAGGCTTCAGTCACGATAGCATATAAAATGCAGTCGATGTTCGACGAGTATACCGTGAAAACGGTGATTCCTCTTAGCGTTGATGACGCCACTAATACCTGGAAGATCGATTTTACCGGTGAGCTCGACGGCCAGGAAAAACCGGTGGCAAACAAGGAACCGCAATGACAGAGAATCCATCTACGTGGTTACAGGAGCGAATAGAGGCTAAGAAGAGGCAGGCTGTTCCTGCTCATATGAGCTTCTTTCACTGTTTTGGAGGGTTGTCTTTTTTTCTCATACTTCTGCAGCTAGTTACAGGAGTTTCCATGCTTTTCTTCTATACGCCGGAACCAGAAGAGGCGTCGAAGAGCATTGATTACATGAGCAACGAGGTTGCCTTTGGCTGGCTATTTAGGAATATGCATCGCTGGACGTCTGTCATTTTGCTGGCAACGGTGTTTTCCCACATGGTGATGGTATTTTATTTCAAGGCATACCGTAGCCCCCGTGAGCTTAACTGGACTTCGGGAGTCATCCAGTTGTTAGTGGTATTTTTGTTTGTCGTGACGGGGATCATTCTGCCCTGGGACTGGAGAGCCTATTGGTCTTTTGCGTTGTGGGTGGACTATATCGAAACGTGGCCTCTGATTGGCGAGCCTCTCAGCCACGCAATCCTGGACAGCTTTACGATCAATGCCGGGTACTTTACCCATATATTGGTGCTCCCGGTTTTTCTGGGTGTCCTGCTGTATTTCCATTTTAAGATGGTGAGGAAACACGGGATCTCCGAACCCCTATAGGATTGACGAGACAGAGACCCAAAACATGATGGATGACCGACAAGACATAAGAATCGACCCGAAGTACGCTGCTCCGTATCCGCAGGAGTTCTATCGATTTTGGCCGAAGCATGCCATCAGGGCTGGTGGTTTGGTGTTGGTAGTGCTCGTAGCTATCGTTCTGTTGGCTTTTTTCTTCCGTGTGCCATCGGATCCGACTATGCCGCCTCTTCCTGACGAGGGCGCCTATATCCCGGCGCCGGAATGGTATCTTTTCCTCCTATACCAACCCTTTTGGTATCTGACGGGCGATAATGCCGTCTGGAGGCCGATCGGTACGTTCTGGCTTCCGGTCCTATTTCTCACTTTTTTGTTCCTGGTGCCATTGTTGTTCGGAAGACGAAAGACATCCGGCAGGAGAATGCTCACTTCAAGAAAGCTTGTGCTAGCTCTGTGCGTAGGGATCTTCTGGATAATCAGTGCTGCCGGGGTTGTCGGCAGTGGGTATCCCGCTAAAACCACCGGTTGCCCGTCTTGCCATAATCCCATGATGGGGGAACGCCAGGCATTGCCTCCGGCAGACATGGGACGGTACTACAAGGTGGAGCGACAGAGACAGATCAATGTCGGGGGCTATCGGGCAGGAGATACCAGCGGTCTCGTTGGGAGCTACAAGGACGCAAATTGGCAGCTGAGGCATTTTTATGAACCGACAATGACATGGTAGCGCGTTGACCAGTTGATGAGTGCAGGCATACGTAATGGGAAGCGTTCAACGTTCAGGCGTCAGTTGTATTGGAATATGGCTCTTTAAGATGATCTCACTTACCTCGATCAACGGCGGCGCCATAGCCGCAACCACACCCGTAGGTGAGATCGGGCTTCCCAAAGAGGTCAGTGCCGCCAATGACATCGGCGTTGACAGGTCGGGGAACGTTTGGTTCGCCGAAAAGGTTGGAAGAAGTCTAATAATGTTTGCTCCTGACACGAACTCGTTCAAGGTCCACCCACTGCCTGCCTCCTGGGGCAATGTCGGGCTTTCGAGGATTGCCCTGGGCTCGGACGGTGACATCTGGTTCACGGTTCACAGTTGGGCCGACTCGGATGAAGATACAAATGTCTTGGGTCGGTTTGTCGTTTCGGATAGCGCTTTTCACGCATATAGCGTTCCTGCCAAGGCGGACCCTGAAGAATTGGTTGTCGACGTGGCGGGTGTTGTCTGGTTCCTGTCGCCGAACGAAAACAAGTTGTATCGATTCGAACCCGTGACTTCCAGGACAGACGGATACGCGATCCCTACCGAGAACAGCTATCCCAGGGGTATCGCATTGGATAAAAAGGGGAATATTTGGTTTTCTGAGGCCAATGCAAACCAGGTCGCCACGTTTATACCTGAGGCCCGCGCCTTTCATGAATACAAGATACCCACGGATTTTGCCAATCCAGGGGAGCTCACCGTTGATAGCGACGGGAAGGTCTGGTTTGTGGAATTAACCGCGAACAGGATAGGAGTCTTTTATCCTGACTGGGGAAGATTCGATGAGGCCTTGATTCCGACTCCCCAAGGAATGCCAAGCGCCATTGAAGCCGATAAGAACGGAAATCTCTGGTTCCTGGAGTACCGGGGGAACAAGGTCGGTAAATTTAACCCTGCTGATGCGACATTTCGGGAATACGATATTCCCAGCTTCAATAGCCAGCCGGGCGCTCTAGCCATCGACCACAACAGGGGGATCGTATGGTTCTCCGAGACCAGCACCGAGGTAAGAAAGTTAGGCAGGCTTTCGATCAAGGAAGCAGTAGCGCAGAACAGAGAGGACGATAAGAGCTCAACACATCCTTCGGAAGATTCGCCGGCAAAGGAGGGCGCCGCGGCGACATCCTATATGGCGTTCGTATTTCTGATGTTTGCTGTGGCTGCCGCGGTTGCGTGGTTACGGTATGTGAGGAAGGGGAGCAGCAAGGGATGAAGAAGACCGCTGTCGTCTTTGCATTCATTGCTGGTGGTGTGATCGCAACTGCGTCACAGGCAATTGCGACGGCTTTTAAATCATACGAGGTACCCACTGCACATGCCTTACCGACAAGGATTACTGCAGACCCGCGGGGGGGGATCTGGTTTATCGAAGCCAACACCAACAAGATTGGAAGATTCGACTCCTCGGGAGAAAGTTTCGCCGAATTCGATATCCCCACGACCCGCAGTTTTCCGTCCGACATTGTGGTCAGCGGCAATGGGAAGGTGTGGTTTACAGAGCAGGATGCCAATCAGTTGGGTGTTTTCGATCCGGCGTCGCGGTCATTCGAGGAGTTCGACATTCCGACCGTCGGGAGCCTGCCATACAGGATTGCGAGCGACGAGCGAGGGAACATCTGGTTTACGCAGTTCTACGGCAACAAGATTGGTATGTTCGATCCCGAGAAAAAGATCTTCAGGGAATATTCTGTTCCAACGCTCTCCAGCCAGCCAACCGGAATCGTGGTCGACCAGAAGGGACGCGTGTGGTTTATAGAAACTCAGGCAAACAAGCTTGGCATGCTGAATCCGGAAAACGGTGGCATAAAGGAATATGAGCTTCCTAGTCCTTTTGAGGTTCCCAAGGACCTCGCCATCGACCAATCTGGATTAATCTGGTTTGCAGGGCGAAAGAGCGGAAAACTGATGGCGTTTAGTCCGTCAACGGAAAGCTTCAAAATATTCACGCTCCCCGGTGGAGGGGTCATTGAAGGACTGGTCGTGAGCGAAGATGGAAAAATATTCTTTTCCCTTGGGCGTGCGGGAAAGATGGGGGCATTTGATCCCAAAAGAGAAAGATTTCTAGAAATTGATGTGCTGTTGGGCGATAGCCAACTTAAAGATATCGATATTGATAACAATGGGCGTATTTGGTTGGTCGATATTAAAAAGAGTGTATTAGTCCAGATAGATGCTAAGGCAGTTTCCACGTTATGGTAAACCAATCGAAAAATTATGAATGGCTCAAAGGAGAGTGTTAAGATGAGTATCAATGCGCGGAAAATATACCTGGTGAGTGTATCAAGCTTGTTCATGTTTTCGGTTGCTTCATATAGCGTCGCAGCGGAGAAAAGGTGTACCGCACAGGGGAAAAAGGTGGAGTGTCCTGTCCAGACCGACGAGGCGCTGAAGGCGGCACAGGATGCCTATGAGGACGAGGCATTGAATATGGCACGGGGCAAGGCGGGCAGCGCCTACGGCATCGAACCATTCGATTACCTGACGGGCGTCGGGAAAAGGACGGAAGACAGCACGTTGACGGAGGGCGACAGCGGCTACGGATCCGGAACGGGCAAGACCGAGATGTGGGACAGAGTTAAGAAGCCCGAGGAGGGGGAGGCGGTATATAATCAATGGACGCACAATTGGTCACCCACATTCAAGAAGACGCTGGTTCCCGGGGCGGATCCGAATGAGGGCAAGCAGTGGTATTACACCTATTGCATAGGCTGCCACGGCTGGACGCTGCATGGCGATGGCCCGAATGCGTTGAGCGTGCAGCCGAGGCCAAGGATATTGACCGAAGGCAGCTATATGAACAAGAAGACCAATCTTGAGCTGTTCGCGGTGATCAAGGGTGGCGGCGAAGCCGTCGATCTTTCTCCGTCCATGCCGGCATGGGGTAACCTTCTCCAGGATCAAGACATCTGGAACGTTATTGCATGGATTAGGGCGATGGCGGATGTCGAACGGCCCAAGACCCTGAAGGAGTATCTCAACCCCAAATCGTCGTTCAAGCCGATCGCAGGCGATGTGAATGCGCTGAATGCCGCTGAACATCCGGATTTTCAGGAGTACCAGGAGCTGAACGAAGCCACGCTGGCCGGCCGGGGTGGTGACATAAAAGGTGGTGGTTACGTTGAAGGCGGCCTAAGAAAGGCTCCAACGCAAGTAGATAAAAAGGTTGGGTCCGGTTACTAGGCACACTATAGGTCCACAAGAATCCACGCTATTACCTCCGCTGGAGCGGAGGTAATAGCGTGCGTGGTTGATTCCAGGTCGGCAATACCATTCCACCTGCCCGCCAATGGGAAGCTGAACAGCAGGTTCCGTGCCGCGCACATCCTGTCAATGTGATCTATTTAGCCCCAATGTGACAATGACCCAGCAATGGGCATAGGCGATTTGACTTCGTAGAGTTGGCCGCGGGACCATCCATGGTATGACAACGAGAGGCCTGGCTGGCAACGAACTATGCAGGGATCGGGGATCTGAGCACCCTAGGACACTAGAATAGCGTTTGGATGTCCTGAAGGTGCTCGTTTTTTGTCACGTTGAGGCTGGTTCCCCCGGAAAAGTGAAAGTCGTTGAGGTGTGCGATAGAGCGTTTTGCAGATGAGAGATTCTCGGTAATGAAAAGACGCTTATTCGTTGCGGGTCTTCTTATCGTTATCGTCTCGGGTATGACGGGATTACTCGTCTTCACGCCGAACCCTCTCGGCAAGAAGATCATCGAAAAGGCAAAGGCCAGGGGTTACATCGCGTATACTCCGGACGAGGCTGTCGAGCTTGCGTATGACAGGTGTACCACCTGCCATGGGGAAGAGAAAGTAGTCAAGTACTGTCCACGCTGCGGGCCGCCTTTTATTGTCACAATACACTTCATGAGGAAGTATGTAGAAATCGCAAACGTCGAGGGAAACAAAGTAGAGCCATTCTCCGATGCTGAGCTTGTCGCCATCGCCCAGGTCTGGAACGCTTTGGTTGGCAACTGGGAGGGAGATTGGCCTCGTGAGGATATAAAGAAGCTCCTGGAAAATGATGGTGCCTTGATTCGCCTTTTTGAAACTCCTGTGAAGGAGAGACCCATAGAGAAGGCCTTGCAGGGCAGAGTCGCGCCAGGATCCTACCAAAGAAGTGATACACCAGAGAGTAAGCAAGAGCCATATGATTGAGGTAGAGAATGTCACGAAGGTTTATGGTCAGCATAGGGCCATTGATGGGATCACCTTTTCGATGGAGGAGGGCGAGGTATTGGGCTTTCTTGGCCCAAATGGCGCGGGCAAGACTACGCTCATGCGCATCCTGACCTGTTTCTTTCCTGCCACACAGGGCAGGGCCGTTGTGGCGGGTTTCGATTGTTTTGCGGATTCATTGGAGGTTCGTAGACGAATCGGCTATTTGCCGGAAAGAGTCCAACTTTATGAAGACATGAAGGTTAGAGACTATCTTTCGTTTGTGGCAGGTATAAAGGGTGTGCCGCGGAGGGACATCAGAGGCAGGGTTGCCAGAACAATGGGCGACTGTGGTGTAGATGGTGTTTCCAACAGGGTTATCGGGAATCTATCACGCGGATACCGGCAAAGGGTTGGGCTTGCCCAGGCTTTGATCAACGATCCGGAGGTGCTGATCCTTGATGAACCTACTGTCGGCCTGGATCCCAAGCAGATCAAGGAGATCAGAAAGCTGATCAAGGATCTGGCCGGGAAGCGGACCGTGATCCTGAGTACGCACATACTGCCGGAAGTGAGCATGGTGTGTGGAAGGGTTATTATAATCAACAAAGGAAAACTTGTGGCGATAGACACGCCGGAGAATCTGACCTCGCGTATACAGAGCTCGTCGAAAATGCTTCTAAGGATCTCCGGGGCTTCCCCCGTTGAAATTGAACAGCAGTTGGGCAAGGTTTCCGGCGTAAAAAGCGTGACCATAGATGAATCGATTCTGAAGGGCCCGTGTGGATTTATCGTGGAGGTCGGGGAGGAGAGGGATGTCAGAAGAAACCTCCATCCCGCTATTGTGAACGAGGGATGGGAGTTGGCGGAGATGCGTTCGCTTGAAATGAGTCTGGAAGATGTCTTCATCAAATTGGTGACAAGGGAAGAACGTTTATGAATATGAGGCGTGTGGGCCTTATCTTCACAAGGGAGTTGAAGGCGTATTTCAACTCCTATATTGCCTATGTAGTCATCACTATGTTTTTGATCATAACTGGATATTTCTTTTACAATCTGCTGGCCACGTTTTCTGTTATAAGCTTTCAGGCCCAAGCCAACCCCATGATGGCCAAGCAGTACAATCTGTTGAATATAAATGAGACAGTAGTGAGGCCACTTTTTGGCAATATGAGCATAATCATGGTCCTGATGACACCGTTGCTGACGATGCGGTTGCTGGCGGAGGAGAAGAAGACGGGTACGATGGAGCTCTTGTTGACCTACCCGGTAAGGGACGCAGGCGTGGTTGTAGGCAAATTTCTTGCCTGTTTCACCGTTTTTCTTGCAATGATCCTCTCCACAGTTACCTACCCGATTCTTCTCGTCGTTCTGGGTGATCCAGAGGTAATGCCGATCGTTACCGGCTATGTCGGACTCATCCTGCTGGGCGCGGCGTTCATATCCCTGGGTATCTTCACGTCCTCACTGACGGAGAACCAGATCATTGCTGCCTCACTGGCATTCGGTATCGTCTTTGTGTTTTGGCTGATGAGCTATTCGGTAGTATTCGTATCCCCAGGTCTCGGACGAATCATCTCGTATATGGCGATTACTGAGCACCTCGAGAGCCTGGCAAAAGGAGTTGTGGATACGGAGGACATTGTCTACTACATAATGTTTATCTTCTTGTTTCTGTTTCTTACCTTAAGATCGATAGAGTCAAAGAGATGGAGAGGATGAAGGGCAAGAGCTTACTGGTATTGTCTGGCTTGGTGGCACCGCTGCTTATGGCGGTCGGTGGAGTGGTGTACGCGATCACAGGAGAGATGGGTACCCTTTCTCTTGCCTTGATATGGATAGGTCTTTTGCTGCTGCTGCTGTTTTTCTACATAAATTTCTCAGAAATAAAGCTGTATATATCCAAGCGCTCCACGAGATACGGCGCGAATATGGCGTTGATGGTAGCTGTTTTTACTGCCATTCTAGTGTTGATCGGGATGATGTCTGTCAAGTACAAGCTGCGGATCGATTTGACAGAGCACAAGAGGTATTCCCTGTCGAAGCAGACGGTAAAGATCTTGAAGTCTCTGGATAGGAATGTGGAGGCCATTGCCTTTTATAGAAGTGACGAACGCACAAGACAGGAGATGTTCGATCTGTTGGAGGAATATTCGTATTACTCACCGAAGTTCAATTTCTGGTTTGTCGACCCTGACAAGAAACCACTTGAGGCGGCAAAGTATGGGGTTACATCTTATCGGACGACGCTCATCAGGAGTGGGGATAAGGAAGAAACAGTGGGTTTTGAGTCGGAGGATAAACTGACCAATGCCTTGATCAAGGCGACCAGGGATGAGGTGAAGACGATATATTTTGTAACGGGGCATGGGGAGAACAATATCGAGGATAACCGGGAATATGGTTATAAGAACGCCCAGCAATCTATCATTAAGGAAAACTACCAGGTGCGTGAATTAATCCTCGTAGGCGAAGAAGACATACCCGATGATGCCTCGGTGCTGATCGTCAGTGGTCCACAAAAGGACTTTGCTCAAGGCGAGCTCCACAAGATCGACAAGTATGTAAAAAATGGGGGGAGCGCCCTGTTCATGTTGGATCCTGCTCCACTCCCCAAGCTGTCTCATTTTCTGAAGAAATATGACTTTAATGTCCAGAACGATATCGTTGTGGACAAATTAATAAGGATTACCGGCACGAATTATCTTACACCGGTTGTCACGCAATATCACAAGGAACACCCCATCACTCGCGATCTCACGAATGTTTATACCTTTTTTCCAATTGTTCGTTCTGTGGAGATAGCGGAGGATCCTGCAAGGGGAAACTATAATCTTGCTAAGACAAGCGCCAATAGTTGGGCAAGAAGCAAAGGCAAGCTGGATGAGGACAATCTTGCTTTTGACGCCAGCAAGGACGTACGAGGACCCCTCAGTATCATGTCGGTAAATGTAGTCGAGGCGAAAAAAGCAGCAGAGGACGAGAGCAACGAGGGCCCGGACAATACTTCTGACGGGCAGGTGCAGAAATGGGGGAAGATAGTTGTCATAGGCGACTCGAATTTTGCGAGTAATACTCATATCAGGCTGGCGGGTAACAAGGATTTGTTCCTCAATACGATTGGCTGGCTCGCAGAAGAACACGCGCTGATCTCGGTGAGAAAGAAGGAGCGGGGGGTTAGCCCCGTCACACTGACGGATTCCGAGGAGAGGCTTGTATTCTGGCTTTCTGTCATCATCGTACCATCGTTCATAATGGTTATTGGGGTAGGCATCATAAGCCGCAGGAGGTTGGAAGTGTGAACTTGCCGAGGAAGACCGTGTTCTGGGTGTTAACATTTGTGGCTTTCGCTGGGGGATTCCATCTGATTGATGAGAAGGCTGAGGATGTAAAGAGAGCAGAGGAAGCGAAGCTTAGGCTCTTCCCGTTCGAGCCTCAAGACGTCAAGGAATTCTGGATAAGCGATAATGGGGGGTCAATGGTCAAGGTTGTCATGGAAGGGGAGGAGTGGCGGTTGACTAAGCCGAAGACAGCGAAGGCAGACAAGGATATAGTGGAAAAGACATTGCGTAATATTGTGAAGGCCAGAAAAGACGCGGTACTGTTTGTTGACCCTGAGCCTTCCAAGCTCGAGGAGCTGGGACTGGATGTAGCAGATCTGGAAGTGGGATTGATAACAGAGAGCGGCGGCACAGCTATCCGCTTCGGTGACAAGGGACCGACCCACAACGTAACCTATGCGATGCTCGAGGGCGACCCAAGAGTCTACCGGGTTCATTCTGATGTTAAGAAGGAGGCGAATAAGAGCAGTTACGATCTGAGGGATAAGAGCATCTTTATTTTTGACCCACTTAAACTCAGACGCCTCCAAATGGAGCAGGAGGGAGCGGATAGGATCGTGATTGAGCATGAGGAGGGCCGATGGAATATCATTGAACCGAGGCTTGCGAGAGCGGAAATGGCGAAGGTTTTAGAAGTGCTGTACAAAATCAAAAATGCACAGATAAAGGCATTTATAGATGAAGAGCCCTCTGGTCCGGGAAATTTTGGCCTCGCGTCCCCCAGAATCAAGGTGAGCATCTTGGAAGATGAGGGCGACAGCGCGCGTACATTGCTCGTTGGGGAAAAGGACAGAAAGAGGCGTGGATATTTCGCCAGGGTCGATGAATCAGATGCGGTATTCGTTATCGAGGAATCATTGGTTGATTCGCTTCTTGTGAGCATGAAAAGATGGGCAGAATAGAGATAGAGTTATAGGAATCCAACTGAGGCCTGGATGAGCGGAGCGACTGTCCAGGAGAGTCGTTGAGCACTGTGGATTGCGGGGTGTCATCAGAGGCCGGGCCGAGTGAGCGCACGGACTTTGAAGTGGGATCTGCAGAAGTGGCTTGAGTCGATATGTGCAACAAGAATCCGCTGATCGGTACAATATTGGTCTCTGTGGCCCTGGGTTGCTCAGAGGACGGGCGCAAAGATGTGGAGAGAGCGCAGAGAGATGAAGCGGACCTGCGTTCGGTAACAATGCAGGTGGAAACACCACCAAGACATAAGCAACAGGAGCGAGCGCGCGCATTAAGGATAGGAGTGATAGGACCTGAATCGGGTAAAGGGGCGTATTATGGTCGGAGGATTTTGGAAGGGGTCATGCTGGCGGCCGAGACATTCAATGCCGGTGGCGGCATAAAGGGCGAGGAGCTCGAAGTGGTTCATTTTGATAATAAAGGAGATCCTGAGCTGACCATTGAAGGTATAGAGAA
>JABAHQ010002720.1_pt2 | contig 29937 bp, 28 predicted proteins | sample 7062091 | NCBI WGS metagenome assembly JABAHQ01 (sample SAMN14534359, study PRJNA622989) | marine sediment metagenome | biome: marine biome [ENVO:00000428]; feature: marine pelagic biome [ENVO:01000023]; material: deep marine sediment [ENVO:00002113] | place: India: Gulf of Kutch | collected... | reverse complement strand
GAACAAAGTAGTGATCGCGGGATCGTCTTCGTAAAGCGTTCTCTACTTCAATCTCCTGCCCTCTCATAAGCGAAAAAATCGGAAAAATGGGGGGCACAGGTACATGTGGGTGGCGGAAAATTTCGATCAGCGAGGGGTAGCAGAAGCTTGTAGCGTCAGCACTCTACATTAATAAAAAAGGAGAATATATGAACGAAAGGAGGTGCAAACGGAACAGATCTATCTTGCCCCCCTGCTCCAGTACTTCCAAAAGCTTACCACGTCTCGTAGTGTACTAGTTCATCTAAGGGGTTTACCTGTCATCACCACACTTTTCAAATCTGATCCAGTTCTCATGAAAACACTGTTATCAACACTTCCCACTGTTCTCAAAGTAACTGTTCTCGGAACATTTACGACAAGAAGGAAGGTGCCTCTTAAATTTAAGGTTATGTAGCCAAAAGTAAGACAGAGCTTTTCTAAACAGAAGGCCGATCAAGTAACAAACCTTTTCGGAGTAAGACACCCCTCTGAACAATGCAGATTAGATCAAATAAGTTCCTCCATGTTCTCTTTTGGATCTCGTCCAAAAGTGTGTTCCACGTTGCTCCTTCGTAAGCAAAAATGATCCGAAGAGGGCGATCAATTGTTGGACCAGAGGTAATAGCCGCTCCAAAATTCGCTTCTAAGTTTTTTACCGCATCTAAACTGCTCCCTGCTTCTTTTAATTTTGCTCTTGTTAAGTTTGATTTTACTTCAATGACTGCAAAGACTCCTTCTGCTAAAAATATATTTTTTGAATTCATTGCCAAAGAAGGTGCATCCTCCCTCCGAATAATAATATCCTCCTGTCCAGTCTTATTTTTAGAGGAATCCCAGATTTTTCCCGAATCTACAGAAAGTTTCGGAGGGAGAACCTTAGATAAAAATGTCTCGCAGAAAATTTCTCAATTCCGGCCAATATTTACAGATGATCGCTGTTTTCCAGAAAGATTATACTGAGATAATAAAACCTCAGCCTTGTCCTTAAAATAGTCATATAAGAGAGGTTTCTCTTCATTCATCATTCATCTTCCCCTTTAAGAAATATTTGTTAAAAAAGGGAGAATAAAAGCACGCACATTCGAAACAAATGATGGAAACATGCTGATATTTCCTTGGGAAGTCCTCTGCAACAAGGATCGAAGGGCGGGCAGACGAAGGGAAACCGAGAGTGTCCAAGGCATTTACCTCCATATCGAATGTACTGGACTGGATCCGACGGAAACTGTGATGTGAGACCATTCATATTAAAAGTGATGGAAGATATAACGCATTAGGATGGGAGATTACATACCTGATGGCACAAGAAAAGCTTTCTTCCATTGAATTGATCCATCTTATTTCCTTTAAGCGTACCCGAGCTTGATCAGTATTTCGATCATCGGCTTTCTTAGAGTTTCAATCCCAAATTTTTTGATTCTCTTATTTTTCACTTTAGTTCTGCAGGATTTCTCGTATATCTTTCCCGCTTATTTTTGAGTGTTCTAGTGTGGATTTGACGGTTTTTGTTGTGTTCTCCTCCCACCTTCTCCCTCTCCAGATGGCCCCATTTTGGAGTAACCTCTCAGAATCAACAATAAGTGGTCTTGCTACAGAAAGTTTTTACTATCTGTAGAAGCAAGTAGTCTCATTCTCGAAAACCTCGATCCGCGTGTTTCTCACAGGGTTCAGCTGTAGCAGAGATTTCTCCACGAAGAAGCTGCTCAATCAACTCGTCTGGGTTCCCTTGCACCCCAGAGATCACCTCAATACCCAAAGAATCAAACAGGTTAATAGCTCGTGGACCAATACCACCAGTCATCAAAAGTTCCACCCCTTGCTCTGAAAGAAATCGAGGAAGAAAGCCAGGCTTATGCCCTGGATGCGATATTTCCGTTTTTTCGATGACATCTGTCCCTTTGACCCTATAGGCGAGGTACTTTTCGCATCTGCCAAAATGACTGGCAACTTTGTTGCCATTCACAGCAATTGCCACTTTCATCGTCGTCTCCTCCGTCCTCCTCCCTTTCCTCTACCCATTCTGCTCGTGGGGCCTGAAATCTCACTCAGTTTTCCATCGAGGTAAGCATTAACTGCCTCTTTTACACTACCAGATGCCCCAGCAACGATTTTCACACCCGCAGAGGAAAGAGCATCAAATGCATTTGGCCCGATGTTGCCAGTAATCGCTACGGATGCCCCACGATTTGCAACCGTCTGCGCTGCTTGAATGCCTGCTCCCCGCATTGCTCCAACGCTTGGGTTTTTTAATGCCTCAACTTCCTTGATATCCTGTCCATCGGTGTCAACAAAAACGAAATGAGGACATCTACCAAATCGAGGATCAACTTGATCGTTAAGTGTTTGACCGTTCGAAGATACAGCAATTTTCATGTTTGACCCTGTAAACAATCATTCACGCCGCCAACCTCGTCTCCTTCTTCCTTGAGTCCCTCTACTCTGAATTCCTTCTTGGGGACCCCCCTCGGTTGTTGGCTTAGATTCTTTTGTGGGTTGTGTAAGGAGAGGTAATTTGTCATTTAAAAATTTATCGAGCGTTGCCCGCACGGTACCTTCTTCGGTCTTAACGATATCCACCAAATGTGAACGCAAGGTGTGAAAGGAGACCTCTCCGATCTCTTTAGTGGCAAGGACATCAATTTGCTCATCTTCCACGAGAAATTCAGCGGCATTAAACCCAGCATGAACCTCCCTCGTCTTGTAGGGATTAAGAATGACTCGACTAGATTGTATGCTATTATTTTTTCGATCTATGAGCACAAAGATGAATGCATAAGCTCTCCCAAATTTTTCACTCACGTCAGAATCTAACCCTCTGTCCTCACTGATCGGAACAACAATTTTTTGCTCTTTAACCTCCGATGGTTCCACATGGATAGTAAGCGACGCTACCTCCTCGATTTCTTCTTTAATGGTACTTTCAAGGTTCTCTGCAATTTCATGAGCTCGCTTCACATCTACGTTCTTCCAGACTTTAACGTCGACTTCCCCAAAAATGAAGGGCCCTGCGCGTCTACATTTCAAATTTTCATACGCTTCTACCCCAGCAATGGAATCTAGAATCTTTTTTATACTCTCCTTGAGTTCTTCACCTGGACTTACATCCATTAAAGCGAAAATAGCATCCTTCGCTGAGAGGATACCTACCCTAAAGGTAACAAGGGAAAAGAAAATAATGATGACCCCTTCTACATACGGGACTTTGTAGTACGTCAACAGCACTGCAATGAAGGTGACAGATGAAGAAAGGATGTCCGTCTTTTTCTCCTTTGCATTAGTAATCAAAGTTTGAGAGTTGATTTCCTTACCGATTCGTCTCATGTATCGTGAGAGAAAATAAGAGAGGAGTATCATCACAAGAGCCATACCTAACGCTGGTAGTGGCATTATCACGCTTGCTATTATCCATACTCTTGAATAGCCTTTAAGCAACAGTTCGAATGCAGCATATAGGATCAAAATGGAGATAAACAGTGAAGCCAAGTTCTCCGCTTTGTAGTAACCGTAAGGGAACTTTTCATCGGATTTTCTTTGGGAGATTCTCAGGCTAAACCAGGAGGTAAACCCTGAAGCAGAATCAGAAGCATTATGTACCGCATCGGAGACAAGGACTAAACTACCTGAAAGAAGGCCAATAAGCGCTTCAGCTATAGACGAGAGTATTACTGTTACGGTACTGATCCCCGCTGTACGCTCCCCTTTTTTCAGTTTTCCTAGTTGTTCGTCCCTCATGTTAACCGTATTAGAAAACTTTTTACTTAGAAAAAATTAAAAAGAGGAGATCCCCACGTTCCCATCCAAACAGTAAAATAAGCGCGATCTCTTGGTTTATCGTTAGTATCTATTATAATGTATCACTTTTCTGTTAATTCCCTTATTTTTTTCTCGATATAGTTGATCTGTTCTTCTATCATCTTCTTTTGGAGATCCAGCATTCTTTTTTCGAATTCTAAATCAAGTTTACTGGGTTGTGAAGGCCTCATCGTTTGAAAAGGGCGGCTAATAGGTCTCCGAGGGGGGAACGGCTGTTGAGGTTGAGATGGTTGACTAGGAGGACTAAAGGGTTGTCTTGAAGGCATCACTGGCCGCTGTGTGCTTGGCCCAAGTGGAGGTGCCCTCCTCTTCGGTCCTTTTAGATACGTAGTGACAGCATCTTTCACTGTTTGTCCACCAAACCCTGTTGCAACTTCAATACCAGCTTGATTGAGAACTCCGCTGGCATTGGGGCCCACATTTCCTGTGATAATAGCATCTACCCCCTGGTTTGCTACAAATTGAGCGACTTGTATCCCCACACCACTGTACCCACTAGCCCACTCATTCTTTTGAACCATAGCATCCTTGATCGTACTGTTTTCTACTTCCACAAAGGTAAACGTAGGTGCCCTTCCAAAAACTGGGGAAACTGTATCTTTCAGGCCTCCTTTTCCTTGCGTAGGAACTAATACCTTCATTTCGATGCCTCTAATTCCTTTAATCGTGCCTCAATGTCCTTTAACTCTTGCTCTAACATCTCTTTTTGTTGTCTTAAGGTTTCAACATTACTCACGGCTTGCGTTGGTGCGGTGGGAAAGGGGGATGTCCATGGGGCAGTGGGTTGAGGAACTCCCGTCATCCCTGGCTGAATTTGGGAGGATAACGTGGGTCCCTGAGACGTCCATTGATACGGCCCGTACATACCACTCCACCACCATCTGGGAAGCCAAGGAAAGAACCTGCAATAGGGATACGGGTTTCCCCTACCCCAGCCTCCACCGTAAGCGGGCCATCCATATGACGCTCGTAACCATCCAGGCATACCTGTGGCTCTTGCCCAATATCCATATCCTCCTCCGCCAAAACCTCTACCAAAATTTCGATATCCTCTTCTCCATGCCATTTGTTTCACCTATAATTTCGTGACATAACACAAAATTAATTATGGGATATACCAAAAAATTATTTAAATTTTTGGATGTACTTACTATAATATGCAAAGATGGAGATGGCGCAAAGGGAGAAAAAGAGGGCCAGGAAGGCCAGTTTCCGATCTTTACCTTCATTCCAAACCAGATATTAAACGTTTCATCCCTGAACCTTGCCTTAATGAACAGCCCATTGAGCTTAGCTATCCAGAATACAATGTTTTAGAGTTAATTGACTTGGAAGGATTGACCCAAGTTGAGGCAGCAAATCGGATGAGATCTTCGAGAGGCACTGTTTGGAGATTGTACAATTCCGCTAGAAAGAAATTAATCAAAGCATTAAATGAAGGGAGACCATTGGAAATAAAATCCAAGGGAGATATAGAGAAAGTCTAGGAGGACATTTCACGGAATAACGGATCGCAGCTACACGCTCCTAGGGATCTCCAACTGGAGAGTTGGTCGCATCAGAAGATCCTCCCAGCTTCTTAGCGAGTTGGCCGCCAAATTTGAGGAGTATCCCGTACAAAATAAGAGATACAAGGAAGATCCCTCCATCTACCCCCTGCAATCCACCACCTGCTTCAATGGTAGAGTTCGTGACCCATGTATCCCATAGACCATGCGTTACTATCACACCTAGGAGACTCCCTGTATGTTCATAAACAATGGCCATAATCATACCAATGGCACCTGTCACGACCGTTCGGATGAGGATCCTCCACATACTAAGGGGAACCACGTGCCAAATAAAATGCCATACCCCGAATAAGAGGAACGAAGCAAGAAAAATCGCCGTTTTCCTTCCGAACACATGCATTCTCGTCTGTATGTACCCTCTGAAAAATGCTTCTTCTCCTAAACCGACAGAAAGATAAAAAGGAAGCCAAATGAAGAATTCTTGGATACGGAGTTTGAGTTTCCAGCCGAATAGTATCACACCAAACCATACATTGAGCTGAAAGACGAAAGAAAGGAGGACAAAAAAGATGACACCTACAACGATCTGGTTTTCCCATCCCCTCAAGGTAAATCCAAAAGATCGAGGAGACCATCCGTTAGCAAGCACTATCATATACGAGAGAAGAAAGATCGCCGTTTTTTCAAGTGAAACTCCAAAAAGGAGAACAGAAGGGGCTCGTATAGTAAAAGCCAGACAAAATAACGCAAGAGAAAAGAATAACGCAGATGAAGGATGTTCTTCATGATATGCTTTGAAGGTTTTACCCTGTTTATACTTCCAAAAAAATATGAGTGAGAGAAGACTCGTGAGTGGAATTATGAGGATAGTCGCCCAATAAATCGTAAACCAAGCAAAAAGAAGGGTTGAAATCCCAACTGCATAAAATATCGCTAGTATTAGGGGAAGTTTCTCCTTATGTACCATATTTTTCCCTTACTACGGGTAAAAAGATGTTGTTAAGGGTAGTATCTGATTTTTAACCCCTCCAAAAAGTTTTGCGAGCAGAATGTACCTACCAATACAAATCCTTCTACCGTGAGTCAATCTTCGAAACTCCGGTACTCTCACTATTAGCTCTAGTGTGTACATAGCTTTGATATTATTCTTCCTACTAGGAACAGATACTTACTTTTTTTAACGCTTTAGACACGATTATGCTTGGTTTAACGCTCAGGTGAATCTAAGCAAGGAACATGCCAGATCTTTTTAAACGCTATTTCCTTTATGGGGCGGTGTCTTAAATAGAGACCAATGAGGACAAACTTGTAAAAATTAGTGTAGTCGGAGAAGTTCGAGGCGCCTTAATGGGTAGAAGTCCCTATCGTATTAGTGCAGATGGTTCACCTCTCGTTCTTCCGAGTGTTGGAGGAGTGACCTACAATGTTCGAGTAGGTGACAGTGCAGTGGGTTGGCAAGCTGATCACGTGGAACCTGGTGTGACGATAACCAATAAAGAGAAATGGAACGGACAGTACGCTCAAAATAACGCGCTCAACACGTTAGTCTGTGTGGGTAACGAGGCGGTAATCATCGATGGAGAAGATGAAATAAAAGGCGAGAAAGGAACGGTAACTGGCAAGCATGGTGGCATTGAACACGTCTTGATCGATTTTGATTGGAAAGTCCTCGAAGAAATCAGGCCTAGTGATAAGATCCTCATCAAAGCGTACGGTGTAGGCCTTAAACTCCTTGATCACCCTGATATTAAAATTATGAATATGTCACCTCGGCTTTTGAACGCGATGGACATTAAAGAGGAGGGGGATGCCCTCCAAATTCCCGTTGCTCATAGAGTTCCTGCAAAGATTATGGGATCAGGTTTGGGTGCGGATAACGTGTACCGCGGTGACTATGACATTCAATTGTTTGACGAGAAGATTGTAGAGGAATATGACTTAGATAGCCTACGATTAGGAGACATTGTGGCAATCGAAAATGCCGCTCATGCGTACGGAAGACTCTTCTTAACTGGTGCAATATCCATTGGGATTGTAGTTCATACAGATTGTGTCATATCTGGTCATGGACCTGGTGTTACCACCCTCGCAACGTCTAAAGAGGGGAATATACGCTCAGAAATGGATGAAACCGCAAACATTACCAACATACTCAATCTAAGAGGCGATGTATAGGGGTCAAAGATCTACTGAAAAGGACACGGCCGCGCTCTTACAATCAGAAGACATTCAATACCACTAGCTTCTCCTTTTTTTATCAAAAATAGGGAAAAAGTGGGGAATTCAAGGGGTCGCCAGTCGTTACGGTTATCCTTCCACGTACCTCTTGGGGTTCTCTTCAAATTCGTCTTTACAGTCTTCACCACAAAAACGGTACTCTTTCCCCTTATGTTCAGTCTTTGCCCCAAACTCCTCTTCTAAAAATTTAGTACCACATACTGGACATTCGAGTTCCGCCTTTTTTTCCATTTTGTACCACCTTCAAACCGTTTTCATTAGTTAAAATTAAAAAGACTTTAAATCTATAGCCTTACCCCAACAACTGAAGGAATAGTAAAGAGGTTAAACGGTAATGCCTGTAAAGATCACCGCGGAAAATTGGGAAGAAGAAGTTTTAAAATCCAAAATCCCAGTAATTGTGGAATTCTGGCATGATAAATGTCCATACTGTGCGAAGTTTAATCCAGTATATAAAGAAACTGAAAAAGAATACGATGACATCAAATTTGCCCAATTAAACATCCGAGAGAGCCGTGAAAACTATGAGATCGCTAAAAAGTATGGTATCATGGGAACACCAACGTTAAAGTTCTTTTGCAAGGGTAGAGTGATTGGAGAGCTCATAGGTCACCGACCGAAGGAGCAATTAATGGAAGAAATTGATAATACTCTCAAAAAGAGACGGATAAACGCCTGTGTAGAGCAAAGTACTCTATTAAAAGACTTATACACCTAGCTAAAGAGTTTTTGGTGGTTCTTTCTTTTTTATTTCTTTACTCCGTTCTAAAGTGGAGCACCAACTTCCAGAAAAGCAAAGGAAGAATGTTCTTTTTACGTCGGTCTGCCTGCGAAAGTATGTACTGGAATAGAATTTTTCCACTTACTTTTTCGTCATCTTTTCTTGTACTTTAGACGGCGTCCAAGATCTTTCATGGATTTTAAGAAAAAAGATCAGCTCTACGCTCATTACCCCTTGCTCATCCACTTCTTGGACTTCCAATACTGGTCCATAGTCATTTTCACCGATTGATTCCCTGCTATACTTGGAGGCGATAAATCTTCTCAAACGATAAGACCACTCCTTGTAGGTCTCTCATTATATGTACCTCACCTTTCAAAAGGAAACAATAGTACTTTCTTCGAGTATGTTTCTTAAATCATGTACCGTTACATTAATCCGCCGTTCTAAATCTCTAACCTGATCTAAATCGGCTTTAGTACTTGGAGGAGTTGAAGTTATGATGTTGCAAGGTTCTATAGAAGTGTGTGTAAGCTCTCGGAGTTTACCATCGAGTTCTGCAAGCTCCGCGAAAATTTCTTCTTTATCTCTTCCAGCGAGCGGACGCAACAAGCAGGAGCCTCGCACCACACGAGAGGTCACGGACAGGTTGTGTAAAGTTTGACTCGATTTTTCTCCGATCACCTCACCAGTGACAATACCTTTCGCGCCCTCTTTTTCAGCAATTAGCTCCGCGGTCTTGAACATAAACCGTCGTAAATGGATATGCGCAAAAGTGAGCCGTCCACACTCAACAATTTTGTTCACAACCTTGGTAAAAGGGACGACATACATCTTTCCTTGGTAAGGTAGCCACCTGGTAAAAATGCGTGCGGCTACCTCTTGGGCCTGTTCCCTAGCTTTTTTTCGGAGATCTTCTCTTCCAAAATCAAAAAATACGGGGACTATTTCGCATCCTCTCTTTGCCGCTAGCAACATCGCCAGAGTGGAATCTGGTCCACCACTTAGTAACGTGATAACTTTTCCTTGGACACGACTTGGAAGTCCGCCAGCTCCAAGGAATCTTTCGGAATAGAGATACCCTTCGTTACGCCGTACATCAAAGTGCACAGGTAAATCAGGTTCATCTAAGTACACCCCTAAATCGAACTTCTGATCTATGAAGGCTCCAACTTCATTTTTTATCACCATACTATCAATTTCTGAGAGATTCGTATCTACTACTACGCCAAAATGTTCAATACCTGGCTCTTTTTTAAGGTAATGTCTCACAAGTTGTTCGGCCTTCTTTTTCATATGTTCTATCGTGAGAGGCGTTGCAATGGCAGGAGAAAAGGAAGAGAGACCAAAACAACGTGGAAGGGTGGTCATAATGTCGTCAAAGGAAGGAAGCGAAGTTACCTTCAGAAAGCCCCTTCCCATTGTCCAGCTTACTTTCGTTCCTTTCAGTCGACTAGTTACGTGTCCCAGGACTTTTTTCTCCCATAATTGTCGTGTTGGATCCCCTTTTATGCCAATTTCCCCACTGAAACGAAGAATAACATGCGTAAAAACATTCTTTATCTCTGTAGCTTCTCCCTTTCCCCCTTCCCGTTTCAACTGCGTCACCCCCCTTCCTATTTCATATGTAAGTCAAATGGGTAAAAAGTTTACTCTGAAAAAAGTACCTCCCTCAATGCTCACTCTTCACTAAAATGTTAGAGAGGAAAGAAAAGAGGAGAAAAAATCCATAATGGCATTTCAATTGAACCGAAAAACCGAATACGGAAGATACACCCGTAAATTTCAACCCCCTGCATTACTTTCTTGATCTGTCTTGTTTTTAACCTTATCTTTTAGGCGTTCCAGCTTTATTTCGCGTTCTTGCTCTTGAAGAACTCGTTTCGTTGATTCTAAGGTAATTAAAGGGATCATAATTCCGAGAACACTCAAGAGTCCAGTAAGCATGATAAACAACCCAAAAAGCTTGGCTTTCGTTAAAAGGTATACTAGCAGGCCGCCGACAAGCATCCCTCCCGGAAGGGCAAATGCAACCCACTTAATTTGTAATTCGAATTCCCCTTCTTCTTTGGTTTCTTCTGCTTCTGCTAGCAATTTGATCCCCGCTAGGGGAGGCATTTGACACTTTTAAATACTTTCAGGAGTCTACTATGGATCCCAAGATCTCTTTAATAAGGAAGACCGCGTTTCGGATAATTAAAAGTAGTATTCCTTTCTCTTTTTTACCAGTAAAAGGTATCCCAAGAGACGTTCCATACTTTCCAGCGAAAGCGTATCTCACATGTTCTAAAAAATACAATTATAATTCCAAAATCATTATTTAAAAAGTAATAAGGTAGGTTGGTGAAGTAATAGATTGATAACGTAATTATACCTGGATTTCGTGTTCTTTACTCTGGAGAAAAGTAAAGTAAAGCGAAGTGTGACATAGAAACTATATATATCTAACATTTATAATTATTATTAATTGTTTTAAATATTACAATAAAAAACAAAACGGTGTAAGTAATGGAAATAACCTTCAAAAATAAGAAACACAAAGTGCTAGTGTTTTCCCTGCTCGTTATGTTAGCGTTCTCACCTCTTGCTGCCGTAGTACTGAGGGGAACACCTAACTTTTCGGAGGCAGGAAACACTATCGAAAGTGCTAATACCGAAATACAACAAGATGAGGCAGAAATTGAACCTGGCGGTACTTTAGACTTGCGAATCGAGTCAGAACTTTCCCCTGGTAACCCACTCTATTCGAACTCAGCGTATAACCAAATCATTTACGGCATGTACTACGAGACGTTCGTAAGAACTAACCCAGCGGATGTCTTTACTAGAGAGCATGCCCTTCCAGTCATAGTCAAACAGTATCCTTCAAAAGAAGAATTCAACGGTACCGTTGAACTCAACAATGGAACAGAAGTCTACGTTGATGGGGTGAAGTGGTCCATTGAGTTAAGAGAAAATTACTTATGGACGGACGGCCAAGAACTCACGGCCGATGACGTCGTCTTTACGTATTCACTTATCCGATGGTTAACGTACTACGGATACAGTGAAGTCTGGGCCGATATATTAGACATCCCCAATTGGGTAACCACCAAGAAAACTGGTAAGTATACCGCAGATATCTATCTCAATGCTACTGGCTACCTCCGAACAATGTATGGCGTCACGTATGCTCAGCCTCAAATCTTCCCCGAACACGTCTTCGGACAGCCAAGCACCTTTGGCATCACGGACGTAGAGGGAACCTTCAACAAATCGAACTGGAGGTATGGTGCCACATGGGTCGAAAATCCCATGAACGTGACCCAACAGGAGGACGCCACCAACGATTACCTAGGTTACGTGCCTCAAGGACCTGAGGACGACCTTTTCATTGGTACAGGACCGTTCTACCAGACTTACTGGGATGCTGACTCTATTGATGATGTTCGAACGGTTATCATGGAACGAAACCCCAACTACTATTGGAGTCCGTACGATAATGAAGGAAACATTGTCCATGAGTGGAAGAAACCAGAGGATTGCTGGAACGAATCCGAGCCAGAAAAAGCATACCTCTATGGTCCGTATGTCGATAGGCTTAAATTCAGGATTATTGAAGAGGACGCCGCAGCAACCGCTGCCACGATGGATGGTCAACTTGATATGTCCGCTCACAGAGGTCAAGCCCGGTACATCACACAATTAAAGGATGCAGGACTCACTACCGTTCAAACACCGTACCTTGGCTTCAATCACTTGAGCTTTAATACTGGCATGCTCAATAGGACTCAATTTCCTGCTCCTGGAGCTACATGGTTTACTGGAGATCGCGTCTTTAGGCAGGCCGTTGCATATGCGACAGATAAACATGAATCAGTTGATAATGCAATGGACGGGTACGGCATCCCGATCGACGACCCCATTCCCCCATCCTACCCCGATATATGGGGCTGGGATGCTCAAGAGGAACTCGGTGTATCTCACGCCGATCCCCAACCTGAAACAGCTCGAAACATGCTCGTGAACCACTTTGATCGCTTAGAAACGCAAGAACAAGAAGGAGAAACTGTCATATGGGACACCATCGAAGATGAACAGTTCACCTTCAGCATCCTGTACACGGACGTACCACTAGTTAGGAATAGACTTTCAGGTGTGTTCTCAGGGTTGGAAGAGGCGGGAGTTAAGGTTGAGAGAATTGGTACTAGCTTCCCCGAGCTACTGGCCCGTTTGGCTGCAGGTGACTTCCAAGCTACGTGCTTCGCCTACGTCTTAGGTCCAATTCCGACCTTCATCCAGAGCTTCCAAAGCACAAGCGGTACTAACCAGTTTGCTTGGCGTTTCTTAAACTCCACCCTAGACTCCTCGATCAACTCGTTCTTTGATGCACCTACCCAAACAGAAGCTTCTACAGCCTGCAAGACTGCCCAGCAAGTGCTCTTCCAGCAGCAGCCAATGATGCCGATTTACCAGAACATCTTAATTAGCGCCTACTGGGGTGATGAGTGGAAAGGAATCGTCAATCAGTACGGAATCGGTGTGACGCAAATTAACACCTACACGAAAGCTGCACTCATTCCAACGGAAGTAGAAGCACCAATAGCAACTGGCTTTGGAAGAAAACATGGGGAAACTCTAAAGGGAAGTGTGACGATTAGGGCAACCTTCAGCACTCAGGCCAACGTCAGCTCTGCAAGAATCACTGTGCTCGGTTCTGGCAAATGGGAAGATGTAGAAAACTATGAATTTTCCGCCGAAGTCGGAAGAACATGGGTCTTTGATTGGAACCACACCATAGACACTACACAATACGAGGACGGAGATAGATCTATCCTTCTACGAGTTGAAGATGTTGCAGGAACTACATACGACTTCGTGTGGCACGTAACAATAGACAACGAACCTGAAGGAGCCCTGATACAGACTGCAGCTATTGGCATCATACCGGCAGTTATCGTTGGTGTGGTAGTTTATGTTGTAATGCGACGTAGAGTGAAGCCAGTAGAGTAACCACTATACCCCTCATTCATTTTTTATTTTTCTTTTTTCTTCGACACTCTCCACGTTTCAAGTCCTCGTTTTCGCTCGTCCTCTCCTTTGAAGAGCTAGTCACTCCGTCCTTAGCATAATACGATAACTTCTATGTTGAAGGGCCAAAGTGTTCCAGATAAACAGCAGAATTACAGATACACAAGATGAGAAGGTTGAACTTTTCAATGAACTAGTCACTATGTCGAGTTGTCATTATCTAGTTCTAGTACTTACGTTCTCTTCTTTAAAGGTAGCAATACTATCCGTTAACTCCCCATCTGAGTATCTACAATAGACTCTTCCCCATTTTCCTTTGAGAGGTCAGGCCTTCTGTGGAACTTAGGTCTCTCAACAAAGCTTAAACTAGGGAAGATCAAGCACGTCACACGTAGAGACCTGTAGAAGGAGGGAAACAAGTGGTATTCAGTAAGGGGGATAGCTATAGGTCTTAGAATAAGAAAATTTATAAACGAAATAACTCCTTCCCTATTAAAACACACTTTCGGGATATAAATGGGCTTCCAAAAATATGCTGTTAGGCGGATTATCACCGCTTTCATCACCATTTTGATAGTGATAAGCGTCAACTACTTCATCTTTCGCCTTCCTATGTATCTACTCGGTAGCGATCCAGCTGAACTCTATGGACTTCAACGAATCATCAACGATCCAGATATCCGGAATCCCCAGAAGATCATTGACGAAATCCGAAAAACTATGGGGCTTCCTCCAGAAGATGCCTCCCTATGGGTACGGTTCAAATATTTCCTGTATTATATCAAGAGCATGCTTACCTTCGACTTTGGAAAAACGTTCACTCCCCCCAGAAGGCCCGTTGCAGGACTCCTCGTCAACAAGCTCCAATACACACTGCTACTGATGGGATTGACTGTTCCCACCTACCTCCTCATTGGAATATGGCTAGGAGTAAAAGCGGGTAGTTCTCAAGGCACTAAGAAAGACTCCGCCATTTCTTCTTTTGGACTTATCTTGTACTCAGTACCTTCCTACTGGATTCAACTCCTTGCCTTGCTTCTCTTCACAAAATACCTCCCAATATATCCTGCCACCACTGGACCGACGACTGGTTTTGCATATCAGGACGGGTTCGTCAAATTTTTAGATATGCTCTACATGTTTAGCTTACCCATCATCACGTTAGTTCTTGCCGTCCTCGGTTACTGGGTAATGCTTATGCGATCGTCACTTGTAAGGACGATGACAGAAGATTACATCTTCACAGCAAGAGCAAAAGGTTTAGATGAGCAGAGTGTCTTGTATAAACACGCTCTTCGCAATGCAATTCTTCCCGTATGGACTCAATTCGTCCTTACGGTATCCACCTTCTGGACGGGAGTGGTAATCACGGAGAGCATCTTCTCACTACCAGGAGTTGGAGGCTTCTTCTACGATGCAATTTTCGCTCAAGATTACCCCATTATGGAGATGATCTTCTTCTTCATTACTGTCTCGGTAGTTGCTGCTAATGTCACCGCTGATCTCTCGTATGGACTACTAGACCCCCGAATAAAGTATGATTAACCTAAAAAGGTGAGAGGAATGGCTAATATAGATATGTATGGTGAAGGAAAAAGAAGCGTGCCGCAAAAAAGTCTACTGACCCAGCTTAAGGAATTTTGGCGAGAATTTCGTAGGTATAAGAAAGGTCTGGTGGGCTTAGGCATCCTCATAGGGATTCTTCTCCTAGCCTCTGTGGGTCCTTTGTTCACTGAAGAAGCAGAATTGGGTGGATCATCCCCTCATCCCACGTTTGCTGCCCCGCAGTGGACATCTGTATTCGATCCAGACTCTTTTCCCCCTCGTCAGCTCATAGACGAGCCCTTCTCGAGTGAGGAGTGGCGAGATACATGGGATCTAAAGACACTCAGTACGAACGACTCCTTTGTCGAGGAGCATATCTCATACGATATCGGGATTTCCCAAGAACAAGGAGGGTTGGGTCTTCGTATATCCGATAACATGAAGAAGATCACCAGTGATTCCCCTGAGATTACATTTACCCTCAACAGAACGATCACTTGGTCTGAGGCAAAGCCACCTAATGAACTCGATTTTACGTTTCAGACGCAGTTCTCTTACGAGGCCCCCCTCACACCGAAGTTAATAAGTGGAGCTGGAGAACCGTACAAAATCGTATTCAACACATACCTCAAGAGATCAGGCATGACCGTTGAAGAAACATTTGACTACGTTGAAGACAAGCTTGGTATTGCCCCTCCTTACAGCCAAATGGGTAAGTTTGGATACTTGCTTACTTCTTTTACCTCCCCTACCATCACTCGATGGACGTTAAAGCAAAGCACTTTGCAAAAACACATTGTGAGGACTATTTTCGAACGTGACGCTAAAGAATCCGCCAAGCTAGATGTCATCTTCGCAGTAACTTATCAGATACGAAAGACTTCACTTGAAGAGAGATCACCCGGCTCGGTCTCCTTCCATATTAAGGATCTCACTATGGTAGGTGAAAGCTACTACTATGGTGTAATGGGCACCACAGATACGGGAGCTGACCTCTTCGCCCTTATCGTGAGAGGTGCGAGGGTTTCTTTGCTCATTGGAACTATCATTGCCCTCATCAATGTCCTCCTTGGTTCAACCGTAGGATTGGTTTCTGGCTACTACGGAGGAAAAGTCGACCAATCCCTTATGCGTGTCGTGGACTTCATCCTTGTGCTACCGTTCCTCCCGCTAGCGTTAGTGTTAATGAATGTCTTTTCTCGGTTGAACATTAGCCCCTTCTTCTCGATCATTTTCGTGCTCACGATCACCTCTTGGGGTGGCGTGGCTAGGTTGATTCGTTCTCAGACCCTATCCGAAAAGGGACGACCGTACATTGAAGCCGCGAGAGCATGTGGGGCACCTAATACGGTTATCATGTTCAAACACATCCTGCCTAACATCTTTCCATTGATATGGATGCAATTAATGCTTGGAGTACAAGTTGCCATCCTCGGGGAAGCAGCGCTAAGTTTTCTAGGAGTAGGTCCCGACTGGACCTCTTGGGGTCGAATCCTATATCGGGTTGCGGGATCCCTCCTGCAAGAAGGCGGAGGGGCGGGAGGCGGACCCACTGGTTCGCTCGTGTGGTGGTTTATCTTCTTCCCAGGACTCATGTTAGCCCTCTTAGGTACAGGCTTTGTGTTCGTCGGTATGAGTCTCGAAAGAATCACTGGTGCAAAAGGGTACAAAGGAACCGGGGTGTAACGGACGGTGGCTAAACAAAACCAGGCAACTAACAGAAAGTTAGCTATCCCGTTAGCCATTTTAAGTGGAATTTTGCTTGTGTCCCTCTTTTTACCATGGGGGATCGGAGAGTTCGAGTACTCTTCCACGGGAGGAGCCGTTGCAGGGGACCTTTCCTTCTCGTTCAATGGGTTTGGGGAAGGGACCTTTGATTTTTACCTCTTTAGAAATGCAAGCTACGATAAAGAGGGAGGCACTACGTTTTCCGTTTCGTTACCTCGCAATCTTTCGGTTCTATCAATAGTGCTTATCCTGATTAATGTCCTCATCATTCTTGCGTATGCAAGTAAGAAAACGAGAGCTCTCTTACCCACTCAGATACGTACGATTGTGGAGAAGTTTTGGCCACTGATCCTTCTCCTCGAGGGGTTGCTTCTCATTAGTGGGTTCATACTCTTTTCTACCTCCTTTTTTGACATCCTTATACCCATACCAGATGCCATAGCTGGCCAGCTTGGTGCAGGAGCGAAACCAATCTCGCGAATCTATCAAGTTATTACAATGTATCACGGTGAACTGAAGACAGAACTTCGCATTACACAGCTTCCCCTTCATTCCACCTTAAGGATTGGCATTGGTGGCTACCTTCTGCTCTTTGCAGGGATGGGCTTTCTATACATCTATTACCTTTACCGCATTAGAGTAAAAGAAGACTGGCCTGATGTATGGCAAAAGGGCGGTATCCTCCTTCCGCTCATGATACTTGGTGCGTTCTTCCCCATACTACGACAGGTTTCTGATGATACTGGGAGAATGGTTATTCTGCTTGATGTATCAACTCTCTACGGTTATGGAGGCATCCTTTACTTGGCTCTTGCCATCGCTCTTTTCTTCCTCATTAGATCTGCTGCGTTACTAGAAAAAAAGATGGATAAGATCCAACAAGATATCTATGCGTTAAAAGAGACGGAGGAAAAGAAAATTACGGAAAAGCTTGACCAATTAAAGGAGCAAAGAAGCAAAGATAGTCTCCTTCGGACGGGAATATTCCTTACCCTCTTTGCTCTTATCGCCGTCACAGCGCTCATCATGTATGGCATTGTTCAGGAATACCAAACCTTCATGTCCGTTAGAAATAACCCCGTTATGCATTCTACTCTATTGGCCCCCATTTTACTGTTCTCTCCGTTCGCCACCTTAGCGATTAGGGCAGTTTATCGCTTTTAGTGGTTGATAAAGGCGGTGGTCGATCGATCGCCCCCCATCTATTTCTTTTTTAGCGAAGATGGGCTCTCCTAGTTATACCTTCCTTTCACCACCCTCACCTCTTTCCGTCTCGTCACGTGTGAGTACGTCAGTACCTGGTCTAGCGTTGCAGAAGAAGAAAACGTTGTAAATATAAGCTATAAACAGGATTTCTCCCTGTTTCCTGAACAATAAAAAAGAAAGAAACAGGTTATATGGCGTGTGAGAACTTAAACTTTCATAATACCTTCGGAGTTAACACCTCTGGGATGGGAACGGAGATGGATGTACCACCAAAACGAGTTTTACTGGTTGGATTCGTTTTATTTCTCGGTCTTGGTGGAGTGTCCCTTTACCTGTATCTCCCGAAGGTTGAAGTCAGTGATACCGTCTCAATTACCAACGGGAGAGTGATCATTGGGTTGATCGCCGACACTCATGTACCTGATCGTGCCGATGGCGTACCAAGAAGGGTTTTTGATATATTTAACCATGTAAACGTTGACTATATTCTTCACGCTGGTGATATCACTAGTCAAAGAGTGATCGATCACCTTGAGGCCGTCGCTCCCGTGATAGCATGTGCTGGAAACCATGACAACGGGCAACTCCGAGAACGGTATCCCGAAGTCAATAGCGTAGAGGTTATAGGATGGAGGATAGGGGTCTGGCACAACACTCATCTTTTCTTCAGGAAACAGAGAGCCGTTGATCTGGCTCATAAAAGAGGCTTTGACATCCTCGTCGTTGGTCATATTCATAAACAAGAAAAAATCGAGGAACAGGGCGTTCTCATCGTGAATCCGGGTAGTCCTGTCCAACCTCTCCCACCATTACTCGTGAAAGCCACGGTTGCGATCCTGACAATTGAGGAAAGCTATGAAGTGGAATTTGTAAAAGTATAAATACCCCGTTCGCTTGGGAAAGGTAAACATCTCTAGGAAGCGTATTATCAAAGAAAGGGAGAAACATGAAATTCGAATCTGAAAACCTCGGTACCGTAGAGATCGAGCTTCTCAGTGGGAAAAATCCAAAAACTGTTGAGAAACTGGTTGAACATCTTCCCCTTGAGGGCAGGGCACGGAAATGGGGGAAAGAAATCTACTTCTCCGTAGGCGTATCCATAGAGGAGGAAAACACCCAAGAGGTAGTACAAAAGGGAAGTGTAGCCTTCTGGCCGAGTGGAAATGCTATTTGTATTTTCTTCGGACCTACCCCCGTAAGCACTGACAAACGCCCAAAAGCGGCAGGACCAGTCAACGTATTTGGTAAAGTCTCCCAAATCACGAAGTTCGAACGGATAAAAAGCGGAGAAAAGGTACGAGTCGTGGACTAAGTTAGGAAACTGACCAAAACGTAAGGTGATAGGAAGGAATACTAGAATACTAATAGCGTTTCTTCTTTACCCAGGAACTGTTGAGACTGTGAGAGAAGGTACCTCTTTTTAAAGCAGGAAAACGATCGTATTCATTTAACCTTTTGAGAGGAAAGGTATGATCAATGAAGACATCGTAACCAAGATGGTAGAGCAAGCTCTCGAGAAAGGTGCCGATTACGCAGAAGCTAGGCTCCAAACGGACAGCATACAAAATTTAATGCTACGAAATGGAACGCCAGAGACCTTCGGCGTGGACGAAAGAGCAGGCTTAAATGTCCGTGTCTTAATCGACGGTGCCATGGGATTTGCCTCTACAGATCAGTGGGAGAAGAAAGCGGTGCGAAAGGATACCATCCAACACGCAATAAAACTTGCCCGTGTACAAGAGGGAGGAGAAATTAGCCTCTCGAAGGAGCGAGTCGTAAGAGGAAGTTACCATCTGAAAGCAAAGCAGGATCCCGCTTCTATCTCCATCCAAGAAAAGCTGGATCGACTTAATGAATGGGATAGTATCATTCTTGATGCCGCGGATATCAACTACCCAAGACGAATGCTCTCAATGCGGTTTCAAACCACAGAAAAGACCTTTGCCAACAGTGATGGCACGCTGATCACGAGCAGCATCCCCCGCACGATGGTTTCGATCTTTTTCGTCGGGGTGCACAACGGCGACAATGAGAATCTCAGTATCTCGAAAGGGGAAGCGAAAGGCTGGGAAGCTTTGGATGATTTTAAGTTACCACGGGAAATCGATGAGAAAAGTAAGCTACTGGCTAACGTCTTAAAGGAGGCTGAAAACCCCCCGGAAGAAGAGATGGATCTAATTTTAGGACCACATGTTGCGGGTTTAGCCACTCATGAAAGCGTTGGACATCCCTATGAGGCAGACCGAATCTTAGGAAGGGAAAGCGCCCAAGCTGGTGAATCATTCGTGCACCCAGACATGTTAGGTGAAAAGATCGGTTCGGACATCGTGACGGTCATTGACGATCCCACCCTCTCTCACTCGTATGGCTTTTACCAATATGACGAGGAGGGTGTGCGGGCCCAACCCCGATATTTGATTCAACATGGAAGGATCAACGATCTCCTCCATAACCGAGAGACGGCAGCTGTCTTTAACGTGAAAAGTAACGGCGCCTCAAGAGCGAACTTTTTTAATAGAGAACCGATCGTACGGATGGGAAACACCTACATCGCGCGAGGAAATGTCGACTTTGATGAAATTCTAGAGGATACCGACCGAGGTCTCTGGATCGAGAGGTTCGGTGAGTGGAACATTGATGATCGGCGGTGGAAAATGCGGTTCAAAGGGAAAATTTCATGGCTCGTAGAAAACGGAGAACGAACGAAGATGATTCGCGATCCTGTGCTTGATATCACGAGTAAGGGGTTCTGGAGTTCCGTCGTTGATGTCGCCAATGATTTGAGTTTTGATGCAGCGACATGTGGGAAAGGGGACCCTGGACAAGGCGTTCCCGTATGGCACGGCGCTCCCCATATCAAATTGGAAGGAATTAAGATTCTTGCCCCCTAAGGTGAGAGAAATGATAGAGAAAGAGAGGCTTTTTCAAATCGCGACAGAAGTAAAAGACAAGTTGCATCCCAAAGTAGATGCAATAGCCGTCAAGCTAAATTCTATTAGCTCCAACCAGGTACGTTTCACAAAGAATAACATCTCCATTGCCAAGAATTGGGATGATACCACGTTGAGCGTGTTAGTCGATAAAGATGAACGAGTCACCGCATTGGATGTGGGCATTTCGGGACAAGAAAAAATCGATGAAATACTCTCGCAGTTGATGGCGTACATGGAGAAAGCTCCAAAGAAACAGGATTACGCCCCATTCCCCGACCCCGCAGATACGTACCCTGCAGTCGATAACTTCGATGCGACGCTCAAGAAAAAGCCAGAAAAGCTAGTTGAGTATGCGAAAGTAGTCATCGAAGAGGGGAAACACGCTGACATTGACTACGTTGCAGGTGCAATCAAATCAGAAGTTACTAACGAAGTGCTTGTGACTTCGACAGGTGCAGAGCTCCATGAGAAGGAGAGCAATGTCTACTTGGATGTACGAGCATCAGCAGGGGAGATGGAAAAGGGACATTCCTCCATGGCCAGCGCATTCATCGGTGACATTGACCCGAAGCAGACGGCTATCAAAGCCGTGGAATATGCTGAAAGAAGTAAAAACCCTAAAAGCATCGATTCAGGAAAGTATACCACCTTATTCATTCCAGATGCAGCTGCTGGCCTTCTGACGTGGTTAGGCATGATGAGTTCAGCCTTTTTCGTGCAAATGGGCTACAGCTTTCTTCAAGAACCTGGCCAGAAGGTGGGTTCCGAGCACGTCTCCATCATCGATGACCCGCACCATCCCCGAGGATTCAGATCCCGACGATTCGATGATGAAGGGCAACCGACTCAGCAAATACCAATTATAGAACACGGTGAGGTTCGAGGCTATCTGCACAATCGTTTTACAGCCAAAAGCTTCCAACAAGAACCGACGGGGAATGCTGGTTGGATCACTCCCCACGCTTGGCAGCTTAAGTTCGAAGCCGGTTCACAATCGGAGGGAGATATGATTGCCAGTATTGATGAGGGATTGGTAGTGGGAAACGTTACCTACCTGCGCTTCCAAAACCCTATGAAAGGTACCTTTTCCGCAGTGGTTCGGGATGGCGTCTACTTCGTGGAGGATGGAGAGATACAGCATGCCGTCAAGAATCTCCGGCTGGCGGACAGTTTCCCCGACCTCCTTTCCAACGTACGAAGCATTGAACGAGACCAACGACAAATCATGCACTGGTGGTTACACGTCCCCGTCATCACTGGATCGTTCCTTGCCGACGATGTGAAGTATACACGACCCGTAAAGTAGTAACAGAGGGCCTACTACCTTACTTTTTCACTTTTTTCTTTTCCTAGAAGCCCTCTCCATTTGTCTCTAATAGTTCCCCAAAAACCAGAGAAACGTGAACGGATCGCTTTAACAACGGTTAGGATGTTTCTGCGGATGAAAAGTTGAAGGTATAACGTTACAGCAACGAACAGGACGATGATGTTTAGGATGCCCATACTTACCCCATAATAATAGGTGACCGTGAGGACAGAGAGGAGGTACACCGTCGTAATGCCTACTTGTAGGATAGTGATGAAGAAACCAATTTTGAAAAATGCCTTCGGGGTCAACTCATGTATTGTCTTCTTACTGAGTGACATCGCGAGAACAGTGGTAGGACTGGCCATTGGAGTCAAGTTCCCCCCAATATTCACGCTAATGATAAGCGTCGTGATTATAAAAACGCTGATCGCCTGTAAAGGCGAGTCTGGACTGATTAATTCCAGTACTATCGGAATGAGGACCACGGTGACGGCAATATCATCAATGACCCCACTTGCAAGGGAGGAAAACCAGAGTACCACAAGCAGGGAGAGGATGTAGTTGCTTCCTACTACACTCTTCATAGCTTGGGCAACTCGTAGGAGGATCCCTCTATGGTTTAAACCTTCTACCATGATAAAGAGGCCAATCAGGAAAAAGATGAGTTCCCAATCTAGCTCGGTGAGAACCGCTTCCACCTCAATTTCAGGAAGCGAAAGGAAGGTAAACATGAAGAAGACTGCTAAAAGCCAAAGGTCTACTCGAGGAAAGAGGTTCGGGAGGATAACGAAGCTCCCAATCATCATACTAAAGAGAATGGCCGATTGGTTGAACAGCCGACGATTACTAACCACCAACCATTCGCTAAACTCCATCAAAAATGTTTTGCGCTCTTCGCTCGGCTCATCCAAGACTTTAAAATACTTCAGCAGGAGGAGTACCGTGATAGGGATCAGGAGCAAGGAAAACGGCATTAGATTCACGGCATGAAACCCGAACGTAACCGTCTCCAGTTCGCCTTGGATGATAATGTTGGGAATGCTTGCAATTGGAGTCAAGAGAGCACCAACATTCACAGTCATGGCTTCGGCTGCGAGGTACGGAACAGGGTTAATGTCCAATACCTTCGCAGTGTCGACGGTGAGGTTCCCAATAATGATCATGACAGCTATAGCCGTAATGATGCCTGCCAGAAGACCTGAAACGAGACACAAGAGGATGAAGAGGGGGTATGGACGTCCCTTCGTGGCTTTAATACCCTTGATCCCCAACCACTGGAAGAACCCGCTCTTTCCGATAACTTCCACCGAAATGAAGATCCCCAGAATGGTTAGGATGACCTGAAACTCGATGAACTCCAGTATATCGAAGAGATCAAAGGCTTCTGTAAGGAAGAACACGAGGAAAACGATCAGTCCCCCTACAATCCCTGCAATCGCCTTTTCAAGCTTCTCAAGGGTTACGAGGATGAGGAGTACAACGAAGGTCAAAATTAAAAGTAAGTCTGGGACAGCCACCATTCTTCCTCCCCTCAGTCAATGTATTGAAGGTAGACATTTTAACGTTCTTAAATTCTTCTGACCCTTCGGTCGGCTTTTCAACGGAAAGGCGCTATTGGTTCTTTCGTACCAACAGATGCACCTGTGCGACTCTACACCACGTTACCAAGAGTCTCTCGAATAGTTTCTGAGAGACGTATGAAAGGACGTTACACTACCGGGAAGAAGCCGGAAGAAGTTTGTGTAATACCTTCATCAGTTCTTTCTTGGCCTTAGAGAAGCGATCACGAATATAAGAAACCAAACGCTCTAGTTTTTCCCGCACTGCCTCCATCGAATACAGTCCCATGTATCCAAAGAGAGCGGCAATGAGAGTGAAGACATTAACCATCCCCATAGATACCCTCAAAAACGTGGTGAGGAAGTACACCACCAACAAGTAGACAGACGCAATGGTTACTTGAAGCATGGTGGTTAAAAACCCAATTTTGAAGAACATCGTCGGCGTGAGTTCTTGACCGGACCTTTTACTCAGCGACATCGCAAGGACCGTCGTTGGGCTAGCCATTGGAGTAAGGTTACCACCGAGATTGACGCCGATGATCAGCGTAGTCAAGATGACTGGCGCAATAGCTTGAAGTTCTGGTGACTCAATGAGGAACATCACCACCGGGAGAATGGCAATCGTGACGGCGATGTTGTCGATGACCCCACTCGCAAAAAAGGAAAACCAGAGAATGAGGAGTATAGACAGGATTTCTCTCCCCCCCACTACCGTCTGTATGGCCTGCGCTGCGCGTAAAAGGAGGCCTTTATGACTCAACCCCTCCACCATGATGAATAAGCCGATGAGGAAGAAGATCGTGTCCCACTCGATGTTTTTGATCAGCTCCCCCGCATCGGTTTCAGGAAGGGCGAGGAAGATGAACATGAAGATCACGGATACTAACCAGAGCTTCACGGCAGGAAAGAGATTAGGGAGAAGAATGAAGCTTACAATCATCGTGATGAACAAGAATGCGGCCCTTTTGAATAACTTTCGATTGCTCACCACGGCCCATTCACTGAATTCCATGAGCACGAGTCGTCGGTCTTCACCCGGTTCTTCGAGGAGTTCTGACCGCTTCATGAGGATGAAAATGGTTATCGGAATGAGGAATAAGGAAAACGGTGCAAGGTTGACGGCATAAAAGCCAAACGATGCCTGTTCCAGTCGACCTAACACGATGATGTTGGGAATGCTGGCAATAGGGGTTACAAGTGTCCCTACATTCACGGTAATGGCTTCGGCAGCAAGGTAGGGTAGGGGATTAATGTCTAAGATCTTCGCGATGTCAACCGTGAGGCTACCGACAATGATCATGACGGCGATGGACGTCACAATACCAGAAAGAATGCTTGAAACGATACATAAGAGGATGAAGAGCGGGTATGACCGGCCCTTCGTGGCTTTAATGCCCTTGATCCCCAGCCACTGGAAGAACCCACTCTCCCGTATGACCTCGACGGAAACAAAGATCCCAAGGATGGTCAGAATCACACTGAAGTCGATGAACTCGAGGATGTTGAGGTCACCACGTTGAAGGACGAATCCTTCTGCCAGAAACAGAATGAAGAACACGATAATACCGCCAAGAACACCGCCGATCAGTTTATCGACCTTCTCTAAGGTGATGAGCAAAAGGAGCACTACAAAGGTTGCAATTAATGCTACTTCGGCGATGTTCATGTCGTGTTCGTCCCCCCATGCAGTTCCCATGGTTAAGAGAAGCTTTTTTCTCTTTAGTTTTCCCTTCTTGTGAACTACTCCCCCTAGTTCGCTACGCTCACGAGGGAGGAGCTTCCTGCTTCCATGACAGAGCTTGCACTCACATGCGTGAGTGTAGGGGCTCCAGTCTCCACAGGCGTGACTTCGACCTGTCCCCTGTCTAGCTTTTCTAGCCCACGTTGTAAAATCGTAAGGGCTGCATTATAATCTCGAGGAAGTGTAAACCCACATTCGTGACATTTATGCGTCCGCTCCCAGATCCCTTTCGGCACGTGGCTCCCGCAGTTCGCACATGTTTGAGTCGTCCCCTTCGGGGCAACAAACACTACTTCTGCACCAGCACTCGCAGCCTTGTACAGCAGTAGCTGCTTGAATACCCCCCAGGCAACATCGTAATTCGCCTTGGCATAGCGGGAGCCCGCATTCATCCGGGAGACATCCAAGTCTTCCAAGATGATCGTGTCATAGTGTTCCACGTAGGCAGTCGTAAGCTTGTGAATGAAATCAAGGCGACAGTTTGTCAAGCTTTCAAACGCCCTTGCAACCTTTATCTTCTGTTGCTTCCAGTTCTCACTTCCCCTCTCCTTCCTCGCCAAGTTTCTCTGCTCTCTCTTTAGGCGCTCCTCCTTTTCTTCTACATACTTCGGATTCTCTATAATCCTTCCATCACTGTCCGTTAAGTAGTTGCTCGTGTTCACATCTATGGCGACCACACCGCTCCCACACCTCCTTTCCCCCCCGTCATCGGTCTGGACGCAGGCGTACCACTTCCCACTGGCGTACCGCTTGATGACAATTTGCTTGATCACCCCCTCCACCTCCCTATGCATCCGCACCGGGATCTCTCCGATCTTGGAAAGGTGCAGGACGTCGAGCCTCGTGCCGGTCTTGATGATCGTGAAGCCCGACTGGTAAAGGTCTTGTACCAGCCCTTCCCCTTGTAGCGGAGGCGTCCAACCTTGTACCCGTTTTCTTTCCTCTTGGCTAAGGACCTGAGGTTGCTGTAGAGGCGGTGTAACACCATTTGGAGGACCTTCGAGTGCACTCGTTTGTATTCGGGGTGCCCTTCCTTGAAGCGGGGGAGTTCTCGCTGCAATTCGTATCGGTGCGGAACCTTCTCTCGTTCGTTCAGTTCTTCAAGGAAATGGTTGTACAGGCGCCTGCAGAGTTCGAGTGTCTCCTCCAGCTTTCGTTCCTCCTCCTCGCTCGGGTAGAGCCTGAACTTGTACGTTCGCACCTCGCCACACCCGCCGACCCAACTGTTATGAAAAGAAAAACGCCTTATAAAGGTAGAGGCCACCAAGTCCCCCCCACCAATCAAAGGTTGGAAGGGGACTTCTTGGTAATTAAAGTTAAAGGCTCTCTGCGGGTGTACCTCCCTCCACCGCCCATTCCATGCTCCAATCCACTAAAGAACTCATCAGCATCGGCAACGCTCCCACTCCTACTACGGATACGCGCTCAGTTCGAGGGTACAACACACGTCTTACATCCTTTTTTAGGTGTTCCTTCCCGCCAAGAGTAGGTGATACCACGTGCCGCCACTTTATGATCTTCTAGAAGCCATCGGAGACGTATTCAAGGAGTTAGACGCAAGGGATAACGCCATCATAACGTTCCTCTATAAGTATCCCCGTGTCACAACGAAAACCGTTGCAGAACACCTTTCTATGGACGAACACGATGTCGCAAGACGAATAGACAAGATTCGCCAACTGGGCTTGGTAAAAAGTGATCCCTAACCTCTCTTATTTCATTTGCCTGTACGTACATCGTCTTTCCCTCATGTTACATGTTACTAAAAAGAAGAGATCAAACCCTTCCCACGAGGAAGTATCACTTGTAAAACCACTCGCACTCTCCATTAAGAATTTACCAGTAGGTCTCGTTTAAAGCCAAGTTAACGTAGAAAGTCATGTCAAAGTTTGCAAGTTTTTTATAAAATATTCCCCAGTTGCATATAAAGCATTAGGGAGGGTCGTCTCCCTTGTTTAGTAGTAATGAGTAAAATGCATACAAGAAAGATTCTACCCTATTTACTACTCGGATGCCTTTGCCTATCCTTGTTTTTTTACCCTCTCGCTGCTAGGTCGAAACTTGAACATCAAACACTCACAAACCATAGAGATGATACACATGATGCCTCTGATACACTTCGTGAAACGCGAAAAGGGCAGAGAGAGCATGCAGAAAAACGTAGAGATGTCCAAAAAAACGGTGCGTTTAAAGAACATCAGGAAGAGGTAGGAGATACAAGATTATTTTCCACCTCTGATTCTGACCTTACAAAGTTTGAGAACAACGGCTGGTCTTGGCGTCCACCAGCGATTATTAACAAAACAGACGCGAGATTTCAACAGGAATATTACAACGATACTACTGGTACTTGGAATTTTACCCAGGTTATGGAGAATGTTACCGCAACTGGGCAAGATATTGAAATTGTGAAGGGACCCTCTGAGGGGATCTTTCATGTCTTCGTCGCAAACAAGACGAAAAAAATTCGTTCTGAGTATGATTACTGGCATGTAGACGATGTGAAACTCTTTACCAACGATACAACCCTAGAGTTTGCCGACACTTTCGATGATGGAGATCTCGGCAATGATTGGTCCGTGAGCGGTAGCGGCGAGGTAGGGGTAAGTATGCAGACCTATAACTCTTCAAGCTATGCCCTCTATCTACGAAGTCATGCCGTCACAGTAACGTCCAAACCGATCAATCTAACGTTCCTTACTTATGCGAACATAAGCCTTTGGATCCGCAGAGGAGCAAATACCTTTAGCGAGTACCCAGAAAAAGGAGACGACTTGGTGATAGAGTATAACAATAGTAACGGAAACTGGAATGAATTGGACACGTATCCCGGTGGGGAGATTCCAGGAGAAAAAAATTCACTAAATAACGTCAGCTTACCAGACGATGCAAACCATAGTCACTTTCGGCTGCGATTTAGGAAAACGGGGGGAAACAGCTCACGATACTACGAAATACAACATTGGATTGCAAACTATACGGATTTAAATGGGACTGGAAAACGAACAGTCCGTCCTCGAGTGCATCTTAGTTCTAAACTTTCAGCAGCAAATGTTAGTGGAGACAAGTTAATGAGTTTCGTAGACCTGTCAGCAGAAGCTGTGTGGGATGACGATATTCTTTTATCTTACCTATTACTCGAACGAGATGAAAGCAACAACAATTTGACCGCTACCTTGTATACCCGCTTTTGGAATGGAACAAGCTGGGAGGCGCCCGAAAATATCGTAAGTACGCCTACTGGAGTAAACATTGAGGGATATCCTCGACCGACTGAAGTGATGAATGTTAAAGATCTGACAATTTGGTACAATTTAAAAGCTGATACTATTTTTACGAGCTTTTTAGCGAGACTTCAAACTAAGAGAACGTTTACAGGAGCCAAAATCCGATATGATGAAGTGTATTTGTTTGTAGGTAATCTCACAAGAGGTAAGAAGAAATTCAACATTAGTCGAGTAACTATTGAATCTCCAAGTTTCGAAGATGTTCCCAAGTATCGGATAGGATCCCCTATTCATTATAATTCCCCCTCTTCGGAGCTCTTTTATCCTCGATTGAATCTCTCTGGTGTCACTTTAAGAGTTAGTGTGATGAGTGTTAATCTTACTGATAATAGCTCAACTCTTTTAGCGAAGTTGACCGATCTTTCATTATCCTCAAGTGATGTAAGGCTTGGGAATATCGATGGATCGTATTACCCAATTGATACCTCTTCCTTTTATATACCCGTCAGTTGGACGATTTATTACCAAGAAAGTACATCAAAGCTTTGGCTTGCTAGCTTTCTTGTAGACGAGAAGAAGGGAACGGTTACAAAAGAAAAGATGGCGCTACTTTCCCAATACAATCCTGGTCGTTCGCAAATAATCAATCAAACCCAGAATGAAACCTATTTATTCTACCAAGATCTTTCGTATGCCTCTCAAGAAGTATCTTTTACCCTGTTCAACGCAACAAATATTACAGATCGATTAAAGAATAGGGCAACCTGCACAGAAACAGCCACAATTCAATTTGACGTTGGATTTGCTGCGAATGCAATGTTACAAGGTTCTTTCCTTGTAGCACATATTGCGTATAGAGAGGTAAATGGAGTCACCATGCCTGTAGCCCTCCTTACACCCGGTTTTAACGATACTGACAAGGATGGACTGGGAAACATCGAGGAAACTGTGTACTATGAGTCACAGTATGGAAAATTAAATGAGACAAATCCCGATTCGGACAGCGACAACCTAACTGATGGATCAGAAGTCTTCTACTATAAGACGAACGCCTCAAATGACGACACTGATTCGGATAGATTAGACGATTTTGAAGAACTAACTAAAGGNNAACCCGTTGGAGAAGGATACCGACGGCGATACACTTACCGATCTTGCGGAAATTGTGACGTATAAGGAGTACGGCTGTGATCCTAACGAGAAGGATGGGGATTACGATGGGCTCCCGGATGATGAGGAAGTTAATAATACTATGTGCAACGACAGTGATACTGACGATGATGGGTTGGATGATTACGAAGAAATTAAGATATGGGAGACAAATGCGATGAATCCCGATTCAGATGATGATACTTTAAACGATTCAGAAGAG
>JABAHQ010011315.1_pt3 | contig 30009 bp, 26 predicted proteins | sample 7062091 | NCBI WGS metagenome assembly JABAHQ01 (sample SAMN14534359, study PRJNA622989) | marine sediment metagenome | biome: marine biome [ENVO:00000428]; feature: marine pelagic biome [ENVO:01000023]; material: deep marine sediment [ENVO:00002113] | place: India: Gulf of Kutch | collected... | reverse complement strand
GCGCTCTACGAGCCGGTGCACGGCTCGGCGCCCGACATCGCCGGGCAGGGCCTGGCCAACCCGCTCGCCACGATCCTCTCGGTGGCGATGATGCTGCGCTATACCCTGGACGCGCCGGGGCTCGCCGACCGGGTCGAGCGCGCGGTCGGGAGCGTGCTGGATCAGGGCGTCCGGACGGCGGACATCGAAGGCGCGGGCACCCGCCGGGTGAGCACCGCCGGTATGGGCGATGCGGTGGTGGACGCGCTGCGCGGGTCGTGAACGCGTCGGCAAGATGTGAACGAGTCCACGTTTTCGATCGTGAACATGCGCTCGAAACTGCCGATATAAGATAAGGTCACTGAGCGATTATGAGCAGACGAAACAACGTTGCCGTGGTAGGGGCCACCGGGGCGGTGGGCGAGGCGATGCTCGAGATCCTTGCCGAGCGCGAGTTCCCCATCGAAGCGATCTACCCGCTGGCGAGCAGCCGATCGGCCGGGTCGCGAGTGCGGTTCAAGGGCCGGGAGGTGACGGTCGAGGACCTGGCCGGATTCGACTTCTCCACGGCCGACATCGCGCTGTTCTCGGCCGGGGCCTCGGTCTCGAAGGAGCACGCGCCGCGGGCAGCCGCCGCCGGCTGCGTGGTGATCGACAACACGTCGCAGTTTCGTTATGACCCCGATATCCCGCTGGTGGTGCCCGAGGTCAACCCCCACGCGATCGCCGCCTACCGCGAGCGGGGCATCATCGCCAACCCGAACTGCTCGACCATCCAGATGGTGGTGGCCCTCAAGCCGCTGCACGACGTCGCGCATATCGAGCGTGTCAACGTCGCGACGTATCAGGCCGTGTCGGGCACCGGTAAGGAGGCGATCGATGAGCTTGCCACGCAAACCGCCGCGTTGCTCAACGGCAGGCCGATCGAGTGCCACGTCTATCCGAAGCAGATCGCGTTCAACGCGCTCCCGCACATCGACGCGTTCCAGGAGAACGGATACACGAAAGAGGAAATGAAGATGGTGTGGGAGACCCGGAAGATCCTGGAGGACGACGGGATGGGGGTGAACCCCACGGCGGTGCGCATCCCCGTGTTCTACGGGCACTCGGAGGCCTTGCACATCGAGACCCGCGAGAAGCTCACCGCCGAGCGCGCTCGGGAGATCCTGAGCGCGGCCCCGGGCGTCACCGTGATGGACCGCCGCGAGGCCGGCGGCTATCCGACGGCGGTGACCGAGGCGGCGCAACACGATGCGGTGTTCGTCGGCCGGGTTCGGGAGGACATCACCCACCCGCGGGGCCTCGACCTGTGGGTGGTGGCGGACAACGTCCGCAAGGGAGCGGCCCTGAATAGTGTGCAGATTGCCGAAATTTTGGTAAAAGATTTCATATAAGCTATAGTTATCGGCGTTATATCAAGGGCTTTCTTCAAAAGACCCGGTAGGTGCGCCGCGGCGGAAGTCCCGCTGCGGGCCACCAGAGGTAGGATGGCGACTAAGATGGTCCGAAAACTGGCCCTTGCGTTAGCCCTGCTCGGCCTGGTCGCCCTGCCCCCCGCTCACGGGCTGGGGCTGGGCCAGATCACGCTCCGCTCGGCGCTGAACGAGCCCCTCGACGCCGATATCAATCTGTTGTCCGGCGGGGTCGACGACACCTCGATGGTCAAGGTCAAGCTGGCCACCCCGGAGGCGTTCCAGCGGGCCGGTCTGGACCGGCCGTTCGTGCTCACCAAGCTGCGGTTCCGCGTCGTGGAGGCCGGCGACGGCGGGCTGAGGGTCGAGGTCACGAGCGAGGATCCCATCCGCGAGCCGTTCCTGAATTTCCTCGTCGAGGTGAACTGGCCCAACGGGCGCCTCGTGCGCCAGTACACGGTGCTGCTCGACCCGCCCACCTTCATGCCGGGCTCGCCCGGCGGCGCGACTCGGATGGCCGAGGCGGCGCAGGGCTCGGTAAGCCCCGTCCAGCCCGAGCCTTCGTCCGCGTCCGCGACCCCGCCGGCCGCCGAGCGAGAGGCGGCCCCGCAGGGGGGGCAGCGGCCGGCCGACACCCCGCAGGGGCCGGCCGACACCCCGTCGCGCTGGACGCCGCCGGCCCAGCCGGGGGCGCCGTCGGGCCCGCGCAGCTACCGGACTCAGGCCAACGACACGCTGTGGAGCCTGGCGGAGCGCTTCCGGCCCGAGGGCGTGAGCATCGAGCAGATGATGCTCGCCCTGTTCCGAGCCAACCCCAACGCCTTCTACGAGGACAACATCAACGCGCTGGAGCGCGGGCGCATCCTGCGCGTGCCCGAGCGCGAGGCGCTCACCGAGCTCACGCAGGGGGAGGCGGTGGCGCAGGTCCGGCGTCACCACCAGATGTGGCGGGACTACCGGCGCCGGTTGGCCGACCGGGCGGGCGAGCAGCCCCCGAAGCTCGCTCGCGCCGATGCCGCGGGCGCCGCAGCGGATGGGCAGAGCGAGCCCCCCGGGGCGGGCGGCCAGCTGGAGGTCATCGCCCCGAGCGAGGGCCAGTCGCTCGGCACAGGCGGCGGGGACGAGGAGGCGCCGCTGGACGGCGCGCAGGGCGCGGAGGCGCTGCGCGAGGAGCTGGTGCTCGCGCAGGAGGAGCTCGAGGCCGAGCGCGCCCAAAACGAGGAGCTGTCTTCGCGCGTCGGTGAGCTCCAGTCGCAGATGCAGAACATGCAGCGGCTTCTGGCGTTGAAGGACGACGAGCTGGCCGCGTTGCAGCAGCAGCTCAGTGAGGCGGACGCGGGCGACGCCGCAGCCGCCGATGAGGCCCCGGGCGAGAGCGCCGAAGAGGCCGCGCCCGCCCCGGAGGGAGACGCCGCCGAGAAGCGGGCGAGCGATGCCCCCGATGCGGCGGGGCCGGCAGATCCCGCGCAGCCGCAGACCGACGCCGTGGCCGGCGCCGCCGAGGCGAGCGAGGAGGCGGGTGCCGGCACCGAAGAGAGCGAGGCCGACGCGGCGACCCAGGTGGCCGAGGCCGAGCAGGTCGGGAACGCTTACGCCGACGAGGGCTTCCAGCGGGTCGAGGAGTCCGACGTGGCCGCCGCGCCCGGCGAGGAGGAAGGCGGGGCGGCGAGCCCGGATGACGAGACGCCCAGCGGACCGGCCGAGCCCGACTCGGCGGCCGCCGAGCAGACCCCGCAGGGGCCCATGGCCTGGCTCGATACGGCGCTGGCGACCGCCCGGGGCGTGGTCGATTCGGCCCGATCCAGAGTCCGCGTGCCCACCGACCCGCAGACGATGGGCCTCGGCGGAGCCGCGGCCATCCTGCTGCTCACCCTCGCCTGGCTGATGGTGCGCCGCCGCCGCATGCAGAGCGAGGGCTTCCAGGAGAGCATCCTGCAGGAGCGCGGGGCCAGCCAGACGCACTCGCAGACGAGCGGGCAGGGGCAGCCGTCCTCCGGCCAGGAGGAGAGTTCCTTTCTGAGCGATTTCGCTGTCAGCGATATCGGGGCGATCCAGAGCGACATGGGCGAGGCGGACCCGCTCGCCGAGGCCGATGTCTACCTGGCCTACGGTCGCTATCAGCAGGCCGAGGAGCTGCTGCGCGACGCCATCCGGGACCAGGGGCAGCGGGTCGAGCTGCAGGCCAAGCTGCTCGAGGTCTACCATGCGGCGGGCGAACGCGAGAGGTTCGTCGAGACCGCCGAGGCCTTGCACAAGGCGGTGGGCGATGCGGACCCGATGTGGGACCGCGCGCTGGAGCTGGGTCGCGAGGTGGCGCCGGGGCATCCTCTGTTCGGGGGCGACGGCCAGGCGGGCGGTGGCGCCTCGGAGGCTGATCTGGGCGATCTGGGCGATCTGGGCGAGTTCGACCTGGGCGACCTGGAGGGTGGCGGTGAGCCAGCCGCGGAGCCGCATGGCACCGGCCCGGCCGGGGGCACGGCCGAGCGCTATGCCGCGCCGGGCGGCGACTTGGGTGCCGGGCTGGAGCTCGGGACCGGGGGCGAGCCGTCCGAGAGCGAGGCGGGCGGGACGGCCAAGGCGGCCGGCGGCGAGACGGACACCGGACCGCTGGAGTTCGATTTATCCGGCCTGGATCTCGGAGGCGGAGGCGGCGAGAGCTCCGATGCCACCGGGCACGGCGCCGGTGGGGCAGCCGACGACGCCGGGAGCGCGGACAACAGCCTGGACTTCGATCTCAGTGGGCTCGATCTGGCCGGCGTGGAAGGCGGCGACGCCGAGGAGACGCCCGGCGACCGGGCGGCGGCCGGCGGCTCGGGCTTCGAGCTGGACGAAGGCGCGGAGCTGAGCGGCGAGACCGACTGGGCGTACGGCGCCGGCACGGGCCAGGGCGCCGGGGGGGCGGGCGAGCTCGAGGGCGGCTCGGAGCTCGACGAGGTGGGCACCAAGCTCGATCTCGCCCGCGCCTACATTGACATGGGGGATCAGGAAGGCGCTCGCAGCATCCTCGAGGAGGTGCTCGAGGAAGGCAACGCGGACCAGCAACGCGAGGCGCAGGAGCTGCAGCGCCGGATCTCGTAGGCGCGTGTCCCCCGGCACCGCAGTCGCTCGGCCGGGCCGCCCGGGCGCCAGGGGCCGGCCATGAACCCACTTGTTCGCATAGTGACGCTGCTGGTGTTCGCCGCGGGCGTGGCGCACGCGGGGGGGCCCGCGTTGGTGGCGGCCGCGGTGCTCGTATCGGCGGGCTTTGCCCTGGGCGGTCGTTCGGCGCTCGACGGCGTCGGGCCCATGCTCAAGCGCCTGCGATGGCTGGCCCTGTCGCTGCTCGTGGTCTATCTCTGGTTCACCCCCGGCCCGGCGCTCGCACCCGCGCTCGGCCCGTGGTCGCCCACATGGCCGGGTCTCGCGGAAGGGCTCGCCCGCTGCGCTACGCTCGTGCTGATCGTGCTGGGCGTGCGCCTGTTGTTCGCCACCACCTCACGCGAGCAACTGCTCGCCGGGCTCTACGGCCTCGCGCGGATCTTGCGCCCTCTGGGGGTCGATCCCGAGCGGGTCGCGGTGCGGGTGACACTGACGCTGGAGGCCGTGCCCCGGCTGCGGCCTCAGATGCGCATCGAGCGAGCGCCGGCGCGCGGCTGGCGAGGCATCACCGGGGCGGCGGCCGAGACCGCCCGTGCGTTGTTCGCGACCGCTCTCGCGCAGGGGCGCGCGAGCCCGTTGGCGCCGGTGGCGTTGCCCCGGCTCGGGCGACCGGCGTGGGGCGAGTGGTTGGCCCCGGTGGCATTGGCGGCCCTGTTCGGATGGCTCGACTGAGCGGCGCCCGCTGGGAAGCGGGCTCGATCACATGCGCATCGCTATCGGACTGGAATACGACGGCAGCGGATACTGCGGCTGGCAGCGCCAGTCCCACGCGCCCAGCGTCCAGGCCGAGGTCGAGGCGGCGGTCGGCCGGGTCGCCGATCATGCGGTGCAGGTGGTTTGCGCCGGGCGCACCGACACGGGCGTCCATGCCCTCGGCCAGGTGGCGCACTTCGACACCGGGGCCGAGCGCACTCCGCGCCAATGGGTCCTCGGCACCAACAGCCAGCTGCCCGGGGACGTCTCGGTGCTCTGGGCACAGCCGGTCGGCCCGGACTTCCACGCGCGGTTCAGCGCCTGCGCGCGACGTTATCGTTACGTCATCCTCAATCGCCCCGTGCGCCCGGCGCTAGAGCGCCACCGCGTGTGCTGGCACCGCCGCCCGCTCGACGAGGGGCGGATGGCGAGCGCCGCGCGTGCGCTCGAGGGCGAGCACGATTTCAGCGCCTACCGCGCGGTGGCCTGCCAGGCCCGGCACGCGGTGCGCATCGTGCACGTCTTGAGTGTGGCGCGCGAGGGTGCGTACGTGACGATCGATGTCACCGCCAGCGGCTTCTTGCACCACATGGTGCGCAACATCGCCGGGGTGCTGATGGCGATCGGCGAGGGCGCGCGCGAGCCTGCGTGGGCCGAAGAGGTGCTGACGCAGCGCGATCGCACGCTCGGCGGGGTGACGGCGCCTGCCTCCGGGCTGTACTTCATGGAAGTCCGCTATCCGGTGCATCACACGCTGCCGGTCCAGCAGCGGGCGCAGGCGCGGCCGCGGATCTGAGCGCGGTGTGGGGGGCGCGGGTTTCTGTTAGGCTAGTGCAGTTTTAAGCGGGGCCACGGCCCTGGGACCCGAATGCGGACTCGGATCAAGATTTGCGGCATCACGCGGCCAGAGGACGCGGCGCTCGCGGCGCGCCTCGGCGTCGACGCGGTGGGGCTGGTGTTCCATCCACCGAGCCCGCGCCACCTCACGCCGGCCCGGGCGGCGGCCATCGTAACGGCCCTGCCGGCGTTCGTGACACCGGTGGCGGTGTTCATGGACGCGGACCCCGAGACCGTGCGCGCGGTGCTCGATGAAGTGCCGGTGGCGATGCTGCAGTTCCACGGCGCCGAGTCCCCGCAGATGTGCGCGGCCTGGGGCCTGCCGTACATCAAGGCCGTGCCGATGGCCGATACCGAGGACGTGGCGGTCTACGGCGAGCGCTACAGGCACGCGGCGGGGCTGCTGTGCGACAGTCACGGCAGCGGCCGTGCGGCCGGGCGCGGCCGCACCTTCGAATGGTCGCGTCTCGGCGCCGCGAGCGCGCGGGCGCTGATCCTGGCGGGCGGGCTCGACGCCGATAACGTCGCCGCTGCGGTGAGCGCCGTGCGGCCGTATGCGGTGGATGTCAGCAGCGGCGTGGAGTCCGAGCCCGGGGTGAAGGACCCGGACCGGATGCGCGCCTTCGTGCGAGGTGTGGAACGTGCCGACGCAGAGCCGAGCGAAGCCCACGCCGGTGCCTGAGGCGCTGCCCGACGCGCGCGGGCACTTCGGGCCCTACGGCGGGCGGTTCGTCGCCGAGACCCTGATGGGGCCCGTGGAGGAGCTGCGCGAGGCCTACGAGCGCCTGCGCGCGGACCCCACCTTCCGCGCCGACCTCGAGGTCGATCTCGCGCGCTTCGTGGGGCGGCCCACGCCGCTGTATTTCGCCGAGCGCTGGAGCGCCCGCCTCGGCGGAGCGCGGATCTATCTCAAGCGCGAAGACCTCGATCACACCGGCGCGCACAAGATCAACAACACCGTCGGCCAGGCGCTGCTCGCGCGGCGCATGGGCAAGCGCCGGGTCATCGCCGAGACCGGCGCGGGCCAGCACGGGGTGGCCACCGCCACCGTGGCCGCGCGGTTCGGGCTCGAGTGCGTGGTGTACATGGGCGAGGAGGACATGCGCCGGCAGGCGTCCAACGTCTATCGCATGCGCCTGCTAGGCGCCGAGGTGGTGCCGGTGCGCAGCGGCTCGCGCACCCTCAAGGACGCGATGAACGAGGCGCTGCGCGACTGGGTGGCCAACGTCGACGACACCTTCTACATCATCGGCACGGTCGCCGGCCCGCATCCCTATCCGGCGATGGTGCGCGACTTCCAGTCGGTGATCGGACGCGAGACACGCGCGCAGTGCTTGGAGCTGCTCGGTCGCCTCCCCGACGCCTTGGTGGCCTGCGTGGGCGGCGGCTCGAACGCCATCGGGCTGTTCCATCCTTTCCTCGACGAGGGCGGGGTGGCCCTCTATGGCGTGGAGGCCGCCGGGGAGGGGCTGGCGACCGGACGGCACGCGGCGCCGCTGTCTGCAGGGCGCCCGGGCGTGCTGCACGGCAACCGCACTTACCTCATGCAGGACGCCGACGGGCAGATCCTGCCGACCCACTCGATCTCCGCCGGCCTGGACTACCCCGGCGTCGGGCCCGAGCACGCGTGGCTCAAGGACAGCGGGCGGGCGAGCTACGTCGCCGTGGACGACGAGGATGCGCTCGCCGCCTTCCACGCGCTGACCCGCACCGAGGGCATCATGCCGGCGCTCGAGACCAGCCACGCGCTGGCCTACGCGGCGCGGCTCGCCCAGGGGCTCGGCCCGGAGCGCGCGATCGTGGTGAACCTCTCGGGTCGCGGCGACAAGGACATCCAGACGGTGGCGAGCCGCGAGGGGATCGAGCTATGAGTCGCCTGCAGCGGCGCTTCGAGCGACTGCGGGCCCAAGGGCGCAAGGGACTGGTCGCCTACGTCACCGCCGGCGACCCCGCCCCGCAGGAGACGGTGGCGCTGATGCACGCGATGGCGGGAGCGGGCGCCGACGTCATCGAGCTCGGCGTGCCGTTCTCCGATCCGATGGCCGACGGTCCCGTCATCCAAGCCGCCTTCGAGCGTGCGCTCGCCCACGGGACGAGCCTGCGGCGCGTGCTGGAGCTGGTCGGTGAGTTTCGCGGCGAGGACGCGGAGACGCCCGTGGTGCTGATGGGCTATCTCAATCCGATCGAGGCGATGGGCTATCGTGCGTTCGCCGAGGCCGCCGCCCGCGCCGGGGTCGACGGGGTGCTCACCGTGGATCTGCCTCCGGAGGAGGCCGAGCCCTGGCTGCCCGTCGCCGAGGCCCAGGGGCTCGACCCGGTTTTCCTAGTGGCGCCGACGAGCACCCCGGAGCGGATTTGCAGGTTGTGCGCGGCCTCGCGCGGCTTCGTCTACTACGTCTCGCTCAAAGGGGTCACCGGGGCGGCCCACCTCGACGCGGCCGGGATCGCCGAGCGGGTCGACGCCGTCCGCGCGGTCTCGACGCTGCCGGTGGGGGTGGGGTTCGGGATCCGTGACGCGCCGTCGGCCGCCGCGGTCGCCGCCTCGGCCGATGCCGTGATCGTCGGCTCGGCGTTGGTGAGTCGCATCGCCGAGCACGCGGAGCATCCACAGCGGATGCGCTCTGCGGTAGCGGAGCTGATGGCCGGGCTGCGCGCGGCCATCGACGGCGTTGCCCGGGGCGCGGCGGCGCGGCGTGCCTGACGAGCGGCCGGGGCCTGTGACGCGATAACGAAATCCAAGCGACAACGCGATGAGTTGGTTCCAAAAGTTAATGCCCACGCGCATTCGCACGGAAGGTCGTCGCAAGCGCTCCATCCCCGAGGGGCTGTGGACGAAGTGTGAGGTTTGTAACGCGATACTCTACCGTGCGGAGCTCGAGCGGAACCTCGAGGTGTGCCCCAAGTGCGACGCGCACTTTCGTATCGGCGCGCGCCAACGGCTGGACGCGTTTCTCGATCCCGAGCCCCGCACCGAGATCGGCGCGCAGCTCGAGCCCACCGATTTCCTGCGGTTTCGCGACGGCAAGAAGTACAAGGATCGTATCAGCCAGGGCCAGAAGCAGACCGGCGAGAAAGATGCGCTGGTCGCCATGCAAGGTCAGGTCAAGGGCGTGCCCGTGGTCACCTGCGCGTTCGAGTTCCGTTTCATGGGGGGATCGATGGGCTCGGTCGTGGGGGAGCGATTCGTGCGCGCCGTCAACGTCTGCGCCGATCACAAGATTCCGCTCGTGTGCTTCGCAGCCAGCGGCGGTGCCCGGATGCAGGAAGCGCTGGTCTCGCTGATGCAGATGGCCAAGACGAGCGCGGCGCTGGCGCGGCTCTCGCGCCGGGGGATCCCTTACGTCTCGGTGCTGACCGATCCGACGATGGGGGGCGTTTCCGCAAGCCTCGGCACGCTGGGGGACCTGAACGTGGCCGAGCCGGGCGCGCTGATCGGCTTCGCGGGCCCGCGGGTCATCCAGCAGACCGTGCGCGAGACGTTGCCCGAGGGTTTCCAGCGCAGCGAGTTCCTGCTCGAGCACGGAGCGATCGACCTGATCATAGATCGTCGGCAGATGCGCGATCGTATTGCCGGTCTGCTTACTCTGCTCACCCATCGTCCGTGCCCGTGACGCCGGTCGCCGATCGAGGACGACGCCGGGGCGCGCGGGACGGGACCCACGGCACGCCCGGGCCCGCTTCCGGCGTTCACGGTCGTCGATGGCCCGGATGCGAGCGCGGCGTCCGGGGCGTTGTGGCCCCTACCATCGAGTCCAGGAGCGGTAAAGGTCCCCGGCACCGAATAGGTGCCTGACGCCTTTTCCGGTCCTCGGCATCAACGCGGTTTTCCTCATGCGTTTCGAGACACTCGGCGACTGGCTCGCCTGGCAGGAGACGTTGTATCCCAGGCCGATCGAGCTCGGGCTGGAGCGGGTCGCGCGGGTGTGGCGGGCGCTGGGACGTGGCCCGTTCCGTTGCCCCGTGATCACCGTCGCCGGGACCAACGGCAAAGGATCTTGCGTGGCGTTCATCGAGGCGCTCCTGATGGCCGGTGGTCACCGGCCGTGCGCCTACACCTCGCCGCATCTGATGCGCTACAACGAGCGCGTGCGCATCGCCGGGCACGAGGTCGAGAACGCAAGGCTGATCGAGGCGTTCGACCGGGTCGATCGGGCGCGCGGCGAGACGACATTGACGTACTTCGAGTTCGGGACCCTGGCCGCGCTCGAGGTCTTCGCCGCCGCCGAGCCCGACGTGCTCGTGCTCGAGGTGGGGCTGGGCGGACGCCTCGACGCGGTCAACATCCTCGACCCGGACGTGGCGGTGATCACCAGCATCGGCATCGACCACACGGACTGGCTTGGCGCCGACCGAGGGGGTATCGCGCGGGAGAAGGCGGGGATCCTGCGCGGGGGACACCCCGCCGTGTGCGGCGAGCCGGATCCGCCGCCCGATGTGGCCGCGACCGCCGCGGACTTGAGGGTGGCGCTCTACCGAGTGGGCCACGAGTTCGACTACCGGGAGACCGAAGGCGGCTGGGATTGGATCGGCCCCGATCATCGGCTGCTCGCCCTGCCCCCTCCCGCCGTGCCGGGCGGCCATCAGGTGCGCAACGCGGCCACCGCGCTGATGGCGCTTGCGTTGGTCGGCGCCCCGCTGAGGCCGGCGGAGGACGCCGTGCGGGCCGCGATGAACGCCGTGCGTCTGCCTGGACGGCTGCAGGTAATGCCCGGGGCGATCGAGGTCGTCCTCGACGTCGGCCACAACGCGCAGGCGGCGGCGGCGCTCAGCGAGGCGCTTGGGCGGATGGCCCCGCGCCCCACGCACGCGGTCGCCGCCATGCTTGCCGGCAAGGACGTCGGCGGGATGGTCGCCGCGCTCGCTCCGCAGATCGATCATTGGCACGTCACCCAAGCGCACACCGCGCGGGCGCTCGCCCGCGAGCGGGTCGCCGAGGCATTGCGCGGCGCGGCGCCGGAGGCCGCGATCACCCTGTGGCCGGACGTGGCCGCCGCCCTCGACGGAGCGCGTCGTGCCGTCGGTGCCGGCGGGCGCGTCATGGTCCTGGGCTCGTTCTACACCGTAGCCGAAGCGCTCGATGCCCCCGTATAATTCGGCCCAGCTCCTCGAGAGGCGAGACGCGGCACGTTGGAACCGGCACTCAAGCAGCGACTGGTCGGGGCGGTGGTCCTGGTGGCCCTGGCCGTGATCTTCGTGCCGATGGTCCTCGAGGGCCCCGCCGAGCAGGAGGGCATCTCCGAGTCGAATATCCCGCCGCCTCCCGAAGTGGCGCCCATGCCGGAGGTGCCCGCGCCTGGCCGGGAGCGGGACGCGGCCGAGGCCGACGGCCCCCCGCCGCAGCAGGAGTCCGAGGGTCCCGCCGCGAGCGGGGCCGAGGGGGACGCCTCCGCACCGCCACCCGCAGCCTCGGGCGCCCCGAGCGACGCGGCGCTGACCGGATGGGTCGTGCAGGTGGGCAGCTTCAGCACACGGCAGAACGCGGTGCGGCTGCGCGACCGGCTGCGCGACCAGGGTTTCGCCACGTTCGTGGAGGAGGCGAGCACCGATCAGGGCGAGGTGTATCGGGTGAAGGCGGGGCCGGAGCTCTCGCGCGAGCGTGCCGAGGCCTTGCGCAAGGCGATCGAGAAGGAGGTCGATCTCAAAGGCCTGGTGATGGAGCATTCCTGACGGAAACGCGCGCGTGTTCTGCCGGCTGCGCTGGTCTGATAGACTTTGCATCATGCATCCTCGCGCGGGTGGCCTAGGGTGCCGCGGGATGAGCGGGCCGAGGGGTGGTGTCGGCCCATGATCTGGATCGACTACGTCATCCTGGCGGTTATCCTCGTCTCCGCCTTGATCAGCCTGGCGCGCGGCTTCGTCAAGGAGTCACTGTCACTCGCGACATGGGTGATCGCGTTCTGGGTGGCGTTGACGCTGGCGCCGCACTTGGCCAGCCTGCTCGCCAGCCTCATCGACGCGCCTTCACTGCGGTTGATCGTCGCGTTCGCCGTGTTGTTCCTGGTCACCCTCGTGCTCGGGGCGACGGTGAACCAGTTGATGAGCGGGCTCGTGAAGCGCACCGGCCTGAGCGGGACGGATCGGGCGGTAGGCGTTTTCTTCGGGCTCGCCCGAGGGGTGGTGATCGTCGCCCTGCTCGTGTTGGTGGGCAGCTTTACGGCGCTGCCCCAAGATCCGTGGTGGGAGGACTCACGTTTGATCCCCTATTTCCACCACATGGCCCTGTGGCTGCAGGGCTTCCTGCCGCAGGACGTGGCGGGCGCGGCATAACGGCGCGCCGGGACCGGATCACGCTCGAGGTCGTCAAGCGATGTGCGGAATCATAGGAGTCGTCGCCCACCAGCCCGTCAACCAGGCGCTGTACGACGGCCTGACGGTGTTGCAGCATCGTGGGCAGGACGCCGCGGGCATCATGACGTGCGACGACAGCCGCCTGTACCTGCGCAAGGACAACGGGTTGGTGCGCGATGTTTTTCACCAGCGCCATATGCTGCGCCTGCGCGGGCGCATGGGCACCGGCCACGTCCGCTATCCGACGGCCGGCTGCGAGACGACCGCCGAGGCCCAGCCGTTCTACGTGAACTCCCCGTATGGCATCTGCCTCGCGCACAACGGGAACCTCACCAACGTCGATAGCCTGACCGAGGAGATCTTTCGCGAGGATCTGCGACACATCAACACCGACTCCGACTCCGAGGTGCTGCTTAATGTCTTCGCTCACGAGCTCGCCCGTCAGGGCAAGCTCCGGGTCGAGCCCGATGACGTCTTCCAGGCCGTCGCTGGCGTCCACCGCCGTGCGCAGGGCGCCTATGCCGCGGTGGCGATGATCATCGGGCACGGCGTGGTCGGTTTCCGTGATCCCCACGGGATTCGGCCGGTGTGCTTCGGCCGGCGGGAGACCGAGCTCGGCACGGAGTGGATGGTCGCCTCGGAGTCGGTGGCCCTCGATACCCAGGGGTTCACCCTTGAGCGCGATCTCGCGCCGGGCGAGGCGGTGTTTATCGATACGCAGGGCAACGCCTACACGCGCCAGTGCGCCGAGCGCGCCCACTACACGCCGTGCATCTTCGAGTTCGTCTACATGGCGCGGCCCGACTCCATCATCGACGACGTCTCGGTCTACAAGGCGCGCCTGCGCATGGGCGATAAGCTCGCGGACAAGATTCTGCGTGAGTGGTCCGATCACGACATCGACGTGGTCATCCCCATCCCCGATACGAGCCGGACGGCGTGCCTGCCGCTCGCATATCGGCTCGGCGCCAAGTATCGCGAGGGTTACATCAAGAACCGCTACATCGGCCGCACGTTCATCATGCCGGGCCAATCGCAGCGTAAGAAGTCGGTACGCCAGAAGCTCAACGCCATCGAGCTGGAGTTCCGCGGCAAGAACGTGCTGCTGGTCGACGACTCCATCGTGCGCGGCACGACCTCGCGCGAGATCATCCAGATGGCTCGCGACGCGGGTGCGCGCAAGGTCTACTTCGCCTCGGCCGCGCCGCCCGTGCGCTATCCCAACGTCTACGGGATCGACATGCCGGTCGCCCGCGAGCTGGTCGCCAACGGGCGTACCGAGACCGAGGTCGCGGAAGCCATCGGCGCTGACCGCTTGATCTATCAGGATCTCGAGGACCTCGTCGAGGCGGTGCGCAAGGGCAATCCGCGCCTGAAGGACTTCGACACCTCGATCTTCACGGGCGAATACGTGACCGGCGACATCGACGAAGTCTACCTCGAACGGGTCGAGCGCTTGCGCTCCGACGCGGCCAAGGTGCGTAATCGGCGCACCGAGCGGGTGCTTGCCGAGGCGGACGACGACGTGGTGGAGATCTACAACGCCTCTTAGGTGTTTGCGTGGCGTTTGACAAGAGTAGCCCGGTCTCCTAAGCTTGAAACCTCGCGCCGATTTGATCTGCAGCTTGCGGGCGCGTAACAAGTGCCGCTAAAGCGTAGGTAGGCCCACCGCCCCCTTCGCGATCGCCCGTAAGCCTGTTGTGCCCCTCGTCCGGGGCGCACGGCCGCGTTTTTATTCCAGCCGGTGGAGGATGCCGATGGGGGATTCCGACTTCGAGCGACACCGCCTCGATACGCTGGCCGTGCGTGCCGGTCAGACGCGCACCCCAGAGGGGGAGCACGCCGAGCCGCTCTTTCTCACCTCGAGCTTCGTCTTCGAAAGCGCCGAGGAGGCCGCCGCGCGATTCTCGGGCGAGCGGCCGGGCAATGTCTACTCGCGTTTCACCAATCCGACGGTACACACCTTCGAGCAACGCCTCGCGGCCATGGAAGGCGGGGAGCGATGCGTGGCGACCGCCTCCGGGATGTCGGCGATCCTCGCCACCTGCATGGCGTTGCTCGAGGCGGGCGATCACGTCGTCGTTTCGCGTGGGATCTTCGGCACCACGGTGGTGTTGTTCAACAAGTACCTTGCGCGCTTCGGGTTGGACACGACCTTCGTCCCGCTCACCGACTATGAGGCGTGGCAACGGGCGGTGACCCCGCGCACGCGGATGCTGTTCCTGGAGACCCCGTCGAATCCGTTGAACGCGGTCGCCGACATCGAGCGGTTGGCCGAGCTCGCTCATGCGCATGGGGCGCTGCTGGTAGTCGACAATTGCTTCTGCACCCCGGTGCTGCAGCAGCCGCTCGCGCTCGGCGCCGATGTAGTGATCCACTCGGCCACCAAGTTCCTCGACGGTCAGGGCCGGTGCGTGGGCGGCGCGGTGGTCGGCGACCATGCACGCGTGGGGGAGCACGTTTATGGCTTCCTGCGCTCCGCGGGTCCCGCCATGAGCCCGTTCAACGCTTGGGTGTTCCTGAAGGGGCTCGAGACGCTCGGCATCCGGATGCGCGCGCACAGCGCGCAGGCCCAGCGGCTCGCCGAGTGGCTGGAGCGCCAGCCGCGGGTGCGCCGGGTGTTCTACGCGGGGCTGCCGTCGCACCCTCAGCACGAGCTGGCGCGGCGTCAGCAGCGCGGCTTCGGCGGGCTGCTCGCGTTCGAGGTCGAGGGCGGGCGCAACTCGGCGTTCGCCTTCATCAACGCCACGCGGCTGGTATCGATCACCGCCAACCTCGGTGACGTGAAGACGACTATCACGCACCCGGGGAGCACGACGCATGGGCGTCTCACCCCGGAAGAGCGGGCCGATGCCGGCATCGGTGAGGGCCTTATCCGCATCTCGGTAGGGCTCGAGGATCTCGAGGACCTGAAGACCGATCTCGAGCGGGGCCTGGCCGCGATCGGCTAGGCCGGCCGCCGGCTAGCCCGCGATCCGGTCCGCGAGGTCGGTCAGGCGCTCGAGCGTCCCGTCGGGCTCGAGATCGAGTGGATCGAGCACGGCGCCCGAGCGGTTGAGCCAGAACGTCTGAAAGCCGAAGGCCTTGGCGCCCGCCACGTCGAAGCCGTTGGATGAGACGAAGCCGATCTCGGGGGTCGGCACCCCGAGGTGCTCGCTCGCCAACGCATAGACGCGCGGGCTCGGCTTGTAGGTGGAGACGCGGTCGGCGCTCACGATGCCCGCGAATCGCCTGCCGAGTCCGGCGTCCTCGACGGCGGTATCGAGCATCTTGCGCGATCCGTTGGAGAGGATGATCATCGGCCACCCGGCCAAGCGCTCGAGCGCGGCGGGGACCTCGGGGTAGGGCGCGAGCCGAAGGTAGAGCGCCATCAGGCCGCGGCGCGTCTCGGTTTCGAGGGCGAGCCCCGACGATCGGCAGGCATGGATCAGGGCCCGCTCGGTCACCCAGGCGAAATCGTGATAACGGCCCATCAGGGCCAAGAGCCACGTGTACTCCAGCTGCTTGGCGCGCCAACGCTCGCTGAGCTCGCGTCCCCGGCCGGGAAAATGCTCTTCCAGGGCTGCGGTGACGGCGTGCACGTCGAATAGCGTGCCGTAGGCGTCGAACGCCAGGGCGCGAGGGGGGGTCGCCGAATCGTATGTCACCGGGATCACCCGATCGTACGGAGTACCTGGTCCAATGGTAGTTTGCCACGCGGGGGCGTGCCGAGGGAGACGCCATGTCGGGATCGAAGGCTCAGGGCCCGCGGGCCGACGTGCTCGAGGTCTACCGCGTGGCGTTGGCGGCCGTCGACGGCCGGGACCGCGTCCGCCGCGCCCTGGCGCGGGGCGATCGGCGCCCGGCGCACGTGGTCGCGCTCGGCAAGGCGGCGGAGGCCATGGCGTCGGGCGCCGCCGATGCGCTCGGGTCAGGCCTGCGTCGCGGCCTGGTCGTCACCAAGCACGGCGACGCCGCGCCGCTCGCCCGTGCCGACGGTCGCTTCGAGGTGGTCGAGGCGGGCCACCCGGTGCCCGATGCGGACAGCCTGACGGCGGGCGAGGCCCTGCTCGGTTTCATCGCCCGGACGCCGCCCGACGCGTCTTTGTTGTTTCTGATCTCCGGCGGCGCTTCCAGTCTGGTCGAGGTGCTGCCGGATGGCTCGGACGCCGACGCCTTGCGCGCGCTCAACGAGTGGCTGCTCGCCAGCGGTCTGCCCATCGGCGCCATGAACGCCGTGCGGGCCGCGGTCTCACGGATCAAGGCCGGGCGGCTGGCCGATTTCCTCGAAGGCCGGCCGGCCCGGGTGCTGCTGATCTCGGACGTGCCGGATGACGACCCGTCGGTCATCGGCTCGGGACTGCTGGTGCCGCCGCCGGAGCTGCCGGATCTGCCGGAGCTGCCGGATTGGATTGGCGCGTGGGTGGCGCGGGGGCCGCCGCCCGCGTCCGGCCGCGCGCGTGTGGAAGTCGAGATCATCGCCCGGTTGGCGGATGCGCAGGCGGCGGCCGCCGAGCGGGCGCGCGCGCTGGGATATCGCGCGCGGGTGCACGAGGCCTTCGTGGACGGGGAGGCGAGCGCCTGCGGGCGGGCGCTCGCCGAGGCGTTGCTGGCCGCCGACCCCGGGGTCGAGGTCTGGGGCGGCGAGCCCACCGTCGTGCTTCCGCCACGGCCGGGCCGGGGCGGGCGGGCGCAGACCCTCGCGCTGTCGGCGGCGCGGGTGCTCGCCGGGCACCCGGGCGTGCTCCTGCTCGCGGCCGGCACCGACGGCACCGACGGCCCGACCGAGGATGCCGGCGCGTTGGTCGACGGGGGGACGATCGCGCGCGGCGGGCGTGACGGACTCGATCCGCTTGCGTGCCTGCGAGGCGCGGATGCCGGGACATTTCTCGCTGCCAGCGGGGATTTGATTCACACCGGGCCTACCGGCACCAATGTCATGGATCTGATGGTAGGGCTGAAGGCGGTGCCCGAGCGCTGAGGGCCGAGCTCGCGCGAGGGGCCGGTCCCGTGCGGGCAAGGACTTTGCGATAATCGAAGCCTCGGCCCCAGGTTCGCGGATAGCGCAATGCCGGACACCTCCGCCGCGGGTGCACCCGACGCCGCTTCGGAGCACGACGCGGAACGCTCATTGTTCGGCGCGGCGAAGGCCTGTATCCTCGCCTGCGCCGTCGAGGAGAAGCTCAAGCGCAGCGCGCTGGCGGCCCGGGCGTGGCGCGCGGGCGTGCTCGATCACGACGTCGGTCCGCCTCCGGAGTCGATCCCCTCGCCGGGGCATCCGGAGCGCCCGCGTCTGGTGGCCCCGCGCGAGGTGCCGCGGCGGAGGCTCGGCACGCCGGAGGGACGGGCCGCGTTGATTCATGCGCTCGCGCACATCGAGCTCAACGCCGTGAATCTCGCTTGGGACGCGGTGTACCGCTTCCGCCACTTGCCGCGGGCGTACTACGACGACTGGGTTCGGGTCGCCGACGAGGAGACCCGGCACTTCGGGCTGCTGCGCAAGCGGTTGCGCGTGCTCGGCTTCGATTACGGCGATTTTCCCGCTCATCGGGGGTTGTGGGAGATGGCCGTGAAGACCGCGGACGACGTGCTGGTGCGCATGGCGTTGGTGCCCCGGGTGCTCGAGGCCCGGGGGCTCGACGTCACGCCGGGCATGGTCGAGCGTCTCGAGGCAGCCGGCGATTACGAAACGGCGGGAGTATTGGAGATCATTCATCGCGACGAGAAAGGCCATGTCGCGGTCGGCAGCCACTGGTATCGCTACTGCTGCGAGCAGCGGGGGCTCGATTCCGCGGCGACGTTTCGCGATCTGCTGAATCGACACATGAAGGGCCGCATCAAGGGCCCGTTCGCCGAGGCGGCGCGGCGCGAGGCGGGATTCACCGCCGAGGAGCTCACCGACCTCAGGGCCCTCGAGGCCGGAGCGGAGTGATGGGCGGTATGCGTGCAGTTCTGTTCGGGGTGCTCGCCCTGGCGGCGGGCGGAGCGATCGCCGCCGAGGCAACGGCGGGCGAGGACGAGGCTTGGGTCGAGAGCCTGATGCTGACGTTCCAGGAGCACGAGCCGGGCATCGAGCCCTACCTCAACCGGATGGTGATCAACGGGGATTATCTGTTCTCCGGCAATCCGGATGATCCGGGGAGCTACGTGCTCTTCGACCGCAATGTGCGCGTCATCTACAGCGTCTCGCCCGGGGATCGGACCATCCTCGTCATTCCGCCGCGCGAGGTCGAGGTCGAGGCCCCCATGGAGCTTCGCCTCGGACGCGAGCGCCGCCCGGACGCCGACGCCCCGTCGGTGGGCGGCTACGCCGTCACCCACTACGTCTTTTTCGCCAACGGTCGGAGCTGCCGGGATGTCGTCGCCGCCGAGGGCCTGTTGCCCGAGGCGGTCGCGGCAATGCGCGAGTTCCAAACGGTGCTCGCCGGCGAGCAGGCGAGCAATTTGTGGAAGCGGCCCCCGGAGATGCAGGAGCCCTGCGGGCTGGCCAACAACATCTTCGCGCCCGTGCGCCACCTCGAGCACGGGTTTCCGGTGCTGCAGAAGGATCATCGCGGCTTCAGCCGAGCGCTGATCGAATACGATACCGAGTACGCGGCCGATCCGGCGCTCTTCGAGCTGCCGGAGGACTATCAGCGCTACCGCGTGGAGGATCTCACCGGTGCCGCGCCCTGACCGGCCGCTTCGGCTCGAGCACCTCGAGGCGCGGCCCCTGAGCGTCGCAACGGCACACGCTGCCGACCGCGTGCCAGTCGCCTAGCACGATGCGCCGCGCCGTGCGGCCTTCGAGGTCGACGACATGGACGTCGGGGCGATGCGTGTGGCCATGGATAAGCTGCACGACACCGTGGGCGCGCATGGTCTCCTGCACGGTCTGGGGGTTGACGTCCATGATCTCGAGCGGCTTGCGGCGCTTGTTCGCCTTGCTCCGTGCCCGCACGTCCCGGGCTAGGGCGCGGCGCTCCTCGATGGGCCGCGCGAGCACCGCCTGCTGCCAGGCCGGGTCGCGGACGACAGCACGCTCTCTTTGATACTCCACGTCGTCCGTGCACAGGCTGTCGCCGTGCATGAGCAGGGTCGGCTCGCCGTACAGGTCGATGACGCTCGGCTCGGGCAGCAGCGAGCAGCCCGCCGTCTCGGCGAAGCGCTCCCCGATCAGGAAATCCCGATTGCCGTGCATGAAGTGGACCGGCACGCCGGTGTCGGCGACCGCCCGGACCGTATCGGTGATCGCGCGGCTGAAGGCGTTGTCGTCGTCGTCGCCGATCCACGCCTCGAAGAGATCGCCGAGAATGTAGAGGGCGCGCGCCTGCCGGGCCTCGCCCGTCATGAACTCGGTGAACAGCTCGGTGACCTCCGGTCGTTCCGGGTCGAGGTGGAGATCGGAGATGAACAGGGCGGGCAAGTCGCTCATCGTCCGGTCACCACGCGGGCCGCCTCGATCACGGCCGGGTCCTCGGGCAGGTCCCGGTAAGGGCCTCGGGCGGTGGTCGGCAGCGCCGCGATGGCCTCGACGGTCTCCATGCCCTCGACGACCCGGCCGAAGACGCAATAGCCCCAGCCGCGCGGGGTCTTCCCCGTGTGATCGAGCGCCGCGTTGTCGGCGAGATTGATGAAGAACTGCGAGGTCGCCGAGTGGGGGCCGGACGTGCGGGCCATCGCGAGGGTGCCGCGTGCGTTGCGGAGACCGTTGTCGGCCTCGTTGTGGATCGGCTCGTGGGTTGGCTTGGGTGCCATGCCCGGCTCGAACCCGCCGCCTTGGATGACGAAGCCCGGGATCACTCGGTGGAAGATCGTCCCATCATAAAACCCTTCGCGCACGTAACGCAGGAAGTTTGCCACGCTCTTGGGCGCCGCCTGACGGTCGAGCTCGATGAGGATCGGGCCGTGATTGGTCTCCAGGCGCACGCGCGCCGCTTCGACGGGCTCCTGCCCGGAGGCACTGCCCGACAACGCCGCGATCAGCAGGCCCAGCAGCGGGAGGAGTCGACGTTCGCGCATGATCGTTCGTCCATCATCCGGGTGGCGGAGGCAGTGGCCAGATGATAAAGGCTCCCGCCGCGGCCCGAAAGTGACCCGCTCGCCGTTTTGTCCGTCCTCGGCATTTTTGGTTAGTATCGCGCCATGCCCCCGCCTGCGCCCAGGACCCGCTTCGCGCCCAGCCCGACGGGGGAGCTGCACCTCGGCAACCTGCGCACGGCCTTGTTCAATGCGCTTTACGCCCGCGGAGGAGGCGGGTGCTTCGTGCTGCGCATCGAGGACACCGACGTCGAGCGCTCGACACAGGCCTACGTCGAGGCGATCGAGCGGGATCTGCGTTGGCTCGGCCTCGATTGGGACGAGGGCCCGGGCGTGGAGGGGCGCTACGGCCCCTACCATCAGTCCGAGCGCGGTGAGCTCTACCGGATCTATTTCGGCCGGCTCTTCGAGGCCGACCGCAGCTACCCTTGCTTTTGCGACGCCGCCGCGCTCGAGCGCGTGCGCCGCGCGCAGCTCGCGCACGGGGAGCCGCCGCGCTACCCGGGCACTTGCGCGCGACTCTCGGCCGAGGAGGTGCAGCGCCGCCTTGATGCCGGCGAGACGCCGGCGATGCGCTTCCGGGTGCCGCGGGGGCGCAGCGTGACCTTCGCCGACGCCGTGCGCGGGGAGCAGCGCTTCGATACCGACGCCATTGGTGACTTCGTCATCCGCCGTGCCGACGGCACGCCCGCGTTCTTCTTCTCGAACGCCGTGGACGACGCCCTCATGGAGGTCACGCACGTGCTGCGCGGGGAGGACCATCTGGCCAACACGCCCCGCCAGCTCCTGTTGCTTGAGGCCCTGGGGCTGGCGGCCCCGGTCTACGGGCATCTCCCGCTGATCGTCGATGCGGCGGGCGAGCCGCTCGCCAAGCGCGAGCACGCGCCCAGCGCACGGACGCTGCGCGAGGCCGGAGTGCTGCCCCTGGGCCTGGCGAATCATCTCGCCCGCCTCGGGCACGCGTTCCCCGAGGACGAGCTCATGTCGCTCGAGGCGCTCGCGCGGGCGTTCGATCTGCGGCGCGTAGGCCGGGCCCCGGCACGCCACGACCCCGCCCGGCTGCGCCGCTGGCAGAAACGGGCGGTGGAGGCGACCGACGCCTCGACCCTGTGGGCGTGGATGCGCGCGGCCGTGACCGAAGGAGGCCGCCGCGTGGACGAGCTGATCGACGCGCCGCGGGCCCTGCCCTTCGCCGAGGCGGTGCGGGAGAACGTCGAATCGCCCCAGGACGCGGCCCGTCTGGCCGGGCGGCTGTTCGTCGATCCGCCGGGTTACGATCCCGACGCGGTGGCGGCGATCCGCGCCGCCGGGCCGGGGCTGTTCGAGGCGGCCCTTGCCCACCTCGGGAGCGGCCAGGCCGACTTCCGCGATTGGGCCCGCGCGGTGGGGCGAGCCTCCGGGGTCGAAGGCCGACGATTGTTCATGGGCCTGCGCGCGGCGCTGACCGGTCTCACCCACGGGCCGGAGCTCGCCCGGCTCTGGTCCTTGTGGGACGAGGCGGCGATCCGTCGCCGACTGCAGGCGGCGCAGGAGCTCGCCGGCGCCCCGAGCGCGTGAGCCGCCGCCCGTGCCGCGGGCGGCGGCCTGCTACAATGTGTCCCCCGAGCCGACCCCGCACAATCTCTCGCGCGGATGATCCAGATCTACAACAGTCTCACGCGTCGCAAGGAGCCGCTCCGACCCATCGAGCCCGGACGGGTGCGCATGTACGTCTGCGGGATGACGGTCTACGACTACTGCCACCTCGGTCACGCGCGGGTGCTGGTCGTCTTCGACATGGTGGCGCGTTACCTGCGTGCCGCGGGCTACGACGTCACCTACGTTCGAAACATCACCGACATCGACGACAAGATCATCCAGCGGGCGGCAGAGAGCGGCGAGCCGGTCGAGCGGCTCACGGAGCGGTTCATCCGGGCCATGCACGAGGACGCCGGGGCGCTGGGCGTCCAGGTGCCCGACCACGAGCCCCGCGCGACGCAATCGATCGAGGCCATGATCGAAATGATCGGGCGGCTCATGGCGCGCGGGTACGCGTATGCGGCCGACAACGGCGACGTCTACTACGACGTCAGCCGTTTCGAGGGCTACGGCCGGCTCTCGGGCGAGCGTCCCGAGGAGCTGCGCTCCGGGGCCCGGGTGGAGGTGGGCGAGGCCAAGGACGATCCGCTCGACTTCGTGCTCTGGAAGGCCGCCAAGCCGGGCGAGCCGGCGTGGGACTCGCCCTGGGGCCCGGGCCGGCCCGGCTGGCACATCGAGTGCTCGGCCATGTCGACGCGCTACCTGGGCGAGCATTTCGATATCCATGGCGGCGGCCGCGACCTGCTGTTTCCGCATCACGAGAACGAGATCGCCCAGTCCGAGGCCGCTACCGGGGTGCACCCCTTCGTCAATATCTGGATGCACAACGGCTTCGTGCGCGTCAACGAGGAGAAGATGTCGAAGTCGCTCGGCAATTTCTTCCTCGTGCGCGACATCCTGCGGGCCTATCGTCCGGAGGAGGTGCGCTATTTCATCCTGGCGAGCCACTACCGCAGCCCGCTCAACTACAGCGACGAGGAGCTCGCCGCGGCGAAGGCCGCGCTCAGGCGGCTCTACACGGCGCTGCGGGACCTCCCGGAATCCGAGCCGCCCGAGGGCGAGCCCTACGGCGAGCGGTTTCACGCGGCGATGGCCGACGACTTCAACACGCCGGAGGCGATCGCCGTGCTGTTCGAGCTGGCCCGGGAGGTCAACCGCCTGCGCGAGCGCGCACCGGCGGAGGCCGCGCCTATGGGCGCGCTGCTCAAGCGCCTGGCCGGGGTGCTCGGCCTGCTACAGGCGCCGGCGGAGGCCTTCCTGCGCGGTGAAGGCGAGGAGCGGGGCGGGCTCGAGGACGCGGAGATCGAGCGCCTGGCGGCCGAGCGAGCCGAGGCACGGCGCACCAAGGACTTCGGCAGGGCGGATCGCATACGGGACTGGCTGGCCGAGCAGGGGATAGTGCTCGAGGACACCCCGGAGGGCACCAAGTGGCGCCGCCGGTAGCAGGGGCCGGCGCTTGGGCGGCGTCGCGGCCCGGCCGTATACTGGCCCCGAGGGGCAATTCCCGCGGGAACCCGGGCGGGTGTCTGCTGTCCCTGGGGAGAGGGGCCGGCGCCGGGCAGGGTCGGGCTTTGGCCATCCCAAGGGAGGCGAGGAGTCGAGCTATGGTCGTGAGACTGGCTGTTCTGGCGGGCGGCGCGGCGCTGCTGGCGTCGGGCGCGGCGATGTCGGCCGAGGAGGTGACCCAGGAGACCCTGAAGGAAGACCAGGAGCACGTCCAGAGCTGGAACGAGTTCGCCGAGGACCTGGTGGCGCTCAACGAGCGCATTCTCGCGCAGAGCGACGTGAAAAAGAGCGAGACGCTCGGCGGCTACCACGGCATGCCCGAGTTCTACCGCGAGGTGACCTATCGCGACGCCGCCACGGGCGAGCTGCTCAGCCGCGTGCAGTGGGAGCGCGAGAACCCCGACCGGCTGCACGCGATCGAGGTCTATGTGCGCGACGGCCAGGGCCGCCTCGAGGTCGACTACGCGGCCGCCTTCCTGCCGCGCTATCGCAACGCGCCCGTGCAGACGCTGGTGAACGTCCATGCCTACAACGACGGGCTGCACGCCTTCCGCCAGTTCGACGCCTCGGGCGAGCGGATCTACGAATACTGCGAGGGCCGCTACCGGGGCGAGCCGGTCCAGATCCGGCTGTTCGCCGACGACCTCGAGGGCTTCAGCCGCCGAGCGGAGAAGGTCATGGCCTCCGAGGCGTACGAGGCCTGCTTCGAGCGGGCGCCCAAGACCGCCGAGCGCTACCTCGATCCCCTTTGAGTCGGGGGGCAGGAACGGCGTCCGGCGGCGCGACGGCTAGAGCGGCAGCTCGGGCCACGCGCCCTCGTCGCGCTTCTGCGTCGCCTCGAGGGCGTTCATCAGCAACACCGCCACGGTCATCGGGCCGACACCCCCGGGCACGGGGGTGATCCAGCCGGCTCGCTCGGCCGCCGCATCGAAATCGACGTCTCCGCAGAGCTTGCCCTCCTCGGTCCGGTGGATGCCCACGTCGATGACCGTGGCGCCGGGCTTGATCCACGCGGTGTCGACAACCCCGCGTTTCCCGACCGCCACGCAGAGCACGTCGGCCGAGGCGACATGGACGGGGAGATCGGCCGTGAAGCGATGGCAGACCGTTATCGTCGCGCCGGCGAGCAGCAGCTCCAGCGCCAGCGGCCGACCGACGATGTTGGAGGCCCCCACCACGACGTGGTGGCGGCCCTTGAAGGCCTCACCCGCGCGCTCGAGCAGCATCACGATGCCCCGGGGCGTGCACGGGCGCAGCGCCGGCAGGCGCAGCGCGAGACGGCCCATGTTGTAGGGGTGGAACCCGTCGACGTCCTTGTCCGGTCGGATGCGCTCGATCACCGTCTCGGTGCCGATGTGGCGGGGAAGAGGGAGCTGCACCAGGATTCCGTCGATCGCGGGCTCGGCGTTGAGCTCGTCGATCAGCGCCAGCAGCGCGTCCTCGGCCACATCGGCCGGCAGGTCGTAGGCTCGCGAGACGAAGCCGGCCTCCTCGCAGGCTTTGCGTTTGTTGCGCACATAGATGCCGGAGGCCGGATCGGCGCCGACCAGCACCACGGCGAGCCCCGGACGCCGCACGCCGGCGGCGACCCGTGCCTCGACCTGCTGGCGCACCGACTCGCGCAGCTCCCGGGCAAGCGCCTTCCCGTCGAGGATCTGGGCGGTCATTGAGACGAGCGGGTCCCGGTGACGTGTTCGGGCGGGCGGTGATCGTCGGCCCGGGATTCTCGCATGCCCCCCAAACCGGGACAAGCGCGGGGCCTTCGTTTTCGCGCCCTCACGGCCGATCTGCTACCATACCCGCCTTCTGGCCGACGCGACCGACCCGCGGGGCGGTGCGGCGCCCGGCAGGGAGGGCTCTGCGGGGTATAGCGCAGCCTGGTAGCGCGNNTCGGGGGTTCGAATCCCTCTACCCCGACCATATAATCGCGTTCGGGCGGCGCGGGCCCTGGGCCCGGCCCTGTTCCCTGCGCCCGTAGCTCATCCGGATAGAGCATCGGCCTTCTAAGCCGACGGCAGCAGGTTCGAGTCCTGCCGGGCGCGCCAAGATCGTTTGAGCGCTTCAATGGTGAGCGTAGCTCAGTGGTAGAGCCCCGGATTGTGGCTCCGGTGGTCGTGGGTTCGATCCCCATCGCTCACCCCAGGTCATTGACTTGTCAGCGATTGCGGGCTGTGGTTAACTACCACGCCTCGCCGGGCCGCTAGCTCAATTGGTAGAGCAGCGGACTCTTAATCCGTTGGTTCTAGGTTCGAGTCCTAGGCGGCCCACCATCTTTCTCGGAGGCCGCGGCGCGCGCCGCGGCCTTTTTTTTCCGTCGTCGCACGTGATCTGAGCCCTCTCCGGAATGTAAAGAATACTGACAGCGCAACGGCCGTTGACGCCCGCGGTTGCGCGTCCCGCGCACCGGTTCTACTCTTAAAAGCCACGGCCGCATCAAAAAGCACCATAAACTACAAAACAAAGACGGCGCGCCGGCCCCGTTGGCGCCCGACTCGACCGATGTTCGATTGCACCATGTCGCAGCCTCGACAGAACCGCGTGCGGCTGGGGGTGGCCACCGCACGACCGGGGGGCGTGCCGCCGCGTGGAGACTCTCGCCGCGACGGCTCGCTCACGGCGAGTGCCGTCGACACGGCCGGTGATTGATTTGGTTTCGGGCGTAGAGCAGCCTGCCATGACCGTCGTCCCAGTGATCCTGTCCGGCGGCTCCGGCACGCGGCTCTGGCCGCTGTCGCGCGAGTGCTACCCCAAGCAATTCCTGTCCCTGACCGGTGCGCAGAGCCTGTTTCAGAGCACCGTCGCACGCGCGGCGGCGGCGGGTGCGACGGACCCGGTCGTGGTCTGCAACCAGGAGCACCGCTTCCTGGTGGCCGAGCAGCTGCGGGGCATCGACACTCGGGCGGCCGCCATCATCCTCGAGCCCGACGGGCGCAACTCGGCGCCCGCCGCGGCGCTCGCGGCGCTGTGCGTGCAGCGCCGCGACGAGGACGCCGTGCTGCTCGTGCTGCCCGCCGATCACATCGTAACCGCGCTCGAGCCCTATCGGGCCGCGGTGGCGGCGGGCGCAGAGGCCGCCGAGCGCGGCGCGCTGGTGACGTTCGGCGTGCGGCCGCGGCGTCCGGAGACCGGCTTCGGATACATCCGGGCCGACGCGGATGCCGCCGGCGCACGGCGCGCCGCATTGCCGGTCGCCGAGTTCGTCGAGAAGCCGGACGCCACGACAGCCGAGCGCTACGTCGCCTCGGGCGGTCACTACTGGAACAGCGGCATGTTCATGTTCCGCGCCTCGCGTTACCTCGACGAGCTCGGACAGCGAGCGCCCGAGATTGTCGGGGCATGCACGGCGGCCCTGCAAGGCGCCGAGGAGGACCTCGACTTCATTCGGGTCGAGCCGAGCGCATTCGCGCGCTGCCCGAGCGACTCGATCGATTACGCGCTCATGGAGCACACCGGGGCGGCGGTCGTCGTGCCGATGGACATCGGATGGAGCGACGTCGGCTCCTGGGACGCCTTGCAGGAGGCAAGCGGCGTGGACGCCGGCGGCAATGTGACCGTCGGCAACGTGATCACCCACGACAGCCGCAACTGCTACCTGCGCTCGGAGGGTCGCCTGCTGGCAGCCGTCGGTGTCACCGATCACGTGATCGTCGAGACCGCCGACGCGGTGCTGGTGGCGGCGCGCGAGCGCGCGCAGGACGTCAGGCACATCGTCGCGGCCCTCAGGGCCGAAGGGCGGGAGGAGTGCCTGGTCCACCGGCGAGTTTACCGCCCCTGGGGCTCCTACGAGGGCCTGGTCAGCGCCGGGCGCTTCCAGGTCAAGCGCATCATCGTCAATCCGGGCCAGAGTCTTTCAGATCAGATGCACCACCACCGCGCCGAGCATTGGGTGATCGTGAAGGGCACGGCACGGGTGACGCGCGAGGGTGAGACGTTCCTGCTGAGCGAGGATCAGTCGACCTACATCCCGGTGGGCACCCGCCACCGTCTGGAGAATCCGGGGCAGATCCCCCTCGAGGTGATCGAGGTGCAGACGGGAGCGTATCTCGGCGAAGACGATATCGTGCGGTTCGAGGACGACTACGGCCGCGCCGGATGAGCCCCGTGCCCGCCGGGAATGTTTCGATGCCGAGCTGCTTCAAGGCCTATGACATCCGCGGGCGGGTGCCCGAGGAGCTCGACGAGGCACTCGCCCGGCGCATCGGCCGCGCGTATGCGGCGCAGTTGCGTCCGAGGCACGTGGCGGTGGGACGTGATGTGCGCCTGTCGAGCCCCGCCATCGCCGGCGCGCTCATCGAGGGGCTGCGCGCGCGCGGCGCCGATGTCTACGACCTCGGGCTCTGCGGCACCGAGCTGGTCTATTTCGCCACCGCCGAGCACGGTCTGGACGGCGGGATCATGGTCACCGCCAGCCACAATCCGCCCGACTGCAACGGCATGAAGCTCGTGCGCTCGGGGGCGCGGCCGCTCAGCGCCGATACCGGGCTCGATGCGATCAAGGCCGAAGTGAGCCGGACGGACGCCGGAGCGGGGCCGGCGCGCGGGCGCCTGGAGGCGCTCGATGTCTACGACGCGTACGTGCGCCGCTTGCGCGGATCGGTGAGATCGCAGACCCTGAAGCCGTTGAAGATCGTCGCGGATGCCGGCAACGGCGGCGCCGCCGCGGTCGTCGAGCGTCTATGCGCCGGGTTGCCGTTCGAGGTGGTGGGCGTGCGCGAGACACCGGACGGGCGGTTCCCTCACGGCGTGCCCAATCCGCTGTTGCCGGAGAATCGCCGCATGACCAGCGAGGCGGTGCGCCGCGCCGGTGCGGACCTCGGGATCGCATGGGACGGCGACTATGATCGGTGCTTCTTTTTCGATGAGACGGGCCGCTTCGTCGAGGGTTACTACGTCGTCGGGCTGCTGGCGGAGGTTGTGCTGAAGCGACATGGGGGCGGGCGCGTCGTCCACGATCCGCGGTTGACCTGGAACACGCGCGAGGTCGTCGCGGCGAACGGGGGCGTGGCGATTCAGAGCAAGACCGGCCACGCCTTCATGAAGGAGCGCATGCGCGCCGCGGATGCCGCGTACGGGGGCGAGATGAGCGCGCACCATTACTTCAGGGACTTTGCCTACTGCGACAGCGGCATGATACCTTGGCTGCTCGTCGCCGAGCTGCTGTGCGAGCGCGGCGCGCCGCTCTCCGCGCTGGTCGCCGAGTGCCAGGCGCGCTATCCGGTGAGCGGCGAGATCAATCGCCACGTCCCCGACCCAGCCATGACCATCCGCACGGTGGAGGCGGCGTATGCGCCGGCGGCCCGCCGGGTCGAGCACGTGGACGGGTTGAGCGTGGAGTTCCCCGACTGGCGGTTCAACCTTCGTGGCTCCAACACCGAGCCCCTGCTGCGGCTGAACATCGAGGCGCGCGATGACCCGCGCCTGCTGAGAGAGAGGACCCGCGAGCTGCTGGCGCTGATCGACGGCGCCGCCGCCGAGGCCGGGTGAGCGGGCGGGCGCTTGCCGCGAGAGAACGCACCCCACGTCAATCGGTTAAAATATATGTCGGTATCCGTGCGCGGCGCGGGGGAACGGTGCGGCTGACCGCGACGGGGGTATGGGTCAGGGCGGGAGGGTGCCGGGCCCACCCGGGCGCCTGTATAATGACGTCTAGTGAGGCGTTAGCGCTGAACCAGCGCCGTATCGCGCGGCCAATGGCAGGCGGTTGCGCCGCGCGATGGTCCACGGATCGCTCGCGCGGACGGCGGCGCCGGAGCGCGCGCCGTTGCCGCCGTCCAACCTGCCGGATCGGTGCGAATCCCGGAAGCAGAGGTGACTGCCCAGATGCAGGTACAGGTGGAGCAGACCGGCGCGCTCGGGCGTCGGATGAAGATCGAGGTGCCTGCCGAGCAGATCGACGGTGAGGTCGAGCAGCGGCTGAGGTCGCTCGCTGGCCGCGTCAAGCTGCACGGCTTCCGCCCCGGCAAGGTTCCCCTGAAGGTGGTGCGCAACCGCTACGGCAAGGAGGTGCGCGCGGAGGTCGTCGGCGAGGTGATGCGCAAGCGCTTCTATGAGGCGTTGGCCGAGCAGGAGCTCAAGCCGGTCGGCGGTCCCGAGCTCGAGGCCGAGACCGACGAGCCCGGCAAGGACCTCGAATACATCGCCACGTTCGAGGTCTATCCCGACGTCGAGGTCAAGGGGCTCGACACGCTCGAGGTCGAGCGCCCGCAGGTCGAGCTCACCGACGCGGACGTCGACAAGGTGCTCGAGCGGATGCGCGCCCAGCGCACGAGCTACGAGACGGTGGAGCGGCCGGCCGCGCAGGGCGATCGGGTCACCCTCGACTTCGAGGGGCGGATCGACGGCGCCGAGTTTCCCGGCAACCGGGGCGAGGGCGTGCAGGTGGTGCTCGGCGAGGGACGCTTCCTGGCGGACCTCGAGCGGGGCCTGGAGGGCGCCGGGCCCGGCGAGGCGCGCACCATCCCGGTGCAGTTCCCGGAGGATTACCCGCGCGAGGAGGTCGCCGGCAAGCGGGCGGAGTTCAGCGTGCAGGTGCGCGAGATCGCCGAGCCCAGGGTCCCGGAAATCGATGGGGCCTTCGCCC